>Ga0335081_10011796_pt1 | contig 14152 bp, 11 predicted proteins | sample Lox_Sample_35_FD_206713 | JGI IMG/M metagenome (GOLD analysis project Ga0335081, IMG submission 206713) | Soil microbial communities from Loxahatchee National Wildlife Refuge, Florida, United States - Lox_Sample_3.5 | ecosystem: Environmental > Terrestrial > Soil > Wetlands | place: USA... | reverse complement strand
ACGATCATCTTGTCGAGGGGGCTCAGGGCGGCAACGTAACAGAGTGGGCCAAGAAAGATCGCTGCTGGGAACGCTTCAAGACATGTACAATCGGCATTTCCGCAGGTCTGCTTCGGCCGGTATTGACTGAGCGTGAGCCTTCGCGCGCCGGGACGCCGGTAGCGGCCGGGGTGGAGCCCGCCGAGGCGTATGCCCGTATTCGTCTTGTGCCCGCCGATGAATGGTTCGCTATTTCGGCTTGGGCGAAGGAAACCGGCAACCTGGCGCCCTGGCAGCGTGGCCTTGCATATAGTCTCGGCAGGCTGGCGGCTCAAAACAAAGAACCGAGCACCAAGCAGGTTCATCAGGGTCAGAAGATTCTAGATGAGGTCAGGCGGTTGGGATTCCGAATGAACTGAGATCGAGTCGCCAGCCCGTCACCGCCGCCTGCAGGTCCTCTCTGATGGCCAAATTGAGAGACCGGCAAGCGAAGCCCGCACGACGGGAAGGCTTTGATATATAGCCATGACAAGATACGCAAGCTTCAGGTTTGTGTCCGCATTGCGGGTCGCTGTGGTACTGGTTCGACGGCTACGCCCCCTCACACGGCGGTGGCGGCGGTATCAGAAAATTGGGAAGCGGTCTCGGTGATATCGTATTCTTCGAGGACATGGTCAAAGTACTGATCGATAAGTTCGTCATCGTCCTCGGGGGCCTCCATATCCATCTTCGCGTCCCAACTCTCTTTGACGTAGTCGACCAGATCGGCTCTTGCTGCCTCGCGGCTGGAATGAATGGTAGCGATCGGGTCCCGGCCAGCCCACGAGCTGCCGCGTTCGCGAATCATCAGCACGAAGGGCATCGGCGCACTCCCATTTTGTGTCAATGTGAGGGTCTGGGGGAATGTGCTACGGATCGCCGGTGAGCACCGCAGTGCTCGGATCGCTGGTGAGCGCCATTCAAGGTGCTTCGCTTTGACAGCGGACCCAGACCCACCCCAATATACCATTGTCGCGCCAAATAAGTCTCCTCAGCCAACCCGGTCAATACGGGTAGTATCCTGGCGGTTATCCAAGATCCGGACCCCGGCGAACCCCATCGCCGTCGAGGTTGCCCGGCTCATCGACGGCTACACGAGCAATTTCCGGGCGCACGTCCGGCGGCGGGGCCGTATCCCCCCGGACATTCTGCGCGTAAAGCCGCGCTGGCCGATTGAGGCGGTGGCGATGCGCCTTACGACGCAAGCCATCCGCGAGACTCTCGCCCAAGCCAGATCGAGCTTGCCTCTTTGACCGCACCGCGCGAGAATATTTCTCTTTTGAACCAGACCGATGGGTGTTCGATGACCGAGGCCCGCGATTGACCTGTCAAAGAAAGCCCGTTTAGCGATGAAATACGAAGACGGCACGACCAAGTTTTCCCAGGTCGTCACCGAACTGCGGCAGATGATAGGCGTATCACCGAAAGAGGACTACGAACGGCTGGACCGCGCAGCAAATGAAGCCCGTGTGAGATCCGAGCAAGCACGACTGGCGCTTGAACAGCATATAGCAGCCCACCGCTGCTAGACTTCGCCTTGTTTCACAATGGTGCTTTCGCACGCCCCATTGAAACAGATCGGGTCCGCTCAGTAGGACTCGGGCCTCCGCAGTGCCGCGCACTGCGGCCGAACGTCCCGGCCGCAACGGCCCCCACGCCTTGCCTCTAACAATTTCATCCCCGCAGAGAATTGTGCGCCCGCCGATATGCGCGTCTTCGGCCACCACGACAGAGTCGCAGATTTGCGCATCGCTAGCGACCCGACAAAACCCACGCTTTTGTTTGGACCAAGGCCGCTTGTGAGATCCTGGGCAGCGTTGCTCGACTTGGTCAACGAACTTACGACTCAGCACACTGGACCTTCGCGCACAATACATGACTCAACGGGTTCTCAGGCGCCCGTCCGGGCCTGGGTGGGATTGACAGGGGATGGCGCGGACACAGCCGGAAGCTAGGCCGCGACGGGGGAACCAGCAGACACACCAGCCGCTTCGCGATGACGCCATCGATAGAGCTGCCTGCCGAGCGACGGTGCGTAGATGGTCCATTCCTCGTCCTTCGGGCCTTGGTCGATCAGCGTCCATGCCTGCTCCAGCCGCGCGTCCAAGAGGTCCATGATGGAGATCGCCAGGGCTTCCGGCAGCATCGGCTGTTTGAGCGCGCCCTTGTCGAGTTCGCCGTGATGGCTCACGATGAGGTGCTGAAGCACGGTCTTGAGTTCCACCGGGAACCCCGGCAATCGTGTCGCATGCCTTTCAAGTATCTCTAAGCCGAGTGTGACGTGCCCCACCAGCTGCCCGCGCGTCGTGTAGCCCAGCCGCCGCGACGCTTCCAACTCCTCCACCTTGCCGATGTCATGCAGGACCGCCCCGGCAATCAGCAGGTCCCGATTCAGCCGCGGGTAGTGCCGAGCGATGGCCTCCGTTAAGCCACAGAGACTGACCGTATGCTCCAGCAGGCCGGAACGGAACGCATGGTGAATGCGCATGGCTGCTGGAGCCATTTTAAGCGGGGCCGCGACGTCGGCGTCTTCAAGAATGGAGACCAACAGGATGCGGAGATTTCCATCCGCAACCGACTCGACAAACGAGCGCAACTCAGCAAACATCTCGTCCGGGTCACGGACCGAAGCGGCGCAGAAGTCCGCTTCCTGGAACTCTCCGTCCTCGCAGCGCCGGAGGCGTTGCACGATTAGCTGCGGCCGCTCGTTGTAAAGCTCGATCGTCCCGCGCACCTTCACGATATCGTCGCGCTCGAACAAAGCGTACGTCTCCTGCGGGTTGTCCCACATTTTGGCATCGAGCTCTCCGGTACGGTCCGCCAGGACAAGGTGCAGGTACACCCCGCCATTCCGCTTCGGCTTCAACTCCTTCTCCCGGACCAGCGCCAGGAAGGTGACGATGCCGTCGCGCGGCAGATTGGCGATGAAGAACCCCTTCTCAGCCATGTTCACCTCGCTTTCAGGATGTCTCAGAACAGCGCGAGTTGGCTCGACGGGCTGGCAGTGGTCGGCGCCCGGCGTGAGCCTTTCCTCTTAGGGGCGCTTTCGAGTGCGCTGCCGAACATCAGGAGTTGCGTAACCACCGAGGGCAGAGGACCTGGAGGTACGACAGTCTCCTCGGGCTCCGTCTCAGCCGGGGCAGGTTCGTCGGCGACGACAGTTGCATCGGTCGCGCGCACTCCGAATACTTCCGCCTGCTTCTCGACGAGTTGCTTCCACACAGCATCGGCACTTTCCCCGATGCCCTTCTCGGTGACCAGCTCACGCGCCATGGCCATCAGGATGTCGTCGCCCTCGTCGATCGCCTGAAGGCCGTCGCTGGCGAATTTCCCCTCCATCGCCAGAGAGACGAGCAGCTTCTTGCCCATCAGACGGAGGCAGGCCTCCTGCATGGTGTCGGCGTAGTAGAAGAACTTCACGTTAACGTTGTTCCGCTGCCCGATCCTCCACGATCGCCGACTGGCCTGACGGAGCGTATAGATCGAATAACCGGTTTCGTAAAAGAAAATGTCGGGGAAGGACCACAGATCCAGCCCGGTCTGCACCAGACGCGGATGCCCGATCACCACCTGGACGCCAGCCCGCAGTTGCCGCTCGTACCAACCCTCGCGCAACTCAGGAGCAACTTCCGTAGTCAGTATTGCAACCCGGATCCCTTCCTTGGCCAGGATCCGTTCGAGCCGGCGCGTCACGTCACGTTTCTGGGTGTAGACCGCGTAAACCTGGACCCGCCTCCCGCGGTCAAGCGAAAGCTTGATCTCTTCAATCAGCTTCCGCTCCTTCGCATAGATGACGTTCTCATCCAGGTCCCGCGTGGCCGCGATGAGGAACGGTTTGCGACGCTGGGTCTCAGGGTTAAATTCACGACCGATGAGGGTTCCGAAGCCAAACGGTCTGTCAGGGTAGGCCAGCAGGGCGTTCAGCGCCACGCTGATCACCGACTGATTGCCTCGATGTTCGCGCAACGCCTCTTTGATGTCTTGTTCCAGATCGGCGTAAGCCTCCTTCAGTGTTTCGTCCATCTCAACGCTGACAACTTCCTCCTGGTAGGGAGGTAGGGCATCGGAGATGTCTTCGAGCGACACAAAGGCGCCGAGGCTCATGAGGAAGCGGCCGAACAACAACGGAGAGGCTCCCGGCCGGTGGCGGACGCGCTTGGTCACCCGTGCTTCGGAGCAGGCGTTGTCGGCCGGCTCGATGACGGTGACCTCTTCGAGCAGGCCGTAGGTTTCGGTGAAGGCACGAATCCCGGCGTCACCGTACTCGAAGCCCTCCCCAAGCATCCGAGTGGGTCCAAGCCGAAACAGGATGTTAAAGAGTTCGTCGGCGTAGCCGCCCAGCAGGGTCCCGGTCAGTACCGCGATGTGCCGGGCGCACGAGGCCAGGGTGCCGAGCGCGTTGCCCTGCGCCGTATCACCTTTCAGCTCATGCACTTCGTCGGCGATGGCGTAATCGAAGAAGCCGTCGGCCATGTAGCGCCCGACGAAGTCGACCGGAGCGAAGCGCCGCGTCTTGGTTCCATCCGCCTGCCAGAGGGCGCTGTACAGCGGGCGGCGTGCATGGTTTGCTCCCTCGCCGAGCCCCGCGCCCAGCAACTCGCTCAGCTTGGCCTTCTTGAAATCGCTGGCGAGTAGCCGCTCGTCATCCTCGCCGATGTAGACCGGGGCCCCGCTGTCCGGGTTGACGACGCAGCCTTGGTAGCGGCCGCTGCGGCTGACCCGGTACGCATGGCGCCAGAAGTAGCCGAGCTTTGCCCGGTCGCGGCCCACCACAAACACAGCGGAACTCCTGCAGAGCTCGTCCCAACGCTTGCGGGCCGAAGGGGACACCTTACGCAGGCGTAATTCACTCAGGCTGGTCTTCAACCCCTCCCGCACAATCCGGCCGTTGCGCAGCTTCACCTCATTCACACCGTAATGGCTCTTGACGCTGGTCGGTGTTCGCAGCCCGTCGATGAGGAACACCCGCAGGCGGGGGAGGGTCAGGAAACTCTCCCGGGCCCATTTTTCAACCAGTTGAGGTGGAACCATGGCTAGGGCGCTGAATCGCCGGTCTTCCGCGTGCGTCTGTACGGCGCCCAGGGAGATCAAAGTCTTGCCCGTACCGCACTCCGCGATTACAGCGCCGGCGCGAGCGTGCTGCCAGCGCCGCACCAGGCCCATGATGGCCAGCACCTGCGCCGGATAGGCCCTCCGCAGTAGCTTGGCGATTATCGGCGATGGCGGGTCGTCCACAGCATGGAGGGGCGGGAACGATTCCAGAATTCTCTGTCCGAGCTCGCTCGTAAGGGTGCGCAAATATTCGGAGATCGAGGCGGGTATTGACACACGCTCCTCCCTTCTTTGTCAGTGCGAAGCTACTTCAAGGCTGCGGGAATCTGCGGGTCGGAACGGCAGGAGATGAACTGAGGTCAGCTGCGCGCCGGCGGGACGATGGCGGCTTCGAGCATGGCGAGGGGGATTTCTGCGGTGTGAATATAGAAGCTCGTGTGTTTCGGGATCGCAAGAAATGCAATAGCCTCCGCGCGCACGGTCATTTGCTGGCACTCTACGGCGGTGACTTGGCAGGAGGGCACCTGGAAGTTGTCGGAAACCTCGACGACTCCATTGTCGTCGCCCTGGCCTTCACAAAGCATCTCCGCCACCGCCAGGCACGCCGCCTCAGCCTCGACCCCAGCGTCTGCTGGCCAAGGCGAGAAGTAACACTTTACGCAGGACGTCCAGTAGTACGTTTCGTCGATGTCGGGATCGGCGGACTTCTGTGCGCAGAGAGCGGCGATCCTTCGCAGCGCCAGCGCGGCCAATTCCGGTGTCACGTCCACCAGGGCGAACTCGCAACCTCCGCCCCAATGCTCGTTTGTGCTGGAAACCCTCAATACAACTCTCATAACTCTTCCTCTCCACGCGTCAGGGAGGCAGTTGTCAACCCATCTGCCCCGTTTGGCTGCTCCGTGGCCGTTGGACCGGAGCCGAAGAATTCGTGCGCCACACTCCAGCGAACCGGCCCGTTCGACTCCGGAAACCGGATGCGTTTCTGCCGCAGCGCCCGCCCGATCCAGTTAAGGAACATCTTCTTGGTGCCGGTCACTAGGACCGGCGAGCACCCCAGCCCGACCAGGGCGTGGAGCGCCTCGTGGCGCCGCAACTCGTCTTTGAACCAACCGGCCCAGTCCTGCACCACCGGCAGACCGAAGCGTTGCGCAATGCGATAGAAGATGAAAGTCGGGTCATCATCGCACAGCACGGTTCGCTTGCCTTCCGGGTCGGCCCCAGGGCGCGTGTTGGCAACGTCCGCCGAGACGGCAACAAGGTGGCGGATCGGCTTCCGCCCGGGAACGGCGATCGTCCCGCGAAAGCACTGCGCGTCCTCTCCGAGAGTCACCGTGATGGGGTCAATTCCCGTACCCTCCACGGTGAAGACGCTGTGTTCGTTGACCGCTGCCCAGACAGCCCCCACGTCAGAGTCGCCGCCCAGGACTGACAGGAGGTGGGCTCTTCCGTCGCCCTGTCTCTCAATCTCACCGATAAAGTGATCCATTCGAAGCCGTACTCGAGTCGTAGTGTCTTTCGTCCTCTTGGTGTACTCCAAGACTCCGAAGCGCTCGTGCGCGTTCTTCATGCTTTCCCTCTGCGGTTACAGTCTCCATTCAGAACATTCAACCGATGCGTCACGTACAACATGTTGAGCCTCTCTCCGGCCGCAGGACGTGAGTCTGCAAAGGCCGCCCGTATACGCGCAGTCGTGACCGGTTCCATGATCGACAAAAAGCCACCGCCTACAGCTGACCGCACTTGGACCGGTGCGGGATTGCAGGACCAATTCGACTCTCGACTGCCTGACCGCACTACATGCCGGGCGCCATCCGTCCGGTCTTTGAGAAAACTCTTCCTCGCCAAAGTGTCGGCGCAAGAAATCGTCTACCTGCCCGTGAGCAGCCTGGAACCAGAAACGGCATCGTCCGGACCGAGTTGACCGCGAGTGATAACGATGTTATCATTCAGCTTGGCTTAGCGGAAGGTTTTCCTTTCGCGTTCTGCCGATTGTTCTTGGTGGGACTGCTGCTCATGAAACGAATTGCAAGCGGAAAAAGAGACATCATTTGGGCTCTGCCGACCAAGATGTTGATCTGGAGCAATACCGCCGAACAGGGCACCTAGTGCTCGACGGCACTCTGGGCTTAATGCCGGTACACGTGGCCGTTCCGCCGTATGCGCAGGGCCGAATGAAGCAGCGAGACATTGACGAATCTGAAGTGCTGGAAGCGCTGGCTCTGCCCCGAAGTTCGCACGGGGCCGGGAAGATGGATGGCCGATTCGAAGTAGCCGGAAAGACCAGTCGCGGCCGCTTGCGGGTGATCTACGAAAAGCCCACCCCTAAAATCGTTCTCGTCATTACGACGCATCTGGAGTCAGACTGACCATGCTATCCGTGATCGAAATCGATCGTGACCATGACCTAGCATACATCCTCCTACGACCGGAGTTGCGTGGCGAACCGAGGGCTGTTGTCGCGCGATCAACTCGGGCAGCTGAAGATGTCGTGTTGGATCTCGACGAGGATGGCCAGCTCATCGGTATTGAACTGCTGAATGCTTCCGCCCGCCTCGACCTGGACAAACTGTCCGAAGGAACAGCAGACCTCATCGTGGGCGTCAAGGAAGCCGCAGAAATGCTCGGAGTTGAAAAATCAAATTTCGTCCGAGACCACGCAAACAAACCTCAATTCCCGGCTCCGATCGCGGAATTAGCGAGCGGGAGATTTTGGCTGCGGTCTGACGTAGAACGTTACCGACAGCGGGCCGGTGCGACTCACGCTCATCCAGAGCCGCTATTCAAGGCTGGCGAACTAGTCTCGCTGCGCTCCGACCCAAACACATTGCTACCAGTTATTGAAGTGATGGCCGCTGGTGTCGAGCGCCGATACAAGGTGTTTCAGAGCAACACGAGGAGAATTTATTATGAAAGCCAGTTGCAGCGTGTGGCAGTCCCAGTCGGTGACCGCAAACTCCTTAGTGTTGGAGAACTGCATGCTCACCTGACGAGTCTCCAGATTCTTTCACCCTCAACAGCTAATTTGTTCTCTCTGCGATCCGGACGGGTGCAGTTTGTCCCTTATCAGTATCGCCCCGTCCTCAAGTTAATTCGCGCAGATCGACCTCGGTTACTCATTGCTGATGAAGTTGGCGTAGGAAAGACAATTGAAGCTGGGCTCATCATCAAAGAACTGCGCGCACGAATGGACATTTCGTCCGTGCTGGTTATTTGCCCTAAAGCTTTGGTGGCGGAACGCAAGTGGGCAACCGAGATGAAAAGATTCGACGAACAATTCGTCTCGTTGGATGGGGCACTACTCCGGCACTGCGTAGAGGAGACGGACCTGGAAGGCGAGTGGCCTGAACAGTATGCAAAGGCAATCCTGCCGTTTTCGCTCTTCGATTCAGAACTCGTATTTGGTCGAAACGGGCGCGTAAAGAAAAGCACTGGCAGTGGGCTCTTAGCCCTCAATCCGCCGCCTCGATTCGATCTTGTAATTGTCGATGAAGCTCACCACATCCGCAACGCGGAGACTTTTCTTCATCAGGGTGTGCGGTACTTCTGCGACAGCGCGCAAGCTGTCTTACTTCTCACCGCTACGCCAGTGCAGCTAGGTAGCGACGACCTGTTCACGTTGCTTAACGTGCTTCGCCCCGATCTGGTGATCGACCACGCCAGTTTCGAGCAGATGGCCGAGCCGAACCCTTACATCAATAACTCGGTCCAACATTGTCGCGCTGCACGACTTGGTTGGCAAAAGGAGGCGAGCACGTCTTTGAAGAGAGCGGCGCAAACGGAATGGGGACGCCTGTTTCTTCGTGACGCACCGACGTACCAGGGCATCGTGAAACGCCTTGAAGAGGACTCCATATCCGATGAGGACCGAGTTGAGCTCATTCAATCTGTTCAAGACCTATACACATTCAGCCCGCTGATTAATCGTACGCGACGCCGCGACATCGGAGAGTTCACTACGCGCAAGCCCGAGACCCTGATGGTCGATTTCACAGCTGATCAGAAGCGTCTTCACGACGGACTCCTCGACGTGATCGCGCGAATACTGATTCGTTGTCACGGTCAACAGAATGTGAAATTCATGATGACCACCATTCGTCGGCAAGCGGCAAGTTGCCTGTACGGACTTGCGCCATTCCTGTCCGACATGCTCAATGGGAAACTCGACAGCCTCGAACTCATGGAAGCGGCTGACAGCGATCAGGAGCCGGACGTGGAGTTCATCGACCAGATTAGGACGGATGTCGAGAGCTTGTTAGAGCAGGCCCAGAATCTCGATCCTTACGATCCTAAAGCGGCGGCATTTCTAAGGGTTTTGCTCGACAAAAACAAGCGCACGAATAACAAGGCACTGGTTTTCAGCACGTTCCGACATACACTTGGGTACCTTCATACGCACACAGAACGTGCCGGCATTCGAGTGGGGTTAATTCACGGAGATGTCCCTGATGATGAGCGAACGGACCTCCGTCGCCGCTTCGCCTTGCCGAGGGAAGAACCTGAGGCGATAGACGTGCTGTTGTCGTCCGAAGTCGGTTGCGAAGGCTTGGATTTCCAGTTCTGTGACCTTCTCGTGAACTATGATCTTCCGTGGAATCCAATGCGAATTGAGCAACGGATTGGACGAATCGACCGGTACGGTCAACGAAGCCAAGCGGTCGCAATTGTCAACATCGTCACCCCCGGCACCGTCGACGCCGACATTTACGAGCGTTGCCTGACGCGAATAGGCGTATTTCAACATGCGGTCGGGGGAAATGAGGAGATCCTCGGCACGATTACAAAACAACTTCACGATATTGCTGACAGCTTTGATTTGAGTGCGGAAGAACGATCACAACAGCTTCAGCAGCTTGCGGATAATGCAATTCGTCAAGTGCGTGAAGAGCAAGAACTGGAATCGAAGCAGTCCGAGTTGTTCGGTTTGAACGTTCCAAGCCAATCCTGGCGCGACGAGATCGAGTCGTTCGAAACATTTTGGCTATCACCCGCATCGATAGAGCACACGGTGACAACATATCTGACGACAAGGTTGGGTAGCAACCTTCAGCACCTGTTGGGAGATAAAGGGCTAAAGACGTTGCGGTTGAGTCAGGAGGCGCGAGGACTGCTGTTGGACGATTATAGGCGCTTACCACGTTCCATTGAGTCGGTCGCTCGCGAATGGGAGAAATGGCTCAAAGGTGCGCAGCCGACGCTGTCGGTTACATTCGATCAGGGCACTGCTACGGAGAATCCTAAGGCAGCGTATCTGTCGATCCTGCATCCATTTGTGCGTCAAGCTGCGGGCTTCTTAGAAATCGAAGAGCCCAAGTTCTGCTCTCTGGCAGCGGTGAGGAACGACATACCAGCCGGGACACATCACTTCGCTTTGTACCATTGGACAATGCATGGCGTAAAGCCCGACGAGTTGCTCGTTCCGGTAGCCGACGATCCAAAGCTTGAAGCGTCCTTGATGGTTGTCCTACAAGCGGCTCTCGATTCAAGTTTGCAGTCCTTGCCCGACCGCGAAGAGTGCGACGCTCTGGATACACGTCATCACGCCAAATGGCTCGATGCGCACAACAGCCATCTCGCTAACAACCGACAGTTGATCGACCATCGAATTCAGAGTCTCACGGTTAGCCACCGAGCGCGCCGTAACGCGATTGAGGATCAAATCGCCCGAGCCACGAACGAGAAGATTCGGCTGATGAAGGAAAGTGAACTCCTGCGGGCAAATGCCGATTATGACCGCCGAATGGCGGAGCTTGAGCAGGCCGCAAGCAGCGGTGACATATCCGCGATTCCGGTCGTGTTCGGAACGCTGTCGGTTGCCGAAGAAGGCCTCAGATGACAATCATCGAGGAAGTGCGCCGAGAAAGAGAGGATCTAGCGCGTGTCTTGAAAAAGCACACCGGGATCAGGAGAATCGTGGAGGATCTCTATCCCGATAGTGCGCACTTCATTTATGAGTTGCTGCAAAATGCGGAGGATAAGGGCGCGACGGCTGTCTTTTTCACGCTCACGAGCACGAGTCTCGTGTTTGAACACAATGGGCGTGCCTTTGATCGACGTGACATCGAGAAAATTACCGACATCGGTGAAGGGGCTGGAGCTGAGGACGAAGAGAGAATCGGACGATTTGGCGTCGGCTTCAAAGCGGTGTTTGCGTACTGCGAGAATCCCCGCATCTGGTCCCCGACATTCTCTTTCACCATCAGTGATCTGGTACTGCCAAATGCGCTCGAAGAGCGACCGGAACTCGGAGACAAGACGCGCTTCGAATTCCCATTCGATAATCCGAAGAAACGACCTCAAGACGCGCACTCGGAGATCAAGGCGGGTCTCAGGCAATTAGCCGAAACCACGCTACTGTTCCTTCCGCACATGAGCTCAATTCGATGGCGGATTGACAGTGCCGAAGCCGGCGAGGTCCGGAGACTCCGACACTCCGAGCATCATTTTGAGGTTCTGAAACAAAACGGCACGACAACGAGCACATCCCACTTCCTCAAGTTCGATGAGGCAGTAGCTGGCCTTGAGACGCATCGAGTTGCGGTGGCATTTGATCTCGACTTCCTGCCTAGTGTTACTTCCTTCGACCGGACACAATCACTATCGAAGCAGATGAGAATTGTACCGGCCGAGCCCGGACGAGTGTCGGTCTTTTTTCCCGCTGAAAAAGAGACTTCGGGGCTCCGATTTCATCTGCACGCGCCTTTTGTGCCGGAGCTGAGTCGTGCAAGCGTAAAGGAAACTCCGGCCAATCTTCCATTGTTCCAACAGGTCGCTTCGGTTACGGCGGCATCGCTGCATCACATCCGTGATCTAGGGTTACTGACAGTCGATTTCTTATCAGTCCTCCCGACTCCCCAGGATCAAATCCCATTACGATATCAAGGCATACGGCTCGCCATCGTCGAGGAGATGAACACTAAGCCGCTGACTCCGACCTACACCAAGTCACATGCACCGGCCAAGAATCTTTTGCAAGCGAAGGCTTCTCTCAAGGAACTTCTGTCAGAGGACGACATTGAATTTCTCGTTGAATACGAGAACAAGCCGCCACAATGGGCGGTTGGCATCACACAAAAGAACAGCAACGCCGATCGTTTTCTCAACGCACTGGCAGTGACTGACTGGGACGCAAAGGAATTCGTCGAGCTGCTCAATGTGAAGACCTCCGAGCGAAAGCACTATCCTTCGGGCCGCTCTGTCACCGGGCCTGATTCAGAATTCACGGAGTGGCTGTCGCGAAAATCGCTTGATTGGCATCAGAAGCTCTATTCCTTCTTGTATACGGAGCTTAGTCCGAATGGCGATTGCACGCGACTCAAGGATGCACGGATTATTCGCCTCAGTAACAGCATGTATGACCTCGGCGCCAGATGCTTCTTCCCGAGTGACGGTGTTCAGCACGATGAGGTACTGCCACGTGTGGACGCCGTCGTCTACACGTCCGGCAAGAGCAAGGCACAACAGGAGAACGCAAAGAAATTTCTTGAAGCCCTCGGTGTTCGCGAGGTCGGTGAGACCGAGCAGGTTGAAGCGATCTTGAAAAAGCGATACACCGAAGAAGACTTCAAACCCCAAAAGGAGGACCTTAAGCGGTTCGTGGCTCTGGTAGAAAGGGATTCCACAACAACAGCCCTTTTTGCCAACTATTGTATTTTCGAAGCAGCGGATGGAAAGTGGCGGAAACCGAGTGGCGTATTCCTCGACGAACCATTTGTCGACACAGGTTTGAGTGCCTACTATGCTGTGGTTGGCGATCATGCCGCTCCTGCTCCCTTGGCGGACGCATACGCGAACTGTGGGATTGCCCTCACGAGGTTGGTAAAATTCGTCGAAGCGGTCGGTGCACAGCGACAATTGGAAATCTCCGAAGTACGCTGCGATTCCAACCCGCAGTATGCATACCTGCGCGGCGTGCCTGGGGAGAGATACACATCACCGATGAATCGTGATTATGTGATCGCGGGTATGGACAGGCTTCTGGCCAAGCCATCCATCGACATCGCTAAGTTGATCTGGCGAACTATGTGTTCGCTTCCAAACGCTGAATGCTTAAAGGCGGTGTACCGAAAGAATTGGAGCTCTGGGAAGCGCGAGGCAGATTCACAGCTTGTTCATCATTTGAGAAAAGCTTCCTGGATTCCCCAGGGGGATGGCCTTTTTGTGCCCCCAGCCGAGGCGGTGCGAGACCTGCTTCCTGATGGCTTCCCCTTCGATGCCGGCTCGGCATGGCTTAGAGCAATCGGCTTCGGAAGCGATGTCGCTTCCAAATCGGAGGAACAGCGACAGAAGGAAATCGTTGCCAAGGAGCTCGGCTTTCGGGACCAAGCGAGCCTAGAACGAGCTAAACGATTCGCCGCACTGCCGCCAGAGGAACAGGAACGCATCTTAGTCGACCGCGAACACCATGCAGGGAAGGACCTGCCCGAGCACGAGCCAGCGAATCCGGAACGGCGCGTGGAGCGCGTAGGAACGAAGGCTGCCTCAGCCCCAGAGCGACGCTCTGAGACGAGGACACGCTCGGTTTCGATTGGACTGGACCAGGTAAAACAGGAGGCTGCGCAATATCTGCGTCACCAATACACGAATGCCGATGGCGAGATGATCTGCCAAATCTGCAAGACACAGCTGCCGTTCAAGCTTGATGATGGCAACGAATATTTCGAAGCGGTCGAGTTTCTTCCTGAATTAACCAAGTGGCATTACCAGAATTACTTGGCGCTCTGTCCAAATCATGCAGCGATGTTCCAATACGCCAACGGTTCAGCTGACTGCCTAGAACGCGACGTCGTCAACCTGGTAGGGAACGAGCTCGTCGTTGTGCTCGCACAGAAGGAACTGACAATCTACTTTACGAAGACCCACGCAGTTGACCTCAAGGAAGTTATTAGAGTCGATCGTGCCGAGAGGAATCCGGATTAGACCTCGACACATGGTCGAAGAGGCTCCGAGCGCACGCCCGAGGTCCTAAATTTAAGTGAGTTCGAGGGCGGGGGCGGCGGACTCGATATCTCGCGGCGGCTCTTCCTGCCGCTCGGCCCGGTCGAGGCTCAAAATCGAGTCCAGCGCGACTCCGCAGACCCGCTCA
>Ga0335081_10011795_pt1 | contig 14152 bp, 9 predicted proteins | sample Lox_Sample_35_FD_206713 | JGI IMG/M metagenome (GOLD analysis project Ga0335081, IMG submission 206713) | Soil microbial communities from Loxahatchee National Wildlife Refuge, Florida, United States - Lox_Sample_3.5 | ecosystem: Environmental > Terrestrial > Soil > Wetlands | place: USA: Florida... | reverse complement strand
TGGCGCTCCCGGTCGAATTGAATTGTGGGCGCCTCAATAATGTTGGCATCCTGCCAGAGGCGTGCCTTGCCGGTATAGAGCGCGGTGCCGGGCTTATTGTGTGCCGTCATCTTCTCCGAAGCTACGTGAATGGGCGAGGACGACGCCAGCAGCGCTCCATTCGGCTCCTCCTTCAGGTCGTTGTACGTACTCTTGACGTTGCCGTCGGCGAAGGCATCGCCCGTGGAGCGGTCGATGCGAATCGTGTTCGCCGTTGTCTGCATGCCCGCGTTTTCTACCCGTGGATCCCCGGTTAGAACGACCATTTGAGTAGCCGGAGTGTAGCGCGCTAGATTCGCCCAAGCCTGCGTCTGCTTCTCGGGAGTCAACGAATCGGAGTAGGCGAAGTGGCCCTGCTGCGACAGGACGTCGATGCCCCCCTGAGGCAGGAACGACGCCTCCACTGAATCGCTGGTGCTCGTGCGGTCGGGCTGTCCAGGACTGGAGTTTACGATCCGGGCATTCGGCGCACCATGGACGCTCGCCAAGTGGTTTCGGCCGGCCGAAATCGCAAAGTCGGCGTCGAATTTGCCCGCAGTAACCACGGTCCGCTGCCCAGAACCAGTAGAGCCCGGAGCCGCTGGCTGCGCCTGCGCAATGAGAATCTGCGCCGGGCCGGATGTGACCGCATGCTTGAGGATGTTTCCCTGCTCGACCTTGAAGTCGATAGTCGGAGCAGTAAGTTCGAAATCCTGGGGCCCATTGCCGGCCGCCTTTTGACCATTCTGCCTCGATTCGGACGCCCGCTCCTCCAAGTGAGCGCCGTCGAGCGCATGAACGGTCTGGAGTTCGTTGTCGCCTGCAAAATCCAGAATGACGCGTCCGGCATCGCCTTCCATCGGCTGTGGGCCGCCCTGCTCCATGTGCACGTTGCCGGTGAGAGTCGCTGTCCTCAGGACGTTGTCATCGGATTCAAATACCAGGTTGGCCTCATCGGCTCGCCCATGCTTCTCTACCATTGGCTTGATCGGCTTACGGGAGTTCGATGCAGTAAGGCTCGCCTCACCGCCCCGCGTCTCAGAAGTTACATTTCCCGTTGCTAAGACTCGCTCGACCTGATTGTCCTTGCCTAAATAGATCGTTGCTCGATCGGCCGTCATCGTTCCCGATGTGCGCTCGAGATGAGGGCGGTCGAGGACAATCTCTCGCGGATCGTTCGTGATGACACCGTGCGTTGCGGTCAGAGTAGCCGGACTCGGCCCCGGTAATTCGAGATGAATCTGGGATTCCAGCGTTAACGAATTGCTCTTCCCGGCGTACTGCACTCCAACCGCCCAACCGCTGGCCTGTGGGGTGCGAAGTTCGACCCGCTCATCGGTCGATGCGTTCCCGGAGTCCTTGTTGAAGACCAGATTTCGGGTCTTGAGGTGGATCGGATTCTTCACCTCTTTCGGCACTGACTGATCGGGGCTGACGGTACCGGCCGGATTCGAAACCAGATCGATTTGCACCTCACCCTTCGCGGTAACGTCTCCGGTCTTTTGGTTGTAGGAGAAATCATCCCCGTAAATCTGGTCGTAGCGGGAGGAGTCGCGGCCGTAAAGAACGATATTGACGTTGTGCAGTTCCGCATTTCCATTGAGCTTAAACTGCTTCAGATCGCTCGCTTCGACCGTGAATAGCGTGCGTTTGCCATCGGACTTGGAAAATTGAAATCCTTTCGCGGTCTGCTTGATGTCGTATCCAATCTTGCCCGGGATCGTCTTGAGCACATTGGTTGCCTTCGAACGCGCGTAGAAATACATTCCCGCGACAAAAAGCGTCAGCAGGATGGCCGTGCCCGCCAGCAGTCGCCGAAGACTGTAGATTGGAAGGGGCATCTGAATTCAGTTTAGAACAGTTCTCGATTCCCGGTTCCAAGTTCCCAGTTCCCGTTGGTAGATTGTTGGTACATTTGAATCCGATGGAACGCACTCCTCCACTATTGGACTTTCGCAGCCTGCGAGTGATGCGCGGGCAGAAAATCGCCCTCGATGATTTCAGCCTGCGGATTGAGGCGGATGAGCACGTTGCCATTCTCGGTCCCAATGGCTGCGGCAAGTCGACGCTCATCAAGACGATTACTCGGGAATGTTATCCTGTGGTGCGGGCGGACTCGTCACTTTCGATTCTGGGAGAAGAAAGTTGGGACGTCTTCAAACTGCGTTCGCGGCTTGGAATTGTGTCCAACGATCTCATGCTTTCCTGCACCGGAGACGCCAGCGGCCGAGATGTCGTGCTATCCGGATTCTTCAGCAGCACAGCGATTTATCCCAATCACAAGGTGAAAACGGAGCAGGCAAGTCTGGCGGAGGCGGCTCTTTCGGAATTGAAGATTTCGTATCTGGCAGACCGCTCGGTGTGCGAAATGTCGTCAGGCGAGGCCCGACGGGTGCTGATTGCGCGAGCCTTGGTTCACAAGCCGAAAGCGCTCTTATTCGATGAGCCTTGTAATTCGCTGGACCTGGCAGCCCAACAAAACCTCCGCCAGACGATGAGCGCTCTTGCTCGATCGGGAACCGCGATCATTCTAGTGACTCACGAACTGGCCGACATCGTGCCGGAGATTCAGAGGGTCGTCCTCATGAGCCGCGGGCGCGTTGTTGCGGACGGCCCAAAGGAAAAGATTCTAGAGGTCGAAAGGCTCGCGGCGCTCTTTGGAGTCGGCGTGCAAATGGAGCGAAGGAACGGGCATTACCACTTATGGTGAGAGAGCTAAATCTCGTCCTGCATCCGATCCGCCAGTCGCTTCGGGGCGACTAGCAAATAACTGCCAAGCAACAGTTCTCTCACTTCCTCCCAGTCGATCTTGCCGACATCCAAACGCAGCGCCACCCACCCTCGCGATGCGATATAAGCTGGTAAGTAGAACTTCTTGGGCTGTGCCTCAACGAGCGCCTTATTATCTCCCGGTAGCGCCTTGCCAGTGATCCCGACGATACCATCCCCGTGATGATTGTTCAGGAAATAGGCGAACGTTTTCTTGCGTACCAGAAACTGTGCGTGACTCCCGTAGAGTTGGCGGGCCGTTTCGGGGAACGAAAGCGCGATCTCGGTGACGCGCGCAAGCCGCGGATCTTCTGCACGCTCGCTGGTTCGGGCCATCATTAGCCTCGCTCCCCCAGGGGTGAATGTTAGCGATTCGGCGGCTTGAAATCGCGCAGTGACAGTTCCAGCCCCCCATATTCCGGATGATCGTTGTTCCCGATTGTGAATGCGACATCGATGGTATCCCCGGCAAGCAGCGGGCTTTCCTGCAGACGCTTCGCCAAGTGCCAGCCGAGCGCAACGAACGTGATCTTCGAGGTCAAACCATTGCCCGGTTCAGTGGAAACCGCGCCCTGCAATTCAGCGACCGCGGCGGCTTTGTCACTACGTCGAATCGAAGAACTATCAGGATGACAGCTCGGAGTCGCAAGAATCGCAGCCGCAGAAAGTTGCGACGATCCCTCTCCCGACCCCACACTCGGACCGGCCTTGATCTTGAATTTGACGTGCTTGTCTTTCAGGATTCGGGGAGGCGCAGTGAGTTGCACGCCCCGAGCAGCGAAGACCGGCTCAGGATTTCCAACGCCGTAAGGCTCCAGCAATTCGAGAGCGCGGAACAGTTCCGGCGTAACCTGGGCCAAACTTAAGTCTGCGTCGAGGTCGAGAATTGGATCGAAGTCCTTCGGAGTCAGCCGGGCGCGAGCGAACTGGTCGAGACGAGTGCGTAACTCCTCGACATTGGCCGCAGGCATCGCGAACCCACAGGCATGCGAGTGTCCACCATAACGGGAGAAAAGATTGCCGCAAGACTCGATTGCCTCGAGCAAGTGAAAAGCCCGGATCGAGCGTCCCGAACCGAACGCCTCTTCGCCGTCGCGTGAAATGACGAGAGTGGGCCGATTGTAGCGCTCCACGATGCGAGTCGCGGTAATGCCGATAACGCCGCGATGCCATCCATCGCCATCGACGACAATACAATAGTCGTCGCACAGCGCGGGATCCCCACTGAACCGCTCCTCGACGGCTTTCAAGATGCGCCGCTCTTCTTCCTGCCGATCGGTATTCAACTGGTCGAGTTTGGCCGCCAATTCGCGAGCCCGAACCGCATCTTTCACGCTGAACAGTTCGATAACGTCGCGGGCCACGTCCATGCGCCCAGCAGCGTTAATGCGCGGAGCGATTCGGAATCCGACTTCTCCCGACGTCGGCGGACGATTCGCCGAAATCTGAGCCGTTTCTAAAAGCGCTTTCAAACCCGGATTTACCGCGCGGCGTAAGGCATCCAACCCAAGCGACGCAAAGATTCGATTCTCGCCCGTCAGCGGCACGGCATCGGCGATGGTTGCGATCGCCAGCACCTTCATGAACGACAGCAGAATCTTAGTGTGATCTTTGGAATCGAGCCGCCGCTGCATTAGCGTTTGAGCAACTTTGAACGCGACTCCGGCCCCGCAAAGTTGTTTGTATGGATATTCGCAGCCTCTCTGATTCGGATTCACTACGGCGAGCGCCTTCGGAACACCATCGCTTCCCGGCAGATGATGATCGGTGACAATCAGATCGACGCCCAACCGGTGCGCGGTTTCGGCCGGGGCGAATGCGCGAATGCCCATATCCACGCTGATGATGAGACGAATCCCCGCTGCGGCCGCCCGCTCAATCACGTCGTCTCGCATGTCATAGCCTTCGCGAATGCGATGCGGCACGTGGAAATCCGCTGTACCGCCGCAAAGTTCGATTGCGGTCTTAAGGATGATGACCGCCATTGTCCCGTCGACGTCGTAATCGCCGTAGATCAGAATCGTCTCTTTGCGTTCGATCGCCGCGTCGAGTCGGTCAACTGCTGCCCGGAGCCCCGTCAGCTGTTCGGGCAAGTGAAGCTGAGAAATGGAAGGCTTCAGAAAACGTTGGGCGGCATCCGTGTCGGTGATACCGCGACGCACGAGCAATGGCGCAAGAATAAGCGCCGATCGCGACGCAGGAGTCCCGCGAAACGCCGACTCAGTCTGCAACGACGAAGCTAGCGCGGCCACCTCGGCCCTATCGACAGGTTTGGGAATCCATTGCATGGGCGATGGAGCAGTTTACTCCACCCGGAGGATGTGAGACTCGGTGCAAAAGGGAAGCTTCTATCGAGAAAGGAATTCTAGTTTTCTTCGTCCTGGTCGGGTTCATCCATCGTAAGACCGCCAAATTCGTCGGAAACTTCGAGCAGATGCTGGTAACGGTCGTACCAGTCAGTACTGACCTCGCAGAGGAACATCGAACCCTGGTAGGCCCAGCCGAGTTGCAGATATCCAACCTTCCCAACGTGGGCCCGCAGCCAGCGCGCATCTTCCACATCATCGCCGTCGGTGAATTCTGAGTTGGTGAGCCTCTGCACCATCTCGTCGAGTTCCTCCCGGTTGAGAGTCCAGGAGTGCATCGTAAGGAATGGAGCGCCGGCGGCCTTCGCCAGTTCGACGAAATCCTTCCAGCCATCGGGATTATCGCCCATCTCCCACATGACACACTGCACTTCTTCGTAATCCACGTAGCCGTGGAAGCGGCGCATGCCATGGCCTTCAATGAAGGCAACCATGTCATCTTTCACGGTAACGAGATCGTCGGGAATAGGAGACATTTTCGGGAACAATAGCAAACTTTTATTGTAAGCCGTCCGCGGGTTCAGTGCCAGCGCCTCCGCTATCGACGCGGAGTTGGCGCCTTCATCAGATCGATGAACATCCGATAAAACTTCTCCGTATTCAAATCGAACTGAATTTCGACGACTTGCGTCTCCGGATGCAAGCTGCCCTTCACCGGCCATGTCAGCGTGTTGCCATATCCGGGCCCGCGGTCGAGATCGACGCTCATGTAACGATCTTCGCTCTTCGTAATGATCGAGGGATCAAGCCAGGCGACCGCCGTGATTTCATCCCACATGATATCGGCGCCCGGCGTCAGCATCGCGAACTTGGAAATATACTTCGCAACGGGGGTACCGGCAGATTCGATTTCTTTCACCATGGCTGCCGTCATATGCGTCTTGACAGAAATGTCGACCGGAGTGCAAATAATCTTCTTCCATGGCGCACGAAGCACAACCGCCGCGGCATCCGGGTCGAACCAGAAATTGAATTCGTGCCGCGGATTATTCATGAACTCCGGATTGTCGGTCTGAGGACTCAGGCTGCCGCCCATAAAAACAAGTTCCTGCGTCAACCCGGGGAATTCCGGATCGAGCGAGATCGCGAGCGCGAGATTGGTCATCGGGCCGCCCTCATAGATCGTTACCTCGTGCGGATACTTGTGCACCATCCGAATGAGAAAATGCGGAGCGTCTTCCTCTGCAGGCTTCATTTTCGGCTGGCCCTCTGGCATCGGCGGGATGACGGAAGCCTCATGCCACCACCGATCGTCCCACGCGCCGGCGTAGGCGACCTTGCCATACCGCTCCTGCCACATCTGCGCTTCCTTCCGCGTCCGCACGAGAGGAAACTCAGCCCCAGGCACCACAGGGATGTCGGTGCGGCCGATCAGTTCCAGCAGACGAAGAGTATAAGCGACTTCTTCGTCGCGCCATTGATCTCCGCTGACCACGGTTATTCCCAGGACTTCGACCTGCGGCGACTGGATCAGCGTGAGCAACGTTTGCATGTTGCTTCCGCCGGGCCCTGAGCAATCTTCGTTGATGATGATCTTGCGTCGCGGTTGTGCCAGGCAGACGGTGGCGATCGAACAAACTGTGAGTGAGAGGAAAAATTTGATTTTTCGCATCGATTCAAATAGCGGACGCGAGTCCGCAGAGTGATTCTAAGCTGGTCAGAAAATTGTGTCGCTTCATTAAACTGCGTCATTCCGAAGCCCCGCGCTTTCACGAGCGGGGCAAGGAATCTCGCACGAGCAATTCAGGACGCTCATCCCGATACACACTAGCTCATCGCTTTTCTTCCTCTTTATTTCTTGCCCGAACCCAGCGGCCGCGTCATCAGGTCCGTATAAATCTTGTAGAACTTCTGCGCATCGATGTCGAACTGCACTGTTGCAAGGCGTTCGTAAGGCGGAACGGTCGTAGAAGCATCCCAGAAAAGCGTATTGCCGTAACCTGCGCCGTGGTCGATGTCGATATCCATGTAGATCTGCTTCTGTCCCGTGATAATTGAGGGATCGATGATTGCAATGCCGGCGATCTCGTCCCACATGTACCCGGGCAGCGAATACTTGTCGAGATATTGCGTAATAGGAGTATTCGCTTTCGCAATGTCCGCCTTCATTTCAGTGGTGTAGCGTGTCTTCACCGAAATATCGATTGGCGTGATCGTTAACTTTTTCCACGGCGCCCGCAATACAATTCGCGCCGCCTCCGGATCGAACCACCAGTTGAATTCGCGGCGGCCATTGATCGCGCCCTTGTCGATCGCGCCTTTATCCGCATAGAGCCCTCCGCCCATGAGCACGAATTCTTTCGCTAGCGTTGCGACCGACGGATCCAGTTTCAATGCCAGCGCATAATTCGTCAGCGGCCCCCCAGCCCACAACACGACCTCATGCGGATACTTGTGCACCATCTGAATGATGAATTGCGCAGCTGTGCCCGGATGCGCTTCCAAATGCGGTTCGCCCTCCGGCATTGGCGGCACGATATTGGGATCGTGATAAGGCATTTCATAAATGATCGAGCGATTGGCCTTGAACTTGTCGGTCCAGCAGCCCTTGTACTCGAACTTCCCGTACATCGCTTCCCATCGCTCGGATTCTTCCTTGGAATTGATCAGAGGATATTCCGCGCCTTCATACACCGGAACGTCGGTGCGGTCAGCAATCTCAAGCAAACGGAGCACGTGCTGCGTTTCTTCTTTCACCCACTGATCTCCGCTGACAGTAGTGATGCCTAAAACATCGAATTTCTCTGATTGGAGGAAGACCAGGATCGCCTGCTGGTCGCTGGTTCCCGGACCGCGCGCATCCTGATCGACGATGACTTTAATTTTCTGTGCCGCTGCAGACGCACAAATAAGACCTGCGAAAAGAATTGCCAGAACAACTCGCCGAGTATGAAGTTGCATGCTCCTCCCGTAATTCAGCCCTACAAAAAGTGAAGGGCAGAACAGGCGATGCCCGTCTGCCCCGAAAGAATAGTGCTGTGCCGAGTTCAGAAACTCAGTTTTAGAGCGAACTGAACCAAGCGCGCATTGTTGACCGTGTTATTGATGATTCCAAAAGTGGCCGGAGCATTGATGTCCTGCTCGCCGCTGCCTCCCGCCCCTCCCATGTAGAACTGCGGGTGGTTGAACAAATTGAAGAACTCCGCCCGGAATTGCAGGTTCATGCTCTCGCGGATTGCGAAGTCCTTTATCACCGAAAAATCGGTGTTCACGAAACGCGGACCATATACGGGAGCGCGGGCAGCGGTGCCCAGTTCTCCAGCCGGGGCCTGCTCGAAAGCACATGGATTAAACCAGTTCTGAATAGTGTGGATTCGAGAGGGCGCACTGCACCCAGGATTTCCTGCAACTGGGCCCGCCTGGTTTGGATTACCGACCTGATTCGGACGCTGGTAAGTTCCGCCGTTGTAAGAGAAGAACACGCCCGATTCGTCCGCACTATCCACGACGAACAGTGGAAATCCGGAGGTAGCATGTTCAATTACATTTAAATGCCAATTCCCCAATACGGCGTTCGTGGCGCCGCTCCAATCGCTCCCGAAGTGGCGTCCTTTACCAAACGGCAAATCGTACAGGATACTTGCCGTGAAGTTGTCGTTGAGGTTCAACTGCGACAAGCCCCAGTCGAGTTTCTGGTAGCCGGGCAGCGGATAATAAATGGCACCGGGGTTGGTGCCCAATCCATCGGGCATGCCCGAATCAAATGTGCGCGACCAGGTATAACCGAGCAACGCATATAAGCCGTGCCGCGTGCTTTTGGTTTCCCCCTTTATCTCCAGGGAGTCATAACGAGCCGTGCCGACGCTATTGTTGGCATCCACTGCCTGAAATGGAGCAGCATACGGATACGATGGGAATCCGCACCCGATAGTGTAGCCTGCGGTGCCGCAAGCACCAGGAGAACTCAGATTCTCGTTGGACTGTCCCACCAAAATACGCGAACTGCGTGTGCCCGCATATCCAGCAGTCAACACAACGTTTCCCGGCAATTGGCGCTCGACATTCAGATTGAACTGCTGCACCAGGCCCTGCTTGAAATTCCGGTTCATAGACTGAATGGTTCCGCTGTAGCCACTGGGATTAACAGGGCTTGATAAAACGGCGCCGCCAGCAACGGGCGTACTCGACGGGGTGCCCGCTGCAACCAGGAACCCTCCCCCCAGCGAACCGAAGGCGTTGTTGTATCCTAGACAGAAGTCGCTCGGGCAAGGATCCACTTCAGCGTAGTAGGGCGGGTTCTGCCATAGTCCTTGGCCTCCTTGGTTCCAGGAGGAGTCGTGCAGAATCCCGTAACCTGCACGTATAACAGTCTTATCGCTCCCCATAACTTTCCAACTCAATCCGATACGCGGCTCAAACGCGGTTTTATCCAACAGAATGCCGGCGCGCCCGTCACTCGTTACGCAATTAGTGCAACCCGTGAGGCCGGGGCTTCCTTTCGGTACATACCACTGAAGCGTTTGAATGTCGAAGTTCGCTTGACGATTTTGGACTTCGATTTGGGGAGTGGCCAGCGCCCATGCCACTCCAAGATTCACCGTCAGATCATTTGTTACCCGCCAATCGTCCTGTACGAATGGACGGAACAGCTTGTAACGCCGTCCCACAGTTCCGCCCAGAAAAGTCTGATCGTGAGCCGCGAAGATGCCGGTGCTGCCCAGCAACAGATCAGCAGCATCATCTCCGGTGAGCGCTGCATTCTCGACGACAAACCCATCTTGGAACGCATTGTTGCGAATGTTCATCTCGTTGGCGCGATAAGTTGCACCAAACCGGATGTTGTGCTTCCCGCGGATCAGATCAAGTGTGTCCGAAACTGAATAGACATTCGTGCCACCCTGATAGGGCGCGTAACCCCGGTCTCCAACCGCAAAATAATTCGACATCAGGAATGAAGTCATGCCGCAGCTAATACAGTCCTTAGTCGACTGGTTCAGGCTTGCGGGATAGCCCGTGATTGGGTCGCACTTGGACCCCAAGTCTGCTCCGGGGATGCCGATGAGCGCGGCTTCGCAAGTTCCCGTTCCGTACGAAAGAATGTGGTTGAAAATGCGATTGAAACCAACCGTGGCCTGATTGATAGCCGTGGCAGAGAATACGTGTTGTTCCGATACCACCGCATTGCGCCCGTGATTGTCGATGTACTGGTTGCTGCCGAATGCGCTCTGCTCCGTCCAAGTAGGCGAACCACCGGGTACGAAGTTGGTTGCTTGATCGTAGCTGAAGCGTCCGAAGATGGAATCCTTGGTGGAAATGTTGTGGTCGACCCGGACATCCCAAGTGCCTTCATTCAGCTTTCGCACGGGCTCATTGATGTAGTTGTAACCGACTGCGTTCGTGACGTTGGGAGTGGGATAAAGCTGAAGAACTTTCGCACCGACCGCACTGACATCCCCAGCGGGGATAACATTGCACCCGGTGCCGAGGGCTTGTGTACCATCGGCCGGATTGACCGGTTCGGGCGTATTCGTACCCGGGACGCACTGGAACGGAATGTTCCCGTAAGGATTGTTCAGAAGTCCATTAGGTCGACCGGGTAAAGTGGGGGCACCACTGAAGTCGTAGTTGCCGTTAGCGTCGGGTGCAGAATCAGTCGGAACAAACCCTGTGAATGGAACCCCGCGCCGCTGCATCTTTGCCTGGTAGTCGACGAAGAAGAAGGTCTTGTCCTTCTTGATCGGACCACCAAAAGATCCACCGAACTGATTCAGGTTGAACTTCTCTTTCGTGCTGGCGAAGTAGCTGCGCGCATCGAGTTTCGTATTGCGGAAGAACTCAAACAAAGAACCATGAAACCGGTTGCTTCCAGACTTTGTTGTCACCAGCACAGTCGGACCAGCACGCTCGCCGTACTCCGCAGAGTAGTTATAGGTCAGCACCTTGAATTCCTGGATGTCGTCGATATCCGAGAAAATGCCGATTCCGCCTTCATCCAGCTGATTGTTGTCGTTGCCGTCGAGCAACCAGTCGGTAGCCTGCTCGCGAGAGCCACCCACTGAAAGCGAGAACGCTCCTCGCGTTGCCGCTTCGCTACTGGCGCCGTTAGTAAAGAAGCTGTTCGGGTTCGTGGACTGGGTGGTGCCCGGAGTGAGCGTCGCTAATTGCACAAAATTGCGCCCGTTTAGCGGAAGTTCGGCGACCTCTTCGGAAGTGATCACCTGCCCGAGACTTGGAGTAGACGTTTCAACTGCGACTTCCGTTGCATTTACCTCAACACTCGTGTTCACCGAAGCCGGCTGAAGAGTGAAATCGAGCTCGCGGTGTTCATCAAGCTGCAAGCGAATGTCCTTCTGCTCGGCCCGCGCGAATCCCTGGGCCTCGACGTCAATTGTGTAAATCGCCACCGGCAGCAAAGGGATCAGGTAATGCCCCGAGTCATCCGCTTTCGCTTCGCGTGTCAGGCCTGTGGCTTGCGACGTGATTCTCACATTCGCGCCAGTAATCACCGCGCCGGCTTTATCCGAAACCGTGCCCGAAAAACTGCCAGTCGCCTGGCCAAACGCCAGCGGACTCAATAGGACTACCAGCGCGCAGCAATACCACACCAAGAGATTTCTCTTGCCTGGCATTTTGTAGTGACCCCTTTCGGCGGTCTGCCCCGAAAAAGAAAAAAAGACCCTCCCCTTCCCCTTAAAAAGTTGGGAGGCCTACCCGACCGCAGACACGGCTTATAAATTGCCGCTCCAGGGTTAGTCAAGAAGTTTCCGGTGTGGAAAATCTGGACAGAAACAAAGCTTGTCTAACAATTTGTGCAGCCGAAACGATTCGGCAGCGAGTTTCAGGCGCGAGCCGACCACTCGGCATCGAAGCGCGCGCGATCGAAAAACGATTTTTGAGTGCCGATCCCAGTCGTCGACAACCCCGCGTACAAATTCGCGCGGCGAACCGCCTCGCGCTCTGGAACACCTTCTCCGAGAAAAACGGCAAAGCTGCCGATGAAGGCGTCGCCGGCCCCGGTGCTGTCGATGCTCTTCACCGAAAACGGCGGAACATGTTCGTGCTCTTCACGCGTCGCAAGAAGCGATCCATTCGCCCCGAGCGTAATAATCACGCGCCGAATGCCGCCCGCGACCAGCTTTTCTGCGCATTTCTTCGCATCGTCAACTGTCTTCACCGGCGAACCCGTGATGGTTTCCGCCTCGCTCTCGTTCGGGACGAAGTAATCGAGATCCTTCAACGCTGCCATATCCACTGGATGCGCCGGCGCAGGATTCAGAATGCATCGAATGCCGTTCCGCCGTGCAAAGTCGACGGTGTAATACACGGTTTCGACGGGAATCTCGAACTGCAGCACAATGCAGTCAACGGACTTCAGCATCTCGGCGGCGGCGTCAACGTCCCCCGCCTTGAGCGCGTCGTTCGCTCCTTTCACTACAAGAATGCGATTCTGGCCGCTCGGGTCCACAAAGATCGGCGCCACTCCACTGGAGAGTCCCTCGACCTGCTTCACGTGCGTCGGATCAATTCCCTGCTTGCGGAAGTTCTCAATCGTCGCGGGACCAAACAGATCGCTCCCAACGCGAGCCACCATAAACACTTCAGCGCCGCACAGTCGCGCCGCCACAGCCTGGTTCGCGCCCTTGCCACCGAATCCAAGATCAAATTTTTGCCCGAAGATCGTCTCCCCCGGCTTCGGAAACTGATTCGTGAAAGTCGTGAGATCGATATTCGCGCTGCCTACTACGGCAATTCGGGGCCGTTTTGCCATTGTCGTGTTCGCCTCCGTGAGCTGAACGAAGGGCGAGTCTAGCCACCGCAGATGGGGGCTGTCAACGACGCGTTGATGGGCTCAGCCGCGTATGAGTCTGTCGCAGGGTTTCTGCTATAGTTCGTTCCTCGACAGTTGAGTTGGAGGACCCCATGCCCCGCATTGTCCGCTGCGCTCTGATCCAGGCCAGCAACGCCATCAGCACGGAACGTCCGCTCGAACAGATTCGCAAGGCGATGCTCGATAAACACATGAAGCTGATCGATCAAGCGGCGCGAAAGAAGACCCAGATTCTCTGCCTGCAGGAACTTTTCTACGGGCCTTACTTCTGTGCCGAACAAAATGCCCGCTGGTATGAATTGACCGAGCGCGTGCCCGACGGCCCGACAACTCAACTCATGCAGAAAGTTGCCGCCAAGCACAAAATGGTGATCGTCGTTCCCGTGTACGAAGAGCACATGCCGGGCGTCTACTTCAACACGGCGGCAGTGATTGATGCAGACGGGCGTTACCTCGGGAAATATCGCAAACATCACATCCCGCACTGCCATCCCGGATTCTGGGAGAAGTTCTATTTCACTCCGGGTGATCTCGGATATCCGGTGTTCCAAACAAAGTACGCCCGCGTTGGCGTTTACATCTGCTACGATCGCCACTTTCCGGAAGGTGCGCGCATCCTTGGATTGAATGGCGCCGAAATCGTCTTCAATCCATCGGCTACTGTTGCGGGACTTTCTGAATATCTTTGGGAGCTTGAGCAGCCTGCTCATGCAGTCGCGAACGGCTATTTTGTCGGAGCGATCAATCGCGTGGGAACCGAGAAGCCGTGGAGCATCGGCGAATTTTACGGCAAGAGTTATTTCTGCAATCCGCGCGGCAAGATCATCGCGCAGGCCAGCCGCGACAAAGACGAAGTCGTCGTCGCCGATCTTGATCTCGACATGATTGCTGAAGTCAGGAAGGTCTGGCAGTTCTTCCGTGATCGCCGGCCGGAAAGTTACGGCCCCCTGACGGCGCAAAGCACAACCGCAGTGGCCGCCGATTAACTTCCGCGATCAATCGAAATCCTCAATGACAGCAACGGCCCAGCTCAGTTCGCGCGTCCAATCCAGCCCGCTCTACAACCACGATCTCGCGCCAGCAACTCCGGAACAGCGGCATTGGGGAACGTACAACTTCGCCGCCCTCTGGATCTCGATGTCGGTGAACATCCTCACTTACATGCTCGCAGCGAGCCTGATTCAAGGGGGGATGAACTGGAAGCAAGCGGTTGCGACAATCTTCATCGGAA
>Ga0335081_10011794_pt1 | contig 14152 bp, 7 predicted proteins | sample Lox_Sample_35_FD_206713 | JGI IMG/M metagenome (GOLD analysis project Ga0335081, IMG submission 206713) | Soil microbial communities from Loxahatchee National Wildlife Refuge, Florida, United States - Lox_Sample_3.5 | ecosystem: Environmental > Terrestrial > Soil > Wetlands | place: USA: Florida... | reverse complement strand
TGTCGGCCGCGACCACCAGGTAGGGATCGTCGCTGTCGCGGCGCAGGACGTGCGCCGGGGGCACGATGCGGCCGGCGACGATATTGTCCGTGACATCGAGCAGGCCGCGCATGAAGGTCTGATAGCAGGCGATGACTTCGCGCTGCAGCGCCTCGCCGCCGGTGGCCGGAGGGCGCTTGACGACGAACCCGCCCTTCGCGCCCATGGGCACGATGACCGTGTTCTTGACGTTCTGCGCCTTCATCAGCCCGAGCACCTCGGTGCGGAAATCCTCCCGCCGGTCGGACCAGCGGATGCCGCCGCGCGCGACGCTCGCCATGCGCAGGTGCACCGCCTCCACACGCGGGCTGTAGAGGAAGATCTCGAACTTCGGGCGCGGCAGCGGCAGATCGGGGATGCGCTGCGGATCGAGCTTCAGTGAGACGTACGGCTTGGGCAGTCCGCTCGCATCGGGTTGAAAGTAGTTCGTGCGCAGCGTCGCCTCGATGACGGTGAGGTAGGCGCGCAGAATCCGATCCTCATCGAGACTGCGCACCGCATCGAGGCTCGTGCGGATCGACGCCGCGAGCCGCTCGGTGCGCGTGCGCGGGCGACGCGGCGCCGCCGGATCGAGCTGCAGCGCGAACAGGCGGTACAGCGTGCGCGCGATCGAGGCGTTGGCCGACAGCACGCGCTCCATATACGCCTGGCTGAACGCCACTCCCGTCTGCAGCAGGTAGCGGCAGTAAGCGCGCAGCACGACGATCTCGCGGGCACTCAGATCGGCGGCCAGGAGCAGGCGGTTGAAACCGTCGTTCTCCACCTGGCCGCGCCATACCGCGAGGAACGCCTCGCGCAGCCTGGCGTCGATCCGCTGGATGTCGATGCGCGTGCCCTCGCGGTGCTCGAGCTCGAAGTCCTGGATCCAGGCGGTGGGTGCACGCGGCCAGGTGAGCTCGTAGGGGCGCTCGGCGATGACCCGCAGCCCGAAGTTCTCCATCATCGGCAACGCATCCGAGATCGGCACCGGCTCGCCGAACTTGACGATCTTCAGGTGCACGCGCGAGGCGATCTGCCCGGGCGGACGGTGCACCGCGAGGCGCAGCGATTGCGGGTCGGCATCGAGCGCCTGCAGATGCGCGATATCGGCGATCGCCTCGGCCGGCTCCACATCCTCGGTGTAGGCTGCCGGAAAGCCCTGGGCGAAATGACGTGCGGTCGCAAGCGCCGCGGGCTCGCTGATGCGCGCCGCGAGCAGCTCGCCCAGCCGGTCTTCCCAGGTCGTGGCCGCAGCATCGATCGCCTGCTCGAGCGCGGCGATGTCGACGCGGCGGCGCGCCGGGCCTTCCGAGCGCACGACGCTGTGAAGCCGGGCGAGCGTGGATTCGGAGAGCTGAACCTGGGTTTCCACATCGCGCCCGCCGAGCGCTTCGCGCAGGATCGTCTCAATGCGGAAGCGAACGGCGGTGTTGTAGCGGTCGCGCGGCACGTAGATGAGGCAGGAGTAGAAGCGCTCGAAGGCATCGCGGCGCACGAAGACGCGCACCAGATCGCGCTCGTACAGGTTGACGACCCCGCGCACGGTGTGCACGAGCTCGGCGATGCTCGCCTGAAACAGCTCATCGCGCGGATAGGTCTCCAGCACATGCTGCACGGCCTTGGCATCGTGACTGCCCGGTGCGACGCCGAAGCTTTGCGCGACCTCGCGCACCTTGTGTCCGAGCACCGGAATATCGCGCGGATTCAAGTGATAGGCCGACGATGTCCACAGCCCGAGGAAGCGGTGCTCACCGGTCACCGTGCCGGAGCGATCGAAGATCTTCACGCCAACGTAATCGAGATAGGTGGCCCGGTGGACGGTCGAGACGGAGTTGGCCTTGGTGACGATGAGCGGCACGCGCTCGCGGGCGCGCTGGCGCAGCTCGCCGCGCAGCCGCAGCGATGCGGGCGGCGGCACCCCGCGGCGCGGCGAGTGCAGGATCCCCAGGCCCGATTCGGCGAGCGGGGTGAGAAGGTCCGAGCTCTTGCCGCGCTTCAAGCGGTATTCGCGATAGCCGAGGAACGTGAAGTGATCTTCCGCCATCCACTTGAGCAGTGAGCTCGCTTCGCGCACCTCGGCATGCCGTACGCCTGCGATGCGCCCTTCGATCTGCGCGGCGAGCGACAGCGCCTTGCGCCGCATCGCGCGCCAGTCCTGCACCGCTGCATGCACGTCGCTCAGCGTCGTCAGCAGCTCGCGTCGCAGCTCTGTCAGATTTCCGGGTTCAAGCTGACGGTCGATCTCGAGCATCTGCCAGGACTCGCGGCTCGGATCAGCCGGCGCGCCGAGTGCGCAGCGGGTGAGCTTGCCGCGCGCATCGCGCTCCACGCTCAGCACCGGATGAACGATCAGGTGCACTCCGATACGGGCTTTGCTGAAGACGATGCCGAGTGAGTCCACCAGAAACGGCATATCGGCGGAGACGCTGAGTACCAGCGTGTTCGGGCAGCTGTAGCCGTCCTGCGCAGGGCTCGGGGTAAAGACATGCACCAGCGGTACGCCCGGCGGGCGGGTGTGGCCGAGGGCGAAATGCTCCAGGGCAACGGCGGCGAGAACGCCGGGATCGCGTGCCGCGAGATCTTCCTCGTCAACACCGCGGTAATACGCGCGCAGGAAGGGCTCCCAGCGGGCCCGCGGCGGGCGCCGGCGCGCGCGCAGGCGCGCTGCCTGCACGATGCGCTCGATCAGTTTCAGGCGTTTGGCCGGAACTTCACCGAACATCGCTGTTCCCTGGCCGAAGCGAAGGCGCGCGATTATACAGGTGCGCTAGGAGCGATGCTCACGAGCCAGGTAGTCCCGGGTCTGCATCTCATTCAGACGGCTCGCGGTGCGCCGGTATTCGGCGCGCAGCCGTTCGCCGCGATACAGCTCACCCGCGGGCGCCGCGGCCGAGATCACCAGGATCACGCCGTGATCGTACAGCTCATCGATGAGCGCGATGAAGCGCCGCGCGGCATCTTCGCTCAATGCATCGAGCACCGGCACGTTGGCGAGGACGATCGACTGATATTCACGTGCAATCTCGATGTAGTCATCGGTACTGCGCGGACCCATGCACAGCGAGCTGAATTCGAACCACGCGGCCGTATCGCCGGCGCGCACCACGGCGATGCGACGGCCCTCGATCTCGATCGAGCCGCCCTCCTGCGGATGCTCGGTGAGCTCGGCGAAGAGCTCCGTCAGGCGCGCATTCGTCTGCTGGGTATCGCAGCTGGAGAGATAGGTGCCGGCGCTCGCCAGGCGCCGTAGCCGATAGTCGACCGGGCCGTCGACGGCGAGCGGCGCCGTATGGCGCTCAAGAAGCGCGATCGCTGGCAGGAAGCGATCGCGCTGCAGACCATCGCGGTACAGCTCGGTCGCCGGCACGTTCGAGGTCGTGACCAGAGTCACGCCGCGGCGGAACAGCTCGGCGAGCAGCGTCCCCAGGATCATCGCATCCCCGATCTCGCTCACGTAGAGCTCATCGAAGCACAGTATCTGCGCCTCGCTCGCGATCCGCCGGGCAAGGATCGCGAGCGGCGAGGCGCGCCGGTCGAGTCCGGCAAGGCCGGCGTGCACGTCATGCATGAAGCGGTGGAAATGCCGGCGCCGGCGCTCGGGGAAGGGCAGGCTGCGGTAGAACAGATCCATCAGCCAGGTCTTGCCACGGCCGACCCCGCCATACAGATACAGACCACGCTCGGGCTCGATGTCTCGGCGATGGCGCATCCAGGCCGTCGAGCGGCGCCACGGCGTGTGCTCACGCGCGTGGCGCTCGATCAGCCGCGAGCGCAGCGCATCGAGCTCGGCTACCGCGGCGAGCTGCACCGCATCGTCCTGGAAGCCACGCTCGCGCAGTTCGCGCACATACAGCTCGCGTACCGTGACGCTGTGAGGCTGGGTCATGCGCCGCCTCAGCTCTGCAGCTCGGGCAGCGCGGCGAAGTACGCAAGCGCTTCGGGGTTCGCCAGCGCATCGGCATTGCGCACGGGTTCGCCGTGGATGACGGCGCGCACCGCGAGCTCCGAGAGCTTGCCTGAGAGCGTGCGCGGCAGATCGGGTACGGCGATGATCTTCGCCGGCACGTGTCGCGGGCTCAGCGTGAGCCGGATGGTGTCGCGGATCTTCTTCTGCAGCACCGGATCGAGCTCAACGCCCGGCTGCAGGCGCACGAACAGAACGATGCGCACGTCCTGCTGCCACTGCTGACCGATGGCGAGGGATTCCAGGATCTCGGGCAGCCTCTCCACTGCGGCGTAGATCTCGGCGGTGCCGATGCGAACGCCTGCGGGATTGAGCACGGCGTCCGAGCGGCCAAAGATGACCACGCCGTCGTGTGCGGTGATCAGCGCGTAGTCACCGTGATGCCACACGCCGGGGAAGCGCTCGTAATAGGCGGCGCGGTAGCGCCGGCCATCCGGATCGTTCCAGAAGCCGATCGGCATGGACGGGAAGGGCGCGGTGCAGACGAGTTCACCCTTGCGCCCGCGGACCGGATGGCCTTGCTCATCGAACACGTCGACGCGCAGCGCAAGTCCGCGGCACTGCATCTCGCCGCGGTACACCGGCAGCAGAGGACAACCGAGCAGGAAGCAGCCGACGAGGTCGGTGCCGCCGGAGATGGAGGACAGCTGTACATCCTCTTTCACGTCGTGATAGACGCTCTCGAACGCCTCGGGCGCGAGCGGCGAGCCCGTGGAGAGAATCGTGCGCAGGGCCGGCAGCTCGAGCTCGCGTGCGGGCTTGAAGCGGCTCTTCTGGATGGCGGCGAGGTATCGGGCGCTCGTACCGAAGATCGTGATGCGCTCCTCCTGTGCCACGCGCCACAGCGCTCCGGGATCCGGGTGATAGGGTGAGCCATCGAAGAGCACGAGCGTAGAGCCGACGGCGAGGGCACTCATCAGCCAGTTCCACATCATCCAGCCGCAGGTGGTGAAGTAGAAGATGCGGTCGCTGCGCTTCAAGTCCGTATGCAGCACGTGCTCCGCCTGGTGCTTGAGCAGCGTGCCGCCGACCCCGTGGACGATGCACTTCGGCACGCCGGTGGTGCCGGATGAATAAAGAATGTAGAGCGGATCGTTGAATCCGACGTATTCGTAGGCAAGGGGGCCGGCGGTCGCGCTCAGCTGATCGAATCGGGCGGCATCGCGCAGGCCCGCGAGCGAGGGCGCAGCGCTCAGATAGGGCACCACCACGAGGTGCGTGACGCTCGGCAGGCTCGCAAGCGCCGCGGCGGCGGTGGCGAGCGAATCGATGGATTTGCCCGCATAGCAGTAGCCGTCTGCGACGAACAGCACCTTGGGTGCGATCTGGCCCAGCCGATCCAGTAGCGCAGGCACGCCGAAGTCGGGTGAGCAGGAGGAGAACACCGCGCCCACGCTTGCCGTTGCGAGCATGGCGATGCAGGTCTCGGGCAGATTCGGCAGCACGGCGGCGACGCGATCGCCGCGACGCACGCCGATCTGCCGCAGCCAGCAGGATACACGCGCGACTTCCGCGTGCAGCTCGCGAAAGGAGAGCGCGCGGCGCTCACCGCGCTCGTTGCGGAACACGATGGCCGGCTCGTCATCGCGGAAGCGCAGCAGGTTCTCCGCGAAATTGAGCACGGTGTCGGCAAAGAATCGTGCGCCGGGCATGCGCTGCGGGTCAGTGATGGCCGGCGCGCTGCCAAACTGTGCCCGCACATCGGCGAAGCACGCCAGGTCGGTCCAGAACTCATCCAGATGCCGAACGGACCAGTCGTAGAGTTGCGCGTAGTCCGAGATCGACAGTGCATGGCGGGCGTTGACGACGGCCATGAAGCGCGTGAGGTTCGCGCCCGCGATGACTTCGGCGGAGGGCCTCCAGAGCGCATCTGTCATAGGGACTGATAGTTCGGACCGGAGCCGCCCTCCGGCGTGGTCCAGTCGATGATGCCGTAGGGGTCCTTGATATCGCAGGCCTTGCAGTGCACGCAGTTCGCCGCGTTGATCTGCAGCCGTCGGCCGCCTTGCCCGTCATCCACCATCTCGTAGACGGCGGCGGGGCAGAAGCGCTGACACGGATTGCCGAACTCGCGCGTGCAGCGCTCGACGCACACTGAAGGGTCGCGTACGTGCAGGTGCACGGGCTGGCTCTCCTCGTGCGTCGTCGAGGCGAAGAATACCGAGGCGAGGCGGTCACGCGGCGGCAAGGTACGCTCCACCCAGCCGCGCTCGGGTGACTCGTAGGCGGCGAGTGTCTCGAGCCGCGCGGCATCGGAGCTGTTGCGCAGGGTCCAGGGCACGAGTCCGCGCGTCGCGGTCTCGAGCGCCGTGTTGGCAAGTCCCAGCCACAATCCGCGCTTGAAGCCCGGCTTGATGTTGCGGACCGCTTTCAATTCCCGGCCGCCGGGCGAAGCACGCCAGCGCGCGTCGAACCCGCGCGGAGCGCCGGTCTCGACCAGATGTTCGGCCGCGAGCGCACCCGAGCGGATGGCCTGGTGCACGCCCTTGATCTTCGGCACGTTGACGCCGCCGCCGGCATCCCCGATGAGAAGCGCACCGGGCATCTCGAGTTGCGGCAGCGACTGCCAGCCACCAGCCGCGATGCTGCGCGCGCCTGCCGCCAGAATCTCTCCGCCTTCGAGCAGCGGCTCCACGCTCGGGTGATGCTTGAACTGCTGGAAGGCTTCGAACGGCGAGAGGCGGGGATCAACGTAGTCGAGTCCGACCACGAAGCCGACGTACACCCGGTCGGCATCCAGGTGATAGATGAAGCTGCCGCCGTAGGTGCGGGGATCGAGCGGCCAGCCGAGCGTGTGCTGGATGAGGCCCGGGCGCACCCGGCCCGGCGGCAGTTGCCAAAGTTCTTTCAGGCCGAGACCGAAGGTCTGTGGGCAGCGCCTGGCATCGAGGGCGAAGCGGCTGATGAGCTGCTTGGCGAGACTGCCCCGACAGCCCTCGGCGATGATCGTGGTGCCGGCGCGTACGTCGGCGCCGGGCGCGAAGTTGGGTCCTGGCTCGCCGTTTCGCATGAGCCCCATGTCGCCGATGCGCACGCCGGCGACCGCGCCGTCATCGGCATGCAGTGTCGCGGCGGCGGCAAATCCCGGGAAGACATCGACGCCGAGCGCTTCGGCCTGGGTTGCCATCCAGGCGGTGAGCAGTCCCAGCGAGACGATGAAGTTGCCGCGGTTGTCGAGCCACGGCCAGGTCGGCAAGGGGATGCTGCCGCTGCGGGTCAGGAGCCGGAACTCATCGTGCTTTGCGGGCACGCAGATGCCCGGTGGCGACTTGCGCCACTGCGGCAGCAGCGCATCGAGCGGTCCGGGCTCGATCACCGCGCCCGAGAGGCTGTGTGCTCCCACCGTCGCGCCCTTCTCGAGCACGCACACTGTCAGGTTGGGCTTCAGCTGCTTCAGGCGGATCGCGCAGGCAAGCCCCGCGGGTCCCGCGCCCACGACCAGCACGTCGTACTCCATCACGTCGCGATCGGCGCCGCTCATTTCGGCTGCATGCGGATCGCACCGTCCAGCCGGATCGTGGTGCCGTTCAGCATCGGCATCTCGAACACCGCGGCCACCAGCTCGGCAAACTCCTCCGGGCGCCCGAGCCGCGGCGGGAAGGGCACCTGGCGCGCGAGCGATTCCTGGATCTCGGCCGGCATGGCTGCGGCCATGGGCGTGAGAAAAATGCCGGGTGCGATCGCAACACAACGAATGCCGAACATCGCCAGCTCGCGTGCGATCGGCAGCACCATGCCGGCGACGCCGGCCTTGGTCGCCGAGTAGGCGGCCTGGCCGATCTGGCCTTCGTAGGCGGCGACGGACGAGGTATGAATGAGCAGGCCCCGCTCGCCTTCGGCGTTGGGCATGTTCGACTGCATGAGCGCGGCAGCCGCCTTGTCGCACAGAAACGTGCCGATCAGGTTGATCTGCACGACGCGGCTGAAGAACTGCGCCGACATCGGCCCTTTCTTGCCGAGCACCCGTCCCGCGCCCACGATGCCGGCGCAGTTGACGAGGAGATTCAAGCCCTGCATGCGCTCGTGAGCCGTGCGCATTGCGGCATCCACCGCCGACTCCTGCGTAACGTCGCAGGCGATGAAGCTTGCCGAGGCGCCGAGCTCACGCGCCGCCGCCTCGCCCTGTTCGGCCTGCACATCCAGCAGGCACACGCGTCCGCCACGCGAGCTCACCAATCGGCCGACGGCGTTGCCGAGACCGGAGGCGCCTCCGGTGACCACCGCGCGTGCTTCGCTCAGTTTCATGCGCTCCTCCTGGCGCCGTTCACATGCGGAACACGCCGTAGCGCTCGGGCTGCGGCCGGGGTCCCCGGATCGCAAGCTGAAGCGCGAGTCCCAGGATGCGGCGCGTGTCGAGCGGATCGATCACACCATCATCCCACAGGCGCGCGGTGGCGTAGTACGGATTGCCCTGCGATTCGTACTGCGCGCGGATCTGCTGCATGAACGCGTGCTGCTCGGTCTCCGGCCAGTTCTCACCGCGCGCCTTTGCCCCATCGCGCCGCACCGTCGCGAGCACCTGGGCCGCCTGCTCGGCCCCCATCACGGAGATCCGCGCATTGGGCCACATCCATAAGAAGCGCGCGCCGTAAGCGCGGCCGCACATGGCGTAATTGCCCGCACCGAACGAGCCGCCGATGATCACCGTCAGCTTTGGTACCGTCGCGCAGGCGACTGCAGTGACCATCTTGGCGCCGTCCTTGGCGATTCCGGCGTGCTCGTAGCGCTGCCCCACCATGAAGCCGGTGATGTTCTGCAGGAACAGCAAGGGCGTGCGCCGGCGATTGGCGAGCTGCACGAAGTGCGCGCCCTTCAGCGCGGACTGTGAGAACAAAATGCCGTTGTTCGCAATGATGCCGACCGGGCAGCCCCAGATGCGAGCGAAGCCGCACACCAGCGTGTCGCCGTACTCGGCCTTGAACTCGTGGAACTGTGAAAGATCCACCAGCCGGCCGATGATCTCGCGCACATCGAAGGGCTGGCGCGCATCCTCCGGGATGATGCCGTAGATATCGCGCGCATCCAGTACGGGCTCGGCGGGCTCGGCGCACTGCAGCCACGGCGCATGCGGCGCCGGCATCATCGAGAAACTGGAGCGTACCAGCGACAGAGCGTGCGCATCGTTCTCCGCCAGATGATCGGCAACACCCGAGATGCGCGCATGCACGGTCGCGCCGCCGAGGGACTCGGCATCGATCTCCTCGCCGGTCGCAGCCTTCACCAGTGGCGGTCCGCCGAGGAAGATCGTGCCCTGGTTGCGCACGATGATCGTCTCATCGGACATCGCCGGCACGTAAGCACCGCCGGCGGTGCAGCTGCCGGCAACGACCGCGATCTGCGCGATGCCGCGAGCCGACAAGCGCGCCTGGTTATAGAAGATGCGCCCGAAGTGCTCCCGGTCCGGAAACACCTCATCCTGCAGCGGCAGGAAGGCACCGCCCGAATCGACGATGTATACGCAGGGCAGCGCATGCTCGAGCGCGACTTCCTGCGCCCGCAGATGCTTCTTTACCGTGATCGGGAAGTAGGTGCCGCCCTTGACCGTCGCATCGTTCGCGATGACGAGAACTTCGCGCCCCTGGACACGGCCGACACCGGTGACGATGCCCGCGGCCGGGGCCCCGTCCTCGTACATGCCTTGCGCCGCAAGCGGCGAGAGCTCGAGGAACGGGGAGCCGGGATCAAGCAGCGTGCGGATACGCTCCCTCGCCAGGAGCTTGCCGCGAGCGGTGTGCCGGCGGCGCGCCTCTTCGCCTCCGCCGGCCTCGGCGCGCAGCAGCGCCGCCTTGAGGTCCGCGACCAGCCGCTCCATGCGAGCCCGGTTGGCCGTGAAGCGTGGGTCCGCGGCGTCGATCTGTGAGGTGATTTGCGGCATGCGGCGCGAGAATCCTAGGGCGTCTCGATGGCGACCGCTACGGCCTCGCCACCGCCAATGCAAAGTGAGGCGATACCCAGGCGCAGGCCGCGGCGCCGCAGCGCATGCGCGAGCGTCGTCAGAATGCGGGCGCCGGTCGCCCCGATGGGATGCCCCAGCGCACACGCCCCGCCATTGACGTTGACGCGCGCGGGATCCAGATCCAGCTCACGCACCGCAGCCAGCGTAACCACGGCGAAGGCTTCGTTGATCTCATACAGATCGACGTCCTGCGCGCGTCGGCCGAGCTGCCCGAGCACCTTGCGGATCGCCCCGACCGGCGCGGTGGTGAACCACTCGGGCTCCTGCGCGTGGCTCGCGTAGGCCACGATGCGGGCGAGTGGGCTCACGCGCTGCTGCTCAGCGGCGCCCGCCTGCAGCAGCACCAGCGCCGCGGCCCCGTCGGATATGGACGAAGAGCTCGCTGCCGTGACAGTGCCGTCCTTGGCGAAGGCGGGACGCAGATTGGGAATGCGCTCGAGGTCGCAGGTGAAGGGCGTTTCATCCCGCTCGATGCTCTGTTTCGCTTTGCGCTGTGTGACCTCGACCGGCGTGATCTCGGCTGCGAAGGCGCCGGTTTCGACCGCGGTCAGCGCGCGCCGAACCGATTCGGCGGCAAAGGCGTCCTGCTCGGAGCGCGAGAACTGATAGCGCTTTGCGGTGGCCTCGGCAAAGCAGCCCATGAGCTGACCATCGAAGGGACTCTGCAGCCCGTCATAGAACATGTGGTCGATGAGCTCGCCATGTCCCATGCGATAGCCGCTGCGCGCCTTGGTGAGAAGGTAGGGCGCGTTGCTCATCGATTCCAGTCCGCCCGCGAGCGCGACGCGGATATCGCCGGTGCGGATCTGATCGGCCGCCTGCATGACCGCTTTCAATCCCGAGCCACACATCTTATTGATCGTGGTCGCAGGCACGCTCGCCGGTACCCCGGCCGCGAGCGCGGCCTGCCTCGCGGGCGCCTGGCCGAGCCCGGCCGCCAGCACACAACCGAAGATCACCTCTTCGATCGCTCGAGCGTCGATTCCCGCCGAGGCGATGGCCGCTCGTGCGGCGGCGGCTCCCAGCTGCGGGGCCGGGACAGGGGTCAATGCGCCCTGAAACGCGCCGATCGGCGTGCGCCGGGCAGCGGCGATGATGACGTTGGATTCAGGCATAGACCTCCCTTCAGGCCCGCCGCGGCGCAAGGCCGCGCGCGAATAACTCATTGAAACGCTCGGCGATCTCATCGGGCGTGAGGGACTCCTCGGCGCGGTACCAATGCCCGATCCAGTTGAGTGCGCCGGCGAGTGCGAATGCAGTCATCTTGGGGTCGCAGGAGGCGATCGAGCCATCGCGCATGCCGTCGCGCAGAAGAGTGCGGATGCCCTGATCGATGCCGGATTTGAGCTTGCGGATGCGGCGCGCCATGGCCTCGCTCAACTCTTCGTCCTCGACACGTACCATGCACCAGCCAAAATCCGTTGCCATGACCTCGGCGTACCGTCGCACCAGAGTCGCGAGCTTGTCGCGCCCGCAGGCGGGGGAGCCGACGAGCTCCGCCAGTGCCGCCGTGATGCGTCCGATGCCGGCCCGGTAGCACTCGAAGACGATGTGCTCCTTGCTGGTCAGGTAGTAATACAGGGTCGGCTTGGTGACATGCAGGGATGCCGCGATGTCATCCAGCGTCGTATTGTGATAACCGCGGGTGCGGAACACTCGCGCCGCAGCGGCGATCACAGCCTCGCGCTTGGCGGCGCGGTCGCGCGCGCGCTCGTGCCGGGGCTTCCAGGGGGAGGGCGCTGCGGGGGCTCGCCGCATCGCAGCACTTCGTTTCGCGACTGCTCGCATGGCTAATGCTAGACTTTTGAGTATTAACCCTACCACAGAGTAGAAAGTCATACGACCGCAACGCATGGCTGGGAAGCCGGCCGCAGAGCCGGCGACCGCCGCCGCGCCCGAGGGGGAGCGCATCCTGCGCTTCGTCAGCGCGGCCTCCCTGTTTGACGGCCACGACGCCGCCATCAACATGATCCGCCGCCTGCTGCAGGCGCAGGGCGCCGAGGTGATTCATCTCGGCCACAACCGCAGTGTCGCCGAGATCGTCGCGGCGGTGGTGCAGGAGGATGCCGATGCGGTGGCGGTGAGCTCCTACCAGGGCGGTCACAACGAATATTTCGCCTACCTCATCGAGCAGCTGCGGGCAGCCGGCTGCGGCGATGTGCCGCTGTTCGTGGGTGGAGGCGGAACCATCGCGCCGGATGAGATCGCGGAGCTCGAGGCTCACGGGGTTGCCAAGGTCTATACCCCCGAGGACGGACGCCAGCTGGGGCTGACCGGCATGGTGGCCGACATGTTCGCCCGCGTGGCCGCGCGCAAAATCGTGCCCTTTGAGGCGCAGTTACCGACCCTCGCCGAGCCGCGCGAGCTGGCACGCGCCATCTCCGTGCTCGAGGGATCTGCGGGAACGGCTGCGCAGGCGGACGCGCTTCGCGGGCTGCTGTCGGCGTGCGCCGCGGCAGGCGCCCCCGCGGCACCCGTGATCGGCATCACCGGTACGGGCGGTGCCGGCAAGTCGAGTCTGACCGATGAACTCCTCGCGCGCTTCACGCGTGCTTTCCCCGCGCGCTCGATCGCGGTCGTCGCCATGGATCCGACCCGGCGGCGCAGCGGCGGCGCGCTGCTCGGGGACCGCATCCGCATGAATTCGCTCGCGAGCTCCGCCATCTTCATGCGCTCGCTCGCCACTCGCAGACAGCACCGCGCGACCTCCGCCGTGCTCGCCGATGTGATCGCGCTGTATCGGGCGGCAGGATTCGCGCTCATCCTGGTGGAGACCGCCGGCATCGGGCAGTCCGACAGCGAGATCGCGGATTTCGCCGATGTGTCGCTGTATGTCATGACGGCGGAATACGGCGCCGCGAGCCAGCTCGAGAAGATCGACATGCTGGAGCTCGCCGACTTCGTGGTGCTGAACAAGGCCGAGAAGCGCGGCGCGCGCGACAGTCTGCGCGACGTGCGCAAGCAATGGCGCCGCAACCATCCGGAGCGCGCGGCGCTCGCGGATGAAGCACTGCCGGTGTTCCCGACCGTCGCCAGCCGCTTCAACGATCCGGGCGTCAACCGGCTGTTTGCCGCGCTGTGCGCGAGCCTTGCGGCACGCAAGGCGGACGGGGAGAGCTGGCGATTCGCGGGCGCCGGACCCACGACATTTACCGACACCGATCCGCTCATTCCCGCGCCGCGCGTACGTTACCTGGCGGAGATCGCCGAGCAGGGCCGTACGATCCGCGCGCGTGCCGAAGAGCAGGTCGCGGCTGCGGCCCGCGCCTGCGGACTGTATCAGTCGCTGCAGGCACTCGCCGACCCACGGCTTCCGGCGCCGCTTGAAGCCTACGGGTCGGAGGCACTCGAAGAGACGGCCGACTCGCCGCACACGGCGCTGCGCTCACTCTACAATCGCGCGCTCGCCGAGATGGGTAGCGATGCGCTCGAGGCACTCAGGGCGTGGCCGGCGCGAGTGCGAGCCGCCACTCAGCGCACTTACTCGTATGAAGTTCGCGGTCGTGCGGTAACCGGCGAGAACTACACCGAGACCTCATCGGGTCTGCAAATCCCCAAGCTTGCCGTGCCAGGCCTGCGCGACTGGGGCGAAACGCTGCGCTTCCTGCTGGCGGAGAATCTGCCGGGCGCCTATCCGTATACCGCGGGCGTCTATCCCTACCGGCGCGAACAGGAGGATCCGACGCGCATGTTCGCCGGTGAGGGTGCGCCCGAGCGCACCAACCGGCGCTTTCACTACCTGGCGCGCGATCACGCCGCAGCACGGCTCTCGACCGCCTTCGACTCGACGACGCTCTACGGCGAGGACCCCGACACGCGGCCCGACATCTACGGGCGTACCGGCAATTCGGGCGTCTCGATCGCAACCCTCGATGACATGAAGAAGCTGTATTCGGGGTTCGATCTGTGCAAGCCCTCGACCTCGGTGTCCATGACCATCAACGGTCCCGCGCCGATGCTGCTTGCGATGTTCATGAATACGGCGATCGATCAGCGTGCCGAACGGCATCTGCGGGAGCAGGGCGTCTGGGAGGCTGTCGAGCGGCAGATCGCTGCGCGGCATCGTGCGGCGCTCGCGCGCGGCGCCGCGACACCGCAATATCACGGCGAGCTGCCCCCCGAACACGATGGCTCGGGGCTTGCGCTCCTTGGCATGAGCGCCTCGGATCTGCTCGAGCCGGCGGTGTACGAGCGGATCAAGCGCGAGGCACTGC
>Ga0335081_10011793_pt1 | contig 14152 bp, 10 predicted proteins | sample Lox_Sample_35_FD_206713 | JGI IMG/M metagenome (GOLD analysis project Ga0335081, IMG submission 206713) | Soil microbial communities from Loxahatchee National Wildlife Refuge, Florida, United States - Lox_Sample_3.5 | ecosystem: Environmental > Terrestrial > Soil > Wetlands | place: USA... | reverse complement strand
CGGGAACTGACCAAGCGGGCGGTTGACTCCGCGGCCCGCGCCGATGACAAGGAGAGTGGAGCTACGTATCTGGCGACGGCCGCTGTGGAACAAGCTGCGTACGGCAATGCCGCCGAGGCCCGGCAGGCGGCGACGGAGGGGTTGAAGCTGGCGCCGGAGAGTCCCGGAGTTGAGATTGAGGCGGCAATTGCTTTTGCGGTAGCGGGGGACAGCCCACGCTCGGAATCTGTGGCCCAGGATTTATCGAAACGTTATCCGCTGGGTACGCAGATGCAAACGCTGTGGCGGCCTGCAATTGAGGCGCGACTGGCGCTGAACCGGAAGAATCCGGCGGCCGCGATTACCGCACTGCAAGCTGCTTCCAGCATCGAGTTGGGGCTGATTCCGTATTACAACAGTATTTCGTGCCTCTATCCGGCGTATGTGCGGGGAGAGGCATACCTGGCATCGGGGCAAGGCAAAGCCGCCGCCGCCGAGTTCCAGAAGATTCTCGACCATAGCGGGCTGGTGTGGAACTGCTGGACGGGAGCGTTGGCGCATCTGGGCGTGGCGCGGGCGAACGCGGTGCAAGCGAGAACTTCGCAGGGGGCAGATGCCGAGGCTGCCCGCACCCGGGCGCTGGCCGCTTACAAAGACTTTCTGACGCTTTGGAAAGACGCCGACTCCGATATTCCCATCCTGAAGGAAGCCAAGGCGGAGTACGCGAAGCAGCAATGAAGCCGCGCATTGACAACCCCCCCGGCACGCCATAGCATTCCTGCGAGTGATTGGGCAAACCATTTCGCACTACCGCATCATTGAGAAGCTCGGGGGCGGCGGTATGGGCGTCGTCTACAAAGCCGAGGACACCCGCCTCCACCGCTTCGTGGCCCTCAAGTTCCTGCCTGATGAAGTTGCCAAAGATCGGCAAACTTTGAGCCGGTTCCAGCGCGAGGCGCAAGCGGCCTCAGCCCTGAACCATCCCAATATCTGCACCATTCACGACATCGGCGAGGAGAATGGCGAAGCCTATATCGCCATGGAGTTTCTGGATGGAGTGACGCTGAAGCATGCGATCGGCAACCAGGCGATGGAGCTCGATACGCTGCTTTCCCTGGGGATCGAGATTGCCGATGCGCTGGATGCGGCGCATGCCAAGGGCATCATTCACCGCGACATCAAGCCGGCGAACATTTTTGTGACCGAGCGCGGCCACGCCAAGATACTGGACTTCGGGTTGGCGAAGATGACGGCGGGCGAAGCGAAGCCGGGGAGCGACGCGACCGAAACTGGAGTACTCGAAGCCCACCTGACCAGCCCGGGGATGGCGATGGGAACCGTGGCCTATATGTCGCCGGAGCAGGTGCGGGCGAAGCCGCTGGATGCGCGCAGTGATTTGTTTTCCTTTGGAGCGGTGCTCTACGAAATGGCCACTGGAACGCTGCCGTTCCGCGGCGATAGTACCGCCGCGATCTTCGAAGCCATCATGCGCAGGCCCACGGTCGCGCCGGTGCGGCTCAATCCTGATCTTCCCCCGAAGCTGGAAGAGATCATCGGCAAGGCGCTCGAAAAGGACCGTAATCTGCGCTACCAGCACGCCGCTGACCTGCGGGCTGACCTGCAAAGGCTGAAGCGGGACACGGAATCGGGAAGAACTCCGGCGGTCGGGACCACGGCGCCAACTCCATCCTCCAGTTCGGCGCCGGTTGAACCATTGGCGGCGGCGCCGTCCGCGATGAGGACTTCTGGTCCTTCGCCAAGCGCCGCGTCCGCTCCGGCTGCTGCGAATCAGCCGTGGGCGCGGGTGAGCCAGGGAATCGCCGCCCCCGCAACAGAGCGCACGCGGTTTATGGCCGTGGCCGCGGTGGTGGCGATCGTTGCCGCCATGGCGGGTTTCTGGTTCTTCCGTGGCCGGGGCGGGCATCCGGCGGGCACGCAGACTCATAAGTCCATCGCCGTACTCTATTTCTCAAACCTTTCGCAAGACGACTCTCTGAACTGGCTCAACAGCGGCCTCACCGATATGCTCACCACGAATCTCGCCCAGGTGAAGGGTCTTGATGTCCTGGCCACCGAGCGGGTATTAAGCGCGGTGCAGCGGGCCAGCAAAGATGGCAAGTCGCTCGATCCCGGCCAAGCTCAGCAAGTCGCCCGGGATGCCGGCGCCGACGCCTACATCACCGGCGCACTATTAAAGGTCGGGCCCACGCAACTTCGCCTCGACGTCCGTGGCCAGGACACCAACACCGGCCAGATCATCTTTTCCGAAAAACTCGAAGGCCAGGACGTACAAAGCATCTTCGGCATGGTTGACCGGCTAACCTCGAGCATTGCCAGCAGCTTTCTACCCGCTTCCGACCTGCCGCAAAAAGCGCCCGAAATCGAGCAAGCATCCACCTCCAACGTCGAAGCCTACCGTCATTATCAATTGGGCGTGGATTTCAGCCGCCGTTTTCTCGAGCCGGATGCCATTCGAGAACTGGAAGAAGCCGTCCGTCTGGACCCGCAGTTCGCGCTTGCCTACTTGCGTCTCTCTGAAGTGTACGAGCTGGAGGGCGATGTGCGGCACAGCAACGAGCTGGCTTTGAAGGTCTATCAACTGCAAGCCCGCCTGCCTCGTTATGAGCAGCTTTCGATACAGGTGCTCACAGCCGAGCGCTCCCGCGATCAGGAGGCTGCGGTGCGCGCCCGTCAGGAGTTGCTGTCCACCTACCCCCGAGACACTCAAAACCGAGGCATCCTTGCGGTCGAGCTTTCCACGATCGGCAAACGAGATGAGGCGTTTGAGTTGTTCCGCCAGGGACTGGCATTGGATCCGAAAAACGAAGACCTGTTGAACTTTGAATCCTATGAACTGGCCAAGTGGGGCGATTTCAATGGCGCGCTGGCGGCGAACGATGGATACCTGGCCGACCGTCCCGGCGACGCCAATCCCCTCGACAGTCGCGGCGACGTCTTCTATATGGCAGGTCGGGATGACGAGGCGGTGGCATCGTATCGCAAAGTGCTCGAGCTGAAACCGGACTTCAGCGGTTACGGGGAGTACCTCAAGTTGGCGGTCCTTTACAACGACCAGAAGAAACCTGACATGGCCAACGCCGCCTTCCAGCAATTCGCCCAACGCACCAGTCCCATCTTGCGCCTCTACGTCGCGGGTTTCGAGGCGCAATTTAAGGAGACGGAAGGCGACCTGGACGGCGCGCTCGCCAGTTACCGTAAAGCTGTGCTGCAACTGGGGCAGGCGAAGCAGAGCGAGGCCGCCGAGGTTTTTCTCCTCCAATTCGTGGTCCTGTCCGCCATGTTGGGACAGAACTCGGGGGCGCTCGCCTTCGCCCAGCAGCAGAAGCTCGATGACGAGCAGATGCAAGCGGTCGCATTCCTGCAAATCATGGCAGGGAACTCAGCAGCGGCACAGCAGAGCATGCAGCGATTCGCCGCCAGCAATCCCTGGGTGGCGCAGCGAGCGATGGAAGTCAGGCAAACGCTCTTCGAGGCAAATGCAGCCCTCGAACGGAACGACGGTCAGGGGGCCTTGACCGCCCTTTCTCGCGCCCCCGATGTTCAGGTTCCCTTTCGAACGTATCTCAAGGCACGCGCGCACTTGCTCACCAGTGATTACGCTTCGGCGGAAACCGAGTTTCGCACCGTCTTACGGCGCGTACGCGATCTGGAAAACAACGAGGCCATATCAGATAGGTTTCCCATCCTCGGAGTGCTCTCCCACTACTATCTGGGACAACTCTACGAGCGCACCGGGAAGCACGATCCGGCGACGAACGAATACCAGGAATTTTTGTCGCATTTCCCGAACTCGCAAACCCACCTCAAACAGATAGCGGAAGCACGGATGGCGATGAAGCGGTTGATGCAGTAAGAGCTATCAGATTTCGCACAGCAACGGCCATTTCGACTCGCTGACCCTTCGCCACCTGCGCTAAACTTGCCCCGATGCCGGCTTCCGATCAACTTGGCTTCATGTTTACGCCCACGGCGCGGCGGACGTGGACGGTCCGCGAGCTGGTCGCCGCTCTGCGCACCAGCGTGGAACGGGAATATGGCGACCTATGGGTGGAAGGAGAAATTTCGAACTTCCGGGCGCATGAGTCCGGACATCTTTATTTCACACTCAAGGATGCCAGCGCCCAGATGAAAGTCGTAATGTTTCGCTCGTCGGCCAAGCTTCTGCGCTTTCGTCCTGAGAATGGGATGGTGGTGGTGGCGCGGGGGCGGGTGACGGTCTACGAAGACCGCGGCGAGTTGCAGATTTCGGCGGAGTACCTGGAGCCGAAAGGCGCGGGCGCGTTGCAGGTGGCGTTCGAGCAATTAAAGGCGAAGCTGGAAGCGGAAGGGTTATTTGACGCCAGCCGCAGGAAACCGATCCCGACGCTGCCGCAGCGGATTGGGATTGTGACCTCGCCGCAGGCGGCAGCGCTGCGCGACATCCTCAATATTCTGCGGAGACGGCATCACGGGGTCAATGTGCTGATCTATCCCGCACAGGTGCAGGGGGAGGCGGCGGCGCTTGAGGTGACGGCGGGAGTGCGGCACTTCAACAAGACGCGCGGCGTTGATGTGATCATCGTGGCGCGTGGCGGAGGATCGGCGGAAGACCTGGCAGCGTTCAATCATGAAGGGTTGGCGCGGGCGATTGCGGCGTCGGAGATTCCGGTGATCTCGGCGATCGGGCACGAGACCGATTTCACCATCATTGACTTTGTGGCGGATTTGCGGGCGGCCACGCCTTCGGCAGCGGCAGAGCTGGTGATTCGTTCGCGGCAGGAGATTGAAGAGCAGGTGGCAGGCCTGCAGCGGCGGCTGGGGAAAGCGGTGCGCTACCAGTTGTTGATGGCGCGTCAGAACCTGACCGAGCTGGCGCGGCATGGGGCGTTTGGGCGGATTATGGACTTGATTCATCGGCGGCAACAGCGGATGGATGAATTGGGGCATCGGCTGGGGCAGGCGCAGCGGGGGATCATCGAAAAGCAGCGGCGGCGTTATGAAGGGTTGTCGGCGGCGGTGCGCCACTATGACGTGAGGCGGGTGCTGGCAGGAATGAGGAAGGATTGGGCGGCACAGCGCACAGGGTTGGTGGCTGCGTTTCGGAATTTGTTGTTGGAACGACGAGTCCGGGTGGAAAGGGTTGAGACCGCTTTACAGGCGTTGTCGCCAATGGCGATTCTGGAGCGGGGATATGCGCTGGTGTTTGATGCGTCGGGGAAATTGTTGAAGGACGCGCGCAAGGTAAGGGCGGGGGATGAGATTTCGGCGAAGCTGGCGAAGGGGACGGTGCGGGCGAGGGTGGAAAAAGGGTAGCGATGCTTCGGCTGCGGATGAGCTCGCGATGCGAAGCTCATTCTTCGCTCAGCATGACAGGGTTTATTTCTTACGGGGCTTGAACATCTCCCATTCTGGATCGCTCAGTTGGCGGCCGATGGAGCTGAATTCGCCAGCGCCCTGCAGCCACTCGCCGCCGTCCATGACTACCACCTCGCCGTTAATGTAGCCGGAGCCGTGGCTGACCAGAAAGGCGGCGAGATTGGCCAGTTCCCCGGGGGTACCAAAGCGGCCGAGCGGATTGCGATCAAGAGCGAATTTTTCCAGCTCGCGCCGGGGAAGCAGGCGAGAGAACGCGCCTTCGGTGGGAATGGGGCCGGGAGCGATGGCATTCACACGGATGCCGCGATTGCCCCATTCAACCGCCAAACTGCGAGTGAGGGCGGCGACGCCAGCCTTGGCCATGGCGGAAGGAACGACGTAGGCGGAGCCGGTATCGGCGTAGGTGGCAACAATGTTGAGGATGACGCCGGGATGTTTGGCAGCGAGCCATTTGCGGCCACAAGCCATGGTGACGTTGATGGTGCCCATGAGCACGATGCCGAGAACGGCGTCAAAAGCTCCGGGAGTGAGTTCTTCGGTGCGGGCCAGGAAGTTGCCGGCGGCGTTATTCACTAGGACGTCGAGCGGGCCATCTTTCCAGATGGTGGAGACCATCTCTTCCACGCGGGAGAGGTCGCGGACATCACAAACGGCAGAATGAATTCTTCCCGGCGTAAGCGGGCTGAATTCGGCGACGGTCTGGGCCAGCACTTCGTGGCGGCGGCCGCAGATATAAACGGTGGCGCCGAGTTCGAGAAAGCGCTGGGCCATGGCTTTGCCCAGGCCGGTGCCGCCGCCGGTGATCAGGATGCGCTTGCGGTCAAGCAGATCGGGTTGAAACATCAGCAGCCTCGGTCCAAGGTGTCAGCATATGGCAAACGGCATCAGGGTGCGGAAGCAGTTTTCTTTTTACTGAACTTGCGGCGGATGTCAGGCCAGAATTCTTTTATCACCAGCGTAATGGTGTCATAGCCGACCTGCGATCCCCATACGCTGGCGGTATTGGACAGAGTGCGATCGGCGCTGGGGTGGTAGCTGTAAGTGGAAATCGCGGCCGCGGCGGCGCTGCCGAAAATTTCAGAAAAATTGAATTGACGGTGACCAGAGTCGGTGGGGCTGATAAAGATCCTGCCCACGGCGTGACCGGAACGACGCCAGAATCCTCCTTTGCCCATTTGGTAGTAGCGCGGATCCTGGCGCAGGATAGAGGGAAGGACGGCACCCACCATGAAGTTCTCGATGACGCCGTCGGCGGCATAGGCTCCCAACCGCTTGCCATACCCCTCGGCTCCCTGTCCATAGCCGGGTTCACTGTTGGAGGCCTGACTGATGCCGGCCAAGGCGGCGTACCAGGGGATCTGAATGTAGTCGAAGGCGCCGCGGGCGACGACTTTGAATTTCTGGCCGGCTGTCAGCGGCGGAACGTTAGTGGATTCGACGGTCAGGAAATTGGGTAAAGCAAAAAACAACCGGTCGTTCGATGTGCCAGTCTGTTCCTGCTTTTTGATGTTGGGATTGGGCTGATCGGGTGACGACGGCTGCTTGGCCGAAGGACTGGCGGGCGGAGTCTGCTGGCCGGCTGCAGGCGTCTGCGGCGCAGGCGCTGCCGGCGATGGTTGGGCAGCGGCGGAGGTGAACAAGCTGACCGCGACGAATGCAGTCGTAACCAGACCTCGGAAATAAGTCATGAAAGGGAGTTCCGTGGAGGCGCAGGCTTCAGGCTTAAGCTCTCGAATGTTGGATGCATGCTTTTTCCTCAGCCGGTTTGAAATGTGCTGATAAAGAGTATCAGGAGTAGGGACGAGGGGGAAATGGCCGGAGCCGCAAGGGACGGGCGAGAGAAACACCATCCTCTGTAGTGCAGATTTTCCTGATTGGCCGCAAGAAATCCATGCTGGCCCCTTTCGCCGATGCGCAATGAACAGAAAGTAAAGCGAATTCGCTCTTTGGAACGGCGCTTGCTCTTAGGTGGGGCAACAGAAGCTGAATCTTTGATGAGGCGCCATGAACTGGACCCGCCCGATTGAGGACATTGTTGAGCTGATTATTGTGGTGTGGCTGTTCGACATTCTCTTCCGGCCAAGGAGAAACCGGAAAACGGAGGAAGGAAACTGAGCTGTCGGCAGAGGCAAGCAGCAAAGCAATGCTATCCTGTTCCGCTATATGGGGAGTGTGCCGCTGCTCATCAAGTTTTTCGCGCTGGCTTTCAGCGCACTGCTGCCGCTGATCAACCCTCTGGGTTCGGCGCTGCTGCTTTTCGCCGTGGTGGGAAAAGCCCCGGAACACATGTACCGGACCTTGGCGCGCCGAATTGCGATCCGGACGACGCTGTTCCTGCTGGTGGTGGAACTGGTGGGCACGGCGCTGCTGGAGTTTTTCGGGATTTCACTTCCCGTGATGCAGGTGGCTGGGGGGCTGGTCTTGGCCAGTATGGGATGGAGTTTGCTGAACCAGAAGGACACGGAGAGCAATCCCAATCGCGCAGAAGTTGAGGAGGCGGACTTCGGCTCGGTGGAGGAGAAGGTTTTCTATCCGCTGACTTTTCCACTGACGGTGGGCCCAGGCTGCATCGTAGTCACGGTGGCTCTGAGCGCGCACGCCTCGGTGTCGCATGGGGTGCTGGAAGACGTCATTGCTCACCTGGGGATTTCGCTGGCAGTGGTGGTTTTGAGTCTGACCGTCTTTCTGAGCTACCGTTATGCCCCAAAGATCACGCAACGAATTTCGGCGCAGACCGCCCATGGGATTTTGCGCATTGTGGCGTTCGTGCTGCTCTGCATTGGAGTGCAGATCACGTGGAACGGTGTGGAAACGCTGCTGAAGACGGTGATGAAGGGGTAAGGGGAGAGCCGGCGGGCGAGTTTCTGATGTAGAATTGTGAGGTAACCCCACCGCCGCACTTACCTGTTGCTGGCGGTTTTCAACCGTCGGGACGTGGCTCAGCCTGGTAGAGCACTCGCTTGGGGTGCGAGGGGTCGGCAGTTCAAATCTGCCCGTCCCGACCAATCTTCTCGACTAGAGCAGAAAAGCCAACATCGGCATCGGTTCCCGACTGCCGATCCACGAAGCACCCCAAGGCAAAGCATCGCGCAGCGATGCACCGAAAAAACTTCTGCGAGGGTCGGTCGCCGTTGTGGTTCAAATCTGCCCGTCCCGACCATTCTTCTCGACTAGAGCAGAAAAGCTAACATCGGCATCGGTTCCCGACTGCCGATCCACGAAGCACCCCAAGGCAAAGCATCGCGCAGCGATGCACCGAAAAAACTTCTGCGAGGGTCGGTTGCCGTTGTGGTTCAAATCTGCCCGTCCCGACCATTCTTCCTCCCCTTATCTCTTCCACTTCTCAATCGTTCTTACATCCGCCGGGGAGCGAGGCGATCCATTCTTTCAGCAGCGCGACACCTTCCACGTGGACTACATCGCGGCTGAGGGCGGGCATGGAAGTCTTGGGCGCGGTGGATTCGAGGCGGTAAATCAAGATCGATTCCTCGGGACGACCGGGGACGAGGTCGTAACGCAGCGAGCCTACGTCGCCGGCGGAATTGGGCGACTTACAAAGTCCCTCGCGGGCGATTTCTGTTTGCGTGAGGCGGAAATCGACTCCGGTGTAGCCGGCTTGTCCACCGGGCTGATGGCAGTGGGCGCAGTTGTTATCGAGGTAAGCGGCGGCGCGCTCGGCGAGCGAGCCGGTGGCGGGGTCATCCCACTTGGCGGCTCGAGGACGCGCGGCAGGGACAGGCAGGCCCCAGAGATAGCCGACGCGGGCCCAGTGCGCGAGTTGATTTTCGCTGCCTTCGGCGTAGGCATAGTCTTTATTTAGATTACGGGCCTTGGGTCCGATGGGGAGAAAGACTTTCTGATTGTCATGACATTCGTGGCATTCGTTGACGTTGGGGATGACATAAGTAAATTCGTGGCGGCGGCCGGAGGAGTCGGTCCATTTCACGGCGACGGGGTCAGGGACGAGTTGTAAGGTGGCGTCGCGCTGTTTGTTATCCCAGATGTAGAGCAGGGGCGTCCAGCCGGAGGCGGCATGCACCAGCAGACGGGTCTCGATGAGCTTTTGCACGGCGGAGCCATCGACCGGGAAAGCAAAAGTCTTGGCGAGCACGGTTCCGACAGGAAAATCGAAGGGGCCGTCGTCACGGTACTGGGCGGAGGCGCCAGGCGGCATCCAGACGAAGCGGTATTTGCCGGCGTAGTCGGAGAAAAGCGGCGTGTTGAGGTCGTAGGGGACGACGCCCCGGTTGGGAACCAGTTTTCCAGCGCGCAGATTGAAGAGTCTCCATGCGGAGAGCTGTCTGGGGAATGGCTTCTCGGTGTGCGCTTGCACTCCGCGGTTCAGTAGGCGCCCGCAGGCCGCGAGTGCGGAGATAAGAAAGAGGAGGCTGGAAATTTGCGTCCAGCGGCGGGGCATTATTTGCCTCCGGCTTGAGGAATCGCAATGGCGGTCAGCGCCGGCAAGGAACATGCATAGCGCTTGAGGTCATGAACCGGATGCTTCATTTCGCCGCCGGCGTCGAAGTTCAAGAAGCCGGCAGCGCCATTATTGGAGAGGCAGACCTGGCCGGGGTTGGGGCCTTTTCCCCAACCGCGGTCGACGACGCCGTCATAAAGAATGTCGGGGAGCTTGCCGCCGAGGGCGGCGGCCAGCATTTTCACGCCGTCCACGCGGCTGTCGGGTGATTGGCCTCCGCCGGAGATGTCGTTGTCGTGGAGATAGACATCGCGGACGAAGGGATCGTAACGCTTGTCGTCAGGAGCGAAGACCTGCTGCGTGATGGGGGAGGCAGCGGTGTCGCGCAGGGATGTTTCATCCACGCCGGTGTGGTAATTGATGATGTAAATATTGACGGTGTTGTTGTTCTGGATTTTGTTGTTGAAGACTTCGACGTCGCGGATGGCCATGATATACATGCCCGTGCCGGTGGGCAGGTAATAGATGGGGCCGAGGCTCTTGGGAGCGAAGTTGGGAGTGTTGTTGTCGACGAGTTGGTTGTTGTAAACGCGCACGTGGCGTCCGCCCTGGCGGGGGAGATTGGGGAGATTGAACACTCCCATGCCGCCGGTGTTGTGGGTGGACACGTTCTCATAAGCGTCGACGTTCTCGGTGTTTTCGATTTCGAAGCCGTCTACGTTTTGCTCGACGCGATTGCGGCGAAGGACGACATTCTCCGACTGGCCGACGTAGATGCCGGCGTCGGCTGCGCCTTTAGCGACGGAATCCTCGACCAGCAAGTTCTTGCAGCTCACGGGATAAATGCCGTAGGGGCCGTTGGCGGTGTTAGGGCCTCGGGTCCATTCGACGCGCACGCGGCGGACGGTGATGTTGGAGGCGTCCTGAATGGTGAGCGCGTCGCCGGCGGTGTCTTCAATGGCCACATCTTCGATGACAAAATCATTAGCCTTGATCAGCATGCCCTGGGCGCCGGTTTTTTGTCCGGCGAAGGAGAGGATGGTCTTGTCCATGCCTTTGCCGCGGATGGTGACGCCGTTGACGGTGAGCGAAAGGGTGCGGTCGAGATGGAACTTGCCTTCGGGCAGGTCGATGACGTCGCCGGACTTGGCGTTGATCAATTTTTCCTGCAGGCTTTTCTGGAAATCGACAGGCTTGGTGCAACTGGAGAGCAGCAGAAGCGCGGCGATCAGGAGACAGCATGATCCCACTTCTCGCAAAAGCGGCGAGGAGCGGGGCACCCGGGCGCTGGGTTGGGGATTGGTCATTGAGCCTCCGGTGACAAGTTCATGCGAATTCTATGCCGAGGGGTGGGCGGGGTCAAAAGATGGCAGCAATCGGTAAAGCCTGAATCGCAGAGAACGCGACCTGAACAAGTTTGTACGTCACATGACATGAGAAATACGTCGCGATCCGGGAACCAACGCATTTTCAGGGCTCGGTCTTGCGGTAAGATCAAAGAGTGAATCTGCCTAATTCATCCGCCGAGGCCGCGGCCACGCCTGCACCCGACACGCCGGCGGCGCCTTCGAACTTCATCCGCGACATCATTCGGGAAGATCTGAAAAGCAACAAATATCAAGGGCGGGTGCAGACCCGCTTTCCTCCGGAGCCGAACGGCTACCTGCACATTGGCCATGCCAAGGCGATCTGCCTGGATTTCGGCCTGGCGGACGAATTCGGCGGACATACCAACCTGCGCTTCGACGATACCAATCCGTCGAAGGAAGAGACGGAGTATGTCGATTCGATCATGGAGGATGTGAAGTGGCTGGGCTTCCATTGGGACGGTTTGTTTTATGCGTCCGACTATTTTGGTCAGTTGTATGCATGGGCGGTCGAGCTGATCAAGGCGGGAAAAGCCTATGTAGACGACCTGTCGGCGGATGAGATCCGCAAATATCGGGGCACGCTGACGGAGCCGGGCAAGGATAGTCCGTTCCGTGATCGTTCGGTGGAAGAAAATCTGAATTTGTTCGAGCGCATGAAGGCGGGAGAGTTTCCCGATGGTTCGCGAGTGCTGCGGGCGAAGATCGATATGGCCTCGCCAAATTTGAATATGCGCGATCCGGTGATGTACCGCATTCTGCACGCGGAGCATCACCGCACGGGCAATCAATGGTGCATTTACCCGATGTACGACTACGCGCATGGGCAGTCGGATTCACTGGAGCGGGTCACACACTCGATGTGCACGCTGGAATTTGAAGACCACCGACCGCTCTACAACTGGTTCATTCAGCAACTGGGGATTTTTCCTTCGCAGCAGATTGAATTCGACCGCCTGAACCTCACTTATACGTTGCTGAGCAAGCGGAAGCTCCTGCAACTAGTGCAGGAAGGGCGAGTCAGTGGCTGGGATGATCCGCGTATGCCGACAATTAGCGGGATTCGGCGACGCGGCTATACGGCGGAGGCGATCCGCAATTTCTGCGGGGCGATTGGCGTGTCAAAGACCACGGGCTCGATTGAACTGGCCATGCTTGAACACTTCGTGCGCGAAGACCTGAACAAGCGGGCGCCGCGGGTGATGGCGGTAGTGCGGCCGTTGCGGGTGGTAATCGATAACTATCCGGAGAATCAAGTCGAAGAGATGGACGCGGTCAATAATCCGGAGGATGCGAATGCGGGCACGCGTAAGGTGCCGTTTTCCCGGGTGCTGTACATCGAGCAGGATGATTTCCGGGAAGATCCCCCCAAGCAGTATTTCCGGCTGTCGCCGGGGCGGGAAGTGCGGTTGCGCTATGGCTATTTTGTGACCTGCACCGGAATTGTAAAGAATGGTAAAGGGGAAGTTGTGGAAGTGCATTGCACGTACGATCCGGCGACGCGGGGAGGGAATTCCCCTCCGGATGGGCGGAAAGTGAAAGCAACGATTCACTGGGTATCGGCGGCGCATGCGGTGGATGCCGAGGTGCGGATGTATGAAAATCTTTTCACCCGGGAGGACCCGAACCGGACCGAGGAGGGCCAGGATTTCACCGCGAACCTGAACCCGCATTCGCTGGAAGTGCTTTCGCAATGCAAAGTTGAGCCGTCGCTGGCTGGAGCCGCGATCGGCAGCCGTCACCAGTTCGAGCGCCTGGGATATTTCTGCGTGGATCGCGACTCGTCGCCGGGCAAGCCGGTATTTAATCGGACGGTAGCGTTAAAGGATACATGGGCGAAGATTGAGAAGAAGGCGAAGTAATACCCGCCAGATCATGAGTTTTTCCCCGTTGGCTCTCAGCGGTCGGTTCTCAGCATAGCTTGTGCCGCCGGAGGAGCCCCCCAAAAAGCCCGTCCCGCGCCGGATTTGGGCGGCGATTGTGCTTGACAGACGCTGGAAGTGAGTTAGAATCGCCGCCAACTTCGTCCAACGCTCTGCCGTATTTCTAGCGGAGGGTTGTCCCCTGACGGATTTTCAGCTGAGCGGAGGCGAAACTCTACCAACCGAAACACGGAGAAAAAAATGAGGAAGCCCGCTGTTCGCATCGTGCTGGTTTTATCTGTACTGACGCTGGCTGGCATTGTGGCTTTAGCTGCGGCCGGTCATCATGGGATCGTCACAAGCCAAGACGGGCGCATGAGCATTGCAACCCATGCCCCATCGCACGTTACACCCTGGCAAACACCTGAAGCAGAAGGCCTCACTACAATTGCAGGCAACCTGAGCAAGTACCCGTACGGCACATATTTCTGCTGCTACGGATACACCATTTCCGGGCCCGAGTCAGCTCTGGAAACCGCCTACTGGGTAGCGATACCGTTTACTCCCAGCGCCAACATCACGGTTAAGGCAGTGGAAGTATCGGTTGGTTACATCGAGGGCGTCAACGGCGTGACTCTCAGCCTGAATGCAGATTCCAACGGTCTCCCCGGATCAGCGCTGGCCAGCCTCGACGTGAAAGGCCTGCAAAACTACGGGGATTGCTGCAGCCTGGCGGTGGCCAAGGGCGGAGGACTTCCGGTGAACGGAGGTACGCAGTATTGGGTGGTGGTGAGCACCGATGCTTCGCTCGCGACCACGTTCGATGCCTGGGCCTTCAACAGCACCGACATGCGCGCCTACCCATTCGCTTCCTATAGTTCGACCAACGGATTTTGGTCAGCCAGCGATGGTCTTTTGCCCGGCTATGCCGTGTTGGGGAAATAGTTGATCAGTTGGGTTCTTTTTTGCCTGCGTTCGGAGGTCCGGACGCAGGCAGTTTTTTTGGCGTGAGTTAGTTTTGACGCGCAGCAGTTTCCACCCCTGCCAGCAGCTTGTCCAGATCGGCGCGCGAGAAATAGCGGCCGTTCGCAATCACGGCGGCGATCTTTTGGGTGTTGTGGATGTCGGCGAGAGGGTTGGCGGTGAGCAGC
>Ga0335081_10011791_pt1 | contig 14152 bp, 9 predicted proteins | sample Lox_Sample_35_FD_206713 | JGI IMG/M metagenome (GOLD analysis project Ga0335081, IMG submission 206713) | Soil microbial communities from Loxahatchee National Wildlife Refuge, Florida, United States - Lox_Sample_3.5 | ecosystem: Environmental > Terrestrial > Soil > Wetlands | place: USA: Florida... | reverse complement strand
GCGCTGTCTTCGGTATTAAGGATCCGGTGCTCGTTCGTGGCAAGGGCCTGCGCATATGGGCAACGCTGCATCCACTGACCGAAGGCGACGAGAATGCCGACCAGATGACGAGCGTGGTCGCCTGCAATTGCGAGCCCGTCATGGTGCCAGAGCCGGGAACCTGGTACAGCCGTGGCACGCGGATAACGGCAGTTGTTGGCGAGTATGCTTATTTCGACGGCCGCGCCTCGGCGAAGCAGAACTACGAAGAACGAACCGGAATCGCCAAGTGGGACGGGTCGCGCTATATTCCGATCGCCGGCCCGGCGTCCAGTCCTTTCGGTGGCGGCGCACTGCGCTACGTTTCAGCCGTCGCGTTGCCGCATGGGCGCCTGCGTCTCTACTACGAAAGCGCGACTGAGTACGGTAGTCATGAATTGCGCACTGAGCTGCGCGTGAGCCGGCCTGACCCGCGGGGCGGGATCTCGTGCCAGGGATCCACCCGCGGGCCGGCGCCATGACGTCGGCCCCGCGCCGGTCTCCGCGGCGCTCGCCGGGGAGCAATACTACCCGGTGCCGCGAGCCCACCCGGTCGCAAATCCGCGAGGCAGCCTCCGTCCGCCGCAAGGACCGCGGTGATGGCGCGGTGAATGGCGCAGGTTCAGGTCCATGAGGACCCCGTCGCCGCCCGGCCCGCCGGGCGGCGCGGTCAGTCCGTCCACCTCCGAATTGCCCTGAGTCACCCATCTCGCGGGGCCAGCAGCTGCCTGGCCGTGATCACGGCAGCCTCGTGACAGCGAACTCCAGTCCGCTGGCCCGGTAATCATCCTCTAACTGGCGCAGCACGGCAGGCAGGTGGTAGCTGCACGCGGTGCGAGCGTGCTCGGGCAGCCCCGACTGCGGCGGCGGGCGGATACGGAACTCTGCTAAGTGTACGCAGCCACGAGACGGGATTCCCGTTGGGTGCCTGACCTGACACGTACTGTGACTCATATACCGAATGTAAGTGCGTGCGCACATGCCGGCAATAGGCTGGCAGCCGCAACCGCGGCGAAGCAGTGAGTCCGCGGCGAAGCGCCGTGCGGAAGTGCCGCAAGCCGGCCGGCAGCGTCGGGCAGCCGCCGCCGGCTCCCGGCAGCCCGCCCGCTTGCCTGCGTCGCACGTACCCGGGACAGGTCCCGGGCCTGCGCGCCATTCCCCGGCTTGCCTATCCTGGCTTTCCGTGACCCGATCTCATGGATGGCCGTCGGCGCTGCGGCTTGCTGGCATCCGGCCGGAGCCGGCCTGGCCTGGCTGGCCGCTGGCGGGCGGCATCATTGCCGGGACTGTCCTGGACGCAGTGTTCGGCGACCCGCGGCGAGGGCATCCCGTGGCGCTCTTCGGGCGCGCCGCGCAGGCGCTGCAGGAGCGCGCGTACAGCGACAGCATTTCCAGCGGTGCCGGGTACGCGGCGTGCTGCGTGCTCGCTGCGATGGCGCCCGGCGTCCTGGCGCAGCACCTCACGCGGCGGCACCGCTGGCTCAGGCTCGCCGCGACTGCCGCGGCGGCCTGGACGGTGATCGGGTCGGCCTCGCTGACGTCCGAGGCCGAGCGGATCCGGAGCGCGTTGCAGGCCGGTGACATCGAGGTGGCTCGCGGCGCGCTGCCCAGCCTGTGCGGGCGTGATCCGCAAGGCCTCGACGAGCACGAACTGGCCCGCGCCGTGATCGAGTCGGTTGCCGAGAACGCCAGCGACGCGATTGTCGCGCCGCTGCTGTGGGGCGCGGTCGGCGGGCTGCCTGGCTTCCTCGGCTACCGGGCGGTTAACACGCTGGATTCGATGGTCGGCTACCGGTCCGCTCGATACGCGAGGTTCGGCTGGGCGTCCGCCCGGCTCGACGACGTGGTGAACTGGGCGCCCGCGCGGCTGACCGGGCTGCTGGCCGGCGGCCTGGCCGGGGTGGCGGGCGGGCGGGCGGCGCAGTCGTGGCAGGCGATGCGAACATACGGGTCGCACCACCCGAGCCCGAACGCCGGCCGGTGCGAGGCGGCCTTCGCCGGCGCGCTCGGCGTCACGCTCGGCGGGACCAACGCCTACGGCGGAGTGACGGAGAAACGGCAGCGACTGGGAGACGGCCGCACGCCGGAAGCGGCAGATATCGCCCGGGCCGTCCGGCTGTGCCGGGCGACGGCCGCGGCAGCTTCGATCATAGCGGCCGCGGCCGCGATGATCGCCGGGCGCGGCGCGCGCGCTGCAGGGACACCGGGGTGAAGGGCGCGATCCTGGTCGCCGGGACGAGTTCCGACGCGGGCAAGAGCATGATTACCGCGGGGCTGTGCCGCTGGCTGCGGCGGCAGGGCGTATCCGTGGCTCCGTTCAAGGCGCAGAACATGTCCCTCAATTCGTTCGTCACAGCCGACGGCGCGGAAATCGGCCGGGCTCAGGCCATGCAGGCAGCCGCCGCGGGGATAGAGCCGCAGGCCCGGATGAACCCGGTGCTGCTCAAGCCAGGCAGCGGCCGGCGGACGCAGGTCGTGGTGCTCGGCCACCCTGTGGGCGAGGTCGACGCAGTCGAGTACCGCGAGCTTAAGGCCCAGCTGCTTGAGGTGGCCCTGGACAGCCTGTCGCGGCTGCGCCGCGACTACGACGTGGTGATCTGCGAGGGCGCGGGCAGCCCGGCGGAGATCAACCTGCGGGCGACCGACATCGCGAACATGGGCCTGGCGCGGGCGGCCGAGCTGCCGGTGATCGTCGTCGGGGACGTCGACCGCGGCGGTGTGCTTGCCGCGATGCACGGCACGCTGGCCCTGCTCGAGCCCGCCGACCAGCGGCTGGTCGCGGGCTTCGTGATCAACAAGTTCCGCGGGGCGCCCGAGCTGCTGGCGAGCGGGGTGAACATGCTGCGCGGGCTTACCGGCCGTCACGTTCTGGGCGTCGTGCCCTTTACCGACGGCCTGTGGCTGGACATCGAGGACTCCCTGAGCCTGGATGCCGGCCGTCACGTGACGGCTCTGCCGCCGCACGGCGCCGAGGTGCTCCGGGTCAGTGTCGTCCGGCTGCCGAGAATGAGCAACGTGACCGACATCGACGCGCTGTCGGCGGAGCCGGGCGTGCTCGTCCGGCTGGCGACGACGCCGGCTGAACTGGCCGACGCTGACCTGGTCGTGCTGCCCGGTACCAGGGCCACCGTCGACGACCTGGCCTGGCTGCGGCAGCGCGGCCTGGCGGCGGCGATCACGGCGCGCGCCGGCAAGGGACTGCCGGTACTGGGCATCTGCGGCGGCTACCAGATCCTCGGACGCCAGATCGACGACCAGATCGAGTCCCGCGCGGGCACGGTTCCCGGACTCGGCCTGCTGCCAGTGCGGGTCAGCTTCAGCCCGCGCAAGCGGCTGGCCAGGCCGGCCGGATCAGCCTGCGGCGCGCCGGTAGCGGCGTATGAGATCCATCACGGCGTCGTGACCGTCGAGGACGCCGGGGCCGCGTCTTTCCTCGATGGCTGCCGCGTTGCCGGTACCTGGGGAACAAGCTGGCACGGCACGCTGGAGAATGACGAGTTCCGCAGGGCCTTCCTGGCAGAAGTCGCAGGGCTCGCCGGGCGTGACTTCGCCGCCGCGCCGGACACGAGCTTCGCGGCGGCGCGTCAGGCGCACCTCGACGTGATGGGCGACCTGGCGGCCGGGCACCTGGACACGGACGCGCTGACCCGGCTGATCGAGGACGGGCCGCCTGCCGGGCTGCCGGTCATCCCCCCGGCCGGCCCCGCCGCCAGCGCCTGCCGTCGCTGACTTGACGTGCTCAGGCCTGCCGGGCAGGCTCGGCACCACTGCCGCAGCCGCGACGGGCTCAGGCCGCATCAGGGTCTTGCGGGTCCGCCGCGACCGGGCAGCGGGCCGGCGCGGCCATCGGCACGACATCAGGACGGCCGGGCGCGCCGATCCCGGCATGACCCAGACGCAGGCGTCATGGCCGCTGCCGCCGGCAGCATGTCGAGGGAGGAGAGTTCAGTGCGCGGTCTGGCTGGCCGGCTTCTGCCTGATCGCGGCCGCGGTGCGGCCGGCGCCCAGTGAGCGGGCAGCCGCGCGTGACCGTCGTCGGCGTCGGCGACGACGGCTGGCAGGGGCTGACCGGCGAGGCGCGCGCCGTCCTGCGGGAGGCTCCGCTGATCGCCGGCGGCGACCGCCATCTGGCGCTCATGCCGGACCTGCCGGGCCGCAAAGTTCCGCTCCCGTCACCGCTGCTGTCGCAGCTCGACGACCTGGTGACGGCCAACCCCGGCATGTGCGTCCTCGCCAGCGGGGATCCGATGCTGCACGGAATCGGCGCCACGCTCGCGCGACGCCTGGGCGCCGGGCAGATGCGCGTGCTGCCGGCGGTGTCGTGCGCTGCGCTGGCCTGCGCCCGGCTTGGCTGGGCCGAGCAGGAGGTCGACGTCGTCTCCATGGTGTCGCGGCCGGCCGAGGTGATTCTGCCGGCCGTGCAGCCAGGTGCCAGGGTCCTCGTGCTGTGCCGCGACGGCGGCACGCCGGCGGTGCTGGGCGAGCTCCTGGCGGACCGAGGCTGGAGCGCAACGCAGCTGACGGTGCTCGAGCACCTCGGCGGCAGCGCCGAGCGAGTGCGGGGCCCCTACCCCGCCTCCTGCCTGCACCCCGGCCCGTTCGCCGACCTGTGCCTGGTAGCCCTGGCCTGTGCCCCGGACACCCCCGGCGCTGTTCTGCCGCGGGTGCCAGGGCTGCCCGACAGCGCCTACGAGACCGACGGCCAGCTCACCCGGCGTGCGGCCAGGGCGCTTGCCCTCGCGGCGCTGGCCCCCGGCCCGGGGCAGCTGCTGTGGGATATCGGAGCGGGCAGCGGCAGCGTCGGCATCGAGTGGATGCGGGTCGACCCGCGCTGCCGTGCCGTTGCCGTCGAGGCGCGTCCCGGACGTGCCGCGCGGATCCGGCGCAATGCCGGCCGCCTCGGCGTGCCGGGCATCGACGTGGTATGCGCCGCGGCTCCGGGCGCGCTGCGCGGGCTGCCCCGGCCCGATGCGGTCTTCATCGGGGGCGGCGTCACGACGGACGGCGTGCTCGAGGCGTGCTGGCAGGCGCTGCCGCCCGGCGGCCGGCTCGTCGCGCACGCGGTTACCGTCGAGTCCGAGGCCCTGCTGCACCAGTGGCAGCGCGCCGTGGCCGGGGAGCTGGTGAAACTGGACCTCAGCTACGCGGGCCCGCTGGGCCGGTTCACGACCTGGCGGCCTGCCCTGCCGGTGACGCAGTGGCAGGCGATCCGGTCATGACCGTCTGGTTTGTCGGCGCCGGGCCCGGCGCCCCGGATCTGCTGACCGTCCGCGCGCAGCGCCTGCTCAGCCTGGCGCCGGTCGTGCTGTATGCCGGCAGCCTGGTGCCGCCGGAGGTCCTGGCGGGCACCCGGCCGGACGCCCGGCTGGTGGACACGGCCGAGCTGGATCTCGACGCGATCACCGGCGAGCTCGTCTTCGCCCACGCCGACGGGAACGATGTCGTGCGGCTGCACAGCGGCGACCCGTCGATCTTCAGTGCGGTGGCCGAGCAGGCGCGCCGGCTCGACGCAGCGGGCGTGCCATGGCAGATCGTCCCCGGCGTGCCGGCCTTCGCCGCCGCGGCGGCCGCGCTGCGGCAGGAGCTGACGCTGCCCGGGGTGGGGCAGACCGTGGTGCTCACCCGGACCGCCGCGCGGGCGACTCCGATGCCGGCCGGCGAGGACCTCGCCGCCCTCGGGGCCATGGGCTGCACCCTCGTCCTGCACCTGGCGGTGCAGAACGTCGATCAGGTCACCGGGGCCCTGCTGCCGCACTACGGTGCGGGCTGCCCGGCGGCTGTCGTGGCGCGGGCAAGCTGGCCCGACGAGGTCGTGCTGCGCTGCGCGCTGGGGGAGCTCGCGCCGCGCGTCCGCGCCGCGCGCATCCGCCGGACGGCGATCATCGTGGTGGGGAGGGTGCTCGCGGACGGCGGTTTCCCGGACAGCCATCTCTACTCGGCCGCGCGCGACCGCCAGGCGGGGGGCGGCAAGCAGGCGGGCGGCGGCAAGGAGGAATCACGGCCATGAGGCGGCTGCTGATCATCGGGATCGGCGCTGGTGACCCCGAGCAGGTCACCATGCAGGCGATCAGGGCGCTGGGCCAGGCCGACGTCTTCTTCGTGATCGACAAGGGCGCCGTGAAGCAGGATCTGATGCTGCTCAGGCAGGAGATCTGCGAGCGGTACGTGCAGGACCGGTCCTACCGGATGGTGCGCGTGCCGGATCCGGAACGCGATCGGGCCGCCGCGGGGTACCGCGGCGCCGTGCAGCAGTGGCGCAGCCGGCGGGCCGAGATCTTCCAGCGACTGATCCGGGACGAGCTCCCCGACGGGGCGTGCGGCGCGTTCCTGGTCTGGGGCGACCCGTCGCTGTACGACAGCACCCTGGCGATCATCGAGCAGATCGTCGCTCAGGGCACCATGGCGCTGGAGTACGAGGTCGTTCCGGGGATCAGCAGCGTCCAGGCCCTGGCTGCCCGGCACCGCGTCAGCCTGACGCAGGTCGGCAGGCCCGTTCACATCACCACCGGCCGTCGGCTTTGCGAGGAAGGCTTCCCGGATGGCTGCGACGATGTGGTCGTGATGCTGGATGCCGCATGCTCGTTCACGGGCATCGCCGATGCTGACACCGAGATCTACTGGGGTGCCTACATCGGGACCGCGGACGAGGTCCTCGTCTCCGGGAAGCTGGCAGATGTCGGCCCGCAGATCCAGGCCCTGCGCACCGACATGCGGGCCCGTAAAGGCTGGATCATGGACACGTACCTGCTCCGCCGGCCCGGCGGCCGGTGAGGCCCCCGCGGATGGCGGCGGCACGATGAGCGCGGGCCCGACGGCGATGACCGTGCTCGTCCTGGGCGGGACTGCCGAGGCGCGGGCGCTGGCCGCTGAGCTCGCCGGCCGCACTGGCCTGCGAGTGATCAGCTCGCTGGCGGGCCGGGTCGCCAGCCCGGCGCTGCCCGCCGGCGAGGTCCGGACCGGGGGCTTCGGCGGCGTGGCCGGCCTGGCAGGCTGGGCGCGCGCCGAGGGCGTGGATGCTGTCGTCGACGCGACCCACCCGTTCGCCGAGACGATCAGCGCGAATGCCGTCGAAGCGTGCGCGCAGGCAGGCCTTCCCCTGCTGCGCATCGCCCGGCCGGGCTGGGATGCGCAGGAGGGCGATGACTGGCGCGACGCACGATCTGTCGCCGCGGCTGCGGCGATGCTCCCGGCACTGGGCGCCCGCGTCTTCCTGACCACCGGCAGGCAGGACCTGGCAGCCTTCGCCGCGCTGGACCGGCTGTGGTTCCTGATCCGCTGCGTCGACCCGCCGGCGGGCCCGATGCCGGCCCGCCGGGAGGTGCTCCTGGCCCGCGGGCCCTACCACCGGGAGGCGGAGCGCGCGCTGATGCGGCGCCACGGCATCGACGTCCTGGTGACCAAGAACAGCGGCGGCTGCCTGACGGCAGGCAAGCTTGACGCCGCACGGGATCTGGGCATCCCGGTGGTCATGGTCTCACGCCCGGATGCTCCGCCAGCGCCGTCCGTCCCGGCCGTCGGCGACGCGGTCCGCTGGGTGCTCGGTCGGCTGCCGGGGACTGGCCGGCGTGCTCCGGCTCATAATGCCGGGGCGTGAATACGGTGGCGCGACCGTGCTGCGCGAACACGCTGGTCGTGCTTGACCCGATGATGAGCAGCGTATTCATGTCGACGCCGGCCGGATCGAGAGCCGCCAGCGACGTGATGCTCACCTGCTCGCCGGCCCGGCCCACACCGCGCCCGATGACCACCGGGGTAGCGGGCAGCCGGTGCCGCAGCACCAGGTCGCGGACGGCGCCGACCTGCCAGGTGCGGGTGCGCGACGCCGGGTTGTACAGGGCCAGGACAAGATCAGCGGCGGCTGCCTTGTCGATCCGTCCGGCGATGACATCCCACGGCTTCAGCCGGTCCGACAGGCTGATGACGCAGTAGTCGTGCCCCAGCGGCGCCCCGGCCCTGCTCGCCACCGCCTGGGCGGCGGTGACGCCCGGCAGGACGTCGACGTCGATATCGCGCCATCGCCGCGGGCCTGCCGCGGCTTGCTCCAGCACCGCGGACGCCATGGCGAACACGCCCGGGTCGCCCGAGGACACGACGACCACCCTGCCGCCGCCAGCAGCCAGGTCCAGAGCGAGCGCCGCCCGGTCTGCCTCGGCTGTGTTACCTGATGCGTGGTGCTGCTGGCCGGGCCGGCGCGGCACCCTGGCCAGGTATCGCCGGTAGCCCACCAGGTCCGTGGCCCCGGCGATCGCGGCGGCAGACTCGGGAGTCAGCCACGCCGGGTCGCCGGGGCCCAGACCGACGACGGTCACGCCGGGCGCAGCCTCGGGTCGCTCGCCTCGGCCCGGCACCAGCGCGAGCGACATGTACGGCACGGCGGCGGGATCGACCCCGGCCAGCGGCGCGACGCGCTGCGCGTCGGTCCCGGCCCGCTCCACGAAGTGCGCCCGGTTCAGCAGGCCCGTCTCCGCCAGCGCGGCGCGCACCTTGGCGAACGCACGGCCGAGCTTCAGGATGGCCACGGCATTCCCGTCCGCGCCAGCCAGCCGGGCGCGCAGTACCTCCGCTGGCAGGGTGCCGGCCAGGACCGTCAGCGACTCGTCATGCTGGACGAGGGGCAGGCCGACCGCGGCGGCAGCTGCGGAGACCGAGGACACTCCGGGCACGATCTGCGTGCTGAACCGCCCGCGCAGGCGGATATGCAGGTGCTGGTAGGAACCGTAGAGCGCGGGATCCCCCTCGCACAGCACGACCACGTTGCGCCCCTGGTCCAGGTGCGCCGCCAGGCGGCCGGCCGCGTCCTGGTAGAAGTCCGCGAGAGCGCCCGGGTAGCCGCCGGGGTGATCGGTTCCCTCGGTGGTCACCGGATAGCGCAGGATCTCCTCGGTCTGTCCGGAGCGCAGGTACGGGGCCGCCGCGCCGCGCGCGACGCTGCGGCCATGCCGCGCGCAGTGATAGGCCACCACGTCGGCCGCGCCGATGAGGCGCGCGGCCCGCACGGTCACCAGCTCGGGATCGCCGGGACCGACGCCGACGGCAGTGAGACTGCCTGCTGTCATGAAGTCACTCTGCCTTGCTCGCGAGGGCGTTGACCGCTGCGGACGCGATCGCGGATCCGCCGCGCCGCCCGCGGACCACCAGGAACGGGATGCGCAGCGGGTGAGCCGCGAGGGCGGCCTTGGACTCGGCGGCGCCGACGAAACCGACCGGCACGCCCACCACCGCCGCTGGCCGGGGCGCTCCGGCCGCCACCATCTCCAGCAGGTGGAACAGCGCGGTGGGCGCGTTGCCCACAGCCACCACCGCGCCCGCCAGGCGGTCACCCCACAGTTCGGCCGCTGCCGCCGTCCTGGTCGTGCCCAGCCGCGCCGCGAGCACGGCTGCCCGCGGATCCGCCAGCGTGCACAGCACGTCGTTGCGGGCCGGCAGCCGGGACCTGGTGATTCCTGCCGCCACCATCGAGGAGTCACACAGCACCGGCGCGCCCGCGGCCAGTGCCGTCCGTGCCGCCGCGGCGAAGTCCGCCGACCAGGCCAGGTCAGCGACAAGGTCGGTCATGCCGCAGGCGTGCACCATGCGCACCGCGACGGGTTCCATCGCCGCCGGGACGCCCGACAGGTCAGCCTCCCGGCGGATGGCGGCAAAGGAGGCGCGGTAGATGGCGGCGCTGTCACGCTCGTAGCAGTGCCTCACCGGGGCCTCGCGGCAACGGTCAGGACGCGCTGTCCGGTCCCGTCCGCAAACGCGAACTGACCGGCGGATATCGCGACCACCGCAGTGGCGTCGGCCGGCCGGCCGCACCGGCGGCCGCAGCCGGCCCAGTGCACTTCCGCCAGCCCGGCGACCCTGGTGGCCAGCGAGCGCACATCCGCCAGCGATCTGGCGCAGGTCAGTCCGCTGCACGCCGTGACGGCCGAGAGCCGGTGGTCATCGCGGACCAGCAGGCCTGCCCGGGCCAGCCGCGGCATCGTCGCATCCGCGGGCCGGGCAAGCGGCAGGACAATCCTTCCGGCCGCTGTCAGCCGGGCAGCCTCACCAGGGCGCAGCACCGAAGCGATCAGGCGAAGCTGCGCCGCGGTGAGCCGCGCCAGCGGCGCGGCCACCACGGCGAGCGGCGCGGCGTCCGGCACAGGTCCCAGCGGCAGCCGCCCCGAGGTGTCCGCCGCCCGGCCACCGAGGATGCCTCCGATCGACGCGGTGACGCCGGCCCCGCCGTCGGGCAAGCCTGCCACCCGGGTGGCGGCGGGCGGCCCTGGCTGCTGGCCGAGAAAGGCCCGCGCCACCGCGATCGCGTGCCTGATCGCCTGAGCGGCCGGCCCGCGCAGCCCGGTCTCGCGGCCCGCCACGATGAGATCGGCCCCCAGCGGATGCCAGCGCAGGCCGACGTCGCAGCCGCTGAGCCGGGCCCGCCCTGTTCCGTCGTCCAGGCAGAACAGGAATCGCCCCGGCAGCTCGGCCAGGCCGGGATCCGCCCGGATTGCGCGATCGAGGGAGCGCACCAGCCCGCGCAGGTCGGGGTGCCCGGCGAGCCCGGCGAGCGGGCTCGCGGTAATGTTCCGCGCCCGGTCGTGCGCGGGGGACGGCAGGAACCCGCGGAAGGCGGCCTGCTCCGCCAGGTCGCCAGCCAGGCCGGCCCCTATCCCCCGGAGCTGCACGTTGCCGCGCGCGGTCAGGTCGACATGCCCGTCGCCGAACCTGGCGGCCATGGCTGCCAGGGCTCTGAGCCTGGCGGCGGCGGCGAAGCCGCCGGGCAGCCGGATCCGGGCGACCAGGCCGTCGCGCGCCTCGTGCAGGCCGAGGATCCCCGGGCAGGCATCCGTGGCGATCATGGAATGCGCGCGCAGGATGATGTCACTGGGCCTCCTTCGGGATCGGGCGTCCCGGCTGGTCGGAGCGCGACGACGAAGGGTCTGGCTCTCCCGCCGCCTGCGGCGGCGCGAACACAGTGGCGCGACCACGCCGGACTCTCACCGGCTTCCTGCCATCGTCGCGACGGCAGGCTGACAGTAGCGGCCGGCGACGGCCACGGTCAACGACACCGGGTGAGCATGGTTGACGTGCCCGCACGATGTGCGCCAGAGTCTGCACAAGCACGCGACGGCCAGTGGAGGAAGACCGGTGTGAATCCGGCGCGGTCCCGCCACTGTCACCGGGGAGCAAGCCCCGAGCGCGGTCACGGCCCTGACGGGCGGGAAGACCGGGGCGCGCACTGATCCGGGAGCCAGGACACTCCGGCCGCCGCCACCCGCGACCCGGGGCGAGGACCCCGAGGAGGGCCCGCCGTGGACCATGACCATCAGGGCGGCATCCTGCTGCTCTCGACGTCCGACACCGATCTGCTGGCCGCCCGGGCCAGCGGCGCCGACTACCGGCTGGCGAACCCCGCGCGCCTGGATCCGGCCGGCCTGGAACAGCTGCTGCCGGGCGCCGGCGTGGTCGTCACGCGGCTGCTGGGCGGCGAGCAGGCATGGCCCGAGGGGCTCGCGGCGCTCCGGCGCCAGCCGCGCCCGGTGATCGTCCTCGGCGGCGAGATGGTCCCGGATGCGGCGCTGATGGCCCTGTCCACCGTCCCCGCGGGCATCGCCGCACAGGCCCACGAGTACCTGGCCCACGGCGGACCTGGCAATCTCCGTGAGCTCGCGCATTTCCTGGCCGACACCGTGCTGCTGACCGGCAACGGCTTCGCCGCGCCCGCGCCCATGCCGGCCTGGGGCCGCCGCCCGTGGCCGCCTGCCGCCGGGCCGGTGGTGGCGGTTCTCTATTACCGGGCCCACGAGCTGGCGGGCAATACCGACTTTGTCGACGCGCTCTGCGCCGCGATCGGGTCCTGCGGAGCCCGCGCCCTGCCGGTCTGGTGCGCAAGCCTGCGGACAGCCGGCCCTGACCTGCTGCAGACCCTGGCGCAGGCAGACGTCCTGATCGTGACCGTGCTAGCGGCCGGCGGGACGGTGCCCGCGCAGTCCCAGGCGGGCGGTGACGACGAGGCATGGGACGTCGGGGCGATCGCGGCCCTCGACATCCCCGTTGTCCAGGCCCTGTGCCTGACCTCGCCCAGGGCCGGCTGGGCCGCCGCTCATTCGGGGCTCAGCCCGCTCGACGCGGCGACCCAGGTGGCAATCCCGGAATTCGACGGGCGGCTGATCAGCGTGCCGTTCTCCTTCAAGGAGACCGGCGCTGACGGCCTGTCGCGCTACGTCCCCGACCCCGAGCGGGCAGCGCGGGTGGCAGGCACGGCGGTCGCGCTCGCGCGGCTGCGGCACATTCCCCGGGCCGCCAGGCGGGTGGCGATCGTGCTGTCGGCTTACCCGACCAAGCATTCGAGGATCGGCAACGCGGTCGGGCTCGACACTCCGGTCTCCGCCGTCCGCCTGCTGCGGGCAATGCGGGAGCGCGGGTACGACGTCGGTCCGGCCGGCGGCCCTGGTGCACTGCCGGGCATCGAGCCGCCGGACGGCGACGCCCTGATCCATGCCGTCATAGCGGCCGGCGGCCAGGACCCCGAGTGGCTGACCGGCCAGCAGATGGCCAGCGCGGCCGTCCGCATCCCGGCCGCGCGGTACCGGGCCTGGTTCGGCCAGCTGCCGCCAGAGCTCCGCGCCTCGATGGAAAGGGCCTGGGGGCCGCCGCCCGGCGAGCTCTACGTGGACCGGGCCGCTGGCACCGACGGCGATATCGTGCTGGCCGCGCTCACGGCCGGCAATGTGGTGCTGATGGTTCAGCCGCCGCGCGGTTTCGGGGAGAATCCGGTGGCGATCTACCATGATCCGGACCTGCCGCCGAGCCATCATTACCTGGCCGCCTACCGGTGGCTGGAGGAGGGCTTCGGCGCGCACGCCGTCGTGCACCTGGGCAAGCACGGGAACCTCGAGTGGCTGCCGGGCAAGAACCTCGGGATGTCGGCAGCGTGCGCGCCCGACGCGGCGCTGGGGAACCTGCCGCTGATCTACCCGTTCCTGGTGAACGACCCTGGCGAGGGCACCCAGGCCAAGCGCCGTGCGCATGCCACCATCGTCGATCATCTCGTGCCGCCGATGACCCGCGCCGAGACATACGGTGACCTGGCCCGGCTGGAGCAGCTGCTGGACGAGCACGCCGCCGTGGCCGCGCTGGATCCGGCCAAGCTGCCGGCGATCCGGGCGCAGATCTGGACGCTGATCCAGGCCGCCAGGCTCGACCATGACCTCGGCCTGGACGCCCGCCCGCGCGACGCCGAGTTCGACGACTTCCTGCTGCACGTGGACGGCTGGCTGTGCACCGTGAAGGACGCCCAGATCCGCGACGGCCTGCACGTGCTCGGGGCGGCGCCCGAGGGGGCGCAGCGGGTGGGACTGGTGCTCGCGATGCTCCAGGCGCGGCAGATCTGGGCGGGCGGCAGCGGGATGCCCGGCCTGCGCGAGGCGCTCGGCCTCGTCGAGGACGGGATGTCGCCCCGTGCCGTCGTCGACCGGGCCGAGGAGCTGGCCAGGGCGCTGGTCGAGGGGATGGAGCTGGCCGGCTGGCAGGCCGATGCCGCCCCGGCGGTTGTCACCGGCGTGCTCGGCCGGGAAGACGACACTGTCGGGCGGCTGCTGCGTTTCGCTGCCGCGGAGATCATCCCCCGGCTCGCGGCCACCGCTGGCGAGGTGGCGGCGGTGCTGCACGCTCTCGACGGCGGGCACGTGCCGGCAGGCCCGAGCGGATCCCCGCTGCGCGGGCTCGTCAACACCCTGCCGACCGGCAGGAACTTCTACGCGGTGGATCCCAAGGCCGTGCCGTCGCGGCTGGCCTGGGACACTGGCCGGCAGCTCGCCGGCTCGCTGCTTGCCCGCTACCGGGAGGACACGGGGGCGTGGCCGTCCGCGGTGGGGCTGTCGGTATGGGGCACGGCCGCCATGCGCACCTCCGGCGACGACATCGCCGAGGTGCTGGCGCTGCTCGGGGTGCGCCCGGTCTGGGATGACGCCAGCCGCCGGGTCACCGGCCTGGATGTGATCCCGGCCGGCGAGCTGGGGCGGCCGCGCGTCGACGTGGTCGTGCGCATCAGCGGCTTCTTCCGTGACGCGTTCCCGCATGTCGTGGCGCTGCTCGACGACGCTGTCCGGCTCGTCGCCGAGCTGGACGAGGACCCCGCCGCTAACTTCGTCCGCGCCCACGCGCT
>Ga0335081_10011790_pt1 | contig 14153 bp, 14 predicted proteins | sample Lox_Sample_35_FD_206713 | JGI IMG/M metagenome (GOLD analysis project Ga0335081, IMG submission 206713) | Soil microbial communities from Loxahatchee National Wildlife Refuge, Florida, United States - Lox_Sample_3.5 | ecosystem: Environmental > Terrestrial > Soil > Wetlands | place: USA... | reverse complement strand
TGCTCCGGACATTGGAGTGCGAGGTAGCCGGTCTCGGCAGCACTATAGGTGTCGGCGATCTCGACGCCCCAAGCAGCGCGGCAGGCGAACCGCAGCCGCTCGTCGACCACCTCGCTCAGGGTCCAAACGCCGCGGAGCGAGGGCAGCGAGAGCCCGCTCGCCTGGAAATGCCGGGCGAGCATCAGGGCGTTCGAGGGAAACGTGAGGAGATAAGCCGGCTCGATCCGCCGCAGCCATTCCCCCTGCTCCGCCGCCTCCGTAAAGATGTCGAGAACGGAGGCGGGGCCGGTACGGTAGAGCAGCGTGGCGGGCGGCCCCCAATCCCGCCGCGGGGCGCCTGTGGGATAGGGCGCACTCAGCCGATCAGGACCTCGGATAACCGCGAGATGCGCGGATAGATCGCAGCGGTTCCAGCGCTGCTCGCGCAGCACCATCGCGTTCCAGAAGGTCTGGACCAACGCTGTCTTCATCACTCGTACCGGCATCCCCGTCGAGCCCGAAGTCGCGGCCTCAGCGACGGGTCCATGCTCCCGCGGTATCTCCGTGCTGATCAGCGCTGCCCCGGCCTCCTGCACCTCGCGCCGAGTGATCGGGCGGATGCGGCGCCAGAGCTCGGATGTCACGGCAGCGCCAGCGCGATACCCCGCCGCTTCCAGCCGCTCGCGATAGAAGGGCACGGTGCGATGGGCGTGATGGACGAGGCGCGAGAGTTGCCGGAACTGATGCCGCTCCAGCACATCCGGCGCCCACCATTGCGACTGCTCGAGCTGATGCTGAAGCGCCAGGAGCTGCAGCGGCTCCGGGCCCGCTTGCGCCAGCCAGTCGACGCTGGCGGCCATCGAGACGGACATGGGCGCTACTCGCACGCTGCGTCTGGGAACGCCGAGCCAAGCGATCTAACCGCCCGCTACCGCGGGGGTCAATAGCGCGGGGGTCAGGCGGCGTCGTGGAAGATGACGCCGAGCGTCATGCGCCGCCCCTCGAGCACTCGGCTCACGCCATGGCGGAGAGTAACGCGATGGTATCCGCGCCGTCCTTCTACCGGGCGGTGACGCACTGCGAAGACGACGGCGTCGCCCTGGCGCAGCCTCACCACCTCGCCCTTGGATTGCGCGCGGGGCCGCTGCTCCACCAACAGAAATTCGCCGCCGGAAAAATCGCTCCCCGGCGCGCTCAACAGCACCGTCATCTGCAGCGGAAACACCAGCTCGCCGTAGAGGTCCTGGTGCAAACAGTTGTAACCGCCGGCCTCGTAGCGAAGGATGAGCGGCGTTGGCCGCATCTGTCCCGCTGCGTGGCATTCGGCAAGGTATTCTTCGAGCGTCGGCGGAAACCGGCCGCTCTCGCCGAGCGCCGCGCGCCAGCGATTGGCGATCGGCGCGAGCCGGGGATAGCAGGCTTGCCGCAGCGCCTCCACCTCCGGCGGCAGCGGGTAGCTCAGGTATTTATACTCGCCTTCGCCGAAGTTGTGCCGCCGCATGGTCACGCGGCTGCGAAACCGCGCCTCGTCCTCGTAGAGAGCGGTGAGCGCCGCGCAATCCGTCGGCGCGAGAATCCCCTGCAGCGTCGCATAGCCCATGCGATCGAGCGATGCCTCCGCTGCGGGCCAATCGAACTCCGCGATGCGTCGCGCGATCATTGCCGTGATTTTCATGGCGAAACCATGCGCGCCCGGCCGCAGCGCATCCATCCGAAACTTGCGGCCAATTCCTCAGTCGCGGAGTGCGGTGAGGTCGAGTGGGCCCGTGAAAAGCCGGCTTAGGCGCTCGCGCGCCGTCTCGGCCTTGGCGCGCGACCAGCCCCCGAAGGCCGCGTTCGCAAAGAACTTCGCCTCGATGGCCGCGCGCGACAACGGCTCGTGCGCGCCGCCACGGAGATGCGGCTGCCGCTCCTCGACGACCGTGCCGTCTGCCAGCCGCACGAGAAGATGGCCGGTGAATTCTCGGGGATAGGGATTTGCGGGATCGATCTCGTAGCGCACCTTGGCCGCGAGCGCGCGCAGGCGGGGATCGCGCGCGGTCGCCTCCGTGAAGGCCGCGAGGCCCGCGTCTCCCAGGATGAAACCTGCGGCGATGCAGAAGGGAGTGCTGAACTTGGCGGCGTAGGCGTTCGGCGGCGCATGCTTCGCCGCCAGCGGCTCCCAGAGCCGATGCACTGTGCCCTCCGCGACCTCGCAGGTGATGGAGTCGATCGCCTCCATGGCGATGCCCCGCTTCGCGAGGCGAATGGCGCAGTCGATGTAGGGATGGGTCATCGTCCCGCAGGCAAAGGGCTTGAAGGCGAGCGTCTCCGCCGCCCAGCGGCTGCCGAAATCCCCCAGGAGCGCGTTCCAATCGCCCGCGCTCGTATGCGCAAAGCCCTGGAAAAGCCCGTGCGTCCCCTCGAAGACCGTGCGCGGCCCCACGAAACCGTGCCGAGCCAAGAGCGCCGCGCGAATGCCGGACTGCGCCGCCCAGCCCGGATGAAGCCGCTTCGTCCAAGCGCCGTCCGCGAGATACTCGATGATGCCGCCGGCCATGCTGCCAGCGACGCCAAGGGCATGCGCGATCCGCGGCGCGTCGAGCCCGAGCGTGGCGCCGGCCGCGGCCGCGGCGGCCATGGTCCCGAAGACTGCCGTTGGATGGAAGCCCGCTTTGTGCACGAGCTTTGGCGCCACGGTGCTGAGGCGACAGATGGTCTCGACACCAACGACGATCCCCTTGAGGACCGCGGCGCCGTCGCAGCCGAATTCCTCCGCCATCGCGAGCACCGCCGGCACGACCGGCGCGCCCGCATGAACCGGCCCGCCCTCGAATGTATCGTCGAAATCCTCGCCATGTGCGGCGGTGCCGTTGACGAGAGCGCTCGCGGCGCAATCGAGGGTGCGCGCGTGGCCGATCGCAGTCGTGCGCCCCGATCCCGTCGTCGCCGTGAGCGCCGCGCGGACGTAGTCCGTCCCGCGCGCGGCGATACAGAGGCCCGCGACGTCGAGGACGAGGTCCTCCGCCACCTCGTAGAGCCGCGGCGGAAGCGCGTTCGGGGAGAGCGAAGCGATCCCGTGGGCCAGCTTCTCGGAGACGCTGGATTGCGTCATGTCGCGCGGCTCAGCCCTTCCCGTCGATGTCCTTGAATACCTCGCGCGCGAGACGGAAGGCCTCGATCGCCGCGGGGAAGCCGCAATAGAGCGCCGTCTGCAGCAGGACCTCGCGGATCTCCTCGCGCGTCACTCCATTGTTGAGCGCGCCGCGGACATGGACCTTGAACTCATGCGGACGATTGAGCGCCGTCAGCATGCCGAGGTTGAGAACGCTGCGCTCGCGCAGCGAGAGCCCCGGGCGCGTCCAGATCTGGCCCCAACCGAAACCCGTTACAAGCTGCTGCAGGTCGCGGTTGAAATCGTCGACGTCCGCGAGCGAGCGCTTCACATGCGCCTCGCCCAACACCTTCATGCGCATCTTGAGGCCGGCATCGAAAGAGTCCATCTGCGTGCTCCCCAGGTTGGTGGTCGCAGCGGTCAGCGACCGCCCATCAGGAATACTACGGCTTTCCTGCCAATAAGGGGCCGGCGTGTGGATCGCCCGGGCCAAACTGCAGACACGCCCCTATCGAGGTCACTTGCCGCGCACTAAGACGCCCGGGGATCGCTAGCGACCGATGCGGAACCGCCCTGCGCCCGCTACAGCGACGGCAAGGAAGCCGCCGGCGATCGCGAGGTTCTTCATGAATTGTATGTATTGCATCGTGCGCTCGCCGTCCGCGAAATTCCAGAAGCGGTGCGAGACCAATGCCGCAACAATCGTGAACGCAAGCATCAGGAGCGCGCTCCAGCGCACCCTAAATCCGAGCGCGATCGCGAGGCCGCCGAAGAATTCCACGGCCGCCGCGAGAAAAGCGATCGCCGTGCCACCGGGCACCCCGCGCGCGGTGAGGCTTCGCGCAAAGGCCTCGAGGTGCAGGAGCTTCGAGAAGCCGCTGGGGATGAAGATCGCGGAGAGCGCGAGACGCGCCAGGAACAGCGCCACGTCCCGGCCTCGATCGAACCATCGCTCGAGCATCGAAATCACAAGTACCCTATAAAAGCCATGCGGGCGAGAGAGGGTTTCCCCTGTCTCGCCCTTGGCTGAGATCGCTTCGCAGAAGGATTGCTCCTAATCGGGCGTGTCTCAGACGTTCGGAGCGGATGGCTAGGTTCGGAGCGTCCTCCTATCCGGGGCTACCGGGACTAACCAGGACCACTTAACGGTACCGGACCACCGACCTGTTCAGCCTGCAACCTTACGACCGCAGGCCACCCGATGTATGCGGATAGTACAACCCTTACGAGGCCGCATGTCGCCGCACAGAGACCGAGTCCAGGCTTGGAGTGATTATCGAGGTGTCATCCCCTTTCTGGCCAATCACCACTCTGGCCATCTCCATGACGACTGGAGCCGCTGGGCTCTCGCCCTTCGCCGGTTCCTTGAGCCCCGTGAGGCCTGCCGGTCCCGACACATCAAGGCTAGCGCTGTGTCAAAGCGCATCGCAATTCGAATCTGCGGGGGAACGCGAGAAACTTGTGGGAGAAATGTGGATAGTTGCATTGCGCGACCACGCATTTCTGCCGCGCTATCGCCATCGATGCGCCTCTGGGTTAGGCTCGGATCTGCAATTGCCATGGAACCTCAGCGATCTCGCGATGCCCTAGCTGCGCTCTGGCGCGGCGCGGGCCAGCCTCAGTCCGCGCTCGACGCCGTCGAGCTCACCGGCGCCGATCCGGTCCTGCCATCGTCCTTCGCGGTGGGCGCGGCGGCGCAGGCGAGCATCGCGGCGGCCGCGCTTGCGTCCGCCGAACTGTGGCGCCTGCGCACGGGACGGCAACAGCGTGTTGCCGTCGACATGCGCCGCGCGGCGGTCGAATTCCGCAGCGAGCGCTATCTCCGCGTCGAGGACAAGCCGCTGCCGGAGCCCTGGGACAAGATTGCGGGAGCCTATCGCTGCGGCGACGGCCACTGGGTGCGCCTGCACACGAATTTTCCGCATCATCGCGACGGGATGCTGAAGCTCTTGCATTGCGAGCATGATCGCGCCTCGGTCGAGCGCGCGCTCGCGGGCTGGGAAGCGGTGGCACTGGAGACCGCAGCGGCCGAGGCGGGGCTCGTGGCGACGGCGATGCGCAGCTTTGCGGAATGGGATGCGCATCCCCAGGGACGAGCGGTGGCGGCGCTGCCGGTACTCACGATCGAGCGCCTCGGCGATGCCGCCCCTGCGCCGCTGCCGCCGGCCGACCGGCCGCTCGGCGGTATCCGTGTCCTCGACCTCACGCGCGTCATCGCGGGGCCCGTCTGCGGGCGCACACTTGCAGCGCATGGCGCGGACGTATTGCTGGTGACGGCCGCGCATCTCCCAAACATTCCACCGCTCGTGATCGACACCGGCCGCGGCAAGCTCTCGACCTCGCTCGACTTGCGCGCGCCCGAAGGGCGCGGGCAACTCCAAGCGCTCCTCCAAGAGGCCGACGTCTTCGTGCAGGGATACCGACCCGGCGCGATCGCGGGCCTGGGTTTCGGACCGGAGCAGGTGGCCGAACGGCGGCGCGGCATCGTCTACGTCTCGCTCTCCGCTTACGGGCGCGATGGGCCGTGGGCGAGCCGACGCGGCTTCGATTCCCTGGTGCAGACCGCGAGCGGCTTCAATGCAGCGGAGGCCGAGGCCGCGGGGATCACCGAGCCAAAGGCCCTTCCTTGCCAGGCACTCGACCACGCCGCTGGCTACCTCATGGCCTTCGGCGCCATGACCGCGCTCGCCCACCGCGCGCGCGAGGGCGGAAGCTGGCATGTGCGCGTCTCGCTTGCGCAGACCGGACGCTGGATCCGCGGCCTCGGTCGCATCGCCGGAGGTCTCTCCTGCGCCGACCCGCGCTTCGAGGATGTACGCGACTGCTTGGCGGAGTCCGAGTCCGGTTTCGGCCGCATCACGGCCGTACGGCACGCGGCGATCCTTTCCGAGACGCCCGCACGCTGGACGCGACCCTCGGTTCCGCTGGGAACGCATCCGCCATCCTTCGCAACGAAATCTCCGGAGCCAGTATGACGTTCGATTTCAGGGGCAAGCGTGTGGTCGTCGCGGGCGGGAGCCGGGGGATCGGGAAATCGATTGCCCTCGGATTTGCCCAGGCGGGCGCTGCCGTCTCCATCTGCGCGCGCGGGGCCGAGGCGCTTGCCGCGGCGAAATCCGAGCTCGGCCGCCATGGCGGCACCGTCCATGCCCGAAGCTGCGATCTCGGCGATGCCGCCGCGATCGAGCGCTACGTCGGAGAGGCCGCGGCGGCACTCGGTGGGATCGACGTTCTCGTCAACAACGCCTCGGGCTTTGGGCAGAGCGACGACGAGCTCGGCTGGGCGCTCAGCGTCAACGTCGATCTCCTGGGCACAGTGCGTGCCTCTCGCGCGGCCCTGCCGCACCTCGAGGAGGCGCAGGGCAATATCGTCAACATCTCCTCGATCGCCGCCTATCGCCCCTCCGCGCGGAGCGCGCCCTATGGCGCGGTCAAGGCGGCGCTCGTCCAGTACACGACGACGCAGGCGGCGCAGCTCGCGCGCAAAGGCGTGCGCGTCAATTGCGTGGCTCCGGGCTCCATCGAGTTTCCGGGTGGCGTCTGGGACCAGCGCAAGACCCAGAACACCGCGCTCTACGATCGCACCTTCCGCAGCATTCCCTTCGGACGGATGGGGAAACCCGAGGAGGTCGCGAGCGTAGTGTTGTTCCTGGCGTCGCCGCTCGCGGGCTGGGTTACGGGACAGACGATCTCGGTCGACGGCGGACAGCTCCTAGGCGCCTGACGAGATGGCGGCCCGCGACTGCTGGCGTCTCTTCCTGCTCTGGCTCGCGGGCATCGACCTGCGCCTCACCATTCTGGCGTTGCCGCCGGTGCTGCCGCTCATCCACCGCGACCTCGAGCTGAGCGAGAAGGCGGTCGCCGTGCTCACGGGTTTGCCCGTGCTGCTCTTCGCGATCGTCGCAATTCCCGGTGCGCTGCTGATCTCGCGCCTGGGGGCGCGGCGGACGCTCGTCGCGAGCCTCGTCGCCGTCGCCGTGAGCTCGGCCTGCCGCGGTTTCGGCCCCTCGATACCGATGCTCTTCGGGATGACGCTCGTCATGGGCGCGGGGATCGCGATCATGCAGCCGGCCATGCCCTCGCTCGTGAACGACTGGTTCCGCGACAGAGCGGGGCTTGCGACCGCGGTCTATGCCAACGGCCTCCTGATCGGCGAAGCGCTCGCCGCCGCGTTCACGCTTCCAGTGCTACTGCCGCTCGTGGGCGGAAGCTGGCCGCTGAGCTTTGTCATCTGGGCCGTGCCTGTGCTGGTGACGGCGGCGCTCGTCGCCGAAGCGGCTCGGCCGCAGACCGCGCGTCCCACCCGAGCGGGGAGGCTCTGGTGGCCGGATCTGCGGGACCGTAACACCTGGGCGCTCGGGCTGCTCTCCGCGGCGAGCGCGACCATCTATTTCGGCGCCAATGCCTTCCTGCCGGATTTCCTCTATGCGGCCGGCACGCCGGAGCTCGTTGGCCCCTGTCTTACTTCGCTCAACGTGGGGCAGCTTCCGTCGTCGATCCTGCTCTTGCTATTCGCGAAGCGCCTCTCCGGTAGAAAAGCACCGCTGGTCGCGGCCGGGATCGGTAGCCTGCTCGGCCTCGCACTCTTCGCGGCGGGCGGCGCGGCGGCCGAGATAGCGGGCGCGGGCCTGATCGGGCTTACCGCGGCATTCGCGCTGATCCTAACGCTGGCACTTCCGGTGATCGTCGGCGATCCCAACACCGTTCACCGCCTTGCCGCGGGCATGTTCGCGATCGGGCATTCGATCGCGTTTGCGGTGTCGCTGATCGGAGGCGTCATCTGGGACGCGACCGGGAGCAGCGTTGCGGCCTCGCTGCCGGTGTTGGCAGGGGTCGTCTTCCTGGTCGCGGGGGTGGCGGTTCTCAGACCGCCGCAGGGGCATTAAGATGGACGCAGGGGCAGGAAGACGGAGACTCCCATGCAGCAGCGCTACGATCGTGCGGCCGAGGATCTCGGCAATGTCGTCGGGCTCGAGCACGTCAACGTCCTGATCCCGGACCAGCAGCTTTCGACCTTGTTCTACGTGACGGGTCTCGGCCTCACGCGCGATCCCTACCTCATGACCAGCACCGACAACATGTGGATCAATGTCGGGCGCAGCCAGTTCCACCTGCCGACGGGCAAAGCGCAGGTTCTGCGCGGGCGGGTCGGGCTGGTGCTGCCGAGCCGGGAGGCGCTGCTCGCGCGGCTCGCGCGCGTGAGCAAGCCGCTTGCGGATACGCGCTTCGAGTTCCGCGAGCACAACGCCTGGGTCGACGTGACCTCACCCTGGGGAAACCGCATCCGCTGCCACGAGCCCGAGGCGCGTTTCGGTCGCATCTCCCTCGGCATGCCCTACGTCGAATTCGAGGTGGCGCCAGGAGCGGTTGCGGGCATTGCGCGCTTCTACCGGGAGATCCTCGAGGCAAAGGCTGCGGTCGCCGAGGATGAGCTCGGACCGCACGCGCGCGTCTCCGTTGGCGCCGACCAGGACCTCGTCTTCCGCGAGACCGACAGGCCGCCTCCGCCCTATGACGGACACCACATCCAGATTTACATCGCCGATTTCTCCGGCCCGCACCGGCGCCTCCTGGAGCGCGGGCTCGTCACGGAGGAGAGCGACCAGCATCAATACCGGTTCCAGAGCATCATCGATCTCGCGACCGGCAAGGAGCTCTTCGAGATCGAGCACGAGATCCGCAGCATGCGCCATCCGCTCTATGCGCGTCCGCTGGTGAACCGCAACCCCGCGCAAAGCAACCGCGCCTTCGCGGCGGGCCACGAGGCCTGGCCCCCGGCGATGCCCTACGGCGAGTGGCCGCAGGCATGACCGCACCGCCCGAAAGCGATCGCGCGGCATCCGCGGACATAACAACGGCCGTCCCCGAGCGCGTCGCGGCTCTGCTGCCGCGGATCGCGGCGGCGGCGGATGAGATCGAGGCCGAGCGGAAGCTCCCGCCGGCGCTGGTATCGGCGCTCCATGAGGCGCGGCTTTTCCGCCTGCTGCTGCCGCGACCCTTCAAGGGCGAGGAGACCGATCCCCTCACCTTCGTTTCCATTATCGAGGCCGTCGCAAAGGTCGATGCGAGCACAGCCTGGGTCCTGTGCCAGAACAACGTCTCGTCCATGGTGGCCGCCTTCCTCGCGCCGGAGGTGGCGGAGGACATTTTCGGCCGTGATCCCCGCGCCCTCATCGCCTGGGGCCCCGGCGCGGGCGCCAAGGCGGTTGAGGTCGAAGGCGGCTACCGCGCAACCGGCAGTTTCTCCTTTGCGAGCGGCGGGCGGCACGCGACTTGGCTCGGCGCGCTCTCCCAGATCGTCAGCGAGGACGGAACGCCGCGGCGTGCGGCCGATGGCACGCCGGAGATGCGCACGCTGCTGCTTCCCGCGGCGAAGGCACCGTTCAAGGACATCTGGGACGTGATCGGGCTGCGCGGCACCGGCAGCGACGCCTATTCGATCTCAGGCCTCTTCGTACCGCGGGCCTACTCCGTCGCGCGCGACGACCCGTCGGAGCGGCGTTATCACGCCTCGCTTTACGCGATGAGCACGCTCAGTCTCTTCGCCTGCGGCTTCGCCTGCGTTGCACTGGGGATTGCACGCAGTATGCTCGACGCCTTCGTGGCACTCGCGAGGGAGAAGACGCCGCGGGGCTTCAAGCACTCGCTGGCGCTCAGCGGATCGGTGCAGCTCGAGGTCGGCGAGGCCGAAGCAGAGTTGCGCGGCGCCCGCATGTACCTCATGGGAGCGCTCTCGGAGGTCTGGCGCGAAGTCGAGCGCAGCAACAGGCTCACGCTCGATCAGCGCCTATCGATCCGCATCGCGTCGACGTACACGATCCAGCGCGCGAAATCGGTCGCGGATTGGGCCTATCACGCCGCCGGCGCCACTGCGATCTTCGCGAGCAACGCCTTCGAGCGGCGCTTCCGCGACATCCACACCGTCGCCCAACAGGTGCAGGGGCGCCGCTCGCACTTCGAGAGCTACGGCAAGGTCCTCTTCGGGCTCGAGGCGGATCAGGGATTCTTCTGAGGCGTCCGGCTCAGGCGGCTTCGCCGAAGAGGGATTGCGCCTCACCGGGGCGGAGATAGGCCACGGCGTAGACACCGTCGACACGGAGCTCGATCGTCGCGGCGCTATTAGCGCTCTCTTGGCGGATGAAGGCGACGGCGCCGCTGAGATCCTCGAAGCCGCGCCATGCCGACCCATCCGGGGAGGTCACGGTCCAGTGGGCGTCCGCGATGCGATCGATGCGGTAGACGGCGCCGCGATGCCTCTCAGGGACCTGCGGCGGATCGGAGATCCGGTGCAGGAGACGCGACCAGAAGGAGGCGGCGCCGGTGTCGCCAGTGGGGGATTGCGAGTCCGGATCGAAGTGCGGATCGAAGGCGGCCATGGCGAATTCTCGCGCCGCCGAGGTTAATGAATCTCCCACCGGCGCCTCCGCAATCGCGCGGCAATCTCATAAATTCCGCAGGATCAGACCAGGGCTTCCGTAAGCGCCAGATAGAGCGCGAAAAGAAAGCCGCCGACGATCGGGAGAACCACCACCGAGCCGCCGGCCTCGATCGATTCCGGGATCATGGCGTGAGCGACGAGCGCAAGGACGGCGCCGCCCGCGACGGCTTGCGAGAAGATCGCGATCGGCGAGTCCGAGCTCGCGATCATCAGCTTGCCCGCAATCGCGGCGACGACACCCGCAACGAGCACCGTCGACCAAAGCCCGAAGACTGCACGCTGGGTAAAGCCCGCCTTCCGCAGCATGGTCGCACTCGCGGCGGCCTCGGGGATACCGCCGAGGAATATGCCGATCATCAGCGTGAGTGCCAGATTCTGCACGCCGTCGAACTTGGCGCCGATGACGAGGCAACCGGGGATCGTGTCCAGGACGTTGCCGAGCACAATTGCAAGCCCGGCGCCGCGGCCCGCCTCCGCGAGGAAGCGGTTCGCGTCCTGGCGGCTCAGGTGATCGAGGCTACTGTTCGCGATCTTGGCCCAAGTCGCGGCGTCAGTGCCGCCGGCGCTTAGGTTGCTCACCGCACGGTCGTGGCTGAGGCGATCGACCGCCTCGGCCATCCGGGGATCGGCGTCAATGAGCGAGGAGAAATCCGCCTTGTCGATCCGCAAGAGATCGGTTGGCTCGGCGGCGCGGACGGTGGCGGTGCGGATGCCGCCGCTCAAGAGCGCCATCTCGCCGAGCGCCTGCCCTTCGCCGAGCTCCGCGAGGAGACGCTCGCCGTGGCTTGCGTCGCCTGCGAGCACCCGCACCTTGCCGCGCGCGACGATGTAAAGCGCATCGCCGGGATCGCCCGCGCGGAAGAGCACATCATCCGGCTCGAGGTGGCGCTCGTTCACGCAAGGCAGGATCCGCTCGATCTCCTCCGCCGGCAGGTGCCGCAGCAGCGGGTTCTTTGCGAGGAGCGCGATGAGCGATTTGCACTCCCGCCGCTTGCGGTCGTTGGCGTATTCGCGAAAGCGCGTCTGGTAGCGCACGGCGGCACCGCGCCACTCCAGGAAGAGAGCGGCGGAGTAATAGGACCCTGCCCCAATCGCGAAGCCGCCGCCTACGAAGGCCCAGGCGCCGGTCGCGCCGTAGCCGTGCAGATGCATCGTGACGGCGCCCTCGAAAGCGAGCTCGATCGCGAGCGCGCTGATGAGCGCTCCCGCGGAGAAAGCGAGAATGGCCGCGAGGAGACGCTTCGAGATCGGGAGGTAGAGCCCGATTGCGGCGCCGGCGAGCGCGGAGCACGTAGTCGCGAGCCCGAGCAACCCGACCGCGACGATCTCCTCGAGGAGGCTCATCGAGCAGCGCCGGCCTTCACGGAGTCCGTATTGGAGGGCTTCGCCTGCTTGGCGGGCGCCCGATGCAGCGCCGGCCGCAACCGCTTCTGGCCGAGGAAGAGCAGAATGGGCGAGGCGATGAAAATCGAGGAGGAAGTGCCGACGATGATGCCGAAGATGATCGCGATCGCAAAACCCCTGATCTCGGTGCCCCCGATGATTGCAAGCGGAACGATCGAGAGGAGCACGGTCATTGAAGTCGCGACGGTGCGGCCCAGCGTCTGGTTGATGCTCTTGTCGATGAGCTCCCTAAGCGGCGTCGACTTGTCCTTGCGCAGGTTCTCGCGGATGCGATCGTAGACCACGATCTTGTCGGTGACGGAGTAGCCGATGAGCAACATGATCGCCGCGACCGAGTTGAGATCGAACTGTATGCGCGTCACCGCAAAGAAGCCGACGGTCTTGGTAATGTCGAGCAGAAGCGTGCCGACGACGCCGACGCCGAATTGCCAATCGAATCGGAACCAGATGTAGGCGAGCACGCCCAGGAACGAGAGGCCGACCGCGAGGAGACCGCTGCGGAAGAGCTCGCCGCTCACACGTGCGCCCACGAGGTCGAGGCGCCGGATCTCGCTACCGGGGAATTTCGCGGAGAGCATCGACTGGATCGCCGGCCGCACGTCGGTGCCCTCCGGCTGGCGCTGCAGGCGGACGAGGAGATCTTGCGGCGAGCCGAATTCCTGCACCTTGGTCTCGCCGAGCTTGAGGTCGTCGAAGGCGGCCCGGACTACGCCCTCGTCCATGGGCTGCGCGAGGCGGATCTCGACCACGACGCCGCCCTGGAAGTCGATGCTGTAGTTTAGGCCGGGATAGAAGAACAGCACCACCGATGCGATGCTGAGGACGGCGGACGTTATGAGTCCCGCAAAGCGCCCGCGCATGAAGCGGATCTTGGTGTTGTCCGGCACCAGGCGAAGCGGGCGAATCATCAATGTCGGCTCCCTAACGCTGCGTTCTCGGAGAAACGCGCGGCTCCTGTGGAAGCGCTGCGCCCCGACGCAACGTCATTCTCCTCCAAGGTAAGACGCGCATCAGCAGATAGGCGAGCAACACCATAGCGCCGAGCGCCTCCAGCGTGAAGTCAACCCGCGGGCTCGCGACCCAACCATAGCCTTGATCGCACCAAAGGATTGTCTCGCCGCGCGAGAGCTGTCGTTCCATCGCCGCAAGCTCGCCCGCGTTCTGCGCGCGCATCAACTCGGGGCGATGCGCCTCGAAACCCCGCAAAAGCAGGCCACCGCCGGCATCGGGATCGAAGCCCGGATCGGGCGGCCCGTAATCGCCGCGGAAGAGACAGCGCATCGGGAGTCTCTAGTCGGAGCGGCCGCTCATCGTGCCGGCCGCGGCCTCTCGCCGAAAAGCGGGCGCGGGTCCTTGGGGTCGTGGAATGCCACGACATAGAACTCCCCCACATAGAGCTCGACTATGGCGGAGGTGAAAGGGGCATTCGTGGCGAACGAAGCTCACGGCGCCTGCGAGATCGGTGAAGGAATGACCGATGAGCGCACCCGGGCGCGTGACGATCCAGCGATCCTCCCAGGCTCGCGTGATGCGATAGATCGGGAGCCGCTCACGAGAATCGGGACCCCGATGCCAGCGCCGCGGTGCCAGGAACGCGAACACCGAGGAGATCCAGCCGGAGAGCGCAGGCCGCGGCAACGGCCGCGCTTCCGCGGGATACAGTCGTTCCTGATTGACCAAAGGTACCATGTCGAATGCCCGCTATCGCAATTCCCCGCTCGGCCGGGGTCGAGCCTTTGCGATTGAAGGCTATCGGCGCGTAAAGATTCGATAGGGAAAGCCGGGCGCCGGCGTAAAAAGCGGACGCGCTATCCCACGGAAAAGACCGAGAAGGCTTTCAAGACAATCCCCACGAGAAAGAGACCCAATGCCGCGTAGAGGGACCAGGGTGTCCCCGCTTCCTTCTTCGTCAGGCTTGCGCCCACGGAGCTAGCGTGCGTCGTCGAGGTCGTCATTTGAGTGCCCCCAAAGCATGAATTCATCTCACGTCAGGGACCACGCGAGACAGGCTATCGCGAGGAAGCCGCAAGCAGCGTCCCAATGATTGAGGACGGCGGAATTGAATCGCTCCCGGCGAAGCGCCGCGAGCACAAACTCCAGGAACGTGGCCGTGAACATCATGAGCGCCAGTGCACGCAGCGGCTCTTGCGGCCGTGCCGCCAGCGACCACACCAGCATGAAGAGCACGAGGATGCCGAAGCGGCGCACCGCGTGACTCGACTGCGGGTCGAGGGCGCG
>Ga0335081_10011788_pt1 | contig 14154 bp, 12 predicted proteins | sample Lox_Sample_35_FD_206713 | JGI IMG/M metagenome (GOLD analysis project Ga0335081, IMG submission 206713) | Soil microbial communities from Loxahatchee National Wildlife Refuge, Florida, United States - Lox_Sample_3.5 | ecosystem: Environmental > Terrestrial > Soil > Wetlands | place: USA... | reverse complement strand
GCTCGGCGCGCTGCTCGCCGCGACCAAGGGCGATCTCACGCCGGTCGCGGACCTGGCGAAGCGCGCGCCCGCGTCGGCGCGCAAGCCGCTCGCCGGTCTCACCTACGCGCTGCCGGTGGCGCGGCCCGGCAAGATCATCTGCCTCGGGCTCAACTATCTCGACCACGTCAAGGAAGGCTCGCAGCGCGACAACATCCCCAAATTCCCCACCATCTTCTTCCGCTGCCTCACCTCGATGGTGCCGCACGCCCAGCCGATCATCCGCCCGAAGGCCTCGGAGCAGCTCGACTACGAGGCCGAGCTGATGCTGATCGTCGGCAAGACCGCGAAGCATCTCACCCTCGCCAACGCGACCGCGTGCATCGCCGGCTATTCCTGCTCGAATGAGGGCTCGGTGCGCGAATTCCAGCGCAAGACCACCCAGTGGGACATGGGCAAGAACTTCGACCGCACCGGCGGCTTCGGTCCCTGGATGGTCACCGCCGACGCGCTGCCCGAGGCCGGCAAGGGCTTGAAGATCGAGAGCCGGCTCAACGGCACGGTCATGCAGTCGGACAACACCGCCAACATGATGTTCCCGGTGCCCGAGATGCTCGTCTACATCACCGAAGGCATCACGCTCGAGCCGGGCGACATCATCTTCACCGGCACGCCGTCGGGCGTCGGCCACGCGCGCAAGCCGAACCCGGTCTGGATGAAGCCGGGCGACGTCTGCGAGATCGAGATCGAAGGCATCGGGATCTTGCGCAACCCGATCGAGGACGAGAAGTAGAGGTGTCGACGCGTAGGATGGGTTGAGCGCAAGCGAAATCCATCGGTCGAGCCGCAACCGGCGATTCAGATGATGGGTTTCGCTCCGCTCAACCCATCCTACGCGTAATTACAATTCGTCGAATAGGGGAGGGCGTCATGTTGCGCGTGCCGGGACTGCTCATCGCGATCGCCATGAGCGCCACGCCATGTCTGGCCGACGAGTGGCCGTCGCGCCCGATCCACATCGTGGTCGGCGCCGGCGTCGGCGGCGGCACCGACATCGTCACCCGCATCATCGCGGCGCCGCTGTCCGATCTGCTCGGCCAGCCGGTCGTGGTCGAGAACAAGCAGGGCGCCGGCAACATCATTGCGGCGCTGTCGGTCGTGAAGGCGCCGAAGGACGGCTACACGGCCTACATGATGAACAACGCGCACGGCGTCTCGGCCGCCATCTACAAGAGCCTGCCGTTCGACTCGGTCAACGACTTCGCCATGGTCTCGCTGACCGGCACCGCCGGTCTCGTCCTGGTGACGAGCCCGAGCTTCCCGGCGACCGACGTCAAAGGGATCATCGCGGCCGCCAAGGCGGCGCCCGGCAAGTACAACTTCTCCAGCGTCGGCGTCGGCACCACCCAGCACTTCGCCGGCGAGCTGTTTCGCCAGCTCGCCGGCATCGACATCAAGCACATTCCCTATCGCGGCACGCCGGCCTCGCTCACCGGCCTGCTGGGCGGCGAGGTGCAGCTGACCTTCGAGCTGGTGCAGCCGGTGCTCGGCCAAGTGCGCGCCGGCACCCTCAAGGGCATCGCCGTCACGTCGCCCCGGCGCCATCCGGCGCTGCCGGACCTGCCGACGGTCGAAGAGTCCGGCCTGCCGGGCTTCGTGGTGATGAGCTGGTACGGGCTCGCCTTTCCGGCCGGCACGCCGCGGCCGATCGTCGACAAGATGAATGCGGCGCTGCACACCGTGCTGGCGCGCGACGACGTGCGCGCGCAGCTCATCAAGGTCGGCGCGACCGCGGCGACCTCGACCCCCGAGGAGCTCAAGGCGCACGTCGTCAACGAGATCGCCAAGTGGAGCGCGGTGCGCGAGAAGGCCGGCATTCCGCAGCAGGACTGACCAGGGCGCCACCTCTTCCACGCAAAATGGTGTAGATACGCCGTTCCCCGCGGGCTGCCGCGCAGCGGGGGGAGGGGAGAAACCCGCGCGGCGACAGGATTTGAATTTGCCATGACCGATACGTTGAACGTGCTCACGATCTGCGGGTCGCTGCGCAAGGGATCCTACAATGCGGCGCTGCTCCGCATGGCCCCGAAGCTTGCGCCGCCGAGCCTGGCGTTCCACGCGGCGCCGTCGTTCGCCGAGATGCCGATCTACAATTTCGACCAGCAGGGCGCCGGCTGGCCCGCGTCGGTCACCGCGCTCGCGGACGCGATCCGGGCCGCCGACGGCATTCTGATCGCTTCGCCCGAATACAACTGGACCATCCCGGGCGGCCTGAAGAACGCGATCGACTGGGTGTCGCGGCTCAAGGAGCAGCCGTTCGCCGGCAAGCCGATCGCGGTGCAGTCGGCCGCCGGCGGCCTGCTCGGCGGCTCGCGCATGCAGTATCACCTGCGCCAGTCGCTCACCTCGCTCGACGTGCACTGGTTCGGCCGGCCCGAGGTGATCGTGACCTTCGCGGCGCAGAAGTTCGATGCCGCCACGCTCGAGCTCAAGGATCAGGGCGCGATCGACATGATCAAGACCCAGCTCGCCGGCTTCGAAAAGTTCATCCGCATGGTGCGCGGCAAATAGCGACGCATGAAGACGACGCATGAAGATTCTCGCCTTCCAGTGCGGCGTGCATGAAGCCTCGGCGGCGGCGTTCGACGACTATCGCTGGGTCGCGTCCGTCGCCGAGGAGCGGCTCAACCGGGTGAAAGGCTGGGGCGACGCGATCCCGTGGCTCGCGATCGACGAGGTGCTGCGCATCGCCGACTGGTCGCGCAACGAGGTCGACGCGATCGCGTTCACGCGCGGTTTCTTCCCGGCGCACTACTATCGGTTTCCGCTCGCCGCGGACCTGCGCTACGCCGTCAACCGCTGGCGCGGCCGCGAGCGCACGTTTCGCGACATGGTGACGGTGGCGCGCCGGCGCGGCACCGCCGACCTCGCGCCGATCTTTCGCGGCGAGCGCTTCCTCGAGGAGAACGCGTTCCGTCCCGACGTCGCGCTGCATTGCGCCAACCACCACGAGGCGCACGCGCTCGCGGCGCTGTTCTTCACCGACTGGGACGAGGCGCTGGTCTACACGTCCGACGGCATCGGCGACAATGTCAGCTACAGCATGCGGCAGCTGCGCGACGGCCGGCTCGACTGCTTCTGGGGCGACGATCGCCAGCTCCTGGGTTTCGTGCCGGAAAGCGGCCTCGCCAATGCCTACGGGGCGGCGACCATCGCGTGCGGTTTTCGCAATCTGCGCCACGAGGGCAAGCTCACCGGGCTCGCGGCCTACGGCAAGCCCGCGATCGCCGACGATCTGGCGCGGCTGTTTCGCTTCGACCCAGACGGGCAGGTGCGCACCGATTTCCGGAGCTGGTGCGCGCTGCGCGACACCGTGAAGGGCGTCTGCCAGGGGCACAGCCGCGAAATCATCGCGGCCTCGATCCAGAAGGTGATCGAGGACTTCACCATCCGCTCGATCACGTTCTGGCTCGAACGCGCAAAGGCACGGCGCGTGGCCCTCGCCGGCGGCCTGTTCGCCAATGTGCGCCTCAACCGGCTGATCGCCGAGACGCTGCCGCTCGACGAGGTCTTCATCTTTCCCGCCATGGGCGACGAAGGCCTGCCGGTCGGCGCTGCGCTCGGATTTCTGCGCGAACGCGACGGGATCGCCCATTGGCTGGCGCAGCGCCGGCGGCTCGACACCGTCTATCTCGGCCGGGACTACGGCGCGGCCATCGATGATTGCCTCGCCGCCACGGCGGGCGTGACGCGGCTCGCCGGCGATCCGATCGACGTCGCGGTCGATCTCATCAAGGCCGGGCAGGTGGGCGCCGTCTACACCGGGCGCATGGAGTTCGGCCCGCGCGCGCTCGGCGCCCGCTCGATCGTCGGCAGTCCGTCCGACGCCGGCGTCAATGATCGGCTCAACACCCGGCTCGATCGGTCCGAGTTCATGCCGTTCGCGCCCTATGTGCTCGAGGAGGACGCGGCCCGCGTCTTCGAGATCACGCCGGTCAACCGCTACGCGGCGCGCTTCATGACCATCACCTGCGCGGTGCGGCCGGAATGGCGCGAGAAGATTCCCGCGGTCGTCCATGTCGACGGCACGGCGCGTCCGCAGATCGTGCGCGAGGCCGACAACCCGCTGTTCGCCGGCATCCTGCGCCGCTTCCGCGACGCGACCGGCCTGCCGGTCCTGATCAACACGAGCTTCAACGTGCACGAGGAGCCGATCGTCAACCGCCCGCAGGAATGCGCCCGCGCGCTCGCCGACGGCCGGGTCGATTTCGTCGCGACCACGGCGGCGATCTACGTCAAGCGCTGACTTGGGCGCCCGCTACGTCCCTGGCAGGAAGCGGTCATTGACGTACGGGGCGAGCGGCTGGTCCCGCGGCAGCAGCTTGAGCGCGACGAAGCCTTCGCTCATCGCGGCGAGGACGGCCGGATCGATCGCGCCGTCGCTCGAGAAGAAGTCGGATTGCATCAGCTGGGCATAAACCTTGTCGGCGACGCTCGCGCGCACGCCGAGCGCCTGCTCGGCGAACGCCACGGTCTCGGGCCGATGCGTGCGCGCATAGGCGATCGTCTCGAACCAGCCCTTCACGAAGGCGCGTACGGCGTCCGGCTTGTCGGCGATCGCCGCCTCCGAGGCGAAGATGATCTGGTTCTGGAACGTCGTGATCAGGCTGCCGAAGTTGAGCAGGATTTTTGCCTCGCCGCGCTCCTCGAGATCGAGCGCCGCCGCGATGTCGATGACGGCGGCATCGACCGCGCCGGTCTTGAGCGCGGCGACGCGCGCCGGCGTGTCGCCGACCCCGACGCGCCGGATGTCGTCCGGGTCCCAGCCGCGGCTCGCCGCGATCTGCGACACCGCCCAGTCGGTCAGCGAGCCGATATTGGTCACCGCGACGATGCGGCCGCGCAGCGCATCGAGCGTCGTGATCGTGGTGTCGGGCCGCACGATCAGCACGATGATGGAGGGCGGGCCCGAGATCGCCGCCACCGCGCGCAGCGGCGCGCCCTTGGCCGCGAAGGCGAGCGTCGCGCCGCCGGCGAGCGCCATGTCGACGCTGCCGGCGACCATCGCCTGCACCATCTTGGCCTGGGTGATCTGCACGAATTCGGGCGCGAGGCCGTTGCGCCGGTGGATGCCGAGCGCCGCGCCGAAGTCGCCCATCATCAGCGCGAAATCCTCGGCCACCTTGGCGATGGTCAGGCGCGTTTCGGCCCGCGTCGGGCGCGAAAAGCCGGCCCCGAGCACCGCCGCCGCGCCGGTGCGCAGGATCTCCCGCCGCGTGCTGTCGTCGCGTCGCGCCATGGCTGCATCTCTCGCCGTTGTCACGCCCGATAACCCTAGGTTAGCATGCGGCGCATGAGCGCGTTTGCGCAAGAGCAAGAGAGCAAGAGCAGGCGAGGGGACAAGATGGCGAACGTCGTCGTTTGCGACACCAACGAGATGCCGTTCGAAGAGGTGCGGCGCGGGCGCGTGCACACGATCCGCCGCAAGCGGCTGCCGCTCGACAGCGGGCTTCCGGGCGTGACCATGGAATACTCGCTGTCGGTCGTGCCCGACGGCTACTTCACGCCGCGCCACCGGCATAATTTCGATCAGATCCGGTACACGCTCACCGGCATCCAGAGCACCGGGCTCGGCGACCTCGCGGCGGGCGAGGTCGGCTATTTCCCGGAAGGCTCCTACTACGGGCCGCAGAAGCAGGAAGGCGAATGCGAATGCCTGGTCCTGCAGTACCAGGGGGCGAGCGGCGAGCGGCTGTTGAGCAACGAGGAGATGAACGCGACCTACGACAAGCTGATCAGGGCCGGCGGCAAGTTCGAGAACGGAGTCTACAAGGGTTTCAAGCCCGACGGCACGCCGAAGAACCGCGACTCCTACGAGGCGATCTGGGAGGCGCACGAGGGCCGCGAGCTCGCCTTCCCGCCGCCGCGCTACCGCGACCCGGTGATGATGCTGGCGAAGAACTACCGCTACTGGCCGGACCGCCGGCGCGCCGGCGTCGAGGTCAAGCATCTCGGCACGTTCAGCGAGGCGCGCACCGGCATCGGCTTTTTGCGTCTCGCGCCCGGTGCCGTGCTCGCGGGCGCCGTGCAGGAGGACGCGGAGCTGCGCTACTGCACGGCCGGCGCGTTCGAATACGGCGGCAAGGTCTTGGGACGCGGCGCCTACATGTTCGTGCCCAACGGCGCGCACACGGCCGACCTGCGCGCGACCGAGACGACCGAGTTTTTCGTCATCACGCTGCCGATGCTCGCCGATCTCGCGGCCTTGCGCGGCGCCGCGGGCCTCGGCCATCCGGCCGAGCGCGCGCCGGCGTGATTTTGCTCCGTCATTGTCCGCGCAAGCGGGCAATCCAGTGCGATCCGTAGGGTGGGCAAAGGCGGCCGTGATCTGGGTTCGTGGCACGATCGCTGACCCGCCGTGACCACGCGTGCGACGTCGCCGTATTCGCGGGGGCACGCGCCGCTGCGCGTCGCTTTGCCCACCCTGCGATTTCCGCGGCAGCAAGACGAAGGCGGCCTACTCGATGCGGTTGAGCGTGATCGCCAGATCGAAATGCTGGCTGTTGTTGGTGGTGACGTCCCACTGGCCCCATAGGGCGCCGTCGGGCGTGAGCATGAACGTGTAGGTCGAAGACCCCAGGGTGAAGCGCAGGCCCTTGTCGGTGATATTGCCGGCGAAGCGCGCCGAGTGGGCCGGATTCTGGTTGGCGTTGGATGCGAGCGGCAGGCCGACCGCATAGACCCCGCGCGCGGTGCCGACCTGATCGATGCTCTCGACGATCAGGATCGCGGGGCGCCCTGCGTTGTTCCAGCGTTTGTCGCCGCCCCAGGCGCCGAGATAGCCGGAGATGTTCGCCGGCACCGATGCGGCCGGCGCCTGCACCTTGATGGTGGGCGGCAGCGGGATCGACTGGCGTTCCGCCATGGTGCGGACCTTCGTCTCGTCGAAGTGCAGCGCGCCCGACGCGGTCGCGATGGCGATCGGCTGCGCCGCCGGCGTCGCCGTGACGGCGGGCAGGTCGGCGGCGCGATCGGCCACGGCCGGGCCGGGCTCGGCCGGAGCGCGGTGGAATTGCACGGCCGCGACGATCGAGGCGGTGCACGCCGCGACGATCGCGACGGCCGCCGCGAGCGCGCGGCCCGTCGGCACCGCGAAGGTCCTGCGGGGCTTGCGCCCGCCGTCCTCGGCGTGCGGCGGGATCACGTAGGCGCGGATCGGGTTCGGGATATTCTTCACCCGCTGCTCGCCGATGTCCTGAAATTTGGCCGTGATCTTGCCGGCGACCTGCTCGCGCACGGTCTGCGATACGCAGATGCCGCCGGCCGGCGCCAAGCTCTCGAGGCGCGCCGCGATGTTGACGCCGTCGCCAAAGAGCTCGCCCTCCTTGTCCATGATGTCGGCGAGCGTGAGGCCGATGCGCACCAGCATCCGGCGGCTGTCCGGATAGGCCTGGTTGCGCAGGCGCATGGTCTCCTGCACGTCGATCGCGCAGCGCGCCGCGTCGACCGAGCTCGCGAACTCCGCCAGCACGGCGTCGCCGACCATGTTGACGATGCGGCCGCCGTAGCGGGTCGCCAGCTCCTCGAACACCGTCCGATAGGCGCCGAGGCGGCGGACGGTCTCCTCCTCGTCCTCGGCCACGAGCTTGCTGTATTTGACGATGTCGGCCGCAAGAATTGCTGAAATCTTGCGCTTCATCATGCGTGATGTCCGCAAATGGCCCTTGGCGGCAATCATATCGGATCGGAACTCGCCCCGCGAGTGCACCTCAGGCGTCGGCGGCGCGCTCGAGGGCCTCCTTGCGTTCGAGGCAATAATAGCCGGCGAGGCGGCTCACCACCTTGTCGCGCATCCAGTCCTGCAGGATGCGGCTGAGGTTCTCCCGCGCGATCCCCGCCATGGCGGCGAGGTCGGCCTGGCTCACCTTCTGGCGCACCAGGACGCGGCCCGCGCCGACGTCCTTGCCGAACGCCTCGGCGAGGCTCAGCAGCGCGTGGGCGGCGCGCGCCTTGATCGAGAGCGAGCTCAGCGCCAGCGTCGCGCTGTTGTCGCGCAGGCGCCGCGCCAGCAGGTCGGCGATGTGGCGATAGATCTCGGGATGCGCCGCCGCGAAGGCGTCGAACTTGGCGCGGCTGATGAAATAGAGCTTTGCGGCCTTGAGCGCGATCACCGAGGCCGAGCGCGGCGATCCGTCCACCAGCGACAGCTCGCCGATGAATCCGCCCGGGCCCAGGATGGCGAGAATGCGCTCGCGGCCCGACGGCAGCACGACCGCGACCTTCAGCACGCCCTCGATGACGTGATAGCAGCCGTCGCACGCATCGCCGGTGCGAAACAGCACCTGGTCGGGCGCGAACGCGACCGTGCGCGCCTGGGCGATCAGGCCCTCCGACAGGTTCGGCGGCAGAACCGAAAACAACGTGTCGCGGGCCATCTCGCCTGCTCCCCACGCGGCGCCATGCTCGGCTGCGCGATACGCCGGATCGCAGTCGCGGCGCAAGGGTCTTGCCGAGGGGTTTCGCGGTGACAGTTGCAGTTGTTGTGGAACGTGAAGTCGAAACTTGAAGTCGAAACTTGAGGTCTTGCACAAGAAAAGGCCCCGGCAGGGAGCAATCTGCTGCCGGGGCCTCGGGCGCGCCGGACGCTTGCGTCCGGCCGTGCGCGGGTCACTGGGCGCCGGGCTGGCCCGGAGGCGGGGCGCCGTTCGGCCCGCCGATCGCCTGCTCCTGGGTGCACACGTCGGCGAACTCGACCGCGCCGTTCGGCAGGTACTGCTTGGTCAGGCAGTTCGGGGCGGGCGCCGCCGCCGGTGCGACCGCCGGGGCCGCGACCGGGACCGTGGCCGCGATCGCCGCGCCGCCGACCGCGCCGTAGACGACCGGCCGGGGGTACCAGTGCCAGCGGGGATAATAGCCCCAGCGCGGCCACCAGCGGTTCGGGTAGGGGCGCCAGAACGCCGCGCGATAGCCCCAGCCGCGGTAGCCCCAATGAGCGAAGCCGGGGTGGAAGCCACCGCGCCAGCAGCAGCCGGCACGGAAGCCGGGGTGGAAGCCGAAGCCGCCGCGGAAGCCCCAGGCAGAGGCCTGGGTGGGGGCGAGCGCCGAGGTGGCGAGGGTCGCGGTCGCCGCGAGGGCGAGCAGGGCCGTACGGGTCTTCATGGTCGTTCTCCTTCAGGTGTTGGGTTAAGTGCGTTTGCGTTCGGTCGAGGTATCGGGTCGGGCTTTTCTGTACCCATCCGTTGGTGTGCAGCGTGGTCCCGAACGTTCGCCCGCCGCACGCGCAATCGCCCTTTCCGTGATGGCCATCACGGCGCGCCGAGAGGGCGCGCGTGGGCCCGCCCGGCAGCGCGCCGGACCTGCGTTCGCCCGAGGACGTGGAAGGCGTGGGGAGACCCCGCGCGGCTCGAGTGAGGGGCTCTCCGCATCACTGCACCCGAGAGCCCCTCACCCTGACCTTCTCCCTGCGGGGTGGAGGGAGAAGGGGCGCCTGATCCGCCGTCCGGTCGCGTCGCGCCTTCAGCGCGAGGCGCGGCGATCGAGGTCGACCACCTCGGCCTGCCGGCAGCTCGTCCCGCCGCGGCAGGCCTCGACCGCGCCGAGCATCGTGCTCAGCGCCGTCTTGGTTTCCTGCGGCAGCGCCGCGAACGTGTTGTGCAGCTCGTCCGGATCGGAGGCGAGGTCGTGGTACTCTTTGTCGCCGTCCGCATATTCGACATAGAGGAAGCTGCGGCTGCGCAGCGCCTCGTAGCTCGGCGGGTTGCCGCTGCGCGGCCCGGGAAAATCCGGATCGGCGGTGTCGCGGGCCGGTCCGTGATGCTCGATCAGCGCCACCGCGCGCCAGTCGGCGAGCGTCTGCCCGTGCAGCAGCGGCACCAGGCTGCGGCCGTCGATCTCGGATGACGGCGTCATGCCGGCGAGCTCGGCAAAGGTCGGGCACAGGTCGATGTTCTCGGCGATGTCCTCGACGGTGCTGCCGGCGCGGATGTTCGGTCCGGTGACGATCAGCGGCACGTGGATGTCGGTGTCGTAGGCCGTCATCTTGCCCGGCATCAGGCGATGCTCGCCCATGTGATAGCCGTTGTCGGAGCTGAACACGAAATAGGTGTTGTCGGCCTCGCCGATCGCCGCGACCGCCGCCTGCAGGTCCCCGATCAGCTTGTCGACCGCGAGCACCGACTGGGCGCGCTTGCGAAAATCCCGGTCGATCGCCGCCTTGTCGTCGGCGGTGAGCGCCGTCATGGCGGCGAGCCATTTCGGCGTGTCGGCGTCGGGCGCGGCATCGAACGCCACGGTGTGCGGGGCGGTCAGCCCGAAAAACGCATCGGCATCGCGCGGCGCCGGCGTAGCGGGCGCATGCGGCGCGAAGGTCGCGACCTCGACCAGGAAGGGCGATCCGGCCGACTGCTTGATGAACTGGACGGCGCGGTCGGCGAGCACGTCGGTCAGGTAGTCCTGCGGCGCGTTGCCGTGGCGGACCGTCCGGCCGTCCTCCTTGAGCGCGTAGTCGAACTCCGCATAGCCGTTGCCCGCGACCGCCCAGGTGCTCCAGCCCGGCGCCGCCGGGTCGCGCTCGGGCTGATAGCCGTTGAGATATTTGCCGAGCATGGCGGTGCGATAGCCGACGGTCGCGAGCGCGCTCGCGAACGTCGCGCCCTCGTGTCCGCGGCTGCGGAACGCCTGGTAGCCGCCGTCGGCGCCGGCGTTGCGGAAGATGCCGGTGTTGTGCGGGTAGCGCCCCGTGAAGATCGATGCGCGGGACGGACAGCACAGCGAATCCGTTGCGAAGTAATGCGTGAAGCTGACGCCGGCCTTCCGCATGTCGAGCACGTGCGGCATGTGGCGGATCAGGTTCATCGACAGATCGTCGGTGAGGACGAACACGATGTTGGGGCGCTTGATCTCGCTGTGCGGCGCCGGCGCGGGCGGCGATGCCTGCGGCGCCGGGGGCGCGGTGGCCGCGGGCGGCGGTGCCGGTGGCGCGTTCGGCGCGGTCGCCGGCGGCGCGGGCGGGGTTTCGGTCGGTGCTGCCGGGGCCGCGGGAGGGGCGGCCGGGGTGGCCGGCTCGCTCGGCGCGGCCGGTGAGGGCGCCGCAGCCGGGGGCGCGCTCGGCGCGGCCTCGGGCGCCTGCGGCGCATTCGGTGGTGCGGCCGGAGGGGCCTGCGGCGCGGCCGGCGCGTTCGGCGGCTCGGCGGTCGGCGCCTGCGGCGGCAGATTGGGGCGCGGCCGCATGCCGGGCCGTCCGGTCAGCGGCGGCGGTCCGGCCTGCCCGGGCGGCTCGAACGGCTGTCCCTGCGGCTGTCCCTGCGGGCCATTGAAGCCGAAATTCGGATTGCGCGCGCGGCACGCCGCGACGATCTGCGGGTCGATCGGCGGCAGCGGCCGGGTGGCCCGGCGCGGCTGCGGGCCGCCGAGCATGATCGGCCGGATGCAATCGACGATCAGGCCGTCGCCGGCGTTGGCGCCGCGGAAGACAAATCCCGCCTCCAGGCAGGCCTCGCGGATCGCGATGCAAGGCCGCGCCATCGGATTGGGCGCCGGCTGCGCGGCCGCGCTGCCGGCGATCGCCGTCGCGAGAACGGCGATCCAGATCGAATGGCGATGCATGCGGCTCGCTCCTGAGCTCGGGCCCCGGCGCGGATCGTAATGCGCCCGCGGCCGCCGGTCATCCGCGGGAGGGCCGCGCGCGCGTGATGCCGGTCACAAAACGGTCGATTGCCGGGTACTCCGCTCAGGCCAGGCTCTTCGCGGCGACGAACAGGAGGCTGAGCAGCAACCAGACCAGGGCACGCCGCAGCGCCGGGCCGGCCGCGCGATCGAGCACATAGCTCGACATGAAGCCGGTCGCGAACACGGCGGCCATGCCCAGATAGAGCACGGCGTCGAGCAGCACCGTCCAGCGCGCCGTGACCAGCGCCGCGACGACGATCAGGAGCGCTGTCGCACCCGGAAACAAGAGGACCATGAGCGAATCGAGCGCGACCGCCCGCGCCTTGCCGAGCGGCAGGTGCGCACCGAGCTCGCTCTCCACCTTGACGACGAGGACGAATACGTGGGCGACGTACATCGCGAGCCCGACGAAGAGCGCGCCGAGCGCCGCCTCGCCGTAGGGGAACTCGCCGGGCTGCACCGAGAGCTCCGCCGTCATGATGCCGATGATGCCGTAGAGGATCGCCGAGACGCGCTGCGCATTCACCCGGCGCTGATTCGACCAGTTCTCCGTCGCTTCCGCCATTGTCCCCCCTTAGATCAAAGCGGCTCGCCGTTCAGCCACCCCGCGCCGCGGCGATAGAGCGCGTCGAGCTCGGGCCCGATCACGCCCGGCATGTCGGGTTTCACGGTCTGCCCGTTCTTGCTCTGCAAGTAGGCGAGGTGGCGGTAGCCTTCCGGAAAGCGCGCGAGCAGCGCCGGGTCGAGCCGGACGGTGGCGCCGGGGTCGACCGGCGCGATGCGGTCGCGCTCGTAGATCGGCTGGCGCAGCACGATGCCCCAGCGCCCGGCGCGCCTCTCCAGGAAATCGTAGAAGCGGCCGGTGCAGACGACGTCGCAGACGACGCCCTCGATCGGGCCGCGCTGGGCGATCTGCATCTTGGTCTGGGCGATGGCGCGGTCGCCCGCAAGGTCGATGCTGGTGCCGCCCTGGAAGTGCGAGGTGCGCGCGCCGCGCACGAAGCCGCCCTGGCTCACCGCGATGAATTCCTCGAAGCCGCCCTGAAACCAGGTCGCCATCATCACGCCCTCGGGATGCCAGAGCGTGCGGAAATCGTCCCACCGCCCGGTGTCGCGCCACATCGCCCAGTTGTCGACGAGCTCGCGGATCGCCAGGCGGTCGAGGATGTCATTCGTCATGGTCTGTTCGCTCACGTTGAGCGGCTCTCATACCTCACCCCATATTCGGCGTCATCGCCGGGCTTGACCCGGCGATCCATCTTCTTCCTTAAGGATGGATCACCGGGTCCACCGCTGCGCGGCGGCCCCGGTGATGACGGGAGGAGGGAATGGCAAGACTGGACGGCCGCGTCGCCATCGTGACAGGCGGCGCCAAGGGGATCGGCCGGCACTATGCGCGGGCGCTCGCCGCCGAGGGCGGCCGGGTCGTGATCGCCGACGTCGCCGACGGTTCGGACCTCGCGGCCGAGATCGCCGATCGGCACGGCGCCAATGCGGTGACCAGCGCGGTCGCCGACGTGAGCGACGAGGAGCAGGTCCGGGTGCTCGTCGCCGCGACCCTGGCGCGCTTCGGCAGGATCGACATCCTGGTCAACAATGCGGCGCTGTTCGCGCCGCTGCAGGAGCAGCCGTTCGAAGAGATCGACGTCGCGCTGTGGGACCGCGTGATGGCGGTCAACGTGCGCGGCATGTTTCTCATGGCGAAGCATGTCGCGCCGCACATGATCGCGCAGCGCTCCGGCAAGATCATCAATATCGGCTCCGGCACCGCGGCGCGCGGCATTCCCCACATGCTGCACTACGTCACCTCGAAGGGCGCCGTGACGGCCTTCACCCGCGCGCTGTCGCGCGAGCTCGGCGCGCACAACATCTGCGTCAATACGCTGGCGCCGGGCTTCACCATCAGCGACAGCGTGGTCGCGCACAATCCCGGCCACCTGAAATCCGCCCGCGAGCCCGCCATCGCCCGCCGTGCGCTCAAGCGCGACGAGGTCCCGGAGGACCTGGTCGGCACGCTGATCTTCCTCGCCTCGGCCGAGTCCGACTTCATCACCGGCCAGACGATTGCGGTGGACGGCGGTGCCAACAACACCTGATCCCCCGAGGCCTGCCGGACCCGCATGGCCGCCCCGCCGGGCCGGTTTTGCCGGTTTTCGACCGGCCGAAAATTCTCTATATAGTCGCCAACGAAACCAATTTTCCGGATTCCGGCCCGGACGGAGGCTCTCATGGCGGTCGCCACGGCAAGCAAACCCACCGATCCCAAGCACAATCTCCAGGCGGCGCGGCAGGCCTATTACGACAAGATTTCCAAATACGACATGGCGCCGCTGTGGGAGGTCCTGAAAGACCTCGTCACCAAGGAGCCGAAGACGGTTTGCGCGCCGGCGCTGTGGAAGTTCGAGGACGCCAAGAAGTTCGTGCTCGAGGCCGGCGAGGTGATCACCGCCGAGGAAGCCGAGCGCCGCGTGCTGGTGCTGGAGAACCCGGCGCTGCGTGTCAAGTCGC
>Ga0335081_10011787_pt1 | contig 14154 bp, 14 predicted proteins | sample Lox_Sample_35_FD_206713 | JGI IMG/M metagenome (GOLD analysis project Ga0335081, IMG submission 206713) | Soil microbial communities from Loxahatchee National Wildlife Refuge, Florida, United States - Lox_Sample_3.5 | ecosystem: Environmental > Terrestrial > Soil > Wetlands | place: USA... | reverse complement strand
GACTCGGCGATTGGTAACAGTTTGGCGATGCCCGACGCATGAACCGGAGTTCCCACGATTGAGCCCGCGACGCAGCCGGTCGCGGCGCCATCAGTGATCGGCCCCCAGGTCTCTTCGCGTCTGATGCACAGATCGCCCCGGTGCAGCTGCGTGACCAGAGCCGGCAGATTGTGACTGCGCACCACCTGCAGCGTGACCACGTCGATGGTGCCGTCGTTTCCCGACTCGCCACCGACTCGGATTGACTCCAGCCTCGCGTCGTCGACGGGAATGTCGGCCAGCCTGGCCCGCCAGTACCCCACCTCACGGAAAGCCCGGTGAACTTTTTCGACGCTGCCCTCGTAGTCGGCGGACAAGTCGAATAAACGCGGCATACCTGGTCAGGCTACCCTTACTGGCCGTGGTCGGTTCGCTGTTTGCCGGTGCGCATGTCACCGAGGCGGTGCCGCTGGCGCCGTTGACGACGTTGCGGATCGGACCGGTCGTACGACGCCTTATCACCTGCACCAGCACCGAACAGGTGGTCGCCGTATTGCGGCAGCTGGACGCGCAAACCCGCAACGGAGACAGCGGCCCACTAATGGTGTTTGCCGGCGGTTCCAACCTGGTGATCGCCGACACCCTGACCGACTTGACCGCGGTGCAGTTGGCCAACAACGGCATCACGATCGACGGCAACCGGGTGCGCGCGGAGGCGGGCGCGGTGTGGGACGACGTGGTGGTCGCGGCTATCGAGCACGGTCTGGGCGGGCTGGAATGCCTGTCCGGTATCCCCGGATCGGCCGGGGCCACTCCGGTGCAGAACGTCGGAGCCTATGGCGCAGAGGTGTCCGACACCATCAAGCGGGTCCGGGTACTGGATCGGCGCAGCGGCGCGGTGCGCTGGGTACCGGGCGGCGAGCTGGGCTTCGGTTACCGCACCAGCGTGTTCAAGCGGGCCAACCAGACAGGGGTTGAGATTCCTGCTGTGGTACTGGAAGTGGAGTTCGCGCTGGATGCATCGGGACGCAGCGCGCCGTTACGCTACGCCGAACTGACGGACGCGTTGAACGCGACCAGCGGCGAGCGCGCCGACCCGCAGGCGGTCCGTGAGGCGGTGCTGACCCTGCGTACCCGGAAGGGCATGGTGCTCGACGCGGCCGACCACGACACCTGGAGCGTGGGCTCGTTCTTCACCAACCCGGTGGTCGCACCGGATGTCTACGAGCGGCTGGCCTTGAAGATGCAGGGGGAGATCGAGGGGCCGGTTCCGCACTATCCGGCACCGGACGGCGTCAAGCTGGCCGCCGGGTGGCTGGTGGAGCGGGCGGGCTTTTCCAAAGGCTATCCCGACGATGAGGCGGCCCGCTGCCGGCTGTCCACCAAGCACGCGCTGGCGCTGACCAACCGCGGCGGTGCCACCACCGAGGATGTGCTAGCACTGGCCCGGACCCTCCGCGACGGGGTCCGTGATGTGTTTGGTATCACACTCAAACCGGAACCTTCCCTGCTCGGGTGCAGGCTGTAGCTGTTGATTTCTTGCATTAGTAGCCCCACGTCGAATTGTCGTGGCGGGGTGGGGGTCATTTCTCCCGGTATCTTTACGTGTCGTGAGCACATCCAGCGCCCCGCCGCCGATTAACCGGCGCTTGGCGTTGGCGGCCCTCGGGCTCGGTGTGTTCGCTCCGAACGTATTGACCGCCTGTGTCGGCAGCGTGGCCAAACACACCCAGAAGAAAGAAGTGCCGGCGCCGCACCTGAAGTTCCAGCCGGCCCTGAACACGCCAGCCGCCGCCGACGTGGTTCCGATCGCTCCGATCAGCGTCCAGGTTGCCGACGGCTGGTTCCAGAAGGTGGCGTTGACGAGTTCGGCGGGCAAGGTTGTTGCCGGGGCGTTCAACGACGATCGTACCGTCTACACGGTCACCGAGCCGCTGGGCTACGACGGGACCTACACCTGGAGCGGTTCGGCCGTCGGCCACGACGGCAAGGCGATTCCGGTCACCGGCAAGTTCACCACCGTGTCGCCCACCAAGAAGATCGACGGGGGGTTCCAGCTGGCCGACGGCCAGACCGTCGGGGTGGCGGCGCCGATCATCATCCAGTTCGATTCGCCGATCAGCGATAAGGCCGCCGTCGAGAAGGCGCTCACCGTCACCACCAATCCGCCCGTCGAGGGCAGCTGGGCCTGGCTGCCCGACGAGGCGCAAGGCTCCCGCCTCCACTACCGCTCTCGCGAGTACTACCCGGCGGGCACCACCGTCAACGTCGACGCCAAGTTCTACGGGCTGCCGTTCGGCGACGGCGCGTATGGCGCGCAGGATATGTCGTTGCGCATCCAGATCGGTCGGCGGCAGCTGGTGAAGGCCGAGGTGTCGTCGCACCGCATCCAGGTCGTCAGGGATGAAGGCGTCATCATGGACTTTCCGTGCAGCTACGGCGAGGCCGACAAGGCGCGCAATGTCACCCGCAACGGCATCCACGTGGTCAGCGAGAAATATTCTGACTTCTACATGTCCAACCCGGCCGCCGGCTACAGCAACATCCATGAGCGCTGGGCGGTGCGGATTTCCAACAATGGCGAGTTCATCCACGCCAATCCGGCCAGCTCCGGCGCGCAGGGCAACACCAACGTCACCAATGGCTGCATCAATTTGTCGACCGGCGACGCCGAGGAGTACTACAGCAGCGCGATCTACGGTGACCCGGTCGAGGTGACCGGAAGCTCGATCCATCTGTCCTACTCCGATGGCGACATCTGGGACTGGGCCGTGGACTGGGATACCTGGGTGGCGATGTCGGCGCTACCGCCACCGACAGCACATCCGCCGGCCAGTCAGATCCCCGTGACCGCACCGGTTACGCCGTCGGATGCCCCCACCTTGTCGGGCACTCCGACCACCTCGACGACCACGACGACGCCGTCTAGCCCGGGCGGTTGAATCGCGTAGCGCTGGCTTGGTCGCGGGGCCGGATGATGATTTGGTCCAGGTTGACGTGGGACGGCCGCGAGGCCACGAACCCAACCACTTCGGCGACGTCGGCTGCCACCAGCGGTGTTATGCCGGCGTAGACGGCGTCCGCGCGCTGCTGGTCGTCGTCGAAGCGGACCAGCGAGAACTCGGTTTCGACCGCGCCCGGGGCGATCTCGGTGAGTCGTACCGGCTTGCCCAGTAGCTCGCCGCGCAGCGTGCGGTGTAGCGCGCCCTGGGCGTGCTTGGCCGCCGTGTAACCGGCGCCGCCGTCGTAAACCTCGAGCGCCGCAATCGAGGTGATGGTGACGATCAGGCCGTCGCCGGAGTCGATCAGCTTGGGCAGCAGCGCGCGGGTGACCCGCAGCGTGCCCATCACATTGGTCTCCCACATCCACCGCCAGTGCTCCAGATCGGAGTCGGCGACGAGTTCCAGCCCCCGAGCGCCACCGGCGTTATTGACCAGCACGTCAACCCGGCTCAATTCGCCCGCCAGCGCTTCTACCGCGCCGTCGTCTGTGACATCGACCACAATGGCCGTCCCGCCGATCTCGTCGGCCAGTGCGTTGATCCGGTCCGCCCGACGTGCCGCTGCGACCACGTGAAACCCAAGGGCTGCAAGGGTTCTGGCGGTTGCCTCACCAATTCCGGAGCTGGCACCGGTGACCACCGCGACCCGTTGGTGCCCGTCGGCTGTATTCACCGGAATAACTCTAATAAGCGTGCTAAATTTTCGATGTGCACCACAGCGCCTTGTTCAACACGACGGCCGCGTGTCTTTTCGCGGCAGGTGCGTGTTGTTGCCGCGCACTTTGCCGCTCCTGACTGAAAGCAGGTGTGGCCAAAGACCGGCCATCAGAACTCGGACAAAGGACGCTCGTGCGCTCGACTACCCTCACCCAAACACATCATCCACCCGGCCGCAAAAGCCACCTGCGGCTACACCGCCAGGTCCTGCCGCCGGCATTGCAAATATCCGACTCAGCGGCGGCGTCCGTCTTCCGGGCCGTCCGGTTGCGCGGCCCCGTCGGCCGTGACGTCATCGCCGCTGTCACATCGCTGAGCATCGCGACGGTCAACCGCCAGGTCATCGCCCTGCTCGAGGCCGGCCTACTGCGGGAGCGCGCCGACCTGGCCGTTTCCGGGGCTATCGGGCGCCCCCGCGTGCCGGTGGAGATCAACCACGAACCGTTTGTGACGCTGGGTATCCACGTCGGCGCACGAACCACCAGCATTGTGGCCACCGACCTGTTCGGCCGCACGCTGGACGCGGTCGAAACCCCGACACCGCTCAATCCCGCCGGGCCCGCGCTGGCGTCGCTGGCCGAGAGCGCCGACCGGTACCTGAAGCGCTGGCATCGGCGCCGCCCGCTCTGGGTCGGGGTGGCGATCGGTGGCACCGTCGACAGCGCTACCGGCCACGTCGACCACCTGCGGCTGGGCTGGCGGCAGGCTCCGGTTGGGCCCGTGCTGGCCGACGCGCTGGGCCTGCCGGTGTCGGTGGCCTCCCATGTCGACGCCATGGCCGGGGCTGAGCTGCTGCTCGGCATGCGGCGATTCGCGCCGAGCTCGCCGACCAGTCTGTACGTCTACGCCCGCGAGACCGTGGGCTATGCGCTGGTGATCGGCGGACGGGTTCACTGCCCGGCCAGCGGCCCCGGCACCATCGCGACCCTGCCTGCCTACTCTGAGCTACTCGGCGGCAGCGGGCAACTGGAGTCCACCGTCAGCGACGAAGCGGTTCTGGTCGCTGCCCGCCGGCTGAAAATTATTCCCGGCATCTCCCCTACTGCGCCCCCGAGTCGCACCAACGGGTCCGCTACCGCTATCACCGACCTGCTGCGGGTGGCTCGGGCCGGCAACCAACAGGCCAAAGGTCTGCTGGCGGAGCGGGGGAGGGTTCTGGGTGAGGCGGTTGCGTTACTACGCGACATGCTCAACCCCGATGAGTTGGTGGTCGGTGGCCAGGCTTTCACCGAGTACCCGGAGGCGATGGAGCAGGTCGAGACGGCGTTCGGCGCACGCTCGATACTGCCGCCGCGCGATATCCGCGTCACCGTCTTCGGCAACCGAGTGCAGGAGGCCGGGGCGGGGACCGTGGCGCTGGGCGGGCTGTATGCCGACCCGCTGGGTGCGATGCGGCGAGCCGGGGCGCTGGACTCGCGGCTGCGGGATGTCGCTCCTGACGAGACTTCCGCTTGACGCGACCGCACGCTTGGGCCGATTGGAAGCCCGTCCTGTAAAGATGACAGTGTGCGGCATGACGACGTCTTCCGGCGCAATCACCCGCGCCGGGTTGCGGTGTTGGCGGTGCACACCTCACCGTTGGCCCAGCCGGGCACCGGCGACGCCGGCGGCATGAACGTCTATGTACTGCAAAGTGCGTTGCACCTGGCCCGGCGGGACATCGAGGTGGAGATCTTCACCCGGGCCACGGCGTCCGCGGATCCGCCGGTCGTGCGAGTAGCGCCCGGCGTGCTGGTGCGCAACGTAGTGGCGGGGCCATTCGAGGGCCTGGACAAATATGACCTGCCCACCCAGCTGTGTGCGTTCACGGCCGGCGTGCTGCGCGCCGAAGCGTCCCACGAACCGGGCTACTACGACATCGTGCACTCGCACTACTGGCTGTCCGGACAGGTCGGCTGGCTGGCCCGCGACCGCTGGGCGGTGCCGTTAGTGCATACCGCGCACACCCTTGCCGCGGTGAAGAACGCGGCACTGGCCGACGGAGATGCGCCCGAGCCGCCACTGCGCACGGTCGGGGAGCAGCAGGTCGTCGACGAGGCGGACCGGCTGATCGTCAACACCGATGATGAAGCGAGACAATTGATTTCGATTCATCATGCCGATCCGGCGAAAATCGACGTGGTCCATCCCGGTGTGGACACCGACGTGTTCCGCCCGGGTGACCGCCGGACGGCCCGGGCCGCGCTGGGGCTCACGCTCGACGAAGACGTGGTGGCGTTCGTCGGACGGATACAGCCGCTGAAGGCGCCCGACATCGTGTTGCGCGCCGCTGCGAAATTGCCGGGGGTGCGCATCGTCGTGGCCGGCGGGCCGTCGGGCAGCGGTCTGGCCTCCCCGGACGGACTGGTCCGGCTCGCCGACGAACTCGGTATCACGGCGCGGGTGACATTCCTGCCGCCGCAGTCCCGCGCGAATCTGGTCACCTTGTTCCAGGCTGCCAACCTGGTCGCGGTGCCCAGCTATTCGGAGTCGTTCGGCTTGGTAGCCGTCGAAGCGCAGGCGTGCGGCACGCCGGTGGTGGCGGCTGCGGTCGGCGGGCTGCCGGTGGTGGTGCGCGACGGGATCACCGGCACTTTGGTGTCCGGGCACGACGTCGACCAATGGGCGGCGGCCCTCGATGACCTGCTGCGCCTGCGCGCCGGGCCGCAGGGCAGCGCGATGAGTCGCGCAGCTGCCGCGCATGCAGCGACGTTCTCCTGGGAAAACACCACTGATGCGCTGCTGGCCAGCTACCGGCGCGCGATCGGGGACCTCACCGCCGAGCGCCAGCGCTGCGGCGCCGACCTGATATCGGACCGGGTGTCGGTACGCACGCCCCGCCGCTGGACGTCGCGGCGCGGGGTGCGCACATGACATCCACCGTGCAGCGGGTGATCGAGGATGCGCTGCAGGCCAGCGAGCTGACCTACTCGAAACACCCCGGGGTGCATGGCGGGCCGCCGGGACTGATTGTCGAACTGCCCGGCGAGCGCAAGCTCAAGACCAACACCATCCTGAGCATCAGCGAGCACTCGGTGCGCATCGAGGCGTTCGTGTGCCGCAACCCCGACGAAAACCACGAGGGCGTCTACCGCTTCCTGCTCAAACGCAACCGCCGGCTCTACGGGGTCGCCTACACGCTGGACAACGTCGGCGACATTTACCTGGTGGGCCGCATGTCGCCGGCGTCGGTCGACGCCGCCGAGATCGACCGGGTGCTCGGACAGGTACTCGAGGCGGTGGATTCGGACTTTAACACGTTGCTGGAGTTGGGTTTTCGCTCGTCGATTCAAAAAGAGTGGGAGTGGCGGGTATCCCGCGGCGAGTCGCTGAAGAACCTGCAGGCCTTCGCACACCTGATCGACGAGGGGGACGAGGAGGGCGACGGCGCGCGGCCGTGAAATGCTAGGCGGATGCAACTCCGAAACTCTGCCACCTTGGTGCTGCTCCGCCACGGCGAGAGCGATTGGAACGCCACCAACCTGTTCACCGGATGGGTGGACGTCGACCTGACCGAGAAGGGCCGGGCCGAGGCGGTGCGAAGCGGTGAGCTGATGGCCGAGCACGATCTGTTGCCCGATGTGCTCTACACTTCGCTGCTCCGGCGGGCGATCAGCACCGCGCATATCGCGCTGGACACTGCCGATCGGCTGTGGATTCCGGTGTGGCGCAGCTGGCGGCTCAACGAACGCCACTACGGCGCTCTGCAGGGGTTGAACAAGGCCGATATCAAGGCGCGCTACGGCGAGGATCAGTTCATGGCCTGGCGGCGCAGCTACGACACTCCACCACCGCCGATCGAGAAAGGCAGCGAGTTCAGCCAGGACGCTGACCCCCGCTACGCCGACATCGGCGGCGGCCCGCTGACCGAGTGCCTGGCTGACGTGGTGGCCCGGTTTCTGCCGTATTTCACCGACGTCATCATGCCGGATTTGCGGGTAGGTAAGACGGTGTTGATCGCCGCGCACGGCAACTCCTTGCGTGCGCTGGTCAAGCATCTCGATCAGATATCGGACGACGAGATCGTCGGGCTGAACATCCCGACCGGCATTCCGCTGCGCTATGACCTGGATGCCGACCTGCGGCCGGTGGTGCCGGGCGGTACCTATCTCGACCCGGAGGCGGCCGCCGCCGGCGCCGCCGCGGTTGCCAGCCAAGGGCAGCGGTGAGTTTGGTCGCGAGCCCCATTGCGTGTTTTAAAGGCCTGTTTGCCAAACATCGTGTTAACAGAAGCGGAACACCTGTGGCGCGATGTGTGACTTGTCCGATTTTGGCCTCGTTCCGCTAGGGCGGCGTTCACCAGATTTGTAGGATTTGCTATGTGACTGTGTTCTCGGCGCTGTTGCTGGCCGGGGTCTTGTCCGTGCTGGCGTTGGCCGTAGGTGTTGCGGCCGGGACCCGGCTATCGCCGCGGGCGGCCCAACGCCGCCAACGAGTGGCCGCCGAATGGACTGGGATCACCGTCGCACAGATGCTGCAACGCATCGTCGCGCTGATGCCGCTCGGCGCCGCGGTGGTGGATTCCCATCGGGACGTCGTTTATCTCAACGATCGGGCCAAGGAACTGGGCCTGGTGCGCGACCGGCAGCTCGACGACCAGGCCTGGCAGGCCGCGCAGCAGGCGTTGAGTGGCATCGACGTCGAATTCGACCTGCAGCCGGGTAAACGCGCGGCGGGCCGGTCCGGTTTATCGGTGCACGGGCAAGCCCGGCTGCTGAGCGAAGAAGACCGCCGGTTCGCCGTTGTCTTCGTCCATGACCAGTCGGAGTATGCCCGCATGGAGGCGACCAGGCGCGACTTCGTGGCCAACGTCAGCCACGAGCTCAAGACCCCGGTTGGCGCCATGGCTCTGCTCGCCGAGGCCCTGCTGGCCTCGGCAGATGATTCCGAAACCGTTCGCCGGTTCGCCGAGAAGGTGCTCATCGAAGCCAACCGACTGGGGGACATGGTCGCCGAGCTGATCGAGCTGTCCCGGCTGCAGGGCGCCGAGCGGTTGCCCAACGTGACCGATGTTGACGTCGATATTGTTGTCTCAGAGGCGATTTCACGCCACAAGGTGGCCGCCGACAACGCCGATATCGCGGTTCGCACCGATGCGCCCAGTGGTTTACGGGTGCTGGGAGACGAAACGCTGCTGGTGACCGCGCTGGCCAACCTGGTGTCCAATGCGATCGCCTATTCGCCGCGCGGATCGCTGGTGTCGATCAGCCGTCGCCGCCGCGGCGACAACATCGAGATCGCCGTCACCGACCGGGGCATCGGGATCGCGCTGGAAGACCAGGAGCGAGTCTTCGAGCGGTTCTTCCGCGGCGACAAGGCGCGCTCGCGGGCCACCGGCGGCAGCGGGCTGGGGCTGGCCATCGTCAAACACGTCGCGGCCAACCACAATGGCAGCATCGGCGTGTGGAGCAAGCCGGGAACCGGATCGACGTTCACCTTGTCTATTCCGGCGGTTATGCCGCTCCAGCAGGACGACGACGAACAACCCGAGCAACCACGGGGTCGTGAGGTGCGGCCCAACCGGTCCCAACGAGAGGAAGAACTAAGTCGATGACCCGCGCCGACGATGCAGTGGGTGCACCGCCCGCTTGCGGGGGACGGGGTACCACCCACTTGTGGGGGAAGGAGTGGCGCTGATGACCAGTGTGCTGATCGTGGAGGACGAGGAGTCGCTGGCCGATCCGCTGGCATTTCTGCTGCGCAAGGAGGGCTTTGAGACCACCGTGGTGACCGACGGGCCAGCCGCACTTGCCGAGTTCGATCGCGCCGGCGCTGACATCGTGCTGCTCGATTTGATGCTGCCGGGGATGTCCGGCACTGACGTGTGCAAGCAACTGCGTACCCGTTCCAGCGTGCCGGTGATCATGGTGACTGCCCGCGACAGCGAGATCGACAAGGTGGTCGGCCTGGAGCTCGGCGCCGACGACTACGTGACCAAGCCTTACTCGGCGCGTGAGTTGATCGCCCGGATCCGCGCAGTGCTTCGCCGTGGCGGCGACGACGACTCCGAAATCAGCGACGGCGTGCTCGAGTCCGGGCCGGTCCGCATGGATGTCGAGCGCCACGTCGTCTCGGTCAACGGTGACACAATCACCTTGCCGCTCAAGGAATTTGACCTGCTGGAATACCTGATGCGCAACAGCGGCCGGGTGCTGACCCGTGGGCAGTTGATCGATCGGGTCTGGGGTGCGGACTACGTCGGCGACACCAAGACGCTCGACGTCCACGTCAAGCGGCTGCGGTCCAAGATCGAAGCCGACCCGGCCAACCCGGTGCACCTGGTGACGGTGCGGGGATTGGGCTACAAGCTGGAGGGCTGACCGAGAGATCTCACAGGCCAGCGTCGAACCCCGCCACGACACACCCCGAAACAGGCGACTATCAGGAGAAACGCCAATCTCGTCAGCAGCGAGCCGCCCCTATGTCAGAAGTCCTGGGGCCTGCAGTTCGTCAGCCAATGCGAGCGCGGCCTCACCTAGCCTGCGGGCCTGATCCACGGTTAGCTCTCGGACGCCGTTGATGTCGATGATGATCCGCTGCTCGCCCAGGGCGTCGTGGATGCCGATCCAGACGGGGCCGATGTAACGTCCCTGCTGTAATCCTTGGAATGCGGTCATATGCCCTCCTTCCTTTTGGGGGCCACGCGGGAGTCCGTCTGTTCACTCCCGCGTGGCCACGGCGGCAGTGCCTGAGTGCGACCATACCGACGATACGCTTGAATCAGTAGTTCACATACTAAAAGATTGGATACAAAGTTATAACGGACTTCTAGTCTGGGAGATTCCACCATGCCCAGTCCTCGGAACTAGAGAGCACGCCCGGTTGGGGGAAGTCACCCCGGACACCAGCTATGTGGTGCATACCTGGTGCAAGCTCAGAACCCGAGCTCGAAAATAGCCTCTGAGCTGCATTGAAGCTGGTGCGCGATACTGGGATTGAAGTTGATTCGGTTTTGAGGGACTGTACGAGATCAGCTCCCGCGGCCGCGTCCATGGCGGAGGTTTAATGAGCACCATCAACGAGGACCGCCCTGGTGGCCCATACTGTGCCGGGAACTGCGGGCGAAGTATGGACAACCCGCCCGGCCAAGATCCGTGGCTCGCCATCGTCGGCGAAAGTAGAGGCGAAGGGCGATCGCGGCGGATAATAACGAGGCGTCGGCGCCGCCGCATCGCATAGTTCGTCTGCCCCCACTGCGAGACAGAGACAGAAACGATACCTACTCTGGTCGCGAATCTGCGCGACGAGGACGTCTACCCACTGCAGGACAACTGTACAGAAACAGTGCTTGGGCTCATCCATTTTGTTGTTGCGCGTCACTGATCTTGCGCATGGCGGCGTCTTTGCGGTTGAGGCCGGTTCGGGTGTGAAGTAGCCCCGCTCGGCGGGTTCCGGCGGGGCAGGGGTGGTCGAGGTGTCGCTGGGGTGGTCAGGGTGTCGTCGCGGGTTGAGAGTCGTGGTTGGTTTCGGTGACGGCGGATCGGGCGCTGGCTGCGTCGACGAGGTTCTTGTCGGCGGCGCAGGCGGCGATGAGCGCGGCGATGGCGAGTCGGTGACGGCGCGGGGTTTGCCGCGGCCGGATTCGTGGATCAGCGCGGTCGCGTCGTCGGTGAATAGCGGGTCGGATCTGCCGACGAGCTTGAGATGGTGGCGGACGTATGCGGCGGTTTCCTCGCTGGTCATGCCGGTCATGGTGCGGCGCATGGTGATGCGTTGTTCGAGCGCGGCCAGGATTCCCAGGGCCATTTTCGCCGCGAGTGTGGGTCGGCCCAGAAGGATTGTGGGGAACAGTGATTCGGTGTCGAAGCGGTGATTAGTCAGCAGCCGCAGCGCTTCCAGGGCGTCGTGGGCCAGCAGGTGACCCTCGTCGATACACAAGATCGGGACCCGGCATGGGCCAGGTGAGCTGCTCGGTCTGCACGCCGAAAACCCCACTGTTCCACATGAAGTCGCGGCCGTCCTTGGCGCGGAAGGGGCGCCACAGCAGCCCGAGCCCGGGCACGTTACGGTAGAGCCCGAACGATCCGCCGAAGAAGACACAAAAGGGTGGCGGCCTCGGCGACATCGCGACGGTCCTCGGGCAGGCGGCGCTCGATGAGCACTCCGGAGGCCACCAGCAGCGGCGGGTCAAACGCGAAACTCATCTTGGGCTCCTCTCTGTGATGGTGGGTGCCCCTGAACCATCCGGGCTACCGCGCAGGCCGACTTCGGCATGCCCGGTTCCCCGCACCGACCAGCTGTAATCGATCACCCGGGTGCGGTGCTCACGGTGGCTGATCTCGATATGGATGTCGGCCTGCTCGGTGTTCGTGCACACCGCCCTGCCCCCGTCGGGATCGGTGTAGCGGAGGCTCACGCACCTGTCCGGGGGCTGGTCGACCCGGATGAGCACCTCGCGACCGCCGATGCGTCCCTCCAGCTGCCAGTGCTGCAGGCCGAGCGTTGTCCGCATCCGCAGCGACGGCAAAGGGCTTGCAGGCCAATCCTTTCCGTCGATGCGGAAGCGAACGAACGCGATCGGCGCAAGCCTGCGCAAGCCCGGCTTGTGCGACACCGCGGTGACCGCCTCCAGGACGTCGCCATCACCGAGGTCGGCGTGGATCCACCCCCAGCGCTTGGCGTTGCCGTGCCCGTAAATATGGGCCACGCCGCCGCGCCAGCCGTCGACGCATAAAGCGGTGTCGGCGACGGTCAGTGAGCCGGTGAAGTCGGCGGTGGGCGCGATGACCACTTGGGCGCCCGGGAGCAGCTCGCGCTCCCACGCCGCACGGGGAAACGTCCACAGCGGCATGCCGGTGTCCTTCCAGGATAGGTCCCATACGAGTGATCGGGCGCGTCCGGTCAGCTCTTCCTGGCCCACTCGTACCCCTGCGGCGTCGAACCAGGCGGCGCCGGCCGCGGGCTGGGTGGGCTCGGGGCCGAACCGCTCGGTGCGGGGTGGGCCGTCGGGTGGAAACCAGGTCGCCCAACCGTGCGCGTAGGCAGCACCCGGGCCGTCTAACGGCGCCACCGTCTCGCAGTGAATCCACAGGCCGGCACCCGTCAGCGGATCGGACAGGGTGGCGTACCAGACTTCCAGGCGCCCGGCCTTGCCCCGCCAGCGCGGGGCCGCGGCCGATCGCATTTCGTCGTCCATTGCTCACCTCCGGTTGGACCCGAAAAGCGGCCCCTGATGCTTCGGTTCGTCCACTATATTGGTTGAGCCAATGAACCAGTCAAGTGTGCTTCAGCCGCCGGATCGACAGCGTGTGGACGAACAGATCGCCGCGTCGATCGCCGACGCCATCCTCGACGGCGCCTTCCCGCCAGGCTCCACCCTGCCGCCCGAGCGGGAGCTGGCTGAGCAGCTCGGCGTTAACCGCACGTCGCTGCGGCAAGGTCTGGCCCGCCTGCAGCAGATGGGTTTGATCGAGGCCCGACATGGCAGCGGCAACCTGGTGCGCGACCCGGCGGCACTCACCCATCCCGCGGTGGTCGAGGCACTGGTCCGCAAACTGGGCCCTGAGTTCCTGGCCGAGCTGCTGGAGATCCGGGCGGCGCTGGGACCTTTGATCGGCCGCTTGGCGGCACAACGGAGCGGGCCCGAGGATGCCGAAGCATTGCGCGCGGCGCTGGCGGCGGTGCAGGAGGCCGACAGCGCCGCGGCGCGCCAGGCCGCCGACCTCGCCTATTTCCGGGTGCTCATCCACAGCAGTCGCAACCGCGCGTTGGGCTTGCTGTACCGCTGGGTCGAGCACGCCTTCGGGGGCCGCGAACACGAGCTCACCGCGGCCTACGACGACGCCGCCCCGGTGATGGCCGGCCTGCGGGCGATCACCGAGGCTGTGCTGGCACGCGACGCGGCGGCGGCCGCCGCGGCAGTCGAGGCGTACCTGCACGCCAGCGCGCTGCGAATGGTCTTGTCGTACAACGAAAGTGCTTACGAACGCGACTAGGAGTCGGCGAATTACGGTTGCCGCGGAATTGGCAAGATGGGCTGTCTTTCAACGTCATATCCGATGTGCTACTAATTTTTCGACTTGCATACCTGCGGGTTGCCCTACTGATGCGGTCGGTGTGGCTACTGGTTCGTCGCGGCATAGGCGCGATGGCACACACCATCCCAGTTTCGCCCGCGACTCAACGCCCCGGCGAAACCGAGCCGCTACTGCGCGATCCGAGTCGCCGGGTGCACTGCGATGAGCCCTAACTTGCTGCGGCGCTTGCACATTGCCGCCAGCTCCGCGTAAGCCTTGGCGCCGAGCAGCTCGGTGAGCTCGTCGGCCAGGCTTTCCCACACCTGCTTGGCACCGATATGAGCGGCCGGATCGCCGGTGCAATACCAATACAGATCGGAGCCACCGGAGCCCCAGCCGCGGCGATCGTATTCGGTGACAGTGGTCTTGAGGATTTCGGTGCCGTCGGGCCGGGTCACCCACTCCTGGCTGCGCCGGATCGGCAACTGCCAGCAGACATCGGGTTTCATGGTCAGTGGCGC
>Ga0335081_10011784_pt1 | contig 14156 bp, 11 predicted proteins | sample Lox_Sample_35_FD_206713 | JGI IMG/M metagenome (GOLD analysis project Ga0335081, IMG submission 206713) | Soil microbial communities from Loxahatchee National Wildlife Refuge, Florida, United States - Lox_Sample_3.5 | ecosystem: Environmental > Terrestrial > Soil > Wetlands | place: USA... | reverse complement strand
TCAGCTGCTGAAACAAAGCCAGAAACCAGTACGATGGCAGCCAAACAGAGCAACCTACACCCCAAAGCCTCTAGGATTAGAAATCTCTGAAAGCTGTCGTGCGCCGATGGTTTTCACTTACAGGATGGTTCCGGCGAAAGTTGTACTCAATACTAAATGCGGGCCCAAAGAACAAGGTCAGGATTGATCCGCTGCTCGAAACGTCACCCTCGGCTCTGAATCCCAATAGCACTTGAGTTCGCGAGCCCAATTCGAATCCACTACCGGCGAAGAACCGGCCACTCGTAAAGGTCACGTGTGAGTACGACGGCGGCGGGAACTGCAGGATGGCTTCCTGATAGACGCCAAGGTATGGTTTGCCCAGTTTTGCCCCGCCTTCTCCAAGGAAAATGTTTGGATTAAAACGGAAGCGAACTCTCGGGAGGTGCTGTACGACTCCGTTACTATCATGGAAGTTCAGCAATTCGGCGCGAATCTGTTCATACAGGAACCCCCATGCAATGATTGTTTCAGTGTACCCATTAAGTTTTCCCTCCATTCCGGATGTCTGTAATAGCTGGTTTCCGGGTACGCTGAAGTAGTAGGTGTAGCTCACTAAACCCGTTAGAGTAGTGTTAGGAATCCCGTCGTAATGGAACCACTGCCGAAATTGCAGCGCGTGCCCGTACGCGAATGGGTCTCCGTTGCTGGCGTTTCCCTGCGTACCGATCTGGATCTGTTCCTCAAGGCTGAACGCTGCGGGGAGCGGGAATTCACCGGTGACATCTTGGAGGAACCCGGGGGCGGGACTCAAGGTCTGCCCGTTCAGTGCAGACGCGGCAAATAAAAGTAACGCTATCGAAGGCGCGCATCACCCTCGCGGTCAACGGGGCCGTAGCCAGCGAACTGCCGAACTGCGGATTGCGGCGTGGATATATCGGACTCGAAGCCGAGCACTACGAGGTCACGTTCCGAAACCTGAAACTCCAGTCCATCGAGTAGCGGCTGGACGATGGTGCGGGCATGTGGCGATCTTGGCCTTGCTCTGGAGCTGCGGCCTGCGACGGTTGGAGTGGCGGCAGCCACGGTTTGGCGGGGTGCACCTTGCCAGCCTGGGCGATGTCAGCCAAGCGGCGACGGAGTCGGTCTCAGATGCGGCCGTGCCGGCGGGAACAGGCGATGGCCACGGTCCGGCGGGAACCAACCCGCTATGAGTTCCAGCCGCCGGCGCAAGGGTTCCGCCGGCAGGTAATTCGTGCCACTTCGAATTGAGACGTCGTGCCAGAGACAGTGAACGTACTCGGCCGCAGTTCCGGCGAAGGAGGCGCAGCCATAACGCTCCAGGTGCCGGGCACTATTCGCATGGGATCGGTTCGCGAAAAGAGATCGCTTTTCATCAAGCGCCTGCTCGTCAATCTCGCCCTCGACTCCCGAGTTGATCTCGTCCCGCAGGACCATCCAGTAAGCGCGCAGCTCGGCGTCCGACAGTCTTTCCCAGAGCGCCTGGCCCAAGCATACGAGCATCTCTATCGCGATGTCATGCTCCTCAAATTGACCGGTCGTGACTGACACTTCCAGACCGCTCCTCGTTCTGGTCCATTGCGAGGTAACGCCGACTTCCGCTTCTGCCAGCAGTAAGATCCGGCAAAGACCCAACCGTCGCGCCATACTGGAAGGCACGGCGCGAACGGCCGGGCGAATGAACTCGCGCACGAGCGATTCGGAAATACCCGAGTCGCATCTCAATATCCATCTGTGCGCGAGGCGTAGTGGGCGGAACTGCATCGCTGCTCTCAAGTCCCATATTCGCCGATTCGACCCTCGACATTGGTGGCCGCCGTTCCTCGCAGAACTGAAAGCTGACCCAGTACGCGCGACCAGAGAGAATATTGCGGTGCACCTAAAGACGGCTGTCCAGGCTATCGCGGCGCTCGATCCGGAGTTTCCTCGGCTGGTGCCGAGCGGCGCACGTCGTGGTTGGCGTTCGGCGTATCCATTTGATAACCTTGCGTTTGCACTCGCTTATCATTTTCGGCCGCACCAGATTTATCCAATAGGAGGCTCAGACCATGAAGAACCACCTCGTGGACCTGCTTAGTCTTTCCGTCCTCGTGCTTGCTCCCGCCGTTGCGCAACAACCTCGTTACCCTTTCTACGATCCGAACCTTCTGGCGGAGAAGCGTATCGACAATCTTCTTTCGCTCATGACCACGGACGAGAAGATCAACTGCCTCGGCACGCGCACCGGTGTCCCCCGGCTCGGCGTTCCCAATATCGGCAGCTCCGAGGGCATTCATGGCGTCGTGCAGCGCCAGGCACGCGGCCCACTCCAGCCCATCACCACGACGCAGTTTCCGCAACCTCCCGGGATGGGTGAGACGTGGGACCCTGATCTCGTGCGCCAGGCCGCTGCCATCCAGGGTTATGAAGCCCGCTTCATCACCCAAACTGCGAAGTACAACCGCCAGATTCTCATGCTCTGGGGACCGCAGTCCGACCTTGCCCGGGACCCGCGCTGGGGCCGCAGCGAAGAAGTGTATGGCGAAGACCCATTTCTCAATGGGAGCATGGCGATGGCCTTCGTCAAAGGCCTCCAGGGCGACGACCCAAGATACTGGCAGGCCGCGGCGCTCCTCAAGCACTTCCTCGCCAACAGCAATGAAGACCACCGCAACAGCTCTTCTTCCAATTTCGATGAGCGGCTGTTCTGGGAATATTACTCCGTCCCTTTCCGCATGGGCTTCCTTGACGGCGGCGCGAAAGCGGTCATGGCGTCGTACAACGGCTGGAATGGTACGCCCATGGCCGTCCATCCCATTCTCGGCAGCATCCTTCGTGACAAATGGGGTGTCGACGTCATCTCCAGCGATGGCGGAGCCGTTAAGCTCCTAGTCAATCCGCGCCATCTCTTCCCCAACCAGGAAGCGGCCGTCGTCGCATGCCTGAAAGCCGGCATCAATCAGTTTCTCGATACGTATGTCGACGAAATCAAAGCCGCTCTCAAACACGGCTCCCTCACTGTGGCGGATATAGACGGCGCCCTCCGCCCCAAAGTCCGCATCGCCATTAAGCTTGGGCTGCTCGATCCGCCGGAAATGGTGCCGTACTCTAAAATCAAAGACTCGCCCGAACCATGGAACACCGATAAAGATCGCGCCGTTTCCCGTCAGATCGCCCTGGAATCCGTCGTCCTTCTCAAGAATGACAAGAACCTTCTCCCGCTTGACCAGAAGTCCCTCAAGTCCATCGCCGTTATCGGCCCGCTCGCTGACTCCGTCCACTGGGACTGGTACGGGGGCACGCCTCCTTATGCCGTTACGCCTTTGCAGGGAATTAAGGAGCAGCTTGGTCCCGATGTCACCATCAACTATGCCGCCGATGAACTGGGCAACGCCGCGGAAAACGCAGCGCGAAAGTCCGATTTGGCCGTCGTAGTGGTAGGCAACGACCCCACCTGCGGTCCTGACATGCCGCATGACTGGTACACGGGCTCCGAGGGCGGCGGCGTCACGTTGCCGTGCACCGTTCCCAGCGACGGCCGCGAAGGCCGTGACCGGGAAACGATCGATCTGTATCAGGAACAACTTATCAAGCAGGTCTACATCGTGAATCCAAAGACGGTCGTCATCCTCGTTTCCAGCTTCCCGTTTGCCATCAACTGGACCCAGGCCAATATTCCCGCCATTCTTCACATGACTCACGCCTCTCAAGATGAAGGGACTGCGCTGGCAAAGGTCCTGTTCGGCGACTACCCGCCAGGCGGCCACCTCGTCGAAACCTGGCCCAAATCTCTCGATCAGTTGCCGCCAATGATGGACTACGACATCCGCCATGGCCGCACCTACATGTACTTCAAGGGCGAGCCGCTATACCCGTTCGGATTCGGCCTCAGCTACACGACGTTCAAGTTCTCGAATCTGAGGACGAGTTCCCCGCAGGTCGCCAAAGACGGAACCGTGAATATCAGCGTCGACGTAACGAACACTGGCAGCCGCACCGGCGACGAAGTTGTCCAACTCTATGTGAAGCACCTGGGCTCAAAAGTCGAGCGCCCGCGCGAACAACTCGTAGAATTCCAGCGTGTGACGGTGCCGCCCAATGAGACAAAGACGGTTGAGATCGCCCTCCCGACTTCGCGGCTGGCATACTGGGATGTAAAACTCCAGAGCCTCCGCGTCGAGACCGAACCTGTCACCCTCATGATTGGCGATTCGTCAGCCAATATCGCGCTTAGCGCCACGGTGCAAGTGCAGTAGGCAACGGAAAATCTGAGCCGGTGCCGACGGAATCGAGGGAACAGCGCGAGTCACGCATGGCTGTTGAAACTCGCGCGATCATCACGGCGTCATACAACCGGAAGAAAATGGACGACATTTCTGGCTTGGCAGGCGGTGGTGGCCAGCATACAAACGTTGGTCGGCATGCACTGATACTGTCGGCTACGGGATTTCGACCAGCCGGCAAGCGACGTCGGCGGTTGACGGAGTAGCGCAACAAAGCGATGGTGCTCGAACCGATTCTCGCAGGACCTTATTCCCGGAGCAATTCTGGCGAAGGTTAGCCGTTGCGCGATAACGACGGATACTGTCGTGCTCTTACGGACGCCGGATCCGTCGCCTCCACAGACGTCGTCCTCGGTGCTCCGTTGGACCGCTCACAGCCTGCTGTGCGGGGCGCCGACCCCGCGGCGAGCCCGCTTGCCGGCCTTCGCAGGCTCAAGGCGCTTCTGCGGGCTCCTGGGTCAGGCCAGGGCAACCCTGAGCGAAGCCGCAATCTTTAGCAGTCTGCCTCGACCGGAGCTGGTTCGCGGATCATCACGGCGCCACTGATGCCAGAAATTACAACATTGCGTCGGCGATGCGGCGGTACCACGTGGTGGCGTGACCCACTGCCAGGCGTTAACAAACTATCTGGCGAGCCGGATCAAATCCTACATCTTACTCACACGGTCGACGATCACGTACAGGTCACGCCGGGCGAGGTCGCGCAGCGTACCGAGCTTGCTCATCGTGTCCTGGTAGTCCTTGTGTGTGTGGACCTTCTCGAACGTAGCCTGAGTGCTACGAGACTTGAAGACCGAAGCCCAATCTGGATAGATGTCGGCACTATAGGCAGCATAGGGCAAGTCCGTACCTGAGGGCAGGAAGCGCGTCGCAACCACCCACGCAGATTGGGAACCTTCCTGGACCCACCCTTCGGCCATCGGGCGCCAGATGTCGTTTTCGAATTTCGAATACCCTGCAGCGTCCTTGACCTTCATGTAATTCTGGAACACATAGTTTCCCTTTTTCGGCGTGCCGACCCGTATCCGCATAACCCAGATTTCCTGGGAAACCAAGTGGCTGGTAGCGTCGCGCTTGCCGAGGTAATCCGCGGCGCTCATTTTGATACCGGCTTTTGACAGGGCCTCCGCGAGGCCTTGGCCCCGGTTCGGTTCCGGAGGGGCTCCTTCAGACAATGTAGATATTTCGAAGTCGCATCGGGCCTCTTCCCCGTTCGGCCGGACCGATTGGAGAAGCGTCCACGTGTTATAAGAGCCCGCATCAATCGCCACTTTGGCCAGCTTCGGGCCGTTGCTCGTGACAAAGTCGCGGTACTCGGTGAGCTTTCCCGGCTGAGCCTTCACGCAGGTCAGGTTTTGAAAAACCGGAGTGGCCGTTTGTGCGGCCAGGTGACCGGCGAGCAGGACCGCCGGCAGGATCAGGAGGAGTCTTTTCGTCATAGTTTCCCTCGGAGCGCAGCCTTTCCGTTACGGGCTTTGCAGGGCGCCAAGTATATCACGTACAGTTTTTCACCGCTTTGTTCCAATGCGAATATTGTTCCAATGCGAATATCCTCGCTCGCCGGGTGGGACCGCGTGATCTGCTCGTCCGGAGCCCTGTCTTCGGGACTCACCTTCCTTGCCTCCTGCGGGCGCGATTGAAGCACGACGGGGGTAGTGGGCGAAGCGCGGCCGTGATACGATCGTTCGGTAGAAAATCCTACCAAGGAAGGGATTCTATATGGCTGAGAAACGCCTACGCCTTTTCCTGTGCCTCGCTTTCGTCATTGCGCTCCCTCCTTCGAAGATATACGCGGCCAGCGCATCGCCTGAACCGCTTCTGGTTTCCGGCCTCAGCCAGCCGGTCGAGATCTTGAAAGACCGTTGGGGCATCTCGCACATCTACGCCAAGAATGAAACGGACCTGTTTCTTGCCCAGGGCTACAATGTTGCGCGCGATCGGCTGTTTCAGCTTGAATTGTGGCGCCGGCAGGCTACCGGGACTGTGGCGGAGATTCTCGGGCCTAAGGAACTCAAGCGTGACATCGGCAATCGTCTGTTCATGTACCGCGGCGATCTGATGCAGGAACTGAACTGGTATCACCCACATGGGGCCGCCATCATTCAGGCGTTCGTGGACGGGCTCAACGCCTATATCGCCGAAACTCAGCGGAATCCGGCTCTGCTGACCCCTGAGTTCCAGATGCTTGGCCTAAAACCGGGCAAGTGGACGCCGGCCGTCGTCATCACACGGTTCAACGGTCTTCTGGGCAACTTGAATCAGGAAATGAACATGGCCCTGGCCATCCGCACCGTCGGCGTCGAGAAGGTGAAAGGGTTCTACCATTTCCAACCAGACAACCCGAAACTTGAGATGGATCCGGCCATCAATGTGTCCCTTCTCTCGAAGGATATTCTCAACTTGTACACCGCGTTCCGCGAACCAATCAAGTTCACAGCGGACGAGTTGGCTGCAGAATATCGCAGCGATCCCAGGATACTGGCGCGGCTGACGCCAGAGGTTGCGCGGCCTTCGGCCATCGATCTGAGCACGCGGCAGGAAGACATCGGAAGTAACAATTGGGTGGTGAGCGGGAAACTGACGGCCAGTGGCTTTCCCATGATGATGAACGATCCACACCGGGTGCAGGAAGCGCCGTCCCTACGCTACTGGGTACACCTGGTCGCGCCCGGCTGGAACGTGATTGGCGGCGGCGAGCCTTCACTACCCGGCGTTTCCATTGGGCACAACGAGGCCGGAGCGTGGGGCCTCACGATTTTCGGCACCGACAGCGAGGATCTGTACGTTTATGACACCGACCCCGCCAACCCGTCGGAATACAAATACAACGGCAGATGGGAGTCGATGACGATCATCAAAGATACGATTCCGGTAAGGGGCCAGTCGCCGGCTTCAGTCGAGTTGAAGTACACACGGCACGGGCCGGTCGTATATGAGGACAAGGCGAATCATAAGGCATATGCCGTGCGCGCGGCCTGGAGGGAGATCGGCGGCGCGCCGTATCTCGCCAGCCTGCGGATGGATCAGGCCCATGGCTGGCAGGAGTTCGAGGACGCATGCAGCTACAGCCGGATTCCGGCGGAGAACATGGTATGGGCCGACAAGGACGGCAACATAGGTTATCAGGCAGTCGGCATCGCACCGCAGCGACCCAACTGGAGCGGTTTGGTGCCGGTGCCGGGCGACGGGCGTTATGAATGGGACGGCTACTTGCCCATCCAAGCGCTGCCGCACGTGCTCAACCCGGAGAAGGGCTTCTTCAATACGTCGAACAACTACCTGATCCCGCCGGGGTGGCCGTATAAGGACGCGCTGCACTATCTGTGGACGGATCCGTATCGGGCAGACAGCGTCGCGGAGTTCCTAAAATCGGGGCGGATGTTCAGCGTGTCCGATATGATTCAGCTTCAGAATAGCGATCTGTCGATTCCTGCCCGGTCGCTGGTCCCGTTGTTGCTCGATTTGCCCGTCGAAGCGGCGACATCAGAGCAGGCGGCAGCCCGGTTGCTCCACTGGGACTATGTTCTGGACAAGGATTCGGTGGCGGCCGGAATTTACGAGATGTGGCAGCGTAGATTAATCGCAAAGGTGCGTGAGCTCTCGGTGCCACGGGAAGCGCGAGACTACATTGGAATGCCGGAAATGACCAGGATCATTGCATGGCTCGAAGCGCCAGATGGTAGATTCGGCCCGGATCCGATCGCCGGGCGTAACGCGCTGCTGATGAAAGGTCTCGAGGAGGCAGCGGCGGCGCTCACTGAGCGCCTTGGCCCAAACATGGAAATGTGGAAACTGGGTGCTTATCACCACGCCGCGATTCTGCACCCGCTGAGTCCGGCCCTCAAACCTGAACTCCGCGCGAAGTACGACGTGGGGAGCCTGCCACGCGGCGGCGACAGCTATACGGTGACAGCAACCGGAGGCGGCGATAATCAGACGTCCGGAGGGTCGTTCAAGATCATCGTCGATACCGAAGACTGGGACAACTCGGTGGGGCTGAACAACCCGGGGCAGTCCGGCGATGTGAATAGCCTGCATTACCGCGATTTGTACGAGCTGTGGGCGCGAGGGAAGTATTTCCCGATTTTCTATTCGCGCCCGAAGGTGGAGTCCGTAGCGGAGAAAACATTCGAGCTGAGGCCCGCCTCAAGGGCGGATGCAATCCCTGGCGAACACGGAGCCCGCTGATCGAAGCCAGCACCGCGGAAGCACGAGTTCATCCAGTATGCCTATCGAATTCACGACCATTCATGTCGGCGTCGCTACCGTGTGGCATCTCGCGCCGGCCCTGGGTCATCTACTAGCTACTTAGTACTAAGTAGGCAGGCCCACTCAGTTGCCCACTCAACTGGCGCCGAAATGCCCGTCAGCGCCCCAAATAACCTGCATCCATACATATATTTATCAATGACATAGCATCTGCTGCTCTGGCTTCGAACCAGTAGGTCGGGAGTTCGAGTCTCTCCGGGCGCGCCAGAATCTTCCTCAGCATCAACCGGTTGCGGTCCCGAAGCAGACTTCCCCAGATTCAGAACTTGCGCGGTATGCCCAAAAGTATGCCCACCTTCGTGTCACGCCGCTCTCATGATCTATAGCACGCAGTGTTATACTCATTTTGGAAGCGGTGTTCAACGTAGTGGTGGTGAAGATGGGTGCGAACTTTCAAGACCAAGGCGTTCACGCGCTTTGCGGACAAGGCGGGTATCTCCGACGCTGCGCTGTGCTGGGCGGTGCGGGATGCGGAACGAGGTTTACTGGCCGCCGATCTTGGCGGCGGAATCGTCAAACAGCGGATCGCGCGCCCAGGCCAGGGCAAGTCCGGCGGGTTCCGAACGCTGATTGTGTTCAGGGCCGGCACGCGGGCGATCTTCGTTCACGGTTTCGCGAAGAGCGAAAAGGACAACATCGAAAAGGACGAACTGCTCGCGCTGAAGAAACTCGCCGCCGAGCTGCTGGCCTATAATGACAAGGCGCTCGCGCGAGTCGTTGCATCGGGAGTGCTGGCGGAGGTGAAGTGCGATGAAAAAACAGTATCGTAGTACCTTGATGGCGTCGATCCACGAAACCGTCGAGGGTCTGCATGCGGCCGGAGTCATGGACAAGCGGACGATGCGGGAGTTCGATGTGCTGTGCCTCACGCCGGTTCGTCCGCTCAATCCGAAAGAAATCCGCGCGCTCCGTCTACGCGAAGGTGCCAGCCAGGCGGTGTTCGCCCGCTATCTCAACGTGACGACGGGGCTAGTGAGCCAGTGGGAACGCGGGGAAAAGCGTCCCCAGGGGGCTTCGCTGAAGCTGCTCTCTCTCGTGGCAAAGAACGGGCTCCAAGCGGTCGCGTGAGATAGGGGCAGACCAGCGCTCGGTGGAGGTCATAAGAAATAGTTCGTATGCAATATTACAAATCAAACATTTTCGCGGCATAATGTATGCAAGCTGGCTACTTGAACACAACGGATGCCTCACCTATTCGCAGCGCAGCGCCGTCATGGGATCTACTTTGGAGGCGTGCCACGCCGGTATTGCGCAGGCAATCCCGGATACGAAGCTCAGCAGAAGCGCGCCTGCGAGGAGAATGACGGGGTCGCGCGAGTTGCCTTTTGCCCACTGCGCAAGGATAGTATTCAGACCCAGCGTGAGCGCTAAACCGGCCCCAATCCCGCTGCCTACACTCCCCAGAGTGGAGGCAAAGACGATCCGCAGCACGTGGGCGCGCTGCGCGCCCAGGGCCATTCGAATACCAAACTCGCTGGTCCGCTGCGCCACCGTGTAGGTGACCACGCTGTAAAGCCCGACCGCCGCCAGAGCCAGTGCCAGGCCGCCAAACACTCCGAAGATCCACGCCGCCAGGTGCTCCTGCTGCCACTCCTCTTCATCGGAGATCCAGGAGTCCAGATCCTCGGTGGTGCTGTAACTTTGCTGCTCCGGGTCCACAGCCGTCAATTGCATCCGCACCGCGTGCAGCAGGGTGAGTGGCGACACCTGGGTTCTTACCAGAATCTGCGTTCCCATCCGCATATTCAGCGTGTAAGGCACGAAAGCTGCCGGCGTGATCGGGTTGGCCAGCCCGTCGTTCCTGGCATCCCCCACGATGCCGACGATCTCGAGCCACGAGCCGGCTATACCTGCCGCCGACAAAACCGCCGGGGGACGGTCCTCGAAGCCCGGCACCTTCATGGAGTGACCGATGGCATCGCCGCGCGGGAAGTAGCGCCGCGCAAGGGTCCGATTGATCACCGCGAGATGGGCGCCGTTATGATTCTCCGTTGCATTCCACACTCGTCCTTCGAGCAGCGGAATGCGCAGCGCGGCAAAGTAATCCGGGCTGATGAAATTGACGGACGCCTTCGGTTGCTCCGCCGCGGACTCTCCCAGGATTTCAAACCGCGAATACCACCCATTCCGCGGCGGGGTAGCATTGCTGGAGATCGCCGCCACGATCACACCGGGCGTTTCCGCCGCCTTCGCTCGCAGTTGCTCAAAGTATGCGCCGCGCGCGGCCCAGGTGGTGTACGAGTTCTCGTGCAGCGGAATCCCGACCGACATCACGTGGTGAGGATCGTAGCCCAGCGGCGTGTGCATCAAGCGTAAGAAGCCCTTCATCGCCGAGCCTGCGCCGGCCAGCAAGACGAGCGTCAGGGCAATTTGTAGCGCGATCAGCGCATTGTGGGCTCTGCGTCCGCGCACGCTTCCCGCAACCCGGCGCGTGTTCGACACCATGATCTGGCCCACCTGCGTTCGCGACAACTGCAACGCCGGCCACAGTCCAAACAGTAGCGCCGTTGCCAGCGCCACGCCGCCGCTGAAGAAGAGCACCGGAAGATTGATGCGGATCACCACCTCCGGCGCGAAGGCAAAGCGCGGCAGCACCGTTTTGATACCCGCCAATATTCCGTAAGATGCCAGCACTCCCAGCCCCACACCCATCGCGGCCAACAGCATCGACTCGGTAAGCAACTGGCGCACGAGGCGGCGGCTGTGCGCTCCCACCGCGGCGCGCACAGCGAACTCATGCTGCCGCCCAGAGCCCTGCGCCAGCAGCAGAATCGACACATTGCCGCACCCGATTGCCAGCAGCAGGGACACCGCACCAAAGAGCAGATAAAGAGTTCCACTCATGCTTCTTTCGACCCACGCGTTGAGCCCTTCTACCTGCACCTTGAAATGCTCCGGGAAATGCTTCGGCATGTCCCTTGCAAACTGGTCCAGCAACGGTTCGAGGGCGGCGTCGGCGGCGCGACCGGTCACGCCCGGCCGCAGGCGGAAATCGACGATGCAAAAGTGGCCCGGATCCTGCGTCATCTTCAGCGGCAGATATACATCCGCGCTGTACCACCTGAACCGCGGCGCCGCCACGCCCACGATCACGTAGTTCTTGCGGTCGAGTTGCAACGTCTTCCCCACGGCCCGCGGGTCGGCACCGAGACGCTCCTGCCAGAACTGGTACGACACCACCGCCACCGGTTGCGGATCCTGCCCATCGATGGCATCCGACCGCAGGAGCCCGCGGCCCAGCACCGGCGGCACCCCCAGATCGTCGAAGCCGTTCGAGATCAGGCCGATGACGTTCACGTTCTCCGGCAGGTCGTGGCCAGTCAGGGTCATGGCGTGGTAATCCATCGCCAGCATGTTCCCGATCGCGTTTACCTGGCGCAGTTGCTGAATCTGCGAGGGGTTCAAACTGACCACTTCCACCGAGCCGGCTTTGGTCCTTACCGTCATCCGCACGATGCGGTCCGCCGCGGGGAAGGGGTAGGGATCGAGCAGCGCGGCATAGATCACGCTGAATATCGCGGTGGTCGCTCCAATGCCGAGGGCCAGTGAGATGACCGCCGTAAACGTGAATCCGGGACTCCGGATGAGTTGCCGTACGGAATAGCGCAGGTCCTGAATCAACGTCTGCATATCCGGCTCGACTCCGCCTGGCGGATGCAATCCATCATGCCATGGGATTGCAAGCGGCGAAAGCGCGGGAGACGCGGTTCATGGGCTCAGAGCAGCGCGACTTTGGCAACGATCTGGTCGTACTTAGCGAGCCACGGAAACGATGTAGGGACGAGGAGATCGTCAATGTTATTGCCCACCTCGTCACCATGATCGGCAGCCCATGTATTCGTATCGAAAGTTCCCCACTGAGCCGACAGTACCGCGACCAAGCCATCGTTCGGTTGGCCGGTTTGAGTCGAGATGAACGTGTGAAACGGAAGGAACGCCGCGGCTGTTTCCGGGAAGTGGCCCCGACCCGCACCGGCGACGGAAAAATATGCGACCGCAGGATTATTTGTACACCTGACGCTGAATTCCCGGCAGGACTGTGTTGTGAGATCTCTTAAACCATTCAAAGAAATGCCAATCGCATTGAGCAGCGGCTGCAATGGATCCACCGGGAGTCCGAACGGCAGCCCGCCGAGGACTGACAACCGGTCCGGACTGTCGATCAGATCGGCTATCGGCGAACCCTGGTGCGGCGTCGAGATGGTCGTAAGCGAGCGGATCGGAGCCTGAATTTGGTTAGGGTTCACTGGCGACAACATCCAACGGCTGTCGAGTCCGCCCATGCTGTGGGCGATGATGTGCGTCTTCTGAGTCGGATCGAGCTCGCCCTTGGCCCATGCTTGATTGATTTGGTCGCGAAGTTGGCCTCCTCGAAATTCGATTCCTCTAGTCGGATCAAGAATCGGCGCGATCACCTTGAGACCCTTCCCACGGAGGTGCTCGGCGACGTCTCGAAAATACTCGATACCAAATTTCTCACGGAAGCCCAGAATGCCGTGGACGAGAACAACATTCATTTGCTGGAAATAGTATCAGGAACGGCCGGTTTCGGCACGCAGAATTCCGTCAAGCCGGGCGGTTGGCGCTAGTTCTCGGCGAGGAGGGTCACGCCAAGGCTGCGCAGGAATCTCGTGTCGTCAGGCCCAAAGGCAAGCTGGCCGGCCTCTTCGACCTTCGCGCAATTCTCTGGTTCAGGGCACTGCCGCCAGCAATCGGAAAGGGACTTGATTACGTACACCTTTCGTTTGCATCCCGAACACCACCAGTGGAGAACCAGTTCATGCTCGGCCGTGAAGCCAATGTTCTTGATTCGATTGGCGCACCGGCCACACTCGCAGCACACCGTGAGCTTCCGATATTTCATTGCCTGATGCTCTTCCTGAGACATTTATGGCACCGGAAGCCAGTTCGCGACAGTGCTAACCGTACTCGGCGGGTACTCCGGTTAACACCTGCGGCGGCAGGCCTAGCGCGGAAGGCGGCTACTTCTTCTTAGATGCCGCGGGCTGACGAGGCTCGCTCGAGGGCGGCGTAATTCCCTTGATCCGCATATAGGTCACCAGGTTGCCGTAGTGCTCCATGGTGTGGGCGATGTTGAAATCCATGGCGCCGAGCTTGGTGATCCTCATGTTAAAAAAGCTGACCATGTCCGCGGCGCCAGCGTCCGTGAGTTTGCCGTATGCCGCGTCGCAATATGCGAAGGCCTCGTTCAGCGCGGGCCCGATTTCGGCTTTCGTCTTTTTGGTCTTCTCGATATCTTTCGAGACGGAATGCCCTTCGGAGGCCACACCGCAGAACTCATATTGAGCATCGGCGACATGGGCGAACAGCTGTCCGAATGTGCGGACGCCCGTTGTCGGCGCGAAGGACCACAACTCGTCCGAGACTTTCTCGAGAGAGCCGAGAATGTCACCCTTGGCGATGCCGAACATGGCCTTGGAAACAGAGATAAGCGGATTCGCCGGAGCTTCCTGGGCGGAAGCCAAGGCGGTAAACAAGAGCGCTGCTGTCAAGATTTTCATAAAGTTTCGTTCCGACCATTATGGCATTTCCACCCCCGGGTAGGACCGCCCACCGGCTGGCACCTGGACTGTCCCGCGACACACCCGGTAGTGCTTTTCAATT
>Ga0335081_10011783_pt1 | contig 14157 bp, 11 predicted proteins | sample Lox_Sample_35_FD_206713 | JGI IMG/M metagenome (GOLD analysis project Ga0335081, IMG submission 206713) | Soil microbial communities from Loxahatchee National Wildlife Refuge, Florida, United States - Lox_Sample_3.5 | ecosystem: Environmental > Terrestrial > Soil > Wetlands | place: USA... | reverse complement strand
AAGGTGACGCTCGGCCCCAAGGGCCGCAACGTCGTGCTCGACAAGTCGTTCGGCGCGCCGCGCATCACCAAGGACGGCGTCACCGTCGCCAAGGAGATCGAGCTTGAAGACAAGTTCGAGAACATGGGCGCGCAGATGGTGCGCGAGGTCGCCTCGAAGACCTCCGACATCGCCGGCGACGGCACCACCACAGCAACGGTGCTCGCCGCCGCGATCGTCAAGGAGGGCTCCAAGGCGGTGGCCGCGGGCATGAACCCGATGGACCTCAAACGCGGCATCGACGTCGCCGTCGAGACCGTGGTCGAGGAGCTCAAGAAGAACTCCAAGAAGGTCACCTCCAATGATGAGATCGCCCAGGTCGGCACCATTTCCGCCAACGGCGACCAGGAGATCGGCCGCTTCCTCGCCGAGGCGATGAAGAAGGTCGGCAATGAGGGCGTGATCACCGTCGAGGAGGCAAAATCGCTCGAGACCGAGCTCGACGTGGTCGAGGGCATGCAGTTCGACCGCGGTTACATCTCGCCCTACTTCATCACCAACGCCGACAAGATGCGCGTGGAGATGGAGGACCCCTACATCCTCATTAACGAGAAGAAGCTCTCCGGGCTGAACGAATTGCTGCCGCTGCTCGAGGCGGTGGTGCAGACCGGCAAGCCGCTCCTGATCGTCGCCGAGGACGTCGAAGGCGAGGCGCTGGCGACGCTCGTCGTCAACAAGCTGCGCGGCGGCCTCAAGGTCGCGGCGGTGAAGGCGCCGGGCTTCGGCGATCGCCGCAAGGCGATGCTGCAGGACATCGCCGTCCTCACCGGCGGCCAGGCGATCTCCGAGGATCTCGGCATCAAGCTCGAGAACGTCACCGTCGCGATGCTCGGCAAGGCCAAGAAGGTGATGATCGACAAGGAGAACACCACGATCGTCAACGGCGCCGGCAAGAAGAAGGACATCGAAGACCGCATCACCCAGATCAAGGCGCAGATCGAGGAGACCACCTCCGACTACGACCGCGAGAAGCTGCAGGAGCGGCTCGCCAAGCTCGCCGGGGGCGTCGCGGTGATCCGCGTCGGCGGCGCGACCGAAGTCGAGGTCAAGGAGCGCAAGGATCGCGTCGACGACGCGATGCACGCGACCCGGGCTGCGGTCGAGGAAGGCATCCTGCCGGGCGGCGGGGTCGCGCTCTTGCGCGCCACCGAAGCGCTCAAGCGGGTGCGTACCTCGAACGAGGACCAGAAGCACGGCGTCGACATCGTGCGCAAGGCGCTGTCATCCCCGGCCCGCCAGATCGCCATCAATGCCGGTGATGACGGCTCGGTCGTCGTCGGCAAGATCCTGGAGAAGGATCAGTACGCGTTCGGCTACGACGCGCAGACCGGCGAGTATGTCGACCTGGTGAAGAAGGGCATCATCGATCCGACCAAGGTCGTGCGCACCGCGCTGCAGGACGCCTCCTCGGTCGCGGGCCTGCTCATCACCACCGAGGCAATGGTCGCCGAGCTGCCGAAGAAGAAGGAAATGCCGGCGATGCCGCCGGGTGCCGGCGGGATGGATTTCTGAGTTCCTTACTTCAGGCGACAAGAGTGCGAAGGCCCGGGAGCAATTCCGGGCCTTTTGCTTTGTCCTCGCCGTTATCAGCCGCGCTAAACCTCGCTCGGGACGGTGGAGGGCTCGCGCGCGCCGCGATGGCGCTCGGGCGCCGGAGCTTCCTGCGTCAAAATCTGGTCGATCACGAACAGCGGCCGGCGCTTGGTCTCGAGATAGAGCCGGCCGACATATTCGCCGAGGAGGCCGAACAGGATGAGCTGCATGCTGCCGAGGATCAGCACCACCGTGGTCAGGCTGGTCCAGCCGGCGACGACGTGGCCGAGGGCCCAGCTGCCAAGCGTGTAGCCGAGCATCAGCAGACCGAGCGTGCCGACGACGACCCCGAGAAAGGAGGCGAGCCGCAGCGGCGCGATCGAGAACGACGTGAGCGCGTCGAAGGCAAGCCCGATCATGCGGGCGAGCGAATAGTTGCTGGCGCCGGCGTGCCGCGGCGCGCGGTCGTAAGCGAGCGCCACCTGGCGCAACCCGATCCAGCTCACCATGCCGCGGATGAAGCGGTGCTGCTCCGGCATGGCGTTGAGGATGTCGAGAATGCGCCGCGTCATCAGGCGGAAATCGCCGCTGTCGAGCGGCAGATCGGCGTAGCCGATGCGGCGCATCAGCCGGTAGAACAGCGCCGCGGTGCCGCGCTTGACCGTCGACTCGCCTTGCCGCTCGCGGCGGACGCCATAGACGACTTCGGCGTCGCTGCGCTCCATCAGCCGCCACATCTTGCCGAGGAGTTCGGGCGGGTCCTGCAGATCGGCGTCGATGGTGAGGATACGCTCGCCGCGGCAGATGTTGAGCCCGGCGGTCATCGCCAGCTGATGACCGTGACGGCGCGAAAGGTTAACCGCGACGAGGTGCGGGTCGGCGCGCGTGAGCTCGGCCATGATCGCCCAACTGCGATCGGTCGAGCCGTCATTGAGCAGGATCAGCTCATAGTCGGCGCCGACGGCTTGCGCGGCCGCCGCGCTCATGCGGCGATGGAATTCCTTGAGGCCGGCCTCCTCGTTGAAGCAGGGCGCGACAATCGAGAGCCGCGGCGTTATGCGCGCATCCAAGGGCACCGGCGTCAACTCCTCCGCGCCGCAGGCGGCGGAAACGTCCTGCCGTTGCATTCCGCGCTTGCCCTGTCAATCGGATTGCGGTTGCCGCCCGCGATGTCGGATAGTATGCGGCGCAGCATGGAATTGCGGCTATCGGCCGATGCGACGCTCATCTCGCAGGAGGCGCCAATGGCGCGCGAAGTCATCCGCCGATCCCGCCCCCCGCGCACCGCCAGCCTGCTGGCGTTGGCGCTAGGAGCGGCGGCCGTCGGCGCGGTCGCCATCGGCGCGCTGGCGATTGGCCGCCTCGCAGTTGGCCGGCTTGCGATCAGGCGGGCACGTTTTGGCGCGCTTGAGGTGGATGATCTGGTGGTTCGCAAGTTGCGCGTCATCGAGCGCCAAGGCTCGGACCGGTAGGCTCGCGCCGCAATCGCGATCAGGCCCGACGCGGCGCAGGGTCCGAGACTGGCGGAAAAGTCTGACCGAAAGTCGACGTGACCTTGACACGCTTGGATGCTGCCAGCGCACGTGCGGACACAGACCTGGTCTCAAAGCTCGAACAGGTCTTTCGGCAATTGCAGCTTGAATTGAAACGACGACGATAAAGGCTGCGCAAACAGATGCTTGAGTAAAATTTGTGCCCGCTCCGCCAGCAGCTTGTTTCTGCCCTCGGCACGCGTCAGTGCCGCCTCGCGTGTTCCAAACGCATTCAACAAAGCCTTCGCGCCCTCGATCAGCTGCGACCGGGCACGCTCCAATTCCTCGATTCGAGCCGTTCCCAGTTGGAGCGAGCTCTCAAGGTGTTCCAGTTTATCCACCAAGCTCTGCTTGGCCTCGGCGAAAGCTCTCTCCGCGGCAATAGCGTGTTCAGACATTTCCTCAATGCGGCAGTTGAGCAAGTCGGTTTCGGTCCGCCGCCGGTCGTGGGCATCGCTCAACTCCGCGGCAAGCTTGTCGCGTTCCGATAGCGCGGCCACCAATACCGTACCCATCTGTTCGATCTGAGACAGTGCTTGGTCGACCGCTTTGTCGCTCTTCGCGAGGCAATCTGACAGGCGGGAGTTCTCGCCCAACATTCGCGCGTTTTCCTCGACCTGCACTGCCAAATTCCGCTGCGCCTCCGTCAACAGCTTTTCGGAGGCGCCGGCGCGTGCAGCGACGGCTCCGAAGCGAGCATTGAGCGCGTCGACTTCAGTTTGCCGTTGTTCGTTAGCATCCTTTAGCAGAGCGGCCAGTTTGGCGCGTTCGGCCTGCGCCGCACTCAGCTCGGCCTTCACCTCTGCAAGCTGGGACCATGCAGTGTCGACCGCAGCATCGCTCTCTGCCAGGCGCTGGAACAGACGCGCGCTTTCGCCGACAATCAAGGCGTTTTCCTCGGTGCGCGCCGCCAGGCTCTGACGCGCCTCGGCGAGCTGTTTCTCGGCAGCGACGGCACGCGTCGACATAATTTCAACGCGAATCGCCAGTGCGTTGGCTTCGATCAGGTGTCTTTGGTTTGCTGCATCTAATTCGGCGGCGAGCTTGTCGCGCTCGCCCTCGGCGGCGGCCAGCGCCGTTTTCACCGCTTCGACCTGAGACCTTGCGGCGTCAATGGCGACGTCACTTCGTGTGACGCAGGCGGAAAGGCGCAGGTTCTCGCCGAGAATCAGGGAGTTCTCTTCGGCTCGCGCGATCAAATCCCGACGCGCCTCGGCGAGCAGCGTTTCCGCGGCGACCGCTCGGGAAGACGCGGCTTCCAGATCGGCGTTGAGCGCATCGGTCTCAGTCCGATGGGTTTCTTGTGCTGCGACGACGGCGGCCAGTCGGTCGCGCTCGGGCTGCGCGTCCGCGAGTGATGCGTTTGCGAGATCGAGTTGAGACTGGACTCGAGCGAGCGTGGCCTCAGTCTCGGTCAGCCGGCCGGAGAGATGCGCGTTTTCACTGACCACCAAGTCGAGCGACGCCTGCAGCGAGGCGTTCTCGTTCTCTCGTCGAACGATCTCTTCACGGAGTGAACCGGCCTCGCCTGCCAATGCGGCCGCCCGCCTGTCGGCGGCAGCGGTTTCTACAGCGAACGCGTGGAGTCGCGTGTTCAGGGTTCGGATCGATGCGGGTTCTCGCAGCTCTTGGCGTTTGAATTGAGCGAGATTTGCATATTTCGACTCGAGCTTGTTCGGCAACCCGACTCCACTCGCCTTCGGCTTGTCTTGGTGCTCTGCGCTGGCGTTCCGAGCGGCCGGCTGCGATTGCGACGGCTGCCGCCGCGCTTGTGCCAAGGCGGCCGGTGCCTCTGCCCACCTCGAGGTGTGGACCGCGGCGAGGCGCTCGGCTTGGCTGTGCCAACCGCTTCGACGCGCCGCCTTATTTTCGAGGGCCATTTTATGCAGCGCCGCTTCGAACCGGGTGGCTCAGCGTGACCGCGCCACGGTTAACGAATGGTTAAACTGCCACAATCCGGCCGCCAGCGACCCTTTCGAGATTAGTCTCCATGCTCCGGCACGCTGAAGACCGCGCATGGCGAGGCGATTCCCCGCACCGGCGATGCGCCGCGACGATTCAAGCGCCCATCTGAGCGGCCGGCGTCGAACGGGAAATCGCCATTTCCTCGTCGTTCATATCGGCGGGAATGTCGGCGAAGAGCGGCGTGCTTAGATAGCGCTCGCCGGTGTCAGGCAGCATGCAGAGGATGACCGCGCCCTGCGGCGCTTCGGCACAAACGCGCAAGCCGCCGGCAAAGGTCGCTCCGGCGGTGATGCCGACAAAAATCCCCTCCTTCTGCGCCAGATTGCGACTGCAGCGCAGCGCGTCGGCGGTGGGAATCGGAATGATGCGGTCGATGACGTGCAGGTCGACAGCATCCGCGGTGAGCTTCGGGATGAAATCTGGGGTCCATCCCTGCATCGGGTGAGGCCTGAAGGCCGGGTGGGCCGCCGCCGGAGAACCGTCGGCATTGCGTTGCTGCGGCAACGCGCTGCCGAGGAGCGGCGCATCCTGCGGTTCGCAGACGATGATCTTGGTCTCGGGGCGCTCCCTCGCCAGCACGCGAGCGACGCCCTTGAGCGTGCCGCCGGTGCCGTAGCCGGTGACCCAATAGTCGAGCCGCTCGCCGGCAAAATCGGCGATGATCTCGCGCGCGGTGGTGCGCGAGTGCATGTCGGGATTGGCCTCGTTTTCGAACTGGCGGGTCAGGAACCAGCCATGGGTCTTGGCGAGCTCGATCGCCTTGACCACCATGCCCAAGCCGCGCTGCGCGGCTGGAGTAATGACGACTTTGGCGCCGAGAAACCGCATCAGCTTTCGCCGCTCGACGCTGAACGTCTCAGCCATCGTCACTACCAGCGGATAGCCCTTCTGCGCGCACACCATCGCCAGGCCGATTCCGGTGTTGCCGCTCGTTGCCTCGATCACCGTCTGCCCAGGCTTGAGCTCGCCGGAACGCTCGGCGGCTTCGATCACGCCCAGCGCCAGCCGGTCCTTGACCGAGCCGAGCGGATTGAACGCCTCGATCTTGACGAACAAATTCATGCCGGGCGGCGCCAGCCGGTTGATCTTGACGACCGGAGTGTTGCCGATGGTTTCCAATATGTTTTTGAATTTGCCGGTCATGTTGCGCTCGCTCCACGAATCGAACTTCGCCGCTGCCGCTAGGCGGGTTGCGGCGCATGTTGCGGCAGGCCGGCGTCGGCGAGGAGCTCGATGAGCCTGCGCTTGGTAGCATGATCGCGATAGAACTCGTGACTTTCGACAAGCTCGGTTGTCAGGTCAGGCGTATTGGCGAGCGCCTGCGCAACGATCTCGTGCGCCTCATCGGCCTCGCCGAGAGCTGCATGCGATGCCGCATGGTAGAGCCGGGATCGCCGGGTCTGAAACGGTAGCCGGAGCGCCGCTTCGATCGCCTCGCGAAACCGGCCGAGATTGTAGAGCACCGCGACGCGCTCCTCCACGCACCAGACATGCAGGAACGGATCGAGCGCGGCTGCCTGGTCAAGCAGCTCGAGCGCGCGCTGCGGCTCGCCGGAAAAATTATAGAATGCGGCCGAGCGGCCTTTGACGTAGGCGTCGCACGGGCTCAGCGCCATCGCCTTCTCATGATATTCCCGCGACGCATCGAAGGCTCCGCGGTGCAAGAGGATCGACCCCATGATGCGATTGGCCTCCGGATCGTTGGGGTCGAGCTCCAGCGCGCGCTCGACGCGCCGCTCGCCGTCGCGCTCGTCGAAGCCCGGCAGACCCGAGGCGGCGCATACCCACATCGCCCGCGGCCGAGCGAAGTTTTCATCCGCTTCGATCGCGCGCTCGAACCAGCGGGTGGCCTCGCGCAAGTTCTCGTCGACGACGCCGCCGAGGCGGTGATATTCGAGCCCGCGCAAATAGAACTCATAGGCGGTCATCGACTCGGGCTTGAGGCGCCGGGCCGCTGCGATGTCGCTCTCCTCGATGCGGCCCAGCACGGTCGAGGCGATGCGCGACACCAAATCATCGAGCCGTTCGACCAGGCTTTCAAAGCGCTCGTTCAATCGATCGCTCCACACGACACCGCCGGTCGCGGTTTCTGAAAGCGTCAGGTTCAGGCGGATCTGGGGCCCGAGCTGGCGCAGGGTGCCGGTGAGCACGTAGCGCACGCCCAGCCGGTCGCCGACGGCCTGCGGGTCATGCGGGGCAGCGGCGAACGCGCGGGTCGCCGAGCGCGAGCTGACGAACAGCTTCTTGAAGCGGCCGAGCTCGAAGATCAGCTCCTCGGTAACGCCGTCGGCGAGGTAAGTCTGATCCTCGTTTCCCGCCGCCGCCTCGATCGGCATGACGGCGAGCGAATAGGGCCGTTTCGCTGGCGACGGCGTCGGCTGCGTCGGTGCGATCTGGTAGACGTGGCGGTCGATCTCGCCGCGCAGGCGGTAGACGCGGACCGGCTGCGCGATGTTGCGATAAGTCTGCTCCCCGCGATCGCTGAACGCGAAAGGCGAGTTGCGGCGGATCTGCTCGAACAGGGCGGCGCTGACCTCGATCGCATCGGGATCGGCGGCCTGCTGAATGCGCGCAGCGAGATTGACGCCATCGCCGATCAGGTCGTCATTTTCGACGAGAACGTCGGCGACATGCGCGCCGAAGCGCATGCGCAGAGGATCGGCGTCATCGCCGGTTGCAAGCGCAAGCTCAGCGCGAATGTTCACGGCACATCGCACGGCGTTGATCGGGCTCGCGAACTCGACCAGCACGGCGTCGCCCATCGCCTTGAACAGCCGGCCCTCGCATTTGGCGATCTCGGCGTTGATCAGATTGCGGCACACGGCGAGGCGTCGCGCGGTTCCGTCCTCGTCCGCCTCCATCAACGCCGAATAGCCAACGATATCGGCGACCAATATGGCCGCCATCCGCCGTTTCATCGCGTCCGTTCTCCTCGCGGACAGGTTAGCACAATTCCGCCGTCATCCCGGATCAGCCGGGTCAAGCGGCGGGCCGGTCGGCCCGGATAGGCGATAGATCAGCCACCGGTCGATCGGTACGCCATGGCGGGTGCGCGTCAAAGTGGTCACCAGCTCGATCTCGGCGAAACGCGGGCGCACCCTCTCGACCTCGATGCAATCATAGGGGCAGACATACATGATGGTGCCGGCGAATAGCGCCGGGTCCGGCGCCGGCGCGTCGACGTAGCGCATGCGGCCGTTGATCTGCGCGACCGGCGGATGCGACGGCAGGTAGAACGTCAGCCACCCGGTGACACTGTAGTCGGTGGTCAGCACGATCGGCGCGCCGAGACGCGCGCGCACCTCGTCGATCGCGATCCCGAGCTCCTTCCAGCCGGCACCCAAGGCGCGCGCCGTCGGATCGATCGGGCCGAACGGGACGAGGCCGAACACCGCCTGGGCATAGAGGAAGCCGGCCATGGCGAGCGCGACCGGCACCGCGAGGCGCTGCGACCCGGACGCGACCGTGGCGGCGACGCCCGCCCATTTGATCTTCTCCGCGGCGACGGCGGCAGCGACGACGAAGCCGACGAAGATCGGCTCCGGCCAGTTGCCTTCGACGCGGCCGTGAAATGTGTGCCAGACGAAGTAGATGAGGAGCGGCCACACCATGGCATTGACAAGGACGCGCGCCGCGCGCGATCCGCCCTCGCCGCGCAGCATGACGCCAAGCCCCATGCAGCCGAGGACAAAAATCGGCGGCGTCGCCCACCCGATCTGCGCGGCGAGAAACTCGCCGACATAGCGGAGCGTCCAATCGTGCACGGCCAATCGCTTGAGTTGGTAGAGGAACGAGGCCCAGCCGTGCTCGGCGTTCCAGATCAAGGTCGGCGAGAATACTGCCACCGCGATGACGCCGCTGATCCAAGGCCAGGGCGTCAGTAGCCATCGGCGCAGCTCCGGCACCAGCAACAGCCAAATCAGGATGCTGACGGTAAAGAACACGGTGGTGTATTTCGAGAGCATGCCGACGCCGAAGGCGACGCCGATCGCGAGCCACCACTGGCCGCGGCCGGTCGCGGCGAGCTTGGCCAGAGTGAAAAGGAGGAACGTCGTCGCCACGACGACCGCGTTGTCCGGCGTGGCGATGATCGAGCCTGCCGCCATCACCAGCGTCAGATTGAAGTAGAGCGCCGCGGTCGCGCCGAGCCGCTCCTCGTCAAACAGGATGGCGCCGGCGCGCCAGACCGCAAGACTCGCCGGCAGTGCGGCGAGGACGCCGATGACGCGCACGCCGAACTCGGTGTCGCCGAACAGCGTGGTGCCGAGCCGGATCAGGATCGGATTGACCGGCGGGTGGTCGAGATAGCCGCCGGCCAGGTGCTTCGACCACAGCCAGTAGAGGCTCTCGTCGAAGCTGAGCGGCGTCATCGCCGCGCAGGCGAGGCGGACACCAACAAGCGCGAGGATTGCGGCGGCGACGGCGGCCGCATAGCGCCGCTCCGGCAAAGCGGCAACGCTGAACGCAGGCAAATCGGGTTCTCCGGCGCGCCGAACCCCCGCCGGCGCGCGCACCTCATAGCAGGCCGCTTCCGGCCGCGCCAACAAGCCCGCCCGGCGGGCGCCGCAGCGGAAAAAAGCAAAGGCCCGGGACTGCCCGGGCCTTTATCCGATATGGGACTATTCGGTCGAGGCGCGCTTGGAGACGAGACCTCGGTCGGGGACGAGAGCTGGCACCAACAACATGACTTGGCGCCAAGAACGGAACGACCACGAATGAACGGTGCGCGTTCGTCCGGCGTCACCGGCTCATCGTGGCCGCTGTCGGCGAGGGACTAACTAACTCTTCAGTCGCCGATTTTGCTATTGTGTCGCACAGGCGTGACAAGGATATGACTCTTCCCCGCGGTCGGATTTACATCGGCATCGGCGGCTGGAACTACGAGCCGTGGCGCGGTGTTTTCTACCCCAAGGGCCTCGCCCAGGCGAAGGAGCTCGCCTATGCGGCGAGCCATCTCACCTCGATCGAGATCAACGCCACCTTTTACGGCTCGCAGAAACCGGAGAGCTTCCGCAAATGGGCGGCGACCGTGCCCGACGGCTTCGTGTTCTCGGTAAAGGGGCCGCGCTTTGCCACCAATCGCGGCGTGCTCGCCGAGGCCGGAGACTCGATCAAACGCTTTCTCGATTCCGGGGTGCTCGAGCTCGGCGACCGGTTTGGGCCGCTGCTGTGGCAATTCGCGCCGACGAAAAAATTCGACGCCGGCGATTTCGGCAAGTTCCTGGAACTCCTGCCGCGGGAGGCCGGCGGCCGCCGCGTGCGCCACGTCGTCGAGGTGCGGCACCCGAGCTTCCGGACGCCGCAATTCGTCGCGCTCGTTCGCAGCTTCAATATCCCGGTGGTGTTCACCGACCACGCCACCTATCCCTCGCTCGCCGACGTGACCGGCGATTTCATCTATGCGCGGCTGCAGCGCGGCGAGGATTCAATCCCGACTGCGTATCCGGCGGAGGCGCTCGATGCTTGGGCCGGCCGGCTCAAGGTCTGGGCGCAGGGCAAAATGCCCGACGACCTGCCGCGCGTCGATTCGGCATGGGCGCCGCAGAAAACCGCGCCGCGCGATGTATTTGCCTACATCATCCACGAGGGCAAGATCCGCGCCCCGGCGGCGGCGATGGCGCTGATCGAGCGGCTCAGGGGGTGAGGTTTGTTCCGCCTGCTTTCTTAAAAGACTTCGGGAGAACGCGATGTTCGATTACGCCACGACCGATCTGACGCTGGCTGTTGTGCATCACCTTCTGGTTTTCCTCCTTGCCGGCGTCCTGGCATTCGAGATCGGCGTGATTGAGCCGAGCATGAAACGCGAGGACATCGTCAGGGTCGGTCGAGTCGACCTGTGGTACGGCATCCTTGCCGGAGCGATCATCGTGGTCGGATTTTCCCGAGCGATCTTCGCCGCCAAGGGCTGGGCCTATTACTCGGTCAATATGTTCTTCTGGGCAAAGATGGCGGCCTTTGCCGTGGTCGGGTTCCTCTCGATCGCCCCGACGATGCGAATCATCGGCTGGCGGCGGGCGCTGGCGCAGAATCGCGAATTCGCTCCGGCGGCAGCCGACGTTGTTGCCGTCAGGCGGTTCCTGTGGGCCGAGGCGGTGGTGTTCGCCTTCATTCCGGCGTTCGCCGCCGCGATGGCGCGCGGCTACGGCTCATTTGCGCATTAGCGACATATGATTTTTTTGGGAGACCGCTTCCGGATCATGCGCCGGCGGTCAGACCGCCTTGTTGGTGGTGCGCAGCCGCTGCGCCAGGACGCGCATCAGGTTGAGCGCGAAGTGCGGCGTACGGCTTACGAGGAACAGAAACTGCTTCTCGCCGACTGGGACGACCGTCGCGTCGGTGGTGGCGACCGCGGTGGCGCTGCGCGGCGAGCGGTCGATCAGCGCCATCTCGCCGAAGATCGAGAGCTCCGGCAGGGTATCGAGCACCCGGTTGCCGAGGCGAATCTCGACCGTGCCGCTCTTGATCACGTAAAGCTCCTCGGCGGCGTCGCCTTGATTGAAAATGACGTCACCGGCCTTGAAGTGGCGCACCGGAGCGCCGGCACCGGCCAAGATGCCGAAATCGACGCGCGTGTCGGTCATATCGCGCCCTGCCCCGTGTTGGTCAGCTTAATGGCCTCGATCTCATGGCGGCCGATCATTACCGTTTTATGACAGATTTTCGGGCCAAGTTTCCCGCCTGACGCGGGCCGCCAAAACGCCTAACGGCCACGACACGACAGGTGCGCGTACATCCGGCGTCACCCTTCGTAACCGTGGCCGTCCCGCAACGGAGCCCGAGGGCTCAACGTCGCTAGTCGCGTAGATAGGGACTTCTTGCGGCTTATGCAAGGCCGGCTTTTGTGCGAGAGTGACCTCCTGGGGCGGCACGAACTCCGGCTCCAGCACGGATTTTGAATCATCACCGACGCGCAGCGGTCTGTTTTTTCCGGGGAGTTTAAGACCATGACAATGAACCAACCCACGCGACAACCCGACGCCGCCGAGATCGGACGCGCGGTCGCCGGCGCGATCCATGAGCACTGGGTGCTGTTTCTGGTCGAAGGCATCATCCTCGTCATTCTCGGCCTCCTCGCGATCGCGGTACCGCTGATCGCCACCATCGCGTTCACCATCCTCATCGGCTGGCTGTTCCTGATCAGCGGCATTGTCGGGCTGATCACCACGTTCTGGGCGCGCCACGCGCCGGGGTTCTGGTGGTCGCTTCTCTCGGCGATCATCGCCATCGCCGCGGGCGTCGTGCTCCTGATCTGGCCGATCAGCGGCTCGATCTCGCTGACGCTGGTGCTGATCGCCTTCTTCGTGGTCGAGGGCATCGCCTCGATCATGTACGCCATCGAGCACCGCGGCGGCGCTTCGGGCCGCTGGGCCTGGATGCTGGTCAGCGGCATCATCGACCTCGCGCTCGCTGCCATCATCTTTTTTGGCTTGCCGGGCACGGCGCTATGGGCCCTCGGCCTCCTGGTCGGGATCAATCTCCTGTTCGGCGGCGCGGCACTCATCGCCATGGCGCTCGCGGCGCGCCACCCGGCCTGAACGAAAGCCGCAGCGTCAGCGCTCGGGCGGCTCGGCCCGCTCGAGCCGCCGCCGCAGCGTCTCGAGAAGACGCGTCGCGGCGGCGATCTGGCGCGGCTTGAGCCCGCTCGACGTCGCGTTGGCCCATGGCACCTGGAGGCCGGTCGCGGCGTTAAAGGCTTTGCGCCCCTTTTCGGTCAGCGCCACCAGCCTGGCCCGCCGATGGTGGGGATTGGGCTTGAGCTCGATGAGACCCTGCCGGCGCAGTTCATTGACGATGCGCTGCACGCCCTGACGCGTCAGCCCCATATTACGCGCGAGCCGCGCCACCGGCTCCGCCGCCGGCGCCAGCGCGATCGCGCCGAGCACCTGCCAGCGGCCGCTGGTGAGATTGAGCCCGGCAATCAGCCGATCGCCGGCGGCCAGCAATCGCCCGTTGACCCGGAAGATTTCCAGGATCAGGTCGGTCAACTCGGCACCGGCCGGTGTATGTCGCCTTGTCGTCATATTGAAGAACTAGAACTAGTATCCATATTGACAATATATTGTCAATCGTGATGCGATGGGCTGGTCAGTGCAGGGAGAATGTGATGATGTTACTTGGGCAGTTGGCGCTGGCAACGGCGGCGGCGTTCGCCGGCGCGGCGTTCTACATCAACATTGCCGAGCAACCGGCGCGGTTGAGCCTCGACGACTGCGCGCTACTCGGCGAATGGAAGCCGAGCTACCGGCGCGGCTTCGCCATGCAGGCGAGCCTCGCGGTCGTCTCCGGCGCACTCGGTCTCGCCGCCTGGTGGGTGAGCCGCGATTGGCGCTGGCTCGCCGGCGCCGTGCTGATCCTGAGCAATTGGCCCTATACGCTCACGGGCATCATGCCGACCAACAACAAGCTCAACGCCATCGCCGCCGACAAGGCGGACGCGGCGTCGCGGGCGCTGATCGAGAAATGGGGACGGCTGCACGCGGGGCGAACCGCGCTCGGCATCGCCGCCACGGCGGTCTATCTCTGGGCGCTCGATTGACGGCAGCAATCGAGAGTCACGTCGCCGCCGGCGCGCGAACGAGCGGGATTGACAATTATTCCGCCGGCGCCGGCTGCGGCACGCGCGCCTTCTCGACGCCGTTGGCGATGATGGCGACCAATATGACCGCAACGAGGAAGCCGAGCGCCATCATCGCGGTCGCGCCGAGGACGAGGCCAAAGCCGCCGCGGCCGTAAAGGAACGCGATCAGCGAAACCGCAGCGCCGGAGACCATGAAAGTGAGGAAATAGCGCACGGCGTAGACCCGGCCGCGCCAGGCGTCGGCGGTGTAACGGGCGATGACGAGATCGTTGAGCGTGATCTGCCCGTAGATCGCGGCGAAGGTGAAGGCGAGCGCGGAGAGCAGCGCGACGCCGCTGGCGTTTGCCGCCCAGACCACGCCCAAAAACTGCAGAATCGCGGCTGCGGCGAACAAAAGATGCAACGGGAAGCGCTCGACCAGACGCCCGACGGTGATTTGCGCGATCGCCCCGCACATGAAGATCGCGGTGGTCAGGCCGCCGACCGCCGTGAGCGAGATGTTGCCTTCGA
>Ga0335081_10011782_pt1 | contig 14157 bp, 17 predicted proteins | sample Lox_Sample_35_FD_206713 | JGI IMG/M metagenome (GOLD analysis project Ga0335081, IMG submission 206713) | Soil microbial communities from Loxahatchee National Wildlife Refuge, Florida, United States - Lox_Sample_3.5 | ecosystem: Environmental > Terrestrial > Soil > Wetlands | place: USA... | reverse complement strand
GATTGGTTATCCGTCACCAACCAGTCTAAATCCCTGATCGTTTCATGGCCACTTGGCCGTGTAACCCGATGCTGAAGTTTGCCGAGTCTGGCGATAATATCTGCAGAGTCGGGTTACGGTAATAAGGCCCGGAAACCCGGCCGGCGCACGCCTTGGCCACATAGGTTCTCACTGGTCGCGTAGCATTTTGGGAACCGGCTCGATTCACTTGGCCGTAATACGCCAAACCGTGGATCTGGTCTGGGTGGCGACGGGACTACCGATATTGGCCGTTAACGTGCACAACCCCATTGTTAACGTTCGCGAGGGGATCGGCCGCGCGGGGATTCTGATTAAACGGAGAATCTCAGTCATTACGTCTAACGGACAGTCAAGGAGGTGCCGCCACAAACCGCTCGGAAGCATTTTATCGCACGTCAAGCCAGCGAAATATCCGAGGCCCGTGTGTCTCGATTTCCCCGACCGTGGCTCTCTCTTCTTGGTCGGAAGCTCCGGGACCCACGATCGAGAGCCGCGTTTGGCGAATCGGGTCATACCAACCCAACCGAAGTTGATATTTCCCGGCCGGCACGGGGGGAACAACCAGGACGTATCGCTCCTCAATGATCTGGCCGGGCTTCCATTGCCCGGTTGGCGTGCGACCGCCGCGCGGCCAGTGATCTTGCTGGTAGACCGTCCCGCCGCCACTATCGATGACATGAATGAAGCCATGCACATCTGTGTCCGGAGTCTTCAAGCACCGCCAATGAAAGATCGCCTCGAAACAAGCGGGATTATCGACCAGACGCCGGAGCGAGATCCCACGGAGCTCAATCTGGTTGCCAAAATTGACGGAACGCGGCGCCTGCATTTCAGCTTCCGGCACATCGCGGAGCAATCCGGCGGGCGGCGCCAGATCGTAGATCGGCCAGCGCGGGTCTTCGCCTGTCAGCCGGTCGAACAGTTGATCCATCCTTCGATAGAGCGCTCTTCCCTCAGCAACCGGACCGGAAGGGTTCACATAGTATCGTGCCCCTAAACCGACCCATCGATCCGCCATGGCCGGGTTATACGCTTTCCCAACCATCCAGCCCCGCCGGTCAGCATAGTAAAGCATGTTCGGATTCCCATCCGTTTCCGTGAGTATGAGATCGTCTTTTGAACTCAGCCGCCCCAGCAGAACACTGAGATCGTACGGCCAAGTGTCGGGTTCATACAGCGGAATGGCGCACCGAACCGCCCCGATCACCAAACCAGCAAGCACTACTACCAACACCGGATACGCCTTCGGGGGCAGGGAACCCAACGCCAGGCCTGCGAGAGCGGCACCCCCTGGGAGCAATACCGCGAGGTAGTAAAGATTCGCCGGAAGCAGTTCCGGGACGGAGAAGAGCACTAACGCCGCCCCCAGCATCCAAAGCCTGAAAATCGATGCCGCGCGTGAGCGGGACCTCCAGAACAGCCCTACGACCGCAAGCCCGAGCCCGACCGGCGAAAAGGCCTCGTTCCACAAAGCCGCTACGAATTGCCGAAGGAACGCCGGCTGATGCCAGAGTCCCAGGTGACTACCGAAGAATTCCGGCTGCATGATCGCGAGCCCGCTTTGGCGCCCCATCGCGGCCGCGTGCGTGTACCAAAGCATGGCCGGCACCCCGGCAATTCCGGCGAATACCCAGGTCTCGGCGCGCGCGAACAGACTCTTGCCGAAGACCTGCCAGAACAGATACACAGCAGGCAGCGCCACGAATGCCACCGTCAACTTCTGGAGAATGGCCATCGCGGTCAGAATCGACGCCGCGAGCAGGGTTTTCCATCGCCGATTCATTGTCCACCGATCCAGGACGTCCAGGGCCACGAGCCCCAGAGCCTGGGCGGGAATCTCCGGCATGAAGACACGGCCGAAGAACACCTGATACGGCAGGACGGCGTAGACAAACGCTCCGGTCCACGCCGGAAGCGGTCCAGCGCGCCGCCGCAGCAGAGAATAAAGAGCCCAGATGCCGAGCAGCGAAAACGAGATCACCACGGTCCGCGCGACGGCATCGCTCTCACCGAGGATCTTGTAGAGCAGCGCCGCAAGTATGGCCATGAATGAGAATTCGGCGCTGAAGTAGCTCGGGTCCGCCGGCCGATTGTGACTGACCCACGCGACCTGAGGGTGCAGAACGTGAAACCCGTGGTTCGCGAAATCCCGGGCCACCATGAGGGTGATGGATTGACGCCAGTTGTGATAGTCCCAGGCCGGATACGCCAACTGGTAGCTGTGCAGGACGAGTGAAAGCGCCAAAATTATGTAGAGCCCGCCACGGCGCATACCCCGTTTCGTAGGACCCTCACCTGATGCCATCAGACTGAAGGGATAGCATACAGCAACTCGTTGAGGGGATTGCGAGACGCCGTCCAAGGCGGCACGCCCTTCTGTGACGTAGCTACCGATAAGGGCGGATAACGGCGCGAGAATCGAGGGCAGCGCTCGCACATCTTTGCGGCTTCGGAAACATGCGAATGAAGGCGGTGCCGAGAAGTAAAGGACGAACCAGTTCATCACATCAGAATCGGCAGCGTGCGTGAATTCTGGGAAGATCGCTCCCGCCCATGCATCGAGATTGTCGAAAGGCGAGAATGAGATTGTGAAGTTGAATCGGGTATGGACAGTCGTTGTGCCCAAGAGCACAGGTCGACTCGTAGCGGCTGGGCTGCTGATGGGCCTTTGTGCCACTTTCGCGCACCCCGACCGCGGGCCTTCGGACCTGGCCCGCGACATGCTAGCCGCCCACAACGCGGTGCGGAAGCCTTTGCGATTGGCTCCATTTTCATGGTCGAGCAAATTGGCTACAACTGCCCAGTCCTGGGCTGATGATCTGCTGAGGCGCGGACAGTTCTTCCACCGGCCACATCCATCGTACGGTGAGAATCTTTTCGAAATCAACGGCGGAAGGGTGACGCCAGAAGAAGTGGTGCACGACTGGACAGCGGAATCCGAGGACTATGATTACCCGTCGAACCGCTGCCGCTCGGTATGCGGGCATTACACGCAGATTGTCTGGCGCTCCACCTATGAAGTCGGTTGCGCCGTGGCCCGGGGCGGCGGCCGCGAAGTCTGGGTCTGCGAGTACAGTCCGCCAGGCAACGTGGTGGGACAGAAACCGTATTAATTTACTCACAAGGCCGATCACACAATGGTGCGAATCCAGAACTACCTAAGTGGACCTCCAAAAAACAGCTACCGATATCAAGTCCTAACGCTGAATGCGCTGGGCGAGGAGCGCGACGACGCCCGCGTCCCAGCCAGCGGCTTTGAGCCGGCGGACGAAGTGTGGGTGCGGGCAACGCAGCATAGCTGCCGTGGCTCGTTCAGTTTGAGGACGCGAAGCCACCACCTTCGGATGTCGGTCGATGCTGCGCCGAATAGACGTACACCCCCAGCAGTTTTCCATGGTAATCCAGCGGGTATTCTCGCGATTCCAGAAGGGCCATGTGCGATCTGAAGTCCAGCCCGTGACGGATATGGTCAGCCACCGCATCCCGAAGACTCGGCTCGAACATGACTGATTCAATCACGAGTCCGATCCATGGGCCAAAGTTCGCAGGGTCTACGTAGATTGAGCGAGGGCTTATTTGGCTGGCACGGAGCGGCTTTCCCATCGCCTTCACAACGGACGGATTCACAGATAGGTGCGCACCTCCTATCCAGCGGATCGCGATGTCCCTGATCGGGCGTTCGACAAAACTGATGTCGGGATGCTGCCTGGGGCCTTTGGGCCAGCGGATATGGCAGTTACCGTCCGTGTGCAATGCGAAATGGTAGCCATCGGACTGAAAGTCAAAGACGCCGCCGGCACTTTGGTTGAACCATTTGAGGGCGTACGGTCGATTTTCAACATCCGTCCAGATCCACACCTCAGGCCATCGCGACACTCAACTATCATCTCAAAACCGGAAAGCCGCTTGCGTTGCACTCCTGATAGATGTCGATCGGTTCCACGTGGATGGCGACGGCAAGCCCAGCACATGGCCGTCCGACCAAGCCATGGGTGTGCTCGGCCTGACAGCAATGGACAGCTACCGATACGAAATAAAGGGGCCGCAGCCGACGAGGGCCAGCCCGGGCAACCTCTTCCCGCAATTCAAAGGATTTCCATCTTCCTCGAACACCGTTATCTCGGGCTTTGACGGTCAGGATTCCAAAAGGGAATTCCCGGTCAATACCGCTCCTGTCCGCGCCTGCACTTCAGCTACACCATAGTGCCTTGTTGACGCTTGAAGTCCACATATGCCTTACAGTTCAGCCGGAGATTCCTCCTGTAGGAGAGATTGCCCACCAACGCGATCAGCGGCTCGCGTTGTCGCCAGAAGTTGCCCCATACCCTGCGCAGAATGCGCGGCATGGAATAGAAGTCCCGGTCGCAGGAGAGCATTTCTTCGAGAATACCGTCCAGAGACAAGTGCTTATACCGAGCCACGGGGAAGGTTAGCGTGTAGTATTTCCAGTCCTCCGGGAAAGTATCGAGGGCGATGCGGCCCTCGGATTCCATCTTCTCCCACAGACGCGTGCCGGGCAAAGGCGTTAGAAACATCGTGTTGAGACTATCCAGGCCGTACTGACTGGCCACGTCGGCTATACGTTTGCCGATGCCAGGCTTGTCGGTGTCCAAACCGATGATGAAGGAACCCACAACTAGGATGTCGTGCCGCTGGATTCGCCGCACGGAGGCGCGGAAGTCACGGCCCTTCAGAAGGTTGAATTTCTTGCCGAGTTCCAGAAGCCCTTCCCGCGTGGGGGACTCAAAGCCGATGAAGACGCCTCCGCAGCCGGCCTTCGCGGCTAACGCCAGGAGTTCCTCGTCATCGCCGAAGTTAACGGTGGCTTGGGCGACCCACTCCTTTCGCAGGTTCGCCTTTGCCATGGCTCGGAACAGGTCCTTGGCACGGGCGATGTGTTCAGGGCGCGTGCCTATGAGGTTGTCGTCCACCACCAGAACATGCTTCTCACGGATCAACTGGAATTCCCGCACGACATCCGGAATGGGTCGCTGCCGGTAGTGGGCCCCATTGAACGCCGGCACGCTGCAAAAAGTGCAGTTCATAGGACAACCGCGCGTGGTCTGAATGGCTCCGAAGGCATATCCTCCGGCCAGCAAATCATGCCGGGCGGGCGGTACGTTGTTTATCTCGGCGAACCCGCCATCATACCTGCACTTCAGGCTGCCATGCCGGGCATCCGTCAGAACCTGCGCCCAGACGCGCTCGGCTTCCCCCGTGACGACCGAGTCCACACGCTCCCTGGCCTCGTCCAGGCGCATGGTTGCATGAATGCCGCCCATGACGACGGGCACGCCCAGGCGTCGGAAGTGAGCGGCCACTTCATAGGCGCGGTTCGCCTGCGAGGTGAAAGCAGTAATGCCCACCAAGTCTGGTCGCGGCATGGCCGGATAGTCAGGCACGCCGAGATTCTCGTCCACGATTGTGATTTCCCACTCCGGTGGGGTCAGGCCCGCGAGAATCATGAGACTGAGCGGTTTCCATACGCGGTAACGGTTCCAACGGTTCTCCGTGACTCTGACGATGCTGACTAGCGGGTTGGAGGGGTTGATCAAATACAGGCGCATTGCTCATCCCCGCGTTTTCGGCTGGAGCCCGGCCAGGAGATTGTGGCCGCGACGGTGGGCTGAAAGTGCTCTTTGTGCCTCGTCGTCGCCGTTATCCCCACAAAAGACCGGATTGAGGATGACCTCCGTAACCGCTTTGCGGGAGAGGCTGCGCAACTGACGCACGGGATTGAACCTCCTGCGTGATTCGAGTATATACCTCCAGCGTCACGAGGCTTTCCGTCGTTTGCGAAAGGTATAATACGGACGGAGGATTCCATGCGCTTCGAGGCGTTCTCCTTCGGTTCGATCTGAATCGATGGCGTCACCTACGAACATGACGTGCTCATCGACCGCAGCCAAGTCCGCAAGCGCAAGAAGAAGGCATCGAAAAAGTTCGGCGCCGCCTTCGGCCACACACCGCTCTCAATCGAAGAAGAGATCCCCTGGAAATGCCGGACGCTGGTGATCGGCACCGGAACCGGCGCCCTGCCGGTCATGGAGGAAGTGAAGCGTGAAGCCAAGCGCCGCAAAATCAAGCTCCTAGTCCTGCCGACAACCGAGGCGATCGAGGTGCTGAAAGGGAACCCAAAGGAAACGAACGCCATCCTGCACATAACCTGCTGAAGAACGGCAGCCTCCCTCCGCCATAAAACTCGCTCTGGCCCTCGGCGTGCCACGAGCTCCCACCCTGCCTGCCAGCAAGCCCGCCGGCCAGACATTCCGCTGGCCGGGCGGGCGGCCACCCGCGATTGATCGGCGTTCGGCATTTCTTGGCACCTTCCGCGCCATGGTGAAATGCGCAATATACACTGGGAAGAGAACCGTTGACGAAAGGACCTGAAATGGTAAAACTCGTGTGGTTGTTCCCAACAAGCCGGGCAAGGGGGCGCATTTGCTGGGCGCCTTCAAAGAAGCCGGTGTGAATTTCGTCGGAATTTGGGGCTATCCGGTTGGCAAAAGCAAGGCTAGGATCGATGGTTGCGGAAGACGCGGCGCTTCTCAAGAAGGCCGCAAAGCAACTCAAGATCAAGCTCGGAAAGAAGCAGACGGCATTCCACCTCACCGGTGAAGATCATCGGGGTGCAGTCGCCATCGGCGGTGCCTCGGCGGACCCAGCGCGAGCTTCTCCGAGGATGTCCACTCGAACGGCAGGTGCACCACTCCGCCTGGTTCCGCCATCCCTTCCATCGCGTGTAGCGCCGCGCGCAAGACTGCCAGTTGACCCGCGGCGTCGCCGGGCCGGCCCAGCGTCACGCCGAATGGATGCTCGATCGCGGCTATCCTCGGCGCCCCCGCGCTCGCCGTCACCTCCGGGATCATGGACAGCGAGATGGTGCTCAACCCGGCCGCCTCGATCTCACGTTGTACCAGTCCCACGGACCAGCAGCACATCGGTCAAACCGGGACCAGCAACACTACGTCAACGTGCTCCTCGCGAAGCTGCCGCACCATCGCGGGCACGCTCTCCCGCAGGAGTCGGTCCGGCCGGAGGGTGTAACCCATGTACGAGTAGTGGGACGGCGCCGCCGCGCCGATCTCACCCGGTTCTGCGAGTTCGTCCAGTCGCTCGACCGGAAGTACGGAGTTCAAATCCTGCTCAGCGAAGACCGGGTTGATGTGAAGGTGGCACACGTGAATGTCGCCGGTCCGTGCCGTCCGCGGCAGCACGCGATACGACGGGTCGGAAAACCAGGGATCCCGCCGCTCGATTTCCGGGTCGAACGGGCGATCGGTTTTCAAGGCGATCGCCGCGGAACATACCAGGGACACCGTGCATTTCGAAAGGGGCCTGGCGAGAGGAGTCCAGGGAGCCGCTGTTTCCCGGGGCAGAACCGCCCAGCGTTTCATCGCCCGTTTCGCGATCCCATCCAGGAAGCGGTGGGAATCAACCCTCTTAGCCACCATGATCATTGTCCCCCCGTTTAGGCCATCCGCCCGAAGAAGAATCATGCTGTTCATGGTTCATGGTGTACCCGATGTGATCAGGGACCTTGGTGGGCCTCTATATAGCGCCAGAGAGAGTACCATATTATGAATGGTTTCGGTCTCCCAGTTGCGCTGAAAGACCCCCATGGCAAAGACTTGCTTCGATCGGCTCGTCACCGGAACCTCGCAGCGACTCTGCGGAGCTACCGCGTTCCGAAGTGCCTGGAGCTGCAGTTTGGTGCCTTCATTGCTTTTCTTCGTCGCGGCTCTTCGGCCGGCGAATGATGCGTGGGCTCAATCTCCTTCCGGCGCGGCATTGGAATTCGAGGTCGCTTCCGTAAAGACTGCATCGCCAGGCCGCACAGCGAGCGGGCAAGAGAGCTCTCTGAGTGGCGGTCCGGGAACCGCCGATCCTGGACATATCATCTGCAGGAATTGCCCTCTGGAATCCCTTCTGCTCTGGTCCTATCGAGTGAGAACGTACCAAATCTCGGGTCCCGCCTGGCTGCACGAGAGAAGCTACGACATCACCGCGAAGGTGCCGGCCGGGGCCACGATGGCCCAGGCTCGTGTGATGTTGCAAAACCTCCTCATCGAACGCCTTCACCTCAAGCTGCATCACGAAACGCGGCAGATGCCAGGGTACGAACTGGTAGTCGCAAAAGGTGGCCTGAAGATGAAGGAAGCCGCGGAGGGCCCCGCGACGCCACCAGCGGCGGATGGACTCGGCATTACCCGGGACGCCTACGGCTTCCCGCAATTGCCGCCGGGCCGCACCGCCAGGACAAGCGTGGTCCTGCCGAACGGGCTGACCCGCATCATGGCACGCATGCTGCCGGTGGCAAACATCGTAGTCATGTCGGAGAGCGAGATGGGCGGCAGCCACGTGGTAGACAAGACGGGATTGACCGGAAAGTATGATTTCACGCTGGACTACGCTCCCGGTGCGTTAGCGGCGCCGGCCACGCTTGATAATCCGGAAGTGCGGGACTCCGATTTCGTCAGCGCCTTGAGGGAGCAACTTGGGCTGAAGTTGGAGCCGAAGAATGTCGCGGTCGATGTGCTGGTAATCGATCACATAGATAGCCTTGAGCGCCTCGAGGAAGGTGCTCTTGCCGGCGGCGGCCGGGCCGTGAACGAAGAACAGCACCTCCTCGTCGGTTGCGCCGGTAATGGAGTAGCCCGCCGCAATCTGGAGGAAGTTCAGCAGGTCGCGGTCGCCGCCAGTGGCATCGTGCAGCGTCTTCTCCCACAACTCGGATCCCGCCGCGGCGTCGTATTTTACGGGAGCGAGTTTGGTGAGCAGATCTTCGCGGCGGTGCGGACGCAACTCGCCCGTGGTGAGATCGACGACGCCGTTGAGGCAGTTGAGCAGCCACGGATCGGAGTCGAGCTGCGACTGCCGGACCGGGATGCCGGGCTCGCTGCGAGCCAGAATCACCATGGAACTGATGGCGCTCCTGGATTCACTGGCGACCGCATGCGCCACCAGTAACTGACGCTCATCGCTGCCGAGGTTGGCGGCGGCACGATACATCTCGCCGACGGTACGCTTGGCCAGCAGTTCCATGCCGCCGGTGACGTCTTTCTGCCATCGCACCTCCGACCACAGCAGGGTGTCGCCGGATTCATGGCAGTACCGGAAGTCTCCGCCGAAATGCGCGACCAGCCGCCGGGCATTGCCGAGATCGGTGAAGTTGATAGCGTTGTCCGACGCCTGTTCGATCAGCTTTTCGGTCGCTTTCGCGCGATCCTGTCGGCGCTGCTTCCGGCGTTCGCGCTCTTCCTGTTTCCGTTCCACCTGCCACTGTTCCTGAGCTACGTACTCAGGGTCCAGGTGGCGGCGCATCTCTTTCCAGCCCTTGCCGCGGCATCCGTTGTGCTGGCACTTGAAGCCGAGCACGCCGGAGGCGCTTTCGAAGATGGCGGCGCTGCCGTCCGTGTGGCTGCTGTCGAAGGGGCAGGCCGTCAGCGTCCAACGTCGGCCGCCGCGATAGGATTGCGGGCCCTTCTCCACGACGATGCCGGCCTTGGCCATCCAGGCTTCCACGTCGAACTCGAACATCTTCATGGCGGCTTCGGTTGCCGTGGCGCGAGTGCTCTCAGCAGCCTCAGTTGCCAGTTGTTCGAGCAGTTCGATGGAAACCGGCGTGACGGACTCGGGGACGTCGAGCATGCGCGAAAGCCGGTAGGGGCGATCCGGAGTGTGATCGCCTTTGCGGGCGAAGGAGCCGTAAGCTTTCGAGATGCGCGCGGCGTTGAAGACGGTCTCGTCGACGTGGACCGCATTGCTGGAGAACCTGCTGGATAATGCCTTCAGCGCCCGGCTGATTAGACTGGTGGAGGCATCGTTGTTCGCAAGATCGGGCAGGCGGTAGAGAAGATGGAAGCCATTGCCGGAGAGGCTCAATACCGGCTCGGGCCATTGGCGGCCGCGCAGGTGGTTGCGAACCTTCTCGGCTACGTCCAGGGCGGCCTGGAGTTCGGGGCGACTGCTGGATATGCCGGCTGGACGAACAGGGTCGCAATCCACCAGCATCCACCGGCGCTCCAGGATATCGGCGTCGCTGGTGGTAGTCTCGGCGAAGGGCTTTGCGCGATTGCTGGCGCGGGCGAGCAGGTCGGGCTTGACCGGGTTCAGTGTGACATAAACTCCGGGCCCTTTGCCGTCCATCTCGCGGATGGCCTCCACCAGAGCTGCCGGGTCGTTGAAGTAGCCCGAGATGGTCCGCTGCCGTCCCGCCTTGGGGACACGCAATTCAACTACGTCGCCGGGTCGAAACATTACAGCAACGGCGCGGGTCGCGTGTGCGAGTGCGTCCGCAAGCGGTGCTTCCCTGCGAGCTTCCGCAGTTTGCTCAACGGGAATCTCGCTGCCCGGCAATGGGCCAGCGGAAACCGGAGGATCAATGCCGATGGGAGTCGCGGGCGTCATTTGAGAGGATTCCGTCACGCGATGATCCGCGAATTGCCTCCAGCATTCCGGAGCCACTCCTGCACGGCGGCGCGCGGGATGACGAACCTGCGGCCCAGGCGGATCGATGGAATCCGGCCCGCCCGAAGTTCGCGGTACACGACCTGCCGGCTCAGACCCAGTTCACGGGCAAGGTCGTCGACGGTCCGATAGACGTTGGAGGTCTTCCGGTCGCCTGCTTTCGGGTGATCATGCACGCTGTTCATGCATATTGTGTATCATGAAAATACGATGTGCGTCAACATTGTGCTTGCACAGTGTGCATGTAGTGTGTTCTAATGTCGTTATGAACGATCTAGTTTCAGCCGTGCGTGAATTACGGAAGGCTCTGGGAGACAGCCAGCAGGCCTTCGCCACTCGCCTGGGGATGTCCATGCGGGCAATCGCCAACTACGAAACCGACCGCGCGCCGTCCGGGCGTGCCCTCTACAAGCTCGAACAACTCGCTCGCGCCAGCAGCCAGTTTGAATTGGCCCACAAGTTCGCTCAAGCGCTCGCCACCGAGATGGACTGGGTGCAGGAAGCCGGCCAGCCAGTTTGGCCGGGCCTGGTTCGGGAACTTGTCCGAAACCAGAAGCTCTGTGCCGGATGGCCGGACATCGCCGCGGCGCTGGTGGGCGAACTCGAAAAGTTGATCGCGCGCGCGAAATCGGGAATGCAGATCGCGAGCCCGTTGAACTCCCAGGAGGCCGCCGTCGCGAACCTTGAAAGCTACCTCACTGAAGCCCGGCACGCCCTCGAAGGCTCGGCAGAGCTGACCGTAGCGCGCCTTGCAAAGGAATGGCTGAAGAGCAACCCTGACAAGACGATGGAACAGGCCGAGGCTGCGATTTGGACCCAGCATCCCGAACTGTACGCACAGTATCGGCAGGAGCGCGCTGACGCCGCCCGCGGTACGCAGTTCGAGGAATCCCTCGCGGTACATGGCACCCGGCAACACGCCGCGCGCCAAAAGGCCCGGAAAGGCAAGAAGTCGTGAAAGGGTGCATCGACAAATACTCAACGAAGGGCAGCAGTAAGCCGCACTGGCGTTATCGCATCTACCGAGGCAAGGATACCGCCGGGAAGAAGCAGTTCGTGATCAAGGCGGGCTTCAAGAAGCAGGGCGAAGCCGAGGACGCGATGCGCGCCGTCATGGCCGAGCTCGAAGCCAAGGACAAGATGGCGCCGGTGTCGAAGAAGACGTTGGGCGAATGGTTGCGGATATGGCTCGAAACCTACGCCGTTGACCGTTGCCAGCCCAAGACGCTCGAGCGCTACCAGCAGCTTTCCGCTTATATCCTCGACGCGCCGGAGGGGCCTGTTCAACTCTCGGAAGTCGACCTCGCCGATCTGACCCACACCAAAATCGAGTCGGCGCTGTATGGTCTGCTCAAACTGCCGGGAAAACGCCGGGAGCATATTTCGGCCCGGACGGTCAGACACGTCGCAGGGCTGCTGAGCGTGGCACTGAACAAGGCGTTCCGCCTCGAACTCGTCCCGGTCAACCCGATGCTGCGGGTGGAGCTTCCGGCCGTACAGAAGAAGGATGCGCACAGCCTGACGCCCGACCAGATCCGCGCTCTTCGTGAGACCTGCCGTGGTGATTGGACGTTTGCGCTCGTGGAACTCGCGTTGGCGATCGGCGCGCGACGCGGCGAACTGCTTGCGCTCGAATGGGCTGACCTGGACTGGGCGGCAGGCACGCTGACAATCACGAAGTCTCTGGAGCAGACGAAGGCGGGGCTTCGGATCAAGCGACCCAAGAATGGGAAGACGCGGTCCTGCCGGTTGCCGCAATCCGCGGTGGTGGCGCTCCAGTTCCTCCGTGAGCAGCAGGCCGAGCACCGCCGCATGTTTTCCGGAGATTATCAGGACCACGGACTGATCTTCTGTCAGCCCGACGGCAACTACCACGAGCCCGACTTGGTGTCGCAGGTCATCGTGCGTCGAATGCGCAGGGCCGGCATTACCGGCGCCAGTTTCCACACCTTGCGCCATACCCATGCCTCCAACCTGCTCTCGCGCGGCGTCCCGCTGCCCGCCGTTTCAGTCCGCCTTGGCCACGCCGACGCCAACGTCACCGCCCGCGTCTACTCCCACGCGCTCCCGGCGGATGACCAGCGTGCGGCGGACGTTTGGGATTCCATCGTAGGCACCAACGTCCAGTAGCTCGGCAGACAGGCTGCCCGCCTTGCCGACGAGCCCAGAAACGGATAGCCTAGAAGCATGAGCAGGGAGACTGCCCAGCTTCTGGAAGATTTCGAGGCGCTACCGGAGGACGAGAAGCGGATTTTCACGGTCGAGTTTCTCCGGAGGGCCGTGCCGTTCGATTCCGGACCGTTGGATGATTCCGAGATCGCGGACAGCGCCGATCAGTTGCTGGCAAACCTCGAATGAACCCGGCCAGGGGCGAGGTGTGGCTGTTTGATCTTGGGATGGCCGAGAAGGTGCGTCCTGCACTGGTAATCAGCGTGGCGTTCGGCGACGCAGATCGCGCCTTGGTAACCATCGTCCCTCACACAACCAGCCTTCGCGGTTCTCAGTTCGAGATTCCCGCAAGCGCCCAATTCTTGAAGCCTGGCGCGTTCCTGGTGCAAGGCATTTCAACCTACCCGCACGTGAGAGCGATTCGAAAGCTCGGCGCGCTCAAGCCGGATCAATTCGATTTGGTGTTCGCTGGTGTCCTGCGATGGCTCGGTCAAGATCCCGTCCTCAAGCCATAAGATCCTGTCCGCAGGGACGGTGCCTTCAGCAAAGCTCCGGAACTGCGAGAGTAAAACCTCCGGGTCGGTGATGCGGAGAAACAACCACAACGGCCTTCTGTTCGTCCAAATGTTTCCGACTCAATGCGTGATGCTCGCTCGTTGAATCATCCACTCAGCGGCCGCGCGGTAGGCGTCCCTCTTCGGGTCCTGCGCTCGGAATACTACCTCGACAAGTACAGGTGTCCGGCCAAGTTGGAAGAAGTAACTCGTGGACGCGGGCCCAGAGGTTGCCGGCGAATCCAAGCACACGACGAGGACTTTACCCGCCGTCTCATTGACGACGGTCATCTTCGTCTCAGTCGCGTCTGGTACGTTCTTCCGGCCAACCCAAATCCAACGCGCGAGATCCTCGTAATTCCTGGGTTTGCTGAAGACGGTGATCGTCGCCATTCCTGGACCAGACATCCGGTTGCGATTCTCGGGAGTTCGCGGGAAGTTCGCGATCACTGTGCTATCGGTTTCCGTATTCAACAGATTCCAGTTCGGCGGGCACGGAACGGAAATCCCGGGTCGCGTAACCAGACAATTTTGATCCGGTCTTACAGTCGGCTGCGCTTGCGCCGGCAACGGAGAGCAGGCAATGAATGCGAGGCCGCAAAGGCAGAAGATGTGACTCACGATGGGACTATTCTAGCTGTACGCATACAGGCGCTGGAATCCTTCCGTGTTCGCCGTGGGAACGGCGCGCGGCGCGCGCTGTAGCTGGAAGCATCGCGAATCGATCCCCGTGGTCCCGAAACTGAAAGACACCAGAGCTGAACGCGTGCTTCAGGCCTGAGATGTCATGGGATGTCTTGGAAACCTTGCTGGAAACTCAGAAGCTCAAAGGAATCAGAAGGATAGATGGTAGCGCTAACGGGAATCGAACCCGTATTTGAGCCTTGAGAGGGCTCCGTCCTAACCGTTAGACGATAGCGCCAAACGACTTCATTCTAGCAGG
>Ga0335081_10011781_pt1 | contig 14157 bp, 10 predicted proteins | sample Lox_Sample_35_FD_206713 | JGI IMG/M metagenome (GOLD analysis project Ga0335081, IMG submission 206713) | Soil microbial communities from Loxahatchee National Wildlife Refuge, Florida, United States - Lox_Sample_3.5 | ecosystem: Environmental > Terrestrial > Soil > Wetlands | place: USA... | reverse complement strand
GCAGGTTACAGTTTTTACGCTTCGACGGTAGCGCGTCCACTCCTGTCCAGCGCAAGATCAAGTTGTCCATTTGTCTCGACACAACAATCATCCTTACAGCGAATCGAGGAATTTATTATGAAAGGAATGTCTTCGCGTATTCATCGCGGCACGGGCCGGATGATCGCCATTCTGTTTCTGGGAACAGCCCTGAGCGCTCTCTCCGCGCTTCCCGCCAGTGCGCAATCGCTCTTCCGCCAGCTCAGCCAAGACAGCTTCACCAACAGCAGCAGCCAGCACATGACAGAGGTTGAGCCGGGTGCAGCCGCACACGGCCCGGTTATCGTGACGGCATTTCAAGTCGGCCGCATCTTTGGCGGCGGCGGCGCTGACATCGGTTATGCCACGTCGCTGAATGGCGGCATCGCCTGGACCAACGGCTACCTTCCCGGCCTGACGGAATACGGTCCGGGCGGAGGTCCCAACAGCGCGGCGAGCGATGCAGCTGTGGCCTACAACGCAAGGTACAACGAGTGGCTGATCTGCACGCTGCCGATCGGCAATCTGGATACGGTTGCGGTCAGCATCTCCACCGATAACGGCATTCAGTGGGGCAATCCCATCTACGTCGAAAGCAACATGGACGCCGACAAGAACTGGATCGGCTGCGACAACTCACCGACCAGCCCCTATTACGGCAACTGCTATGTCCAATGGGACAATCCCGATGTGGGCGATCTGCTCTACATGAGCACGTCAACCGATGGTGGCCATACTTGGGGCTCGCCGAAGACGACCCAAGGTAACGATTATGGGATCAGCGGCAATCCGGTGGTCACGCCTAACGGCACCGTGGTTGTGCCCTTCGCCGATTTCGACGGCGGCATGTCCGCTTTCACGTCCACCAATGGCGGCCAGAGCTGGACGGCCGCGATCCAAATCGCGCAAGCCCCCAGCCACTATGAGGCCGGTGGTCTGCGCAGCGCCGGACTGCCCTCGACCACGATCGACGGCGGTGGCACGGTGTACGCCTCCTGGTCGGACTGCAGCTTTGAAAGCGGCTGCTCGGCCAACGACCTCGTCTTCAGCACCTCGACCGATGGCGTTCATTGGACTGCCAAGTCGCGCATTCCGCTGGACCCGATCGGCAGCGGCGTCGACCACTTCATTAACGGCATGGGGGCCGACCTCGCCACCTCCGGCAGTGGCGCTCATCTGGGAATGACTTACTACTTCTATCCCGCCTCCAACTGCGGCAATAGCTGCCAGCTTCTGGCGGGCTTCTCTCTGTCGAGCGACGGCGGGCACACATGGACGCCAGGACGACAGCTTACTCAGCCCATGCAGTTGAGCTGGTTGCCCAACACCTTCTCCGGCTATATGGTGGCCGACTATGTAGCGACGGTCTTCCCGGCCGGCGGCCGCGCCTTCCCGATTTATGCCCTGGCCTTCCAGCCCACCAACGGCCTCTTCCACGAAGCGATCTACACTTCCTCGTATGGATACAACCTGCAGGATCTGCTGGTGACCCCGGTGAGCTCGGCGGGCGAGAAGCCGATTCCGGGTATCAAGGGCACCTTCCAGCGGCAGCGTGGCGAACTGGACAACATTCCTCCTAGCCGCCGGCGGCAAACACCGCAGCAGAGTAAGTAGCGACAGCAACGAAACGGGTGCCCCAGGTTCGCGTCCTTCTTTCGGACGCTAACCTGGGCCTCCGCTGCGGTGCTGCGGAAATGTGACGCCGGGTATGCTGCGTCGGGTGCTGGGTCTATTCCCGAGCTTTCAAAAATCATGCGATCCCGACAGCCCATGCTCGTGCAGGATCATCCAACTGCTGGGAGAGCAGCCCGTGAAAATCTTGCCAGCGGTGATCGCCCTTCTTCTTTCGGCGCCTGTGGCGCTGCCAGCCAAGCAAAGCCCACGGCTGATGAACGCAAGCCGCGCCTACCTGGATGGCCAAAAAGCCGAACCGAATGAGCAAATACCGGCGACGCCGCAGGCGAATACAGGAAATCCCAGGCTGGAACCGAACCCCGCCAGCGATGCCGGGCTGCAAGGCCGTATTCAGCAGGCCCTGCGCAACGAGCCAACGCTTGCGTCGAGCCAGATCTTAGTCAACGTAACCGAGAGCGCGATTGAACTCTCCGGCACCGTGGCCTCCACCCAGGACAAGCAAACGGCCGAGCGGATCGCCGAGTCCTTCGACGGCAACCGCGGGTTCAATGACAAGTTGGTGGTCACAGGGCAGCGAACGTCCGGCACAAGCACTTCCAACAATGGCAGCCAGGGTGGGGGTTCCAATCCTGCGGGAGCTACGCATCCGCAGATGTAGCCGATCGCCGCTTTCAAGAGCCCGAGGAATCCGAAGACGTTTACCTTTCCGCTTCCGCTGCAACGGTTGTCGGATGTACGAAATTCAGCGCCTTAGGACCGCGCCGATCTTGTATCTTGTTACCGACCATGTCTCCCGCCCAGATCGTCTCGGTCGCGGTATTCGCGCTCGCTGGTACGGTGGCGCTGTACGCGCTCGTCGGTTATCCCCTGCTTCTCAATTGGCTGGCCAGGCGCGCCAGCAATCCCGTCCATAAGGACGACAAGCTGCGCACTGTCTCGTTCGTGATCGCGGTGTACAACGGCGAGAAGTTTCTCGCGCGCAAGCTGCGCACGATCCTCGATCTGAACTACCCGCGCGAGCTAATTGAGATTCTCGTCGTCTCTGACGGCTCGACCGATCGCACCGACGAGATCGCGCGCAGCTTTGCACGTCAAGGGGTGAGGTTTCTGCGCGTCGAGCATGGGGGCAAGGCCGCGGCGCTGAATGCGGCCGTGCCGCTGGTCTCGGGCGAAATCGTCGTGCTCGCCGACGTGCGCCAAACGCTGGATCGCGACTGCCTGCGCAACGTCATCGCCTGCTTCGGCGATCCCAAGGTCGGCGCGGTCAGCCCCCAAACCATCATCGTCAAAGGCGAAACGCTGGAGGAAACCAGCACCAGCCTTTACTGGCGCTATGAGCATTGGATCCGCCTGCGCCTCACCCGCATCGACTCAACCTTCGGGACGAGTGGCGCCTTCACGGCGATGCGGCGATCGCTGTGGGTGCCGCTTCCGCTTGGCACCCTGCTGGACGATGTTTACGTCCCGCTGAAGGCCTTCTTTCAGGGCTATCGCATCCTCTACGAGCCAACTGCCACAATGTACGACTTTCCGACGGTCTTGCAATCGGAGTTCAAGCGCAAGGTGCGGTTGCAGGCCGGACTCTACCAGATGCTGAAGACGATGCCCGAGCTGCTGAGCTCGCGAAACCGCATGCGCCTGCACTTTCTCTCGGCGAAGTACGGGCGCATCGTGATTCCGTATTGCATGATCGCGGCGGCGCTCGCGACGGTTGGACTACCACCATATTGGCGTGCAGTAGCCGCCTGGGCGCAGATTTTGTTCTACGGATTGGCGCTGCTCGATGTCATCGTTCCCGACGGCTCAGCGCTGAAGAAGCTGACGTCGCCCATTCGGACATTTGTCGTTTTGATGGCGGCGTCGCTCGCGGGAGTGCGCGTATATTTCATGCAACCCACGAAGCTGTGGAAGGAAACCACCTACCGCCCCTCGATCGCCGAGCAGCCGCACGGTACGGAAACCAAGGTCGGCACGGGCACGGGGGCGTGAGAATCGGGATTCAGCATCGCAATGCTGCGCAAACGAAGTTCCCTTCGCCAATGCGGCTGGCGCCGGATTGTCGGAGCGCCACAGGCGCGCGAGTTTAGCCCAGCGTTTCAACGCTGGGTAGGCAAAGAAAAATATCCGAGTCCCTTCAGGGGCGGCAGGACTGCCGTGCCTGCAGCACTCGCGCCGGATCTGAACGCTAACCCAGCCTTGAAAGGCTGGGCTAGACTCTTCCGCGTATGGCGCGTTACCAACTCGCCCGAGAATAGTCGTTAAGCGCGCAAAACGCATGCCCCGGTCGGGAACGGACAACTCACAACCGACAGCCGCCAACCGCCACCTGCCAACTGCTTCCCCCAAACATCAGTCTGTGACGCGCATCACAGTCCGCTTACGCGTGCATCACAGCCCCGCGCCGTAGTCGCCGCCTATCGTTAATCTTACCGACGCACTGATTCGCACGACGTCATAACGGACCGCGCATCTTCACCGGTCTGTGGGGAAGAAACGAAGTGAAAACAACTGAATACTCCGCTTTGCCGGCTGCCACCCTTCATAACCATTCATCGGCAGCCGGCGAAGTCACTCTTGCCAGCTCGCCTGCGGGCGACGCGCGCTCGGGAGGCGCCATGCCCAGAAACAAAGTTACCCTCGACGGCAACGAAGCCGTCGCCTACGTGGCCTATCACGTCAGCGAGATTGCCGCGATTTATCCCATCACCCCGTCCTCGCCTATGGGCGAGTCGTCCGATGCCTGGTCTGCGCTGGGCGACAAAAACATCTGGGGCACGGTGCCCAAAGTTATCGAGATGCAGAGCGAAGCTGGAGCGGCCGGTGCGCTGCACGGCGTCATTCAGGCGGGCGCGCTGGGTACGACCTTCACCTCAGCGCAAGGCCTGCTGCTGATGATTCCTAACATGTACAAGATCGCGGGTGAGCTGACGCCGACGGTGATTCACGTTGCCGCCCGCTCCATCGCCGCCCATGCTCTGTCGATCTTCGGCGACCACCAGGACGCCATGGCCATACGCCCGACCGGATTTGCCCTGCTGTCGTCCAATTCGGTGCAGGAAGCCATGGACCTGGCCCTGATCGCGCACGCCGCAACGCTGGAATCGCGCATTCCCTTCCTGCATTTCTTCGACGGCTTCCGCACCTCGCATGAGGTCTGCAAGATCGAGCAGCTCTCGCTCGATGACATGCGCGCTATGATCGACGACGATCTCGTGCGCGCGCATCGCGAGCGCGCGCTTTCGCCCGATCATCCCGTACTGCGCGGCTCGGCGCAGAATCCCGACGTCTACTTCCAGGGCCGCGAGTCGGTCAATCCCTACTACCTCGCCTGCCCGACCATCGTGCAGAACGTGATGGACAAATTCGCCAAGATCGTCGGCCGCGAGTACAAGCTCTTCCAGTACGAGGGCGCGCCCGACGCCGAGCTAGTCATCATCATGATGGGCTCCGGCGCGGAGGCGGCGCACGAGACGGTCGACTATCTCGCCGGCCAAGGCAAGAAGGTGGGCCTGCTGAAAGTCCGCCTGATGCGGCCCTTCTCCATCGAGCACTTCATCGCCGCTCTGCCCAAAACCGTCAGGAGCGTCGCCGTCCTCGACCGTACGAAAGAGCCCGGCGCCATCGGCGAGCCGCTCTATCAGGATGTGGTCACCGCCTTCAACGAGGCGTTCACTTCCGGCAAGCTGGACAATTTCCCGCGCGTGATCGGCGGCCGTTACGGCCTGTCATCGAAAGAGTTCACGCCGGCCATGGTCAATCGCGTCTTCGAAGAAGCCGCGAAAACCAAGACGCCTCCGCAAAATCATTTCACCATCGGCATCAAAGACGACGTTACCTTTACCAGTCTCAGCTACGATGAGAAGTTCTCTACCGAACCGGAAGACACCGTTCGCGCCATGTTCTACGGCCTCGGCTCGGACGGCACGGTAGGCGCCAATAAGAACACCATCAAGATCATCGGCGAAGAAACCGACCGGAACGTGCAGGGCTACTTCGTGTACGACTCGAAAAAGTCGGGCGCGGTCACCATCTCCCACCTGCGCTTCGCCAAGAAGCCGATCCGCTCCACCTATCTCATCTCGCGCGCCAACTTCGTGGCTTGCCATCAGTTCAGCTTTATGGAGCGGCTGGATGTGCTGAAGGCCGCCGATCCCGGCGCAACGTTCCTGCTCAACAGCCCGTTCGGGCCGGACGAGGTGTGGGACAACATCCCGCGCAAGGCGCAGCAGGCGATCATCGACAAGAAGCTAAAGTTCTATGTCATCGACGCGGTGACCGTGGCGCGCAATGCCGGCATGGGCGGGCGCATCAATACCGTTATGCAGACCTGCTTCTTCGCCATCAGCGGGGTGCTGCCGCGCGAAGAGGCGATCGCCGCCATCAAGCACTCCATCGAGAAAACCTACGGCAAGCGCGGCGAGTCCGTCGTGCGCAAGAACTTCGCCGCGGTGGACTCATCGCTGGAGCACCTGTACGAAGTCAAGGTTCCCGCGACCGTCTCGTCGAAGTTCGACATCCGCCCAACGGTTTCGCCAAGCGCTCCCGAATTTGTGCGCAACGTGGAAGCGCTGATTCTTGCCGGCGATGGCGACGATGTTCCCGTCAGCGCCATGCCCATCGACGGCACCTTCCCCACGGCTACCACAAAGTGGGAGAAGCGCAACATCGCGCTGGAAATTCCAGTGTGGGACGAGCAGCTTTGCATCCAGTGCGGCAAGTGCGTGATGGTCTGCCCGCACGCCGTGATCCGTGCCAAGATCTACGATCCTTCGACCGTCAACCATTTGCCCGAGGGCTTCCAGACCGCGGTGCCCAAGTGGCGTGAATTCTCCGAGCTGAAGTACACCCTGCAGGTCTCACCGGAAGATTGCACCGGTTGCGGCTTGTGCGTCGAGATTTGCCCGGCCAAGAGCAAGAGCGAGGCCAAGCATCGCGCCATCAACATGCAGCCGCAACCGCCGCTGCGCGAGAAATACAACGAGTACTGGAATTATTTCCAGTCCATCCCTGAGTTGTCGCGTGAGAGGCTGTCGCACGGCCAGGTGAAGGACGCGCAGTTGCTGGAGCCGCTGTTCGAGTTCTCCGGCGCCTGCGCGGGTTGCGGCGAGACGCCGTATCTCTCGACCATGACTCGTCTGTTCGGCGATCGCGCCATCATCGCCAACGCGACGGGCTGCTCGTCGATTTACGGCGGCAATCTGCCGACGACGCCGTACACGGTGAATGCCGAAGGCCGCGGGCCGGCCTGGAACAACTCGCTGTTCGAAGACACAGCCGAGTTCGGCATGGGCATGCGGCTGGCCGTAGACAAACAGCACGACTACGCCAAAGAGCTGGTTGTGAGGCTTGGTTCAAAGATCGGCGATGAGCTTGCCGTTGCGATCCTGGATGCAGACCAATCAACTGAAGAAGGCGTCTTCGCGCAACGCGAGCGCGTAAAGGCGCTGAAAGCGAAGCTGGCGAGCGAGAAGTCACCGGAAGCCCGCGATTTGCTGGCCGTAGCCGACGAACTGGTTCGCAAGAGCGTGTGGATCGTCGGCGGCGACGGCTGGGGCTACGACATCGGCTACGGCGGCCTCGATCACGTGCTGGCCTCGACGGCCAACGTCAACATCCTGCTGCTCGATACCGAGGTCTACTCGAACACCGGCGGGCAGATGTCGAAAGCAACGCCGATTGGCGCGGTGGCGAAATTTGCCGCCGGCGGCAAGCACACGCCGAAGAAAGACATCGCCATGATGGCGATCAACTACGGGCGCGCGTATGTGGCGCACATCGCCATGGGCGGCAACGACAGCCAGACAATGAAGGCGTTCCTCGAAGCTGACGCCTACGATGGGCCGTCGATCATCATCGCCTACAGCCACTGCATCGCGCACGGCTATGACCTGGTGCACGGGCTCGACCAGCAGAAGCTGGCGGTCCAGTCCGGCCACTGGCCGCTGTTCCGCTACAACCCGGCGCTGGCCAAAGAGGGCAAGAACCCGTTCGTGCTCGACTCCAAGGCGCCCAGCATTCCGCTGGAGCAATACATCTACAACGAGACGCGCTACACCATGCTGGTCAACAGCAATCCGGAAGAGGCGAAAAAGTTGCTCGTGGCCGCTCAGGAAAACGTGAACGACCGCTGGAAGCTGTATCAGCACATGGCGAACATGAGCTTTGAGAAGAAGTAGGGAGGAGACATCGTGATCGACCTATCAACCAACTATCTAGGCCTGAAGCTGAGAAACCCGATCGTGGTCTCGGCCTCCCCGCTGACGGAGAAGCTGGAGAACTTCGCGCGGCTGGAAGAGGCCGGCGCCTCGGCCATCGTCATGTACTCGCTCATGGAGGAGCAGATCGAGGCCGAAGAGGAGAACATCGACAACGCGCTGGAATATGGCGCCAACAGCTATGCCGAATCGACCTCGTACTTGCCGGAGATGCCGAAATATCATGTCGGCCCCGAGCGCTATTTGGAACTGCTGCACAAGGGCAAGCAATCGGTCTCGATCCCGGTGATCGGCTCGCTCAACGGCCGCTCGCCCGGCGGCTGGGTGCGCTATGCCGAACTGATGGAGCAGGCCGGCGCCGACGCGCTTGAACTGAACATCTTCGATATCCCCACCGATACGTCGCTTACCTCCGAAGACCTGGAGACGCGCTACTGCAACCTGGTTCGCGCCATCCGTAAGAGCGTCCACATCCCCATCGCGGTGAAGCTCGGGTCGTACTTCACGTCCTTCGGCAATTTCGCCAAGCGGCTGGCGGAGTCGGGCGCCGACGGCGTCGTCATCTTCAATCGTTTTTACCAGCCGGACTTCGACCTGGAGGAGATGGAGATCACTCCGAACCTGGTGCTGAGCAGCCCGCACGAGCTGCGCCTGCGCCTGCACTGGGCCGCAATCCTCTATCACCAGGTCGAGTGCTACATCGCCATCACCGGCGGCGTGCACGACTCCAGCGACGTGCTGAAGTGCATGATGGCGGGAGCGCACGTGGCCATGATGACCTCGGCGCTGCTGAAGTACGGCATCGAGCACATCGGCGTAGTGCTGGCCGGCATGGAAAGCTGGATGCAGGAGCACGAGTACGTCTCGGTGCGCCAGATGCGCGGCAGCATGAGCCTGGTGAACATCGAAAACCCGACGGCCTTCCTGCGCGGCAATTACCTGAAGATGCTGGGCTCGTACACCTGGCGTGAGCCGGGCACAGCGCTAACCACGTTCTAGTGAATCAAACTTTCTCCTCACCAGAGGCCGGATTTCGAAAGGAGCCGGCCTTTGTTAATAGCGGATCTGCGCCAGTACGCGCTTTTGGAAAGAAGTTGGGATGGCGAACGCACGAGTGCGACGCTTCTTCGCGTGTCATCCCGACCGGAGCCCGTTAGGGCGGAGTGGAGGGACCTGCTGTTTGCGCGAACACCATACTACTTCGCGCAAACAGCAGGTCCTTCGGCTGCGCGCCCGCCCGACTCGCAAAATGCGCGAGTCGCGAAAAGCAAGGCGGGCGCTCCGCTCAGGATGACACTGATATAAGAGGCGGCCGTTTACGAAATCCCTCTATAATCGTTATTCGACATCGTTGTCTTCGATAGTGCGTCCTGTGCACCAAAGGACGAGGACCCGCTGTGGCACTTGACGACAAAATCTATCACCTTCGCAAAGACAAGCTGAGGCAGATTGAGGCGCTGGGGCAGAGCGCCTATCCCTATCGCTACCAGACCACGCACACGATCCCGCAGATCGTTGAGGAGTTCTCCGCGAAGACTAAGGAGGAACTTGAATCCTCGAAGGTCAACGTCAGCGTCGCCGGACGCCTGATGTCGATCCGCTTGCAGGGTAAGGCCGGATTCGCGCACCTGCAACAGGGCGGCAAGCGGCTGCAGATTTACGTCAGGCTCGACTTTGTCGGCGAAAAAGGTTTCGCGCTCTACAAGCTGCTCGACATTGGCGACTACATCGGTGTGAAGGGATATCTCTTCCGCACGCGCACTAACGAGCTGACCGTGCACGTCGAAGAGATCGCGTTCCTCGTTAAGGACCTGCTGCCGCTGCCGGAGAAGTGGCATGGTTTGCAGGACGTTGAGACGCGCTATCGCCGCCGCTACGTCGATCTCACGATGAACCCCGATGTAGTCGAGGTGTTCGTCAAGCGCGCCAAGGTTGTGCAGTCGATGCGGCGCTTCCTCGACGAGCGCGGCTTCATCGAGGTCGAGACCCCGATGATGCATCCCATTGCCGGCGGCGCGGTGGCCAAGCCGTTTGTCACGCACCACAACACGCTCGATGTCGATCTCTACCTGCGCATCGCGCCCGAGCTTTACCTGAAGCGGCTGGTGGTCGGCGGCCTCGACCGCGTGTACGAGATCAATCGCAACTTCCGCAACGAGGGCATCTCGACGCAGCACAACCCCGAGTTCACCATGCTGGAGTTCTACATGGCCTACGCGGACTATCGCGACATGATGGACTTCACCGCGGAGATGCTGGCACAGGTGGCGCGCGACGTAAACGGCACGACGGTCGCGCACTTCAATGGGCACGAAGTCGACTTCGGCAACGTGCAGCGGCTCACCATGCGCGAGGCCATCATCAAGTTCTGGCCGGAAAATGCGGGCGCAAAGCCGGAGATGAGCGACTTCTCCAGCGCCGAGAGGATCGGCGACCTGGTGCACCGTTACAACACGCACAACCCGCATATCCCGTACGATCCGTCTGCGCCTGCGGGAAAAACAATTGCTGAGCTGTTTGAATTCGTCGCCGAGCCGCACCTGATTCAGCCGACATTCATCTACGATTTCCCGCTGGCGATCTCGCCGCTGTCGAAGAACAAGCGCGAACCGGAAGAGAACGCCGACTGGGTGGAGCGCTTCGAAATCTTCGCCGGCGGCCTGGAGATCGGCAACGCCTTCAGCGAGCTGAACGATCCCGAGGAGCAGCGCCGCCGCTTCGAGCAGCAGTTAAGCGAGCGCGCCCGCGGCGACGAAGAAGCTCATCAGATGGACGAGGACTACATTCGCGCTTTGTCGCATGGTTTGCCACCGACGGCCGGCGAAGGTGTGGGCATCGATCGCCTTACCATGCTGTTAACCGACTCCCGCTCTATTCGCGATGTGATTCTGTTTCCGCTGCTCCGCCCGCTGAAGCGCGCGGAAGAAGAGGAACTGGACGGCGAGCCAACCGGCGAGTAGCCGCGAAACGCTCACGGCAAGTAAATTGAAACTTGCTGCCTCCTGTTGGCCAATTAACTAAGTGAAGTCCAGACGGCGCAGTTGTCGATTCAGCCTGATCGTTGTAGCGTTCATCCTCATTGCTTGCCTGACCGATGCTGCGCAAGAGATGACCCTGCATGGCGGCACCAGTGTGGTTCTGGTGCCTACGCTGGTGACCAACATTGCCGGCGAGCCCATCTATCGGCTTCCGGCCAATGCCTTCTCTATCTATGACAACGGAATCGAACAGAAGGTCCATCTGGATGAGAACCAGCAAGCAGGGCATATCTCCGTCGTCGTGGCCGTGCAGAAGGGGCACTCGGCCAATGAAATCCTCGACAAGGCGCGCCGGTTGGCAAGCCTGCTGTACCCCATTGTGGGAGAAGGCAGGGGCGAGGTCGCGGTGGTGGCGTTCGATGACAAGCCGGAACTGAAGCAGGACTTCACAACGAATCTGGACCAGGCGGCCAAAGCGCTCGCTCAAATCGCCCCAGGCACGTACGGCTCTGCCGTGCTGGATGCGATTGCCTATTCGCTGCAATTGCTCGACTCGCGTGCGCCCACCAATCGCAAGGTGCTGTTTCTGGTGAGCGGCGCAAACGACAGTGGCAGCACGGCCAGCATCCCTGAAGTTATGCGCCAAATCGAGCGAACCAATGTATCGATCTACAGCGCCACCTATTCGCAAACGGCGTCTTCCAAGTTAGGCGATGCGATGGCCGATCCGGCGGATCATCCGGTCAACCTTCTTGGAGTCTTTTCCGGCCTGCTCAGGTCAGCAAAAGCGAATGTGCCGAAGACGGTGGCGGAGATGTCAGGCGGGGAATATTTGCCTTTTCATGATGAAAAAGCGCTGGAGCAAGAGTTAGGCGATGTCAACAATCATTTCTTTAACCAGTACCTGCTGAGTTTTACTCCCAAGAAGCTGTCGCTGGGTCAGCACTCGTTGCGCGTGGTCGTTACCAGCCGGAATGATGTGGTGGTGACTGCCCGCACCGGCTATTGGGTGGGCGAGACGCTGCCCAAGGACGAACCACAGGGTATTAGCGCTCCCTAATCACAGCCGCAACCGTCATCCCCACATAGCAGGTTCGCATTGAGCTCGCGCACTCCGATGTGCCGATCGCTTGCCGTTAGTTGACCTCCCGCGCCGGATAAAGCACATTGACATTGTTGTCAAAGTCCTGAAGTTGAATAAGGTCGGTATTGGAGTGACTGCTATCGAGACTCGATCCGAAGCGAACTACTTCGCTGGAAAACCATGGATGGCCGCCGTTACCCTGCGCACATGGTTGGCTGATTTCGAGCTGTCCCTTGCGGAACACAATGAGCCCTCCACGATGGGCGCAGTCACCGCCAACGCATGATGTGACCACATACTTGCTGCCCTTAAGTTCGAACCAAACCTGGCGGACCGTCGCCTTAGGGCTGATCGCACTGACCGTACCCAGAAATCGATTGTGGTTCTCAACGCTGGCGGTGTACGTAACCTCATTCGCGGTTCCGGCTCCATACCGGTAGGTGACCGAGATAAACGGGGGCTCCTTAGGAGCGGTGCAGATCGACGCGATTTGGTTATTCCCCCTGAGCTGACAGGAAAAAAAGACGGCTTCCTGCTGCAGGCAACCAGAAGCTCCGGCTACCTGCGCCAACAAGCCGACTGGGGAAAGCAGAACAGCCAGAAAAACCGCGCGCCCGGGAAACGCCCTACTGAAATACCTGATAAGCCCGTTGAAAGTTTTGGCGACGTTGTTCATAGGAATTTGTGTTCTTGTTGACGACGGCTGTGATGGCATCGACGTTCGCCTCCGAACTGCCGGCGTCGGCAAGTGCAGGTAGTCCATGCTGCAACCAAAAGCAGATCGCCGAGCGCACACTATGGGGGAAGCTCGCCACCAGATCTGGATTCGCCACGAAGTCCGCGGCGTCCGCACTATAGATCTCTTCATACTGGGTTGTGAGCGCAGCATAATTACTTCGAAAGGTAACCTGGATGAAGCCTCGGCCGCGAAAACTCCATCCATCGCCGCTGGGAACGTCGCCATTCCCGTACCTGTTTGCATAGGCCTTATTCGCAATTTGTTGCTGGTTTGCGGGGCGAAGAATTTTTCCGGTCGCTGGGTCCTTGCTGTATCCGTCCTGCACAGCTTCGCCGGGATGGTTCTTGTAATAGCTGAAGATCGTTTGCAACGCTGTGGGGCTATAGTTCAAATTTTCAACCTGCGCTTGCAATTCCGGTCCAGCTTCCTGCATGACCTGCGCAAAGAAGTGTGCCTGCCTGAGAGCGCTATCGAGCCCGTACTGAGGCAAGTTCGTGTTTAGTTCAGTTGCTACCTGTGCCAGATAGCCGGCATCGGCGTCCGGAAAAAGCTCCTGCAATTGCGCCGCAGTAATTAGGCCCATAGTTCCCTCCATCCCAATCTGTGCAAACGAACGAGGAGTCTCGTGAAACCCCGCCCTGCCGTTCAAGATTGCCATTGTACGTCTCGTTTGCTCGACAAGTATAACGAGCACCTCCATTGGTGAAGGCTGTTAGGCCATGGACGAGGGTGATCGGCGTTCTGGAATTAATGGGCGCCGATTTCAAGGCGGTTGCGGAGGTCTCGGTTCGGTGTTAGCCGGCGCAGGCAGGCATCTCTTCATAACGACGATGACATCGCCAATACGGACGCGCTGCACGGCGCGGATGGTCAGCAGGTCCGGGTCACCCAGCCCTGCACCAAAGAGATAACTTTGCCCACCTTTGACATCGCTACCTCGTCCTACTTGAATAAGTGACTCAACAACACCAGCAGCACGCACAGCCCGACGCCGGTGGCGAAGGTGTACCAGATCAGCTTTTTCTCGACCGGCAGCAGCGGTTCGTACTCGCTCTCCATCTTGCGGATTTCTTCACCAATGACAGGTTCCGGCATAGGTCATCCTTTCACGGTGGGTGGCAACATGCCGCCAAAAAATAGCCAGGAAATCAGCAGGCCCACCCAGATGATGTAACCGAACAGACAAAGCACATACACTGCGGCCAGCTTGGCAATGCCTTCCTGCCACAGTTTGCGGAAATTAGAGAGGACTCCGATGGTGAAGAAAGTCAGGACGAAAAAGATGGCGCGGAAGATGTTGGCTTGCCCCATCGCCGTCTTGACCTTCGGCAACAGCGAAGGCACCAGGGTTCCCAGGACCATGACGCCCAGGAAGGTAACAACATAGCCCAGCACAAACTTGGGGAAGCGCTGCCAAATCTGTTTTGCGCTCACCTTCTGGTCGGCGCGTTGCTCGATTTTGGCGGTCCACACCCAAGCCAACACGAA
>Ga0335081_10011780_pt1 | contig 14158 bp, 10 predicted proteins | sample Lox_Sample_35_FD_206713 | JGI IMG/M metagenome (GOLD analysis project Ga0335081, IMG submission 206713) | Soil microbial communities from Loxahatchee National Wildlife Refuge, Florida, United States - Lox_Sample_3.5 | ecosystem: Environmental > Terrestrial > Soil > Wetlands | place: USA... | reverse complement strand
TCAGTTCGGCTGGGCCGCGCTGGTGCTCGCCGCGGCGCTGATCGGCGGCCTGGCCGCGGCCACCCTGGTGCACGCGTCCGTCGTCATCGCGGTGATCGTCTCCGTGGTGGTGGGCGGCGTGGCGCTGCTGGCCGCGTTCCGGTCGCCGTCGCGGTCGTCCGAGCTCGAGGCCGGCCAGCGCGCGGACTCCGGCCGGCCTCCCGTGGCGGCCCGGCGTCACGCGCTGGCCGGTCCCCAGCCGGGCGCCCAGGCGACCCGCCCGCTGGATCCGACAGTACCTCAGGCCGTCGCCCCGCCCGCGGCCTTCGCGGCCCACGCCCCCGATCCCCTCGCCCCGGCGTCCGCCGACCCGGTCGCCCCGGCGTCCGCCGCGCCCCGCCGGCCCGGATCCGACGGGCAGGCCCGCGAGACCGTGGCCCAGTTGCTGCCTCTCCCGCCGGAGCCGGGTCGCCCGGGCCCGCCGGATGCGCCCTGGTGGGATTCGGCCCAGGGGGCGCCGTCGCCGAGCCCGGGCGCCAGGCGGGCGCCCGCACCTGACCTGTCCACCTACCTGGCGGCCACCTTCATCGCCCAGTGCCCCCGCTGCGGCGCGTTCCAGCTCGACATTCGCCGGGCCGCGAACGACTGGGATTTCCGCTGCGAGTCGTGCGACTACACCTGGACGTGGCAGCCTGGTACGCCGTGGCCGCCTGTCCGGGTCAGGCCCAGGGAGCGTCCGCCTGCCCCCTGAACCCGCCCGGGCCCGTATTTTTCTCTTATCGACGTAAGCACCGGAGGTATTTCATGTACGAGAGAGACATCAGCCGGAGAGATCCTGGCTGCGTGGTTTTCTTGCTTGATCGCTCCGATTCCATGAAGACGATGTGGGCGAACACCCAGGGAAGCCTGGCCGAGGGGGCGGCCCGGGTGCTCAACGAGACCCTGCTCGAATTGCTCTTCACGTCGCAGGGCGAGCCCGGGAAGGCACGTCACTATTTCGACGTCGGCATCTTCGGCTACGGGCTCCGCCCGGTGGCCGGAGGCGAGGGCGTCGAGCCCGCCTTCGGCGGGAAGCTGGCCGGCCAGCCGCTGGTCGCGCTGCCCGACCTGCGGGACAACCCGATCGCGGTCCGGGAGACGCCGTCGGTGGACGTCGGCGCGCCGCCGAGCCGGGTGCCGGTCTGGGTCGAGCCGGTGCACGGCTATCGCACCCCGATGTGCCAGGCGGTCGCGGTGGCGGGCGCGCACGTCTATGAGTGGGCCAGCGCGCACCCCGACTCGTTCCCGCCGATCATCATCAACATCACCGACGGCATGGTGACGGACAGCCCGTACGAGGGCGCCACCCTCGAGGAGTGGGCCCAGCGGCTGGTCAACATCCAGACCAGCGACGGGCCCGCGCTGTTCTTCAATATCTTCCTGTCCCCGGCGCCGGCCAACGGCGTGCTGTTCCCTGCGACGGATTACGGCCTGCCCGAGCCGGGGCCCGAGCTGTTCCGGATCAGCAGCCTGCTGCCCCCGCCGATGATCGCCAGCGCGCAGAGCACCGGCACGATGCTGGAACCCGGTGCCCGGGGGTTCGGCTTCAACGCCGACGCCACCATGCTGGTCAGGTTCCTCGAAGTCGGCACCAAGGTCGACGTGCGCGACTGAGCGGGCCCCGATGCAGATCCAGATGGTCACCTTCAGCGGGCCCAAGGAGGGCAACGCGCCCGGCGAATGGCAGGACGGCGCCTGCGGTGGCGTCGTCGGCGACGGGCGCCGGGCCCGGTTCGTCGTGCTCGACGGCGCCACCACCGCCTACGACCCGGTGCGCTGGGTGGACCAGCTGGTGCGGTCGTTCGCGCCGCAGGCCGGGGGGAGCCAGGGACCCCGGCTCGAGCCCGTCGCGATGCGGGCCTGGTTCGCCGAGATGCAGGACCGGTGGGCCGCCGAGGTGCGGGATTTCGACAGCATCATCGAGGAGCGCAAGTTCGCCGAGGTCGGCTCGTTCGCCACCCTGCTCGGCTTCGAGATCGGCGGGCTCGACGGCCTGGAACCCCGCTGGCGGGCCGTGGCGCTCGGCGACACGGTGCTCTTCCACGTCCGGGCGGACCGCCTGGTCACCGTGTTCCCGCCGATGGGGCCGGACGACTTCGGCACCCTGCCGGACGGCGTGCACACCGCGCGCGCCAGCCTGGACCGGATGACCCAGCGCCTGCTGACCGGCGGCGGGACGCTCCAGGCCGGGGATTTCCTGTTCGCGGCGACCGACGCGATGGCGCAGTGGATCCTGCGCGCCGCCCAGCGTGACGAGGCCAAGCTCTGGCGCACGCTGACCACGCTGGCCCACCCCGACGTGTTCGCCCGCCTGGTCGAGGATCAACGCAGAGAGCAGGACAGCGCCAAGAGGATGAAAAACGACGACGTGACGCTCATGCGCCTGCGGCTGCTGGCCGGCCAGCCCGCCTTCCTGCTGGCATGCCGATGAGCACGTATCCGGCCGCGGGCGACTACTACAAGGCGGTGCAGGCGCCGGCCCGTTCGTTCACCGTGCCGAAGCTGCAGGCGGCCGAGTTCGTCTGGGACAGCCTCGGCCCCACGCTGGCCCGGGGCAGCAGCGCCGTGGTGTTCCAGGCTTCGGTGCAGGGCCAGCCCCGGGCCCTGCGCTGCTACATCAGGAACGACGCCTCCAGCCGGGACCGGTACAGCGCGCTGGACGCCTACCTGACCGAGAACGACCTGAGCCCGTACGTGTCCGGCACCACCTGGCTCGACCACGCCATCACGGTCAACCGCGCGACCTGGCCGGTGCTGACCATGGAGTGGATCGACGGCCGGACGCTGAATGAGTACGTGGACTTCCTGGTCACGAACTCCGACGTGACCGCGCTGACCACGCTGGCCGCCAGGTGGCGGGCGCTGGTCGCGATGCTGCAGGAGAACGAGTTCGCCCACGGCGACCTGCAGCACGGCAACATCATGGTGGACCAGGAGGGGCGGCTGCGCCTGGTCGACTTCGACGGCGTCTGGATCCCGCAGCTGGCCGGGCAGTCCCCGCCCACGGAGTTCGGCCACCCGAACTACCAGCACCCGTTGCAGCACGTCTGGGGCCGCTGGCTCGATACCTTCTCCGCCCTGGTCATCTACCTGTCGCTGGTCGCGCTGGCCAAGGATCCCGCTCTCTGGCTGGCGCTGTACAACTCCAAGAACCTGCTGTTCGCCAAGGGCGACTTCTTCCCCCCGTTCAAGACCGAAGCCTGGAAGCAGCTCGCCGCGGTCAGCGACCCGCAGGTCGACGAGCTGGCCCGGCGCCTGCAGGAGTGCTGCGCTCCGGACTGGATGTCCACCAGGAGCCTGGAGATGACCCTCGACCAGCAGGCGGTGTCCCCGGCCCCGCCGCCGAACCCGGTCGAGCAGCGCTGGTGGGAACGAAAGCCCGAGCCCGGCTCCGCCGCGGCCCGCGCGCAGGCCGGTGCCGCCGCCGCGCCCGGTGCCGCCCCCGCGCCCGGTGCCGCCCCCGCGCCCGGTGCCGCCCCCGCCCCCGCGGCCGGTGTCGGCGCCTCCGCCGGTCCTCCGGCCGCCGGATCACCCCCGCCACTCTGGCCCCAGGGGCCGCTGTCAGCCGGGTCGCGAGCCATGCCCGCCGCGGCCGCGTCCGCCGCGGCCACGGTGTCGGCCCAGGCCGCGACCGCGCTGATCGCCGCGCGTACGCTGCCGGCCCCGCCACCGCTGTCGGCGCCGCTCGGCGTGGCGGGCACCGGCCCGATGCCGCAGCTGAGCCAGACGATGGTGCCGCCGGGCGAGACCATCTGGTGGACCGCGCCCGTATCAGCGTCCGGCCAGCCCTCAGCCAGGCCCGCAACCTCCGGCTACCCCCCGCCCGGCTCCCCGCCCTCCGGCTACCCCCCGCCCGGCTCCCCGCCCTCCGGCTTCCCGGCCCCAGGCCCCGCACCCCAGGGAGCCGGACCCCAGGGTCCCGCGCCCCACGGGTCCGCGTCGTATGGTGCCACGCCCCAATGGCCGGTCCCGCCCGCGCCGGGAGCGCCACCGGGACCGTCCGCGCCCGCGCCGCCCGCCCGGCCCGCGAAGCCGCAACCGGGTCCGGTCGTCGGCGCCATCGTGCTGGGCCTCGCAATCCTGCTCCTGATCATCGGTGCCGCCAGCCACGTGTCCATCATCGTCATCGGCGGCCTGGTGGCGGGCGCCTGGGGCATGTGGCGGCTCGTCACCGGGAGCGGGACCAAACCCCCCGGCCAGAACTGACCCGGCTACGGCACCACCCACTGCAGCTGTTTCCAGTACGTCAGCAGGTCGCCGTCGTTCGCGCCGACCAGCACCACCATGACCTGCTGCTGGTTGTCGCTGGTGACGATGATGGGGTTGTTGCTCTGGTTGGCGTATTCGGCGATGCTGCCGGTGATGTCAGGTGAGGAGCTGGTGAAGGCCGACTCGCACTCGACGATGAAGTTCACGAAGCTGCCGTTGGTCGTGCATCCCGTCTCTTTCCTGAACTTCACCGCAGTCAGGAAGTTGCTGAATCCGGCGCGGAGTGCCGCCTGGCCCGGATACAGGTAGTAGATGATGGTCGAGGCGGGCAGGCCGCTCGGGGCAGTGCACTGGCTCACCGCGGTCGCGCCGGACGAGGTGCCGGTGTTGTGGCAGTTGCTCGTGCCCTTGATATTGTCCGGGATCTTGGTCAGCAGGATCTGGTAATCCGACGACGGGGTGGGGTCGGGAGCCGGATCCGGCGATCCGTGCGGGGCCGGGCTTGTGCTGTTCCCTCCGCTGGGCGGCGTCGGCGAGGTCACCGCGACCGTGTGGGCGGGAAACGGGCTCAGGTGCGCCACCGCCGCGACGCCCAGGTACCCGGCGACCAGCGCGATGGCCGCGGCGACACCGATCGTGTTCCGGCTGAGCACCCGTGACCCGGACGGCCTCCGCGGTGGCTGCCCTCCGGCGCCCCCCGCCATCCCCGGCGGTATCCCCGGCCCGCCCGGTATCCCCGGCCCGCCCGGTATCCCCGGCCCGCCCGGTATCCCCGGCCCGCCCGGTATCCCCGGCCCGCCCGGTATCCCCGGCCCGCCCGGTATCCCGGGCCCGGCCTCCGGACCAGCGCCGCCGCTCTCCGCGTTCGCTAGCGGCACGCTTCCGCCCGCCGCGCGCGTGCCCGCCGCCCCCGCACCTGCAGCGCCAGCAGTCGCTCCCGCGCCTTCTGCCCCGGCTTCCGGGCCCACGTCCGCGGGTCCGGCGCTCGCGGCCTCGGCGGCCTCGCCGCCCGGATCCGCGGTGGTGGCCGCCCCGTCGCCGGGATTCCCGCTCGCGACTGGCCCGCCCGCCGCGCTCGCACTCGCGGGCGCCTCGCCTCCGGCGCCCCCGCCTGCCGCCGCCTCGCTTTCGGCAGCCACGGTGCTTTCGGGGCTCTGGCCGGGCCCGCTGACTGCTCCGATGCGGGCCGTCGGCTGGGTGCCGCCGGACGCGATCAGTCCCAGGGCGCGCGCGAACTCGCGCACTACCCACAGGGACGCGGCGGCGTCCAGCCCGTGCGCCTCGGCCAGGGTGGCGGCCACGGACTGAATCGCACCGTAGTTACCCATCTTGGGGATCAGGTCCCGGAGCAGCGCGGGCACGTCGGTCCGGACTGCGCTGCCGATCAGGATGGCCTCGCCGGGCAGGTCACCCAGGCGCTCCTGGCAGATGGCGTCCATGATGACCACGTTCGACAAGGCCTCAGGACCGTGCTCGGCCACGGCCGCGTGCAAGGCCAGGCGAGCCTGCCCGCCCGGGTCGATTACGTGCCCGTTCCCTTCAGTCACCAAGGACCTCCCAAGAGGCGCTCGTGCGCCGCTACGGTCACCTTAGTGCTACGGGTGACCGATGGTCATGGCACGGCGATCAGCGCAGCCGCCGATCGGCGGTGCTTGCGTCCGGCCTGCAGCCCGCCCTTCCCAGATGCCCCGTCAGCCCCATACATCCCGTCAGCCCCGTCCGGTCGGCCTGGATTCGCCCCAGCGCCCGCCCCGAAACAGCATCGGTGGTCCATCGATGCTGCCCCGGCGACATCAAAGGACCATCGATGTCGTTTCCGGGCTTTTCCGGGCGGGCGCCGGCCCGGCTCCGGGCCGCCCCAGAGAGCCAGCTGAGGCTGGCGGGGCTGGCGGGGCGCACAGGGCGGGCAGGGCGCGGGCGGCCGGGCTCCGGCCAGGCGAGCGTAGCCCTCAGCGCAGGAAGTCCCGCAGGCGGCGGAGCTGGCGTCCGACGTGCGCACTCGGCACGACGTGGCCGGTGAACGGATGAACCGACAGGTCCTTTGCCCGCGGTGATCTCGTTGTACGCGGCGAACACCGTCGACGTCAGGCAGATCGTGTCCATCAGGCCCACGCTGAGCAGGCATCACGGTGATCCGGCGGGCCAGCAGGGCACGGTCCACGTAGCGCAGGGTGTCGAGCGCCGCCGGGATCAGGTCCACCTTGTGCGCGATGAACTCGGGCACCTCGGCGTACGGCGCCTCCGGGGCCAGCGCGATGCCGCGCTGGATGTCGCACAGGAACGGCACGTCCGCCTGGCATACCGCGACCGCCTGCGGGACCACCACGGGCGTATGCCCCTCCGCGTCGGCGGGCCGCAGGTACCCAGGCCCTGACGCGGTCGCCGGCCGCCCCGGAGAACTCTGTGTCGTACACCTCGACCGGCGCGTAGGTATCGGCTTCGTACCTGGTCAGCGCGGGCGGGCGGGCCGCGGCGCGGGCCTGTTCCAGCTGCCGCTGCCATCGCAGGTCAAGATCTGGCGGCTCCGTGGTATCCGTGCGATAATCACGCAGTTGCTCCGAAGGCATATCAAACCAGGGCATTAGTCTCTCCGCCCAGTCAAGGCGCCCGCATGTAGCCCTACCATTTCCTTGTGACGGCGGATCCCGAGGCGCGCGGTGATCGATGGCACCGCGGGCCCGGGGTATACGGTAACCGGGGCTCTGCTGGCTCCGGGGAGGACGACCCTGCAGGCCGTGCCGCCAGCGGCGGCGGGCCCGAGTTCCCCCGAGGGCAAGGCGACGGGATGCATGGTGACGGGATGTACGCCGACGGGACGTACGGCGGCCGCCGGAGCCGCGGCGGCTCGCCGGGGCGGAGGCGCCGCGCCGCCATCCTCGCCCTGATCCTCGGCGTCGCGGGGCTCGTCGTATCCCTGGCCGGGGTGACCATCCAGCTGCTGCCCAGGCACTTTACCGCTGACCAGCAGCGTGAGATCGAGGCGTGGGAGGTCATGCGGCGCTGGCAGACGATGCCTGCCGGGAAGATCTTCCCGGCCTCGGTCTCCTACCAGCTTTCCGCCGTCGCGCTGCAGGACGCGTCCCCGCTGAGCCTGAACGCGATCCGCGTCAGCATCGCGCCGCAGCAACCCGACTGCGCCAAGGCCGTGACCAGCGCGGTGGTCGGCGCGGTGCTGCGCAGGAACGGGTGCAAGGCGGTGCTCCGCGCGACCTACGTGGATGCTACCAGGAGCTACGTGATGACCGTCGGCGTGGCGGTGCTGCCGAACGCCGCCGCTGCCGCCAGCGCCAACAGCGGGCTGTCCCAGCCGCGGCTGGCCGCCGTGCGCGAGGTCGGCGGCATCGGACGGCTGTCGGTCGGCGTGCGGGTGGTCAGGTTCGGCGGCGCGGCGGCCGGGCGCTACGACTACAACCGGCAGATCTCCGCCAGCTTCGCGGCCGGCCCCTACCTCGTCATGTACGCGGCCGGGTACTCCGACAGCAGGCCACGGGTGCCGGTGGCCGACGACAGGTACTCCGACGCCGAGATGACCAGCATGGCCGCGGGCGTCGCGCATTCCGTGGCGGATACCCTCGCCGCCAGCCCGGCCCCGCCGCAGTGTCCGGGGACGCCTGGATGCTGAACCACAGGTGGCGCCCGGGGCTCGCCCTACTGGCCGCGTTCGGCATGGTCTTGCTGGCCGTGCTAGCCGGCCCGGCTGGCGCCGCGGTGCGGCAAGACAGCGGGGAGTTCGCCGCCTCGGCCACCGCGGACAGCATCAGGGACAACCAGCAGTGGGTACTCGGCATGCTCGACGCCGAAGCGGCGTGGCAGGTGACCAAGGGCGCCGGGGTGACCGTCGCGGTGATCGACAGCGGGGTGAACCCGGACGTCAGCGACCTGGCCGGATCGGTCATCACCGGACCGGACTACACCGGCGTGACCACCAGCCCGGCCAGCAAGAACTGGGGCGTGCACGGCACCTGGATGGCGTCGCTCATCGCCGGGCACGGGCACGAGGGCGGCTTCAGCGGCGTGATCGGCGTCGCCCCGGAAGCGCGGATCCTGTCGATCCGGGTGATCCCGGACCGCGGCGACCCGCACTACCACCGGTACGAGCGCGAGCCCGAAACGGTCATCCAGCGGTCCCTGGCCGACGGGATCCGCTATGCGGTGACGCACGGTGCGCAGGTCATCAGCATGTCCATCGGCTACAGCGCGCCGAGCGCGACGGTCCGGGCCGAACTGCAGCAGGCCTACGACCACAGCGTGGTGGTGCTCGCCTCCGCCGGGAACTCGGGCGGCCCGTCGGACCGTGACGGTGAGGCACCCGAGTCCTTCCCGGCCAACTACCCGGGCGTGATCAGCGTGGGCGCCGTCAATCAGAGCGGCGCGGTGGCCGGGTTCTCCAGCGACAACCTGTCCGTCCAGGTGGCGGCGCCCGGGGTGCTGGTGCCTGCCCAGGGCCGGGACGGCCAGTACTGGCTGGTCAGCGGCACCAGCCCGGCCTGTGCGCTGGTGGCTGGGGTGGCCGCCCTGATCAAGTCCAGGTACCCGCGGCTCGCGCCGGACCTGGTGGCCAGCGCGCTGACCTCGACGACCACGGACCGGCCGGCCGAGGGCTACGACAGCCAGGTCGGGTTCGGCATCGTGGACGCGGCCGCCGCCCTGGCCAGGGCCGGGCGACTGGCGGGCGCCCGGCCGGTCAAGACCGGATTCAAGGCCACCGCGGAGTATCGCGGCGTGCTGCCACCCGAGCCGGTCGCCCCGCGGGGTTCCGGCCAGCTCGTCCTGTTCGCATTCCTCGCGCTGGTCTCGCTGGCGCTGACCGCCGCCGCCGCGACCCGGCTGGCCATGCACCGGCGCGCGAGCCGGTGACCGCGGGCGAGCCGGTGACCGCGGGCGAGCCGGTGACCGCGGGCCAGCCGGTGACCGCGGGCCAGGGCGACGCCGAACGGCCGCCGGTCGACGACTTTGCCAGCCAGGTCCTCGACGTGGTGGACTCGATCCCGCCCGGCCGGGTGATGTCCTACGGCGACATCGCCGAGTACCTGAGCGCCGGCCCGGGACCGCGCCAGGTCGGCCGGGTGATGTCCGTTTACGGCGGCGCGGTGGCCTGGTGGCGGGTGATCCACTCCGACGGCACCCCCGCGCCCGGCCACGACAGCGTGGCGCTGCGGCACTACCTGGCCGAGGGCACCCCGCTCCGCTCGGCCCGCCCGCCGGTCCGGGTGGACATCCGCCGCGCCCGCTGGCGCGGCGGATCCTCGCCCCCGCACCCCGGCGGCCCGAAGTTTGCTGGCCGCGGCACGTAGCCCCGCGACCGGAGCCCGCGACACGCCGGGCGTACGCTGGACCGGCGGAGAAATGTCAGTGCCGTCTGCTGGAATGCAAAGGATGGACCAGTCCCGCGCCCCTGCGTACCGCCTCGTCCGCCGCCCGCCGGCCGGCGCCGCGCCAGGCACCGGCGCCGCGCCAGGCACCGGCGCCGCAGCCGGCGCCGTCCCCGGGCCCGGGCCCGCCGCGCCGCGCCTGGACCAGCACCAGCAGCGGGTGGTGGACCACAAGGGCGGCCCGCTCCTGGTGCTGGCGGGGCCGGGCACCGGCAAGACGACCACGATCGTGGCCGCCGTCGCCGACCGGATCGAAAACCGCGGCATAAGCCCCGAACGGATCCTGGTTCTCACCTTCAGCCGTAAGGCGGCCGCCGAGCTGCGCGAGCGCATCACCGCGAGACTGCGGCGGACCACCCGCGAGCCGCTGGCGGTGACCTTCCACAGCTACGCCTACGCGCTGGCGCGCCGCGAGTTCGTGCTGGCCGGCGACGAGCCGCCGCGGCTGCTCTCCGCGCCGGAGCAGCTGCTCGAGGTGCGCCGCATGCTGAAAGGCGAGGCGCAGGACGGCGAGGCGCGCTGGCCCGAGCGGCTGCGGCCGGCCCTGGGCACCAGAGGCTTCGCCGAGGAGGTGCGCGACCTGCTGCTGCGCGCCGCCGAGCGCGGCCTGGACGGCCGCGGACTGCGGCAGCTGGGGAAGCAGAAAGACCGCGACGACTGGGTGGCGGCCGCCGCGTTCCTGGACCGGTACGCGGCGCGCTTCGACCTCGCGCCGGTCCCGGCCTACGACTACGCCGAAATCGTCCGCATCGCCGCCGCCCTGCTCGGCCGCGAGGAGACCAGGCAGCGCGAGCGCGCCGCCTACGACGTGGTGCTGGTCGACGAGTACCAGGACAGCGACCCGGCCCAGGAGTCGCTGCTGATGGCGCTGGCCGGGGATGGCCGGGAGCTGATCGCGGTCGGTGACCCGGACCAGTCCATCTACGCGTTCCGCGGCGCCGACGTGCGCGCGCTCACCGAGTTCCCCTACCGGTTCCGCAGCGCCGACGGCCAGCCCGCGCCGGTGCTGGCGCTGCGCACCTGCCGCCGCAGCGGGTCTTTCCTGCTGGCCGCGTCCCGCCGGGTGGCGCGCAGGCTCCCGGCCGCGCCCGGGGCGAGCGCCGCGGAGGCCCGCCACCGGCTGCTGGTGCCCACGCCGGAGAGCCCGCCCGGTGAGGTCCGCATCCTGGTCGCCGACAGCTCGACCCAGGAGGCCGCGCTGGTGGCCGACACGCTGCGCCGGGCCCACCTGGCCGACGGCGTGCCCTGGGCACATATGGCCGTCCTGGTGCGCTCGGCCACCCGCCAGGTGCCGCTGCTGCGGCGAGCGCTGACCGCGGCCAACGTGCCGGTCACCGTGGCCGGCGATGAGCTGCCGCTGGCCGAGGAGCCGGGCACCCGGCCGCTGCTCATGCTGCTGCGCTGCGCGCTGCGGCCGGCCGAGCTCGACGAGGCGGCCGCCGCCGAGCTGCTCTGCGGTCCGCTCGGCGGCACCGACGCCCTCGGCCTGCGCCGCCTGCGCCGGTCCCTGCAGCTGCTCGCCGACGCCGACCCGGACCAGGCAAGCCAGCCAGCCACTAACATGCTCGCGCACGCGCTGCTCGACCCGCGGGACCTGACCGTGGTCCCGGACCGGGTGGCCGAGCCCGCCAAGCGCCTGGCCGGCCTGCTCGCCACGGCCAGGGACGCGATCGCCAAGGGCGGCAGCGCCGAGGACGTGCTCTGGGCCATCTGGGACGCCTCCGGCCAGGCCGGGCAGTGGCAGCAGGTCAGCGCGGCGGGCGGCCCGGCGGGAGCGGCCGCGGACCGGGACCTGGACGCGGTGCTCGCGCTGTTCGACAAGGCCGGGCACTTCGCCGACAGCATGCCGCCCGGCGCGCCCGGCCTGTTCGCCGACAGCCTGTCCGGGCAGGAGATCGTGGGCGACACGCTGGCCGAGCGGGCCGTCCGCGAGGACTGCGTCCGTGTCCTCACCGCGCACCGGTCCTAGGGCCTGGAGTGGGACGTCGTGGTGGTGGCGGGCGTCCAGGAGGAGACCTGGCCCGACCTGCGGATGCGCGGCTCCCTGCTGGGCGTGGACGAACTCGCCGAGGCGGTGTACCTCGGCCCCTCCGGGGCGGGGCCACCCGGCCAGGCCGGCCTGTCCGCGGCGGCCGACGTGGACGCCGCCATGCTGGCCGCCAAGCTGCTGGCCGAGGAGCGCCGGCTGTTCTACGTGGCGGCCACACGCGCGAAAAAGCGGCTGGTCGTCACCGCGGCGGGCGGCGAGGACACGGACCAGCGCCCTTCCCGGTTCCTGACCGAGCTGGCCGGTGACGCGATACCGGTCGAGCGGGTCGCCGAGAGCCGGCACCGCTGGCTGTCCATGCCCGCGCTGGTCGCCGACCTGCGCCGGGCCGCGGCCGACACCGCCCGCCCGCCGGCCGTGCGCCAGGCCGCGGCGGCCCAGCTGGCCCGGCTGGCCGCGGCCGGGGTCCGCGCGGCCCACCCGCGCGACTGGTATGCGCTGACCGAGCTGTCCGACGCCGGCCCGATCGTGGCCCCGGGCGAGGCGGTCCGGCTGTCACCCTCCCAGGTCGAGTCGTTCACCCGGTGTGGGCTGCGGTGGCTGCTCGAGGCGGCGGTCGGTGCGGGACAGACCGATGTCCTGCGTCACCTGGGCACCGTCATTCACGCCGCCGCCGTTCTGGCTGCGTCCGGTGCGACCGAACGGATGGTGACCGAACGCATCGATGAAATCTGGCACCATCTCGACTTCGGCAGCGCCTGGTACAGCGCCAAGCAGCGGGCCCTGGCCGAGCGCATGGTCCGCAGGTTCCTCGACTGGCACGCCGCGAACCCGCGCGAGCTGATCGCGGTGGAGCAGGCGCTCAAGGTACGGATCGGCCAGGTCGAGATCACCGGGCGGGTGGACCGGCTGGAAGCCGACGATCAGGGCCGCGCGGTCGTCATCGACCTGAAGACCGGCGGCAGCGCGCCGCGCGAGGACGAGCTGGGCCGGCACCCGCAGCTCGGCGTCTACCAGCTCGCGGTGCTGCTCGGCGCGTTCGAGCGGTTCAGCCTGGCCGAGCCGGGCGGCGCGGAGCTCGTCCAGGTCGGCAAGGCCGCGGGAGTGACGCTCCGCGCCAAGGTGCAGCGGCAGGGCGCGCTGGCCGAGGACCCCGAACCCGGCTGGGCCAAGGACCTGGTGGAGACCGTCGCGGCCGGCATGGCCGGGCCGGTCTTCGAGGCCCGGGTCAATCCCGGCTGCCGCACCTGCCCGGTCGCCTCCTGCTGCCCGGTCCACCCCGAGGGCGAGCAGGTCACTCCGTGACGCCGGCCCCGTCCAGGGCGGCCAGCGCGTCGCGCGCCTCGTGCTCGATCGGCGGCGGCACGTCGGCCAGGTCCAGTACGTGCCGCAGGGCTTTGGCGTAGGCGACGTCGTAAGCCTGCTCGGTGTCCGCCGGCACGTCGGGCACCACGCCGGTGCCCTGCCAGTTGGTGCCGGTGACCGGGTTGACCGAACGCGCGAACGGTATCCCGATGTGCACCGCGGCGCTGATCGGGAAGCCCCGGGTCGGGTGCGCGCCGCCGCCGGTCGTCTCGCCGACCACCTGCGCCCGGCCGAGCGCCTGCAGCGTGTAGCACAGGTCCTCGCCGCCGGAGAACGTCCGGTGGCTGGTCAGCACGTAGACCGGCTTGTCGGTGTAGCGGGTGCCAGGCACGTAGGGCAGCGCCCAGAACTGCCTGGTCTCCCCGGTGTCGGCGTGGAAGATGTCGTTGAGGTGGGTAGGCCGCTCGTCGAAAAGGTAGCTGCACCAGAACACCACGCCGTCCGGCGCGCCGCCGCCGTTCTGGCGCATGTCGATGATGAGCGCATAGGTCCCGGCGACCAGTTCCATGGCCGCGGTGATGGCGGGCCCCGCGTTGGCCGCCATGGCCATCCGGCGCAGGTCGATGTAGCCGATGTTGCCGTCGAGCCGCTCCACTCGGCGGATGCCGAAGTTGTCCATCCGCCCGATCCGGCGCATCTTCTCGCGGTCCGGCAGCTTCTTCTCGCGGTCCGGCAGCTTCTTCTCGCGGTCCTCCGGCTTCTCAGGTCCGGGACGCGGACCTGGCCCGCCGCCGAGCACCACGCGCAGGTGCTTGTCCCCGGTGACCTCCTGCAGGTGAGTGGTCAGCCGCTCGGTCAAGGTGATCTCGTCCAGGTGGTCGTACTCGCCGGCCTCCAGCCGCGCCTCGATCGCGGTGGCGGCCTGCTCGGCCTGCTCGGGGAATACGTAGTTGGCCCGCAGCAGTTCCAGGGCCTTGGTCACGATCTCGCGCCCGGACAGCTGCTCGGCGGCCAGCGACCCGTCGTCAGGCACGCTGATCCGCGGCGCGCCTGGTTCGTCGAAAGTGAACTCGAGCAGCCGGGCCGCGGGCAGCCGCAGCGAAAGCTCCCGCCTGATCGCGTCGATCCCCGCCTGGTGGGCGTCCTGCCACGCGGCCAGGGCCTGCTCCGGCGGCCCGTCCGCGGCCGGGACGAACACCCGCACCATCAGCTCGCCCCGCTCGATGGCCGGGTCGTCGCCGTGCTGCAGCAGCACGGCCCGCCGCAC
>Ga0335081_10011779_pt1 | contig 14160 bp, 14 predicted proteins | sample Lox_Sample_35_FD_206713 | JGI IMG/M metagenome (GOLD analysis project Ga0335081, IMG submission 206713) | Soil microbial communities from Loxahatchee National Wildlife Refuge, Florida, United States - Lox_Sample_3.5 | ecosystem: Environmental > Terrestrial > Soil > Wetlands | place: USA... | reverse complement strand
TGGCGGCGATACTGATTGCTCTTGGCGAAACCTTCGGGTGGATCTGGGTCGTCGTCTATTACCTGACGCGGTTCATGACGAGGCAGTGACCATGGCGCAGACCCGCGAACGGTATCGAAAGCTGCCTGGCCATCGCCGTGGCCTGTTTCGCGGCTCGAGCGTGTGGATGGGCTCCGACCACCTGCTGCTGGTGAAGTCCGTGCGATTCCGCGAGGAATACAAGCGCTTCTTCCTGCGCGATGTGCAGGCCATCGTGGTGGCCGAAAGACCGCGCTTCCACATCTCCACGCAGTCTCTCGGGATCGCGTTCCTGTGGGGCTTCCCGTGGCTGTTCTACACGTTCTTGCCCAGGGGTTTCCCGACGGTCTGGTGGTGCGCCGCAGCAGCACTCGTGGTCACGTGGCTCTGCTTCTCGGCCTTCTTTAGCTGCACCTGCCGGCTTTACACCGCGGTCAGCAACGATGAGCTGCCCTCCATCTATCGCACCTGGACCGCGCGCAGATTTCTTGCGAGGGTGAGACCGCGAATCGAAGAGGTTCAGGGCGCTTTGGATCCGAACTGGACCGCCGCCGGCGATCTTGCCAGTCTCGGCCCTCCCGCGCCGGCCGCTGCTCCCGGAGCTTCGCCGTCCGAGCAGGGCGCTGCCGCGCGCAGCCGCACGGTTGCGTCGGATGTGATGATCGGCAGCCTGCTGGTGCGTGGAATCCTCGATTTCTTCCCTCGCCAGTTCGCCGCAGGCCCCTTTCGCTGGGTCTCGTATCTCGTGGTGCTGATCTGGCTGGTATCCGCGACCGCGGCCCTGGTCCAGCACCACCGCGGCATTCTGCGCGCGGCCATGCAGAAACTGGCGGTCGTCAGCATCGTTGTCGCGGGCATCGGATACTACGTTTCGGTCGGCGGCCTGACGGCCATCAACTTCAGCCGGAACGCGCAATTGGACGAGCGGGCGCTGGTAGACATTCCGGCTTTTATTCTCATCGGCCGGACCTTCGGCGCGCTGAACGTGCTACTGGCCATAGCAGGGATCGTCATCGTTTTGAGCAGCGCCAGCCGCCAGCCGGATATCATAAAGAACTGAACGGCGTATGACCGGCTCGCCCATCCAACAGCGCTGCTGGAACCACGAAGACCGCGAGGCTTCCTGCCGGTGCCCGCTCTGCACGCGCAGCTTCTGCCGCGAGTGCGTCACCGAGCACGAATCGCGTCTGCTCTGCGCCGCGTGTCTCAACGCTCTCGCGCAACAGCGCGCCGAGCGCCGCGTGCTCCGCCGCTTCGCTCCCGCCGGCCTGGCCCTGGCCGGGATCGTTCTCGCGTGGTGCGTGTTTTACGGGGTGGGCGAGGCCTTTCTGGAATCCACGGCGCGGCCGGAGCAACCGTCATGGCCCAGCCGCTAGGCCGCGACGGCGCGGTTCCGCTGCTCGAAGGCGCCGCTCACCTGTTGCGCCGGACGCCGCTCGCCACGCTGCTGTGCAGCCTGATGGGCACCGCGCCCTTCGCGCTCGGCCTGTTGCTGTTCTGGAACGACGTCACCAGCCCGCGCACCACCAATGCCACCTGCGCCATCGAGTCCGCCGTGCTGGCTTTGCTGCTGGCATGGATGAATTGCTGGCGCGCGGTCTTCGCCGGACGGCTGCGCCGCCAACTCACCGGCGCGCCCGATTCGCCGTGGAACTGGCGCCGCACCTGGCGCCTGTTCGGCGGCCAGGCTTTCTTGGGCTCGAGTAAGCTGTTGGTGCTGCCGCTCTCTGCCGTGATCGTTTTCCCTTTTGCGTGGGTGGTGGCTTTCTACCGCAGCACTGCCGTCCTTGCCGATCGCGACGATCTCGACCCGCTGCAAGTAATCTCCCGTGCGCGGCAGCTTGCCGGCCTGCAGCGATTGCAAAGCTGGGCCGTGCTCCCGGTCTTCCTGTTTCTTTACGTGATGCTGGCCGTCAACCTGGCGCTGACGCTGGCGAGCCTTCCGCAACTGGTCCGCGTCTTCACCGGTTACGAATCCGAGTTCAGCCGCAGCGGCGTCTTCTTTGTCTTCACTCCGCTGTTCCTGCTCTCGGTGATCGCCATTTCCTGGATGGCCTTCGACCCCTTTATCCAGGCTGTCTATTGCGTGCGCTGCTTCCGCGGAGAATCCGTGCGCACGGGCGAAGACCTGCGCGCCGGACTCCGAGCATTGCGAGCCGCCGGCGCGGTCCTGTTGCTGCTGCTGATACCGCTGCGCTCGTTCGCCGCCGTCTCCCCCGCCGAGCTTGAGAAATCGGTGCGGCAAGCCATGCAGTCCCACGAATACGACTGGCGCGTGCCGGCGCCGCCCGCGCCCGCTCAACATGTTCCGTGGCTGATCAGAATGACGGACCGTGTGGTGGATGGCATCAGGGCTGTCGTGGACTTCATCCGCGACGCGATTCACCGGTTCCTGGATTGGATGCGAAACCGGCTGAACCTGCCCGGGCCGCCGCCCGGCAAAGCTCCCGCCCGCGGCTTGCACTGGGGCATCTACATTCTAATCGGCGTTGTCGCGGCAGTGGCCCTCTGGATGGCCTGGCGGCGCCGCTGGCTCCACGTGCCGCAGGCGAAGACCGCCGCGCACGTTCTGCCGGCCGTGCGATTGGACGCCGAAGATCTATCGCCCGACCGGCTCCCCGAGGAAAGCTGGCTTGCGCTCGCCGCGCGCTCGTTGGAGGAACAGAATTTCCGTTTCGCCCTTCGCGCTTTCTACCTGGCGAACCTCGCCTGGCTGGGCCGCCGCGAGTTCCTAGCGATTCACCCCGGGAAGACCAACCGCGAGTACGAGCTCGAACTGCGCCGCAAGGCGCGCCCGTTTGCCGAAGCCCGCCAGTTGTTCTCCGCCAATATCGCCGATTTCGAACGGGCCTGGTACGGCCTGCACGAAGTCACCGCGTCCGATGCCGGCGAATTCAGCGCGCGTGTTGACCAGATGAAATCGATCCTGGTCGCGGCGCAGGGAGCGGCCGCATGACGCCCGTGGGGCAGATTGTAAACATGCGGACCGATTGTCAATCGGTCCCCGTACGCACGAGCTTCAGCTTGTGCCGCCTCGCAGGAGGCGCCTCATGAGCCCGGCGCCCAACAACACCCGCGCGGGCCTCCTGCTCATCCTCCTCGCCGCGGTCTTTACCTACGTCCTCATTCATCTATTCAGCGTCCGGTTCGCCACCGGCGAAGTCTATCCCGAGTACTCCAGCCTGCGCAGCGATCACGACGGCGCCAAGCTCCTCTACGACAGCCTGTCGCGCACGCCTGGCGTCATCGTCAGCCGCAGTTATCAGCCACTGGACTTTGTGGAAGACAACGCCGCCACCATCTTCCTGCTCGCCGTTGATCCCCAGGAGTTCGGCCGGAGCGCCGAGCCGTACCTGAAGGCGATCGAGCGCGTGGCCGGCCGCGGCAATCGCGTGGTGGCGGCGATGAGATGGTCGAAATATACGCATCCCGAGCGCGCCGAGGAACTCCAACGGCAATGGCACGTCCGTTTCGATGTGGACCCGGACGTGAAGCACGCTCACCATCTCTACTTCAGCGAGGCCGCCGGCTGGCGGGTGCTGGACCGCGCCGGCGCGCAGATCCTGGCCATCGAAAAACCTTTCGGCAAAGGCAGCGTAGAGCTGGTTTCGGAGAGCGACGATTTCGGCAATGCGGCCACCGCGGCTCTGGACCGCCTCGCCACGGTCTCAACCGCGATCGGCCCCAACTCGCGCGTGGTTTTCGACGAGGAACACTTCGGCATCGCCGCATCCGGCAGCGTGGTGGGACTGGCGCGCCGCTTCCGCCTCACCGGCATGGCCATCGGCCTTGCGATCTGCGCCGCGCTCTTCATCTGGAAGAACGCGTCCGGGTTTCCACCGCCATCTCTTGCGCCTATGGCCGAGCGTCTTTCCGGCCGCACGTCCGCTTCGGGCCTGCTCACTCTTTTGCGGCGCCATATTCCGCCCGGTGAACTGGCCGCGGTCTGCTGGCGCGAATGGCTGGCCGGCAATCGCGGTGAAGTTCCACCGGAGGGTGTCCGCCGCGCCGAAGCCGCTCTTCACCAGCAGCCCGGCCGCCCGCTCGAAACCGTGCGCGAGATCCAAACCGTTCTGCACGCGAAAGGACCGCTTTGAACCTCGATCAATTCCAAGCTGCCATTGCGAACATCACCGCTGAAATCGGCAAAGTGATCATTGGGCAGGACGACGCCATTCGCTACTCGCTGGTGGTGGTGTTGTGCAATCAGCACGCCCTGATCGAAGGCGTGCCGGGCCTGGCAAAAACGCTGCTTGCCCGCACCCTGGCCGCGACGCTCGGCTGCGAGTTCAAGCGTATCCAGTTCACCCCCGACCTGATGCCCGCCGATATCACCGGCACCAACATCTTCAACCTGGCGCGCAACGAGTTCTCGCTGGTCAAGGGCCCGCTGTTCACCACCTTCCTGCTGGCGGATGAAATCAACCGCGCGCCCGCCAAGACGCAATCGGCGCTGTTGGAAGCGATGCAGGAGCGCACCATCACCATCGATCGCGAGAGCTACCGCCTCTCGCCCAACTTCACCGTCTTCGCCACCCAGAACCCCATCGAGTCCGAAGGCACCTATCCGCTCCCGGAAGCCCAGAAAGACCGGTTCATGCTCAAGATTCCGATGACCTGGCCGAACGCCGACGAAGAGCTTTCGCTCGGACGCCGCAGCCTCGACCAGACCGCGCCCGAAGCGGTGCTCGAGCGCGGCGAAGTGCGCCAGTCTCTCACCGAGCCGGATCTCGCCGCCTTACGCGAGGCGCTGGAGATGGTGCGCGTCAGCGACCAGTTGCTGGATTACGCCGTGCAGGTGGTGCGCCGCACCCGCACGGACGATGCCGTCCTGGTTGGCGCCGGTCCGCGCGCCACGCAGGGCCTGCTGCGCTCTTCGCGCGCGTGGGCCGCGATTTCGGGCCGCGATTTCGTCAGCCCGGACGATATTCGCGCCGTGGCGTCGCCGGTGCTCGAACACCGCATCCTGCTGCGTCCCGAAACGGAGCTGGAGGGCGTGCGCATCGCCGAGGTTCTGGACCGCATTCTGCACGAGGTGCCGGTGCCGCGATGATGGTTCCCTCGCAGCGGCTGTTGTTGCTAGCCGCGGTAGTGGTGTTGCCGCTGGCCACCGCCGGCGGATTAGTCCCTGGCCTGGCGGAGCCATGCATCGCCACGCTGGCTCTGTGCGCCGCCGCTGCCGCGGTGGACGCTTTGCGAGGCCGCGAACGCCTGGACGCGCTCGACCCGCGCTTGCCCGCGGTCCAGCGCCTCACCAAAGATGTTCCAGCGGGCGTGCCCATCACCATCGAGAACCGTTCACCGCTCGCTCTTCCAGTCCGGCTCAGCCCTGCCATGCCGGAAGGCGTCACGTCCGCGTCGCCGGTCGAAGAGACCATCGCCCCCGCCGGTTCTTCGCTGTTCGAATGGAGATGCACCGGCGCGGCCCGCGGAGATCACCGGCTGGCCGCGCTTCATCTTGAAACGCTCTCTCCATTCGGCCTGTGGATGATCCGCGGCGCGGCCAAGGTCGAGTGCGCCCTGCGCGTCTATCCCAATTTGCGCGACCGCGCTACGGCCGCGCTCTTCCAGCGCACCGCGAACATCGGCCTTCGCATGCGCCGCCAGGTAGGCAAGGGCCGCGAATTCGACAATCTGCGCCAATACCTGCCGGGCGACAGCTACGAAGACATCTACTGGAAAGCCTCGGCCCGCCGCCATTATCCGGTGGTGAAGCTGTACCGCGTGGAACACGCCCAGGAGATCTACGCCGTGGTGGATTCCTCGCGCCTCTCCGCGCGCGAGGGGATTCTGGAAAGCTACGTCAACGCCGCGCTCCACCTGGCGCTGGTCGCCGAACGCCAGGGTGACCGCTTCGGCCTGGTCACCTTCAGCGACCGCACGCACCGGTTTCTACGCGCCCGCAACGGCATGGACCACTTCCGCCTGTGCCGCGAGACCATCTACAATCTCGAGGCTCGCAAGGTCAGCCCCGATTTCCGCGACGTGTTCACCACGCTGCAGTTGAATCTCCGTCGCCGCGCCCTCCTGGTGTTTTTCACTTCGCTCGACGACGCACTGCTGGCCGAGATCTTCGAGCAGGAGGTCGCGCTGCTGGCGCGCCGCCACGTGGTGCTGGCCAACGTCACTCAACCGCCCGGTCTCAAGCCGCTGTTTACCGATGCCGCCGCGGCCGACCTCGATTCGCTCTACGGCAGCCTGGCCGGACAGATCCTCTCGAATCGCATGCGGCGGCTCAAGATCGCTCTGAGCAACCGCGGCGTGCGCCTGTCGGTGGTCGATCCCCAGCGCATCAAAACCCAGGTAACCTCGGAGTATCTGGAAGTGAAGCGGAGACAAGTGCTGTGATCATCGATCTGCCGCGGTTCGTGGCCGCCGAGCGCGCCTACTGGGACGAGCTGCAGGCGCTCGTCGCGCGCCTGGAGACCGAACCGGAGTGGCGGCTCCCGCTGGCTGAAATCGAGCGGCTGCACTATCTCTATGAGCGCTGCTCCGCGGATTTGGCGCGGCTCGACACGTTTTCCACCGAGCCCACTCTGCGCGCGTTCCTCGAATCGCTGGTGGCGCGCGCTTACACCGAGATCCACGAAACGCGCGCGCCCATCAAGGTCCATTGGAAAGCCGCGGTGCTGGCGTTTCCGCGCGCGTTCCGCCGGCACGGGGCTGCGTTTCGGTTATCGTTGGGCGCAACGCTAGTCGGTTGCGTGTTCGGATGGTTCGCCATCCGCGCTGACTCCCGCGCCAAGGCCGTGCTGATGCCGTTCCCGCACCTGCTGACATCGCCGGCCGAACGCGTGGCCGAGGAAGAGAGCCGGAAAGCCGACCGCTTGCGCGGACAGAAGGCGTCGTTTTCCGCGGAGCTGATGACCCACAACATCCGCGTCACCATCTTCACCCTGGCTCTCGGCATGACGTGGGGCGCCGGCACTTTGGTCATGCTTTTCTACAACGGCGTGATTCTCGGCGCCGTAGCCGCCGACTACGTCTACGCCGGTTACGGCACGTTCCTCACCGGCTGGCTCCTGCCGCACGGCTCCATCGAGATTCCCGCCATCCTGCTGGGCGGCCAGGCCGGCTTCGTACTGGCTGGAGCGCTCATCGGGTGGGGCAGCGGCGCCGCACGTTCCGCGCGTTTGCGCGCCGTGGCGCCCGACCTGTTCGCGATCATCGCCGGCGCCGCCGGCCTGCTGGTCTGGGCCGGAACGGTCGAGGCGTTCATCTCCCAATACCACCAGCCGGTGGTTCCGTACGCTCTCAAGATCGCGTTCGGCGCGTGCGAGTTGATTGCCCTTACGGCGTTCCTGGGCTGGGCGGGCCGCGAATGAAACCCAAGCGCCAATCCCGTCTGAGCATCGAAACTCCGGAAGGCGTGGTTTTTTCGTACGAGCTGGCGACCCCGGTTTCGCGCTCCCTGGCGTGGATTGTGGACGCGGTCGCTATTTCCGCGGCCAGCTACATTCTGGGCGAGTTGTGCCAGACCCTGAACCTGCTGAACCGCGACTGGGCCAACGCCGTTTCCGTCGTGCTCTATTTCGCGATTTCGGTGCTCTACGGCATTCTGCTCGAGTGGCGGTGGCGCGGCCAGACGATCGGCAAGCGTCTGCTCGGTTTGCGCGTGGTCGACGTGCACGGGCTGCGGTTGCAGCTTCCGCAGATCGCGCTCCGCAACCTGCTGCGCCTGGTCGACGCCCTGCCGGCGTTCTACCTGGTGGGCGGCCTGGCGTGCCAGTTCAGCCGGTGTGCGCAGCGGTTGGGCGATCTGGCCGCCAACACCATTGTGGCGCGGGAACCGAAGCCCGAAACGCCTGACCTGGAACAGATCGCGCCGGCGAAATACAACTCGCTGCTGGCGCATCCGCATCTTGCGGCTCGCCTGCGGAGCCTGGTGACGCCCGAAGCCACCGCCATCGCCATCCGCGCCGTCACCCAGCGCGACGGTTATGACCCGTCCGCGCGCGTGGCTCTGTTTCGCGACTTGGCCGCGCACTTCCGATCGTTGGTGGAATTCCCCGAGGATTCGCTGGAAGGGCTCACCGATGAGCAATACGTCCGCAGCGTGCTGAGGGTGATTTATGGCAGCCCGGGGGAGGCGAACAACTCGCCTCAGCGCCGCGACCGTGAGTGAGCTGAGGACAAACTAACCACTATTCCGTGGAAGAGGACGGCACGGCGACGACTATTTAGTGCTGTTCACGCCGGAAGCTCGGGTCCCAGCGCTTCTAGCACTTCACCCGGATCTTGACAGGGGATGCCTTCCGTTGGAACATGAGTGATGCCTCCGCCCGGTCATCGCCTGAGCTCATCGATTCCGAAGGGACTCGTGGCCGCAGTTTTGTGGATGACGGTGTGTAGCGCGCAGTCATCCGCGCCCGCGAGCGCAAAGACAACCGAGCTGAAGTTCACCTCTCATGACGATTACCCGATGCTGGGCAAGCTCACGACGCCCGACTCGCCAGGTCTGCATGCGGCGGTGATTTACGTTCAGGCAGCCGAAGCCATGACCGTGGATATGAAGCGGCCCAAGGCCGGTGGCGGAACGTACAACTACTTCGATCTATATCGCGAAAAGCTGCCACCCATAGGCGTGGCTTTCTTCAGTTACGAAGGACGCGGCGTACACATGGGCGATAAGCCGCCGCGCTACGAAGCCACCGATGCGGACGCGTACAACACAAGCACGCTGGAGAATAAAGTCCGAGATGTCCTGAGCGCGGTGCAATTGGCGAAGAAGCAGCCGGGGATCGACGGCTCCCGCATATTCCTGATGGGGACGAGCGAGGGCACGCTGCTGGCGGCGGAGGCGGCCGCGCGGGCGCCGAAGGACATCCACGGGCTCATATTGTACGGCGTGCTGTCAGTCAACATGCGCGAATCGTTCCGATACATTCTGACGGAAGGCGGCTTGCTGAACTACCTGCCGTACTTCGACACCGACAAGGACGGGCGTATTTCGAAGGCGGAGTTCGAAGCGGATCCCCGGAAATTCCGGCAGGCGGTATGGAACAACGCGGGCTTCGAGAACTTCGACGTGGATCGCGACGGCTACTTCACCGCGGCGGACCTGGCGGTGCTGTCCAAGCCGCTGCTGGATGCCATCGACCGCGAGGATTTCGGTCCGCTGGACCAATGGGCGAAGGCCAACGCGGGCGTGGCCACCCCGGCCAACTGGTTCCGGGATCATTTTGCGCAGCCTCCGATGTGGACCTTTCTCGCGAAGCTGGACATGCCAGTCGGCCTGTTTCAAGGAGTCGCCGACGGCAACGTTCCGGTCGCGGGGGTTCGCAAGATGGAAGATGCCGCGAAGCGTGCGGGCAAGACGAACCTGGAGTTTCATTACTTCGAAGGACTGGGGCACACTTTGGGGATTGAGGCGTACTTTACGAGCGGCAGACTGCCCGCGGGACACAAAGCAATCTTCGAGTTCATCGAGCGCCAAGCCGGACGGGAACAGCCCGTTCGCTGAACGGCAAGGAACGGACGATGCGCAACTGGAGCCTGGGCAAGTGGGTGATCTGGATAGCAGTGGCCTTCCTGGCCGCGGCGATCGCCGTTCACTACGCCCGAATTCCTCTGAAGTAGGGCCGAGCCTCTTCCCAGTCGTTCCCTGTGGCCGTGGCTCCAATGAGCCACCCGATGAACTCCTCTACGGCCGAGGAAGCCAGCTCCATGACTTGGTGGCGAAAGGCTGACTCCCAGCCACTAGAACGGTGGCACGAACACGTCCGCCAGGCCGGTGATGATTCTCAGCTCTTCCGGCGAGAAGCGGGCGCGGAATGCGGGCCGGTTGAGAACCACCTGGCGCTGGGCGTCCGGCAGGCCCTGCAACCTTCCGCCCGGCGGCTCCCGATTTCAGCCCCGAGAGGATTTCTTTCGATTCGATCGTCGAAGGCCGCGCCCTCCGCCTGTTCCTCTCCGGCATGCCGATGTATCGCATGGATGAGCGCTAACTAAGCCCGCGCCCATGCTGGAGCCCCGGGCCTGCCAGGCGCTTTCGAGAGAGAGCACGGCTTGAGTCGTGCGTTCACAAGCTCAAAACTTGTGCGTACTGAGTGCGGTGACATGCGCCGCCGCCGCTGACGCCAGGCCGCTCAGGTTGTAGCCGCCTTCCAGCACGGAAACCACGCGGCCGCCGGCGAGCGACATCACTGCGCGAGTCAGGTCTGCAAAGTCTTCGTCGGTGAGAGTGAATCTTCCCAGCAGGTCGCCGACGCGCGAGTCAAAGCCGGCGGAAATCATCACCAGGTCGGGACGGAATCGCGCGGCGGCCGGCATCAGCGCTTCCTCCACCGCTCCCAGAATCTCGGCGCGGCCTGACCCGGCCGGGAACGGAAAGTTCATGGTTGCTCCCTTGCCGTCTCCATCGCCGGTCTCATCTGCCCGGCCGGTTCCCGGATAGAGCGGCCACTGGTGCGTGCTGAAGAAAAGCACTGACGGATCGCAGTAGAAGATCTCCTGCGTGCCGTTGCCGTGATGAACATCCCAATCCACGATCAGAATGCGCGACAGCCCGTGCCAGCGCTGCGCGTATCGCGCGGCGATGGCGATGTTGTTGAGCAGGCAGAAACCCATGCCGCGGCCGGCGGTGGCATGATGCCCGGGCGGGCGTACCAGGCAGAAGGCGTTGCGCGCCTGCCCCGAAACTACAGCGTCGACGGCATTCAACACGCCGCCCGCCGCGCACACCGCCACGTCCCAGGAGTTGTGCGTTATGTCGGTGTCTCCGGTGCTCAACGAGGCGTAGCCCGTTTGCACGTCGTGTTTCGCAATGCGCAGGTATTGCGGCGTGTGGCAGAGGAGCAGTTCCTCTTCGGTCGCCGCGCGCGGCTCCAGCCGTATCAGCCGATCCAACAGCCCGGCGCATCGCAGTCCCTCCAGCACGGCATCGAACCGTTCGGGCCGCTCGGGATGCGGAACGCCGGCGAGGTGTTCGCGGCAGATCGGATCGGCGACGAGCGCGGTTGGTTTTTCCATGTCACACTCCTCTCTGGTTACCCCACAGGTCGACATGCAGGCGCGGGCTGAAACGGAAGCCCTCTTCTTTGCAGATTTCGGCCAGCCATGCTGCGCGCTCGCGCAGCACGTCGCGTCCTGTTCCCTCGGGCATGAGGATCACATGATCGCGGCCCGTCCCCAGCATGGCGAGCAGCGCGAGCACTTCGGCCACGTCGGCCGGCTTTTGGATCACGAATTTGAGCTGATACGGATAGCGCGACATTAACTCGAGCAGAGGTTCCGATTGGATGCGCAGCCGGTCGTGTTGCACGGCCCACTGGCCCGCCGGTGTCGAATTCGAGAGCTTCGGGCTGATGCTCATCAGGTCGCAGGCCACCGGCTGGAAAACCGTGCCGGCGGTCTCGATGGTGATGTGCAAGCCCAAGGCGTGTAGCCGCTGGGTCAAAGGGATGATGTCCGGCGCGATCATGGGCTCGCCGCCGGTCACCACCACGTGGCGGGCGGGATGCGCCCTCACTTCATCCACAATCTGGCTGAGCGAGAGTTCCGCGCCCTCCGGCTGCCAGGAGGTGTAGGGCGTATCGCACCAGGCGCAGCGCAGGTTGCAACCGCTGGTGCGTACGAAGACCGACGGCACACCCACCAGGGCGCCTTCGCCCTGCAGCGAGTAGAATAGCTCAGCGATCTTCAATGCCGGCCTCTTCGAAACCCTTGCGCCGCAGCAGGCAGGCGTCGCACTGGCCGCACGGGCGCCCATCCGGACACGGGTCGTAGCAACTGTGAGTCAGGCCGAACGGCACTTGCAGTTCCTGCGCCAGCCTCACGATCTGCGCCTTGCTCATGTGGAGCAATGGAGCGTGGATCTTGAGACGCGAGCGGCCTTCGACGCCGGCCTTGGTACCCAGATCGGCCATCAGTTCGAACGCTTCAATGAACTCGGGCCGGCAGTCGGGGTAGCCGGAATAATCCAGCGCATTGACGCCGATGAAGATGTCGGACGTCTCCAGCACCTCGGCCCAGGCCAGCGCCAAAGAAAGAAAGATGGTGTTGCGCGCCGGGACGTAGGTGACGGGGATCTCTCCGCTCATTTCGGCCGTGGAGCGCCCCTTGGGAACCGCAATGTCGCCGGTGAGCGCCGAGCCGCCGAACGCGTCGAGGCCGATTTTCACTATCACATGCTGCTGGACGCCGATGTGGGCGGCCACGCGCGCGGCGGCTTCCAGTTCGAACCGGTGCCGCTGGCCGTAGTCGAAGGAGAGCGCGTAGCAGGCATAGCCGTCGCGGCGCGCGAGCGCTAGGCAAGTGGAGGAATCCAGGCCGCCGCTGAGCAGACAGACGGCTTTCTTGGGGTTTGACACCGCTATAATTATAGCCGTCGCCTTTTGGTTCGAAAGAACGCCGGCGGCAGGACCGCCCGCGCCACCCCGTGCGAATCCGTTTCCTCACATCCACCCCGCTCGACATCCGGCGCGGCAGCGGCACCTATGTCGGAATTCAGGTCCTGGCAAGGGCGCTGGCGGCAATGGGCCACACGGTCCAGTTCGAAACGCCGCGGGTGAAACTGCCGGTGTACACCCTCGAGCGGATCGTGTTCAACCGCGCGCTGCGACCCTCGACCGATTTCGATATCACGGTGGGCTTTGATATGGATGGTTACCGCATCGCCAGTGAGCCGCGGCACGTGGCCTCGCTCAAGGGTGTGATCGCCGACGAAGTACGATTCGAGTCGGGGATGACCCGGCTCACCATGGGGATACAAGCGCGATGCGAGCGGATGCACGTCCAACGCGCGGCGCGCGTTCTCGCGACCAGCCGCTATTCCGCCGAGCGGGCGCGGGAGTTCTACGGGTTGGAAAGGGAGCCTGTGGTGGTGCCGGAGTTGATCGATCTGGCCGAGTGGCGGAAGTGGCTGCGAGAAAGACCGGCCCCGGAACCGCGGAAGCGGCCCACGCGGGTGCTCTTCGTGGGAAGGCTCTACCGCAGGAAGCGGGTGAACGTGCTGCTGCGCGCGGCGGCGATGTTGCGCAGGCGCGTCGCAAACCTGGAGTTGCGGATCGTGGGCAACGGCCCGGAGGCACGGCGGTTGCACGGGCAAGGTACGGCGACATGGCTGGGTGATGTGTCGCGGGAGCAACTCGTGGACGAGTACAACGGCTGCGATATCTTCTGCCTGCCGAGCGTGCAGGAGGGATTCGGCATCGTGCTGCTGGAAGCCATGGCGGCGGGGAAGCCGATTGTGGCGGCGCGAGCCGCGGCGATCCCGGAGGTCGCACCGCACGGCCTGTTGGTGGAACCCGACAGCCCCGAGGCGCTGGCCGCGGGCATCGAGCAACTCTGTAGTTCGCCCGAGCGGCGAACGGCCATGGCCCTCGAAGGCGCGCGATGGGTGGAGCAATTCGACGCGCTGCGCGTGGCGCAGCTCTTTCTGGATGCGATCAGCGAATGTTGATGGTGATGGTGACTGTCGCGGGTTGCAATGCGTCGGCAGCCGCCAGGCGATTCTGGGCCTGCGGCTGTTTGAGGTCTTCAGTCTGATTCTGATTCTGACTCTGATTCTGTTGTGCGCCTGCTGTCTGGAACTGCCGCACGCCCATCGCGCCCGCGACTCCGGCGGTGGGCGTGAGGCTAACCTGGAACTCCAGGCGGCCCAGCTCCTGATATTCCACCGGCTCTGTTTCGAAGGACTGGCCCCGCTCCACGCGGCGGCTGACCAGCTCTCGCGAACGGCCGCCGGGTGCGGTTTCGACCACGCGCAGCGTGCCGGCGTCGTTCGGAGTCAGCCGCAATTTGATAGCCGTGCCGGCAGCTACATTGCCGTCGTTGGACACTTCCACGAAGGTGTTTTCCGAGGTCTTGCGAAGGATCGAATATCGGATGACGGGGACCGGCAACGTTCGGGCCGGAATCAGAGCCTGGTTTTGGGCGGTGACTGTTACCTGTTCCGCCACGCCCCCGAGAGGCGCGTTCTGGAATGCGGGCCGGGTTGTCATTGCATCCCGCCTGCCAGAGCTCGCCAGTTCCGCTTTCTTGGCGCGATCCTCGAGGACTTTGGCTTCATCGAAGGCCGCGACGGTTTGACCGAAGCGCCGCGGCGCGGCTGTATCCTTGAGTAGCGAGGACGCGGGCGCCGAGACTGCTGGAGCCGCCGATGCCGGGGCCGGCGGCGCCGCGGCCACAATGGCTTCCTTG
>Ga0335081_10011778_pt1 | contig 14160 bp, 14 predicted proteins | sample Lox_Sample_35_FD_206713 | JGI IMG/M metagenome (GOLD analysis project Ga0335081, IMG submission 206713) | Soil microbial communities from Loxahatchee National Wildlife Refuge, Florida, United States - Lox_Sample_3.5 | ecosystem: Environmental > Terrestrial > Soil > Wetlands | place: USA... | reverse complement strand
TCTTGAAATTGAGTTTTCATCAAATTGTATTCATCCTCTGACATATCCTTATATTCTGGATAAGCCCACTTTCTACCATTTCTTGGCCAAATAAAGAAGTCTGCTTCTGGGCCTGCTGAGCACATTTCAACGTCTATTTCAAATGCTAAGCCGTTTACAACATAATAAATTGTCCCCGCCCGTCCGGAATACTTAAAATGGAATCCGTTTCGTTTGATTAGTTTGCTTATTTTATCCTTTTTCTTAATTTGTACTGCAATTTCTTCCGACATTTCTTTTGTGATTTCAGTGGCATTTTTCCAGGCGGAGGTCGGTTTAGCCTTGCGAAATAAGTTAAACATTGTCTTACCTAATTGAATTTGGTTTATTGTCTTATGTATTCTTTTCAAAATCTAACGTGCGGTTAACCTGCCGACGCGGGAAACGCGACCACAGGGAGCGTTTGGGCCCCGCGTTCGGTCATACGTTTAACCGCTTGTTAGGCGCTGATTTTTTGTTTTGGTTCTGTTCTCTTGCCTCTTGTCATTAAGATACGCTGTGTAAGCAGCGTTCGCCAGATATTTCCGGTAATCTCTTTCCGGTCGCAAATCCGTGGTGACGGCCGTCACACTTTTTCCGCATCGAGGCATTTCCGCGATTATCAGATGAGACGCCGGATTGTCGGTAAGGTCCTGGTTGTTAACGTATTTGCGTAAAGCGGAAATTTGCGGCACAACGCTTGATTGGTTTCTCCGGTTCCACCCGGAGAACGAGTCATGCCGCAGATCGCAAAAGCCTGCCGAAGGCCCATACCCTCAGCTCTTCCCCGCAAATTCTACCGCCCGCGCGACCACGAGGCCTCGCCGTTCTTTAAGATCGTTCGCGACTGTTTCGATGAGTTTGAGCAGGTGTACCCGGAGCGTTTTCAGCAGCGGTACGGATACTGGCGGCCGGTGATCCGTTCGTCGATTGACAAGTTCCTGAAGTGCGGAGATCTGAAGGAAGGGTTCGCCCGCGTGCGGTGCAAGGACTGCGGAGAGGAGTTTTTCGTGGCCTTCTCCTGCCGCCAGCGGTCATGCTGCCCGTCCTGCGACCAGAAACGGGCGCTCTTACTGGGCCTTCGGCTGCAGGAAGAAGTTCTGGCCGACGTGCCGCATCTTCAGTGGGTGTTCACCATTCCGAAGCGGCTTCGGGTTTACTTCAGGTATGACAGGAGTCTTCTTGGCAAGCTGTGCCGGGCGGCGTACGAGACGGTAGTCGCCGTTTACAAGCTGGAGCTTGACGGCGACTGCGGCGTTCCGGCCATGGTGGGCGCGGTGCAGACGTTCGGCGACCTCATCCACTGGCATTCGCATATTCACGCGATCGTGGCCGAGGGCGTGTTCACGGAAACAGGGCACTTCGTTTACATACCGGACATCTGGCGGCACAAGGCGGCGGACATCTGGCGGGAGAAGGTGTTTGACCTGCTGCTTGACGAGTTCAGGATAGACCTCGACACCGCGGCAAACATGCGGCAATGGAAACACAGCGGGTTCAACGTTGACCAGTCGGTGCGGATAGAGGCGGGGGATTGGGAGGGCATGCAGCGCCTGGTGGAGTACATCTCCCGGTGTCCGTTCAGTATCGCGCGCATGGTCACGCTCAATACCGAAGGCCGGATCGTGTACCGGGCCTCAAAGGGCAAGTGCTTCCCGTTTCCGCACACGGGCGACCCGGTTTTGCCGGAGCGCGAGATCGCGCCGGTCCAGACGCTGATGGACGGCATCCCCCGAAATTTCGAGGTCTTTGATCCGTTGGATTTTTTGGCTGAGGTGACGCAGCATATCCCGAACAAGGGCGAGCATCAGATACGGTATTACGGGTGGTATTCCAACAAGAAGCGCGGGATGCAGGAAAAAAAGGTCGCCGCGCCGGGACTGCCGGAACCGGACTCCGCTTTCCGCCGTAAATGCAGGATGACCTGGGCGGCACTGATAAAATGTGTCTATGAGGTGGACCCGCTGAGATGTCCACGGTGCGGTGGAGAGATGAAGATCATTTCGTTCATCGAGGAAGACGCGGTGATTGAGAAGATCCTGCGGCACTGCGGACTCTGGAAGGAACAGGCCCCACGCCCGCCGCCGGAAGAGCAGTTGCCGCTCACCGCAGCAGAACCTACGCTCGATTATGGGTTCTTCCAAAAAACCTGCGCTTGAAAAATCCAGCCCTTTCGTATGCTTCGAACCAAAGCCGCTTGACCACTATTTTCAGATTTGACATTTGTTGACAGAAATACCTATATTTTTCCTTGAATCCGGTCAGGCTGCAAACGGCGAGACCGGGGAAACGGAGGGAAAGTGAGCGTCTGTAAAGAGATTATCTTTATACGCTCACCCGCCAAAGAAAAAAGCAATTACCTATCAGTTATACGCTCACCCGCCAAAGAAAAAAGCAATTACCTATCAGTCGTTGACCGCGACCCAACTTGTCTCATTATTGGTGGGTACAAAGGATTCATAAATCCCATGTAACACGATCCGTAATATATTCTTATAGATGAAGTAGATATCGTCAATTTTACTGACGATATTCCTTAAAAGCAAGTTATTCTGTCAAGTTCTTTAAAATCCTCAAGTTAATATACTCCAATCTGTTATGCTGTAATTGGAGGGGTGGCCGAGCGGCTGAAGGCAACGGTTTGCTAATCGCTCGTTAATTGCGGAATTTGGTGATTTTAAGGGGTAAGAACCCGATTTAGACACAATAAAAATACAGTTGCTACCATCTGGTATCTAAATAAAATAAATATGGATGCAATATCGTAATATTTCGTCAGTAACTTTTTTTAAATTCTGCCTACCATTTTTATTTCTGTCTCTCCCCTCTCTCGGGGCTAGATATCGATTGAACGAGGGACAATTTCTTTTTCACCTCAGCTCAATCCGAGATGAACAGCTCCACCCCATGCAATCCTCGATCCTTGAGGCCGCGCAGGAAGCCAAGCCACCCCTCCTTGTCCTCCTTTGCCCCTTCCGCCACTCCCAGAATCTCCCGGTATCCGTCCGCACCTACCCCAATGGCAACAAGGATCGATACCACGCGGACCTCGCCCGCCCAGCATCGCTTCAAACAGATCCCGTCAAGATACACGTAGGGAAACGCAATTTCTATCCGACGGCTGCGCCATTTCTCGATATTGACGTACGCTTTCTTGTTCAACTCGCTGATCGTACCAGCGGAAACTTTCGTGCCCCACAAGGCTTCGGTAATATCCTCCACCCGCCGCACTGAAACACCCCGCCAGGTACATCTCAATCAGCGCTTCCTCAATCGAACATTCGCGCCGCCGATATCGCTCTATAATCGCGGTCTCGAAGGGGAGGGTACGAAGCTTGGGAACTTTCAAGGTCACTTCGCCGGCCTTGGTCTGCAATGTGCGCTCGTAATGGCCAGCCCGCGTGTCCTTGCGAGCGTCGGTATGTTCATACCGCTCCGCGCCACAGAGCCGATCTGCTTCCTTGTCCAATAATCCATTGAGCGTTTCTTCCACACTGCCACGGACCAGCTCCCCAAGTTGTTCCTTCACAAACTCCTCATTCACTTCAATTATTTTACCCATGAGATCCTCCTCTGATATATTTGTTTGTAAACTAGACACTTGCAACAATATACCAGTTCGAGGATCTCTTTTCAAAAATGTGCGAAAAATATTATACATTATCCAATGCAGCGGGGGACGCCGGGGAAATCCATGATGTCGAACCGCCTGAGCGTGGGATCGCCGCGGAGCACCGTGTCGATCTTGACGGTAAACACCCAGTAGCTATACCAATTCTCCCGCCTATGCTTAAGTCAAAGGCGAAAAGAATTGACGGAAGAGATAGGATCAATATCCATGGATAAATCTCTTGTTTCACCAGAAAAATGGGAATTATCTATGTACTGCAACACCTGTTACCACACCATTACTTTCTATGCAATCAAGAGAATGTCCTAGGGCATAAGCTGTCAGCACAATGCTTATCATGCTTTTATTTGCGTCACCTGACGCAGAAAAGTAATAAATTGTGCCCGAGCCAGTAACTTGAAAATAAAAGTTACCCGATGGGAACACACCGGTATACGATACGGTTTTATTAGTAAAATCAGCATAGCTAAAAGCAAAAAAGCCCGAACAAAAGATTCCCACAAGGACAGCAGCTATAATTTTACGCATAAATCGCCCCTTTCTTTAAAGTTAATTGAATAATTAATTACTTTGGTATTTCATTAGTAATGGAACAAAATAGGATGGTGGTGGTGTAATAAGAAGCATTGAATGAGTCCAGTATGATTCTAAATAAGATTTGGAATATTCAGTATAGCCATAATTTGGCCTTGGATCCATCACGTAATAATTATAGTTGGTACCGTCACCATAAACGCCTCTTATAATTATAAAATGTCCACCACTTGGGAAAGGACCGCCTATTACTCTAGCGCAAACAGGCCTTCCGCCAAAAATTTCTTGTTTAGTAGTATTCCATGGATAGACTCCTGAATAACAGGGAACAGTCTGTATTTGGCCAAAATAATTTAGAATTAAATTTATCCCATTAAGTGGGATATTTACGTCATGACAACTAGGTGGTATGAAACATCCTGCGAAAATCGCACCGAGGACGGTAAGCCAATAATTACATGCTGTGTATGTATACGTATTATCTCCACATAGAAAATTAGGAAGATCATTTCCTTGAGAACCATAATTTCCAACATTAGCTTCTGAAGTGGATTTTCCATAATATGATAAAATTGAGCAGCAGACTTCACGCCAACAATATGATGACCCTGAAGGTTGAGTATATACCGGGGTGTTAAGAGTTATATCATATGTCGTTTGACAATAAGATGACGTGTTTAACAAGACAGTAAATGAAAAAAACGACAGTATTTTTAAACTTATTAATTTCCTTTTCATAATGCTACTCCTTATTTATGAAGATTTGTAAACTGTGCCGTGTATTCGCCAATCGTTTGAGAAATGTTTTTTATATTTTTATAACTTAGAACGCGACCGGGAATTCCGTCGCGAGTGCTATCGGGCTCGATGGGATTAATGGGAGTTAAGTTGGAATTGCCAAGTTCCTTAATTGAAAAGAAGCAATCCCCTGTTTGGGATTCAACTAGTATAATGGTGTTGTCTCGCCACGCCGTTTTTATGGCGCTAAGTTCTCTGGAAAATTGACAACGTCCAAATGAAACAGGTATCCACATTCCTGAAGCTTCTTGTAAGGTTAATATTTCAATAGGAGTTCCATTTAGCAATACCGGGAATAACCAAAAGTCCGATTTAATGACTATTGAGTCAAGAGTTTGAGCCACTAAATTATTTGTTAAAAGTTTAGAATGATTCAGAAAATAAAGATTAAATGGTTGGCCTAGGATCAAAGACCCCTGTTTTTTATAACTTAAATATGGGGTACTGATGCCTTCAGGACTTTTTTCATTTTGAATGAATACATTTAATCGTGAGAAAGCTAACTGTTTTATAGAATCATTAAGGATACTTTGACCATTTGCAGTTACAGACAGTAGGACCACTCCTATAATTAATTTAGTTATTCTCATATCAGTCTCCTTTTGAATATGAATGATTTTTTCTTATGAATGAAAAATGTAAAACATGTCTGTTGAAATTTGGAATTATATCTATAATAATAAAAAAATTACTGTTTGTTGTCAACGGAATCCTTCGTTAAAAACGGAACCCTACTTTCCGATTTTTACTAACAGTCAAGTTTTAATCGGTTAATTTTAATTTGATTTTAAGAGATTCTAAAACATTACTTCGGGTCGGCCTTCGTGAACTTTTTACAACGCTTTTTTAGGCTTGGCTACATTTTGCTGTTGCTATCTTCGAGATCTATTAATTTCTGGCGAATCTGGCTTCAATAAAAGTTGAAATAAAAAATCTCTACGAATTAAGAAATCTTCCGCGCGGTCCATGCTTCTTTCGGCAAAGGGAAAAAGACACAGTTGTTATTCTTTATTTTGCATAAAGAAGATAATCAATTGTAAATAAATCGTTGTCTAAGGTAATCAATGTCAGTTTGTGATTTTGTGATCCTCCCAAATCGACAAATACCCTTTTCAAGTTCATTTTCCCGCCACCCCAGTCATCGGCGAAGTAATTGGACACTGTGTCGATAACAGAATTGTCAAGAAAAATCGCCATACGTGCCGAATGATCTTTAGAAACATGGTAGCCGATCGTGACTTCACGTGTGTGAGATCCAATGATAAGACTGTCTGCTGGGCTACTGGAGATAAATCCGAGTCGGCTAAGCTCACGGACTGTGCCTGTCCAACCTCCCAATGCTGCAACTGATAAAGAAGTGTCCCCCGTTTTCATGATGCCAGCGTGTTGATAAAGATCAGAGATGAGTGGCGTGGGAATGAGAATATCAGGGTCCGCAGCACGTTTAAGTGCAACTTGGCGTACAAAAGAAAACAGTAGATACGCACAAATAAGATGCCCACGGTCGTTCGGATGAATCGCATCGTAGTAAATTGAATCCAGATTGATAGTGCCATCCTGTACAAGAGGCCAACACACATTACAGTAACTTATCATTGGGAGAGAATATTGGCATCCCACCCTTTCATGAAACGATTGGTTAGCTGTGTCACCAGTCCTATTCATATAAAACAGCATTATCACCGGCACATCTGTGTTTTGCAAGCATTGTCGCACAAGGCCCTCCATCGAGGCCGTTGTGCCGAAAGAATCTAGGGGATCATCATTTACTGCAAACTCGATGATAATAAAATCCGGGGATTTCGACAAAAGATCATCAGCTACTCGAGAGCAGGCAAACCTGCTTCCAGTGCCGCCAACACTGGCATTAATCTGCTCTATCTGGCAGCCAGGGTAAATCTTCCCGATGAACGAGCAAAGTAGGCTAGGATAATCATTCAATTGCGAAGATGCACCCATGCCCCCGGTTACTGAGCCGCCGATGAAGCCAATACGCACAGTTGTGCCGCTTGATATTTTGTTAAGAAATCTCCATAGTCTACTATTGTTGCCTTTCGATACTATCGAGCGGGTAAAAATGGTTGTATCAGGAAAAACTGCATGGTCAACGGTAAATGAAGTATCCCAGTCGCTAAACTTAACAGGATGTGTTTCTTTACCCGAGTTTATGCGGGCGCATCCAGTAAAAATGAACTGGAATAGAATAAGGAGAATGAGAAAAAAGAATCTATGCATAGGATAATTGTCCATCTTTTTAAAATATTACACTCGTTTAAAATAGGTCTCGATAGATGGGCAAGAAATGTGCAAGAACAGGTCGCTATATTCCGTTTTTAACACAAAGTAAATATTTTCTTGTCATTTAGACATTTGAAGGAGATTGTCAAATATCGTACGTTTTCTTAAAAAATATTTACAGAACCTGATGTAGTTCTTTGCATAATCTGGATCTGCCAATCTTTCGGAATTATATTTTTTCAAATCAATCCCAATTCCTTTAGAGGCACATGCCTCGACACACTCAAACAATTTTGAATAAAGATGGAAAAGGCAAATAGAATATTTTGGATTGATTCTTGTGTTCTTGTTTAACGCGATTCTCAAAGACCTTTCTGACATATGCAAACATTGGGCAAGAGCCTCTACACTAAATGGCTTTTTGCCGACTAAAGTGTCGTAGCATCTGTTAAGAAATGGCGAAGCGGATTCGTGACAGCCAGGGCATACAATGCTTTTTAGAGCAAACTCATTTATGGACGTCAATACTTTCTCTAAGAAATTATTCTCACCTTTTGCTACTACTTTCTTTCCTCCGTGTTCGCCGCACTCAAAAGCTTTTTCACTGTCTTTTCTACCGGTGATGACAATAATAGGCATCTTTTGCCTATATCTGTCCATTAAGTAAAATTCATTGCCTTCTACGTCGCCAAGACCCCGGTCCATTACGCACACATGGTACCGCGAATTACTTTTTTCGATTACTTTTATTGCGTCCGCGGTTCTGCTGGCCCGATCTACAATGTATAAATGAAATGATTCTAGATATGCTTGTATTAAATCTAAAATCCTCCAGTCGTCATCTACGGCAAGAACATGTACTGTATTTTTAAATATAGAAAAAGGATAAAATGATTGAATCATGAGTGTTCTCTAACTGATAGGTAATTTGATTTTTCGTGAGCGGGCGGGTGTTTAGAGAGAGTTCCTTTACAGACGATCATTTATTTCCTCTCTTCCCCGATTCCGTCGCCGGCATCGTGCCCGGCTTCAAGGGTAATATAGATATCCATGCGACAAATTGTCAAATTGAGAAATATCCGGCCCATGGCTTCCGTGCAAGCATGAATAGAATCTGGGTTGTCAGGCGCAGGTCTTCTCAAAGAAACCGTAATCGAGGACAGAATCTTTGACCCCGGGCGGGGGCTTCTCTTCCGGCGGCGGGCGCGGAGTCTGTTCTTTCCATAGGCCGCAGTAATTGAGGATCTTCCGTATTATCGCGTCCTCATCGATGAACGAAATGATCTTCATCTCGCCGCCGCACTTCGGGCAAGTCAGCGGGTCCACCTCATAAACGCACCTGATGAGCGCGGCCCACGTCATGCGGCATTTACGGCGGTACAGAGATTTCCGGAAAAATCTGGACGTGGCCAATCGCCGGAGCGTATCTTAATGTCCTGCTCGGGGATGGTTGAAATCCCTCGCCTTCAGGCGAAGCACCCTTTTATTTTGCTGGTATGCGACAGTATAGAGTTGGCGCACACTCGAAGTACGATCTGAAGGTACACCTGGTATGGGTACCGAAATATCGTAAGAAAGTTTTGACGGGGCAGGTGGCCGTTCGTGTTCGCGACCTGATCCGTCAAATTGCCATGGAGCATGAACTGAGCATTATTTCGGGGAAAGTGGCCGCGGATCACATTCATGTGATGATCAGCTATCGTCCGCACCAAGAGATAAGTACGATCGTGCAATGGCTCAAGGGAATCAGTTCGCGGGTGATGCTTCAGGAGTTTGCGCACCTGCGAAAGATGTTCTGGGGAAAGCATTTGTGGGCGAGGGGATACTTGGCTGTGAGCACAGGTACGATCACCGACGAGGTGATTCAAGCGTATATAGCCGAACAAGAAGGCGAAGTAGTTCATGATGATAGTCAATTTCAAATTGACAGTCCTTAAAGCCCACGCCTTATAGGCGGGGGTTGGTTACTAAAACTTCGGTTAATATTGTAAATTCAGTTTTTGTTGGAAATTATGCTTCAAATAGTGGTGGTGCTATTTATGGTGCAAATTGCAATTTGAATTTAGCAAATTGCACAATTACAAATAATGATGTGAGCCTTTATTCCGGCGGCGTCCATCTTACCGCTAGTTCTGCTCTTACAATACAAAATTCAATTTTATGGAATAATTCAAAAGGTTCGCTTCTAATTGGAAGTATCCCATATTTAGGAGACGTAAATTCCACGAACTTCTCAATTACATATACAAGTTCAACATGTTTAATTCCAGGTGAGAAAAATATTACCGGCGATCCACAATTTGTCAGTATCAATAATCCTAAAGGTCCAGATTTCCTCTTTGGTACTATTGATGATGGCTTAATGCTATCTCAAGGAAGTAATTGTATCAGAGCCGGAAGCATTACAAACGATCCGCCTGAAGACATTCTCGGCTTTAATCGTTCCACGCAAGAGCCAAGTGATCTCGGGGCATATCTTTTTCAGGCAGTAAATAGTAACGTATTGGGAAAGTATGATGATAATGGGGCATTTATACCCACCGCATCATTTACAGTAATCGACGGACTCAAGTCGGAACTTTCCATAGTACTTAGTTTACAGAAGGGATATCACCGTCTTATTCAGGTTCAGCTTCCAAAAGACGAATACACTGACCGAAAGAACAATATTATTGTACAAGTTGTTGCATTAACGAGCGATAATGTCTCTATTGGCCATCCTGTAAATGTTAAACTTTACCGAGTCGGCCAATCTCAATTATTCAGGTCCCATTACTGGTCAAATGGAACTTTGGTCGGAAAACCTATTTTATTTACAAATAATTCTGCTATGGCCGGAGAGCATCGCTATGCTTATGTTGTTGAGGGCTTAGATAGGTGCAAAATAAAAATCGCTCTGGATGAGAGCCAATTTAATTAAGATTGGAGTTACAAATGAAATTCTATTATTCAATATTTCTTATTATTTATAGCATTCTGATAGTAGGTTGCAAGACAAATTCTCCTACGGAGCCTCAAGTTGCAATTGTTGGTGTTGGATCTCTCGCTTCAGATCCATATGTAAATTCAGATGGGTTTGATATTACAATTTCTGCAGAGCCCGATCTTGCTTATGGGTTTGATGCTGATCCAAGTAGTCGAGACGTGTATTTGTCTATTGAAGCGGGCTATTCAAACACTTTTAGACTTAGAATGCCTGTGCATGTGGAAATATTACCTGGAACAGGTAGCTTAATTGCATCAGTTTCAAGGTCTCCTAATCCAGTTGCTAATTATACTTATGTGATTACCGTTACAGCAAACAGCAGTCCTGGTTCTCAAATGCTTTCAATCAATGAAGTATGGGTTGACGGCAATAACCAACAACTTGTAGATATTGAAACTTGTCCGGATGCTGCCAATAATCAACCAGTAAGGGTGTACACAAAAGTGTATAATAAAAGAATATTGGCCGATATCAATGTATATTACCTTTACAATACTACTGTAGATTTTTCGAAATTGCAGGAAAAATTAAATAAGATATATGCGCAAACTGTCTGTGGCATAGGAAATGTATTTTTTGTTAAATTAAATCCAGACAAGAGCTGGGATTTGAACGGAAATGGACAACTTGATATTTATTCGGATCCCACCAATCAAAATGATGAATTTGCTAGCATAAAGGCCTGGGCGAAAACACAGAAGTATTGGGATGAGAATACCTATGGTTTAATCGTCCTAGAAAAACCTATCATAGTTCATAATAATGATGGGACAATAAGCAAGATAGTAATACCAGGAGAAACTGATGACGTTCTATCCGGGATTCCAGCATCAGGCAATTTTACTGTTGTATCTTCGGATGCCGATTACGATGTTGCTGCTCATGAATTCTTGCATTCTAAAAACAGTTCTAATGATCCAAGTGCATTGTGTTTGTATGATCTTGCGTATGATACGTACAATTTAATGTACTACCTTGAATTTACCTGGAAGAATGAAGCCTTGCGTTATCGGCCGGAAACAAGAGAGTCAGGCGGAACAGAATCTCAATGGCAAATAATGACAGGAAATAGCTTCTAACGCAGAAGAGGAACTGTAATGCGATATTCTGTCTTAATAATAATATCCATAATCTTTTTGAGTAACGGTACAACAGCCGAGCATGATGCACTTGATATCTTATTAAAGAACAAAAAGCTCATTGAAACAAAGTTAAAATTAGACGAACATATTGCCAAAAGTAAAAAGCAAGAATATTCTAACATGGAAGATTTAATGAGAGATAGCATTGTTAGTCTCTTTGAAAGAATTCAGAAGCAATACTCTGATAAAGAGTCCATTAACTATATAAAAAGTGTTTATGAGAGGTTTTTCTACCTTATAGTCTCCAAATTGAGCAGTACACCAAAGATTTCAGATTCGATAGATATTATGGTTTTAGCCAATTTGTTAAGATCCAATAATGGAAATAGCGATTGGGCAAGAGATAAACTCGTCAATAAAACAATGTTTGCGGCATTAAAGGTCAATAGCACATATATAAAGCAACAAATCAGGAATAGTATTTTAAACGGATACAAAAAGTACTCATTGTTGCGATTGTTAGAAGTTGATAGCAAAGAAAGAGATTCAATACTGGCGTGCCGTGGATTGGAATTATACGAAAAGGCCTCTGTAAATGACACCTTATTAGATAGTCTCTTGATGCTCTATAAAAAGGAAATAGATCCGAAACTAAAGTGCGTTTATGGTGGAAAATTAATGAAGACCGGAAACAAGCGAGCTGCGAAAGCTGCTTTAGAGGATTTTTGTGCGCCTATTTACGAAATTACTAAATATAAAAGTGGCATTCCATGCACAACAAATACATTACAGGGAACTATTGTTGAACATTTGAGCAGATTTAATGCAGATGCACCTGAATACGACTCTTCTGGCAATGTTAATGATTACGCAAATAGTCCGGTGCTTCTTGAAAAACGGATCGCATTTTGGAAGATATTTAGCAAGTGGGTGCTTAGTAATTATGCTGTTAAACTTCAAGACTCGATGCCGCCTGCATTTTTAAAATGTTGTCAGCGGTCTTCAGTATATAGGTGATTGAATTCCGAAGATGATGGTAGCAAATAAGGCTGTGTTAGATGACTAGTGCTCCTTTTACAAGTAAAATTTGTCGCGGGGACCGCATTATATTCGCCCACTGTTTCTGAACCCGGCACTTCCTTGGCATTCAATCTGTATATGTCCGGCATTTTCAAAGACAGTGTTGCAAGCGGCACGTTGAGCATCGTTTTCAGTGATTCGTCCTGGCAGAGCTGGATCAATCCCGGCCATTTTCTGGCGAACTGCAAAACGGCGGCGTAAGGGCATAAAATAACAGCGGGGAAACGAATGCTTCGTTTACGAGTTTATTTTTTCTTTATTGTGGTTACAATTGTCCTTTCGTGTGCAAACAAGAAGAACAATCCGCTTTCGTTTGTCGACTCCTATAATCCTCAATTGCTTGATCCTCAAGGCACGATATATCGGGGAAATTATTTTCCACTAAGCAACGGTTTGAAATGGAATACGGGCGGAACCGAAGAAATGTCAATAAATAATCATATTGTTATAACGGGTCCTCAGGGTACGATTGATACGACGGATACCAATACTACTTTCACGGCGCTTTCCTGTACTTCGATGACTCAGGCCCAGCAATCAATTTCAATTGGCGGGAAAGTATTTACCGTTACGCCGATATCCAGGTACACAATTGTCGACATGAGCGGTTCTTCCGACTCACTGGCGTCCACTGAGTATTATGAAACTACGGATTCGGCGGTAATTATACGGGCCTATATGGAAAAAACCATTGCTGGATACGATACGATCACGGCTGAGAATTCCATATTTATCAAACAGCCCTTTATTGTCGGTGATCGATGGGAAACCACTCCTATTTTCGCTTTGAATACGTTAAGCGCGGAAAAAAGCAATTCCTTAAATGATTTAAAGATCCATGCGGTCACCTTTGTTATTGGACAAGATACATGCGATGCTGGAAGTGCTACGAGACAGGCACTGCGACTTGACCAGGTTTTCGAGGTTTCTTTTACCGTATCCGATTCCGAGTCGAAAACCTTTGTATCCAGTACCGGTGTTTCGCATATATATCTGGTTAAAGATACCGGCTTGGTGAAAATCGTGCAGAACCAGAACATCACCATGAAAATGTCGATGATGATCCAAGGAGATACGGCTACCAGCAATACCGTCGCGCAGGTAACATCATCAGAGGGATTGATAAGTTTTACCTCTGGCCCGATTCCATTAGCTAAAAGTGCGAATAATCCCTCACTTGTTCTTTCAATTATTGCTCAACCAAAGGAAAAGCTTAGCATTCGGTCGATAGCGGAGGCGAGGCGGAAAGCACTGCTCATTACTACACTATTGACAAGGGCGTTATTGTTGTAACGATTTGTTAATTGTGCTTATTGATGACGCTTGAAATCGTACAGAGAATATGGCATAGATCGCCTCCTCTTAATTTTTAATATCACAAAAGGAATGGCGCAAAAAAATGGGGTTACAAAACGCTTAAATGTCACCCAATTTTCGGATTAAAAAGGGCCATTATCTTGTTGGCAGCACACTTTCTCTATGCCCAACCCTATGTTCAATACGGCACAGACATGGTGCAGAACACAACTATCACAACGAGCCAATCATTGAACCTAAACCAGCCAATTCTTATGCAAGGGGATACTGTGAAAGGAAATGGAAGCTGGTCTGTAACTTCAAACAACTCCCAACCTTTCCTTAAGGGTGGGGAAGAGTATAGTGTTTCTTTCCAGAAAACAAAAACTTATTGATAAACAGAAACATCTTGGTATTTTTGTCTTATATTAACATAGGTAAAAGGTGGGTATTGACAGAATCCACAAGGAGGGCACATGATAAAGAAAATTGCACCT
>Ga0335081_10011777_pt1 | contig 14161 bp, 7 predicted proteins | sample Lox_Sample_35_FD_206713 | JGI IMG/M metagenome (GOLD analysis project Ga0335081, IMG submission 206713) | Soil microbial communities from Loxahatchee National Wildlife Refuge, Florida, United States - Lox_Sample_3.5 | ecosystem: Environmental > Terrestrial > Soil > Wetlands | place: USA: Florida... | reverse complement strand
AAGACTTATCACTGGACGGATAGCTTTTGCGGTTGCGCTTCGTTCTCGAAATGAATCCAAAGCAGATGGTTTTTTCAGAGTAATTATTCGACTAGAAAGCTTAACGAAGATAATCATCGTGCAAATTGGGCGGCTGGACATCGGTCAAAACCGTTTCCAGCCGGTGATCTTATAGCGCTCCGGCCCGTGATAGTTGCCGCGGCGCTGGACTGAATGCTTATCCCCGTCGGCGTGGAGCTGAATTTGATTTTGCTCGCCTTTCGCGTAAGCGGAGGTGTGCCCGTCGTCTTCGTAGAGCGTGAACTCCGCGGGTTTGTCGCTGGCGATGTTGACGGTGATATCGAAGCAAGTGTCAGGCTTGATGAATTCCACCGGTTCGGCCAGGGGCAGCAGGGTGCCGCCTTTCACAAACAGCGGAATCTGTTCGACGCCGTTGGTCGCTTCGATGGTTTTTTCGCCGAAGATTTTCGCGTGGGTCCAGAAATCATACCAGTTGCCGGCGGGCAGATAGACCTCACGTTTGCTTTCGCCGGCAAACATAGGCGCCACCAGCACGGAATCGCCGAACATGAACTCGTCGTCAATCTGACGCACTTTAGGGTCCGCCGGCCAGTCCAAAACCAGCGCGCGAATCGGCGGTTTGCCCGTGGTGTGATATTCGTTGAACGCGGTGTAGAGACAAGGAATGAAACGCATCCGCAGTTCCAGCAACTGGCGGACCCCGGCGGCGACGGCCTGGCGGTCGGGCATGAATTCGTTGCGCCGGTTTTTTTCGCGATCCACCTGGTCCCACGGCGGATTCGGGATGAACCAGGAATCAATCACCGCGTCGTGGGAAAAGACCACGGTTTCCAACCGCCGGTAAAAATCCTCGACGGAAGCCGCAATCCGTACTTCCGGGTCCCAGAGCAGGCCGCTGAAACCGGCGTTGACCAGGCCGCGCACGTAGCACCGCGTATCGTAGGAATCGCTGTAAAGCACGTAGGGCAGCGGACTGGCCAGCGCCTGCGAGTTACGCACCAGACCCCAGGTGCGCAAACCTTTTTTCTGGTAAGGCTCCCGCATCGTTTGCTGGTAGAGCACGCCGAACAAGGAATGCATCACCTCGCCGTCCAAGCCGGAGGGGAACGCCGTCGCGGGCGGAAACGACCAGGGCGTCGCCGAATCGGGCTGGGAATCGCATTCATCCAGTTTCACACTTTCCACGTTCCGGTCGAACAGCGCCGTGTCGTTTTGCGTGAGGAATATTTTCCGGGCTGGCGGCGTCGCGAAATCCGGAACCAATCCGCCCCAGACCAGATAATTTCCCGACCATGGTTTCAGTTCATGGTAAATCGGCGATGATGGATGCGTGAAGGCGTGTTCCCAAAAATTCATTTTGTAGCCCATGTCGCGCATTTTCTTGAGAAACCCGTCCGGGTCGGGGAAACGGTTGGTGTCCCAGACGAACGAACAGGAATAAGCACGGGACTGCCAGCCCGGCTCGACACCCCAGACATCGCAGGGCATGTGCGCGGCGCGAATGCGTTCGGCCAGGGCGAGGGTTTGGGCCGCGCCGTATTGGGTATAGCCGCGATACTGCACACCCAATCCCCACAATGGCGGCATCGCGCCGCCGCCGGAGAAAAGATTGTAACGCTCCACCGCCTCCAGCATCGTCGGCCCGGCAAAGACATAAACGTCCACTCCCTTGGTCGCCGGCACGTCCACGAGCATGATCTTCACCGGCTGCGTCCGCGCGCGATAGAGTTCGGCGGTGCTGGCGTTCAAACCACCGCCACTACTTGCCGCCCCGTCGCTGACTGGAGCGACATCCCCGGTATAAAACGAGGCAAACCGCGCTGTGTCCACAAACACGCCGTAGCCTTGCGACGAAATGTATAACGGCACCGGCGCATGGGATTCGCCCAACTCATTTTCGGGTTTGTCCGTCGGTTTGAGAAACACCCGACGACCAGTTTGACCGTGTTGGGTTTGCGTCATGTCAAAAAGTTCCGTGTGCAGTCCAAACCCGTAAATGCTTTCGTGCGGTTTCATCGGCAATTGCAGCGAGCAGCCGCGGTCTGAAACCTGGAAGGAAATTTTGGCCAAGTCCAAAGGCATGGGCTGGCTCGACGTCATGGCCGCAAGACCCGCCATGTCCACCGGCGCGCTGCGAAAATGTGTGGGCGTGAACTCTTCCGGTTGGCCGAAACGAAGGCGCCAGATACCCGGCGCCACCAATTGAACCCGGGGCGCGGGTGAATCAGCCTCCGCACTGCAAACTGCTGGCGAGACGGTCAGCAAGGCCAGACACAACGAAGAAAAGTTTATTGTTTTGAGGGACCTCAAAGCGGCTCTGCGCGACGATGCATTCATAAGATATAGATCCTTGTGCTAGTCCACGAGGTTACGTTCGATTTGTTCGAGCGTCTTATTTTTGGTTTCCGGCAATTTAAAACCGGTGAAAACAAAACCAGCCCCGCACCTCGCGGCGTAAAGCCTGAACGTGTTGCCTGTGCCGATGGCACCTTCAAGCAGCGGAAACGTGAAAGTCAGCATGAAACACGCAACCCCCAGCGCGGAGACCGCGACGCAGCTGCGTAGCCGAAGTCGGTCATGCCAGAGGCGATCATTTGATCGGCCGTGCGGCGCATCGCCGCTTCGGTGCCATGGTGGTAATAAATATACCAACGCTTCCAACCCATCGGCGGCATGAGCGCCAGCTTGTTTCCAACTTCAACGCGAAATTTCGTTGTGACGGAAGTCTCTTCAATCCGCATTTGTGCCTTCCTCAATCCAACAAGTGCGGGTGTTCATGCTGGATCTTCAGTACCAATTCACCGAACAAGGTATTTGCCCAGGCAAACCAGGAACGGGTGTACCTGGCCGGATTGTCCTGGTCGAACGATTCGTGCATGAATCCTGTGCCCACCTGCGTGCGCTGGAGTGTTTCCAGACAATAGCGAATTTCTGCCTCGTCGGTGCTGGTCATCGCCTGCATGATGAGCGCCAGCGGCCAGATCATGTTCAACCCGGTGTGCGGGCCGCCCAATCCTTTTGCCGCCCGGCCTTCGAAGTAATACGGATTTCGGAGAGAGAGCAGCCAGCGCCGCGTGCGCTGATAAACGGTATCATCCCGATTCACCGCACCCAGGTAGGGCAACGAAAGCAGGTCGGGAACATTGGCGTCGTTCATGCAATTCCGGCCGCCGTAGCCGTCCACCTCGTAGGCATAACAACGACCCTCCTCCTGAAGTTGCACGATAGCGTATCGGCGCAGCGCTTGTTCGACTTCATCAGCGAGGGTGCGACAGGCGGCAGCGTTGTTGGTGTCGTGCTTAATCGCTTCCAGCATTTCGGCTGCCTGGCGGAGGCTGACGACAGCAAAAAAATTGGAGGGAACCAGCAGCGGGAAAATGGTTGCATCGTCACTGGGCCGGAACATGGAAAATATCAGGCCGATGGGTCGGGCCGGATTGCCGTAACCTTTCAGCATCAGGGTGTCCGAAGGCGTGGTTCCGCGGCGTTGAAAATGGTAAGGACCGGGTCCGTCTTTGCGCTGCTGCTGGCGGAATGTCTTCAACGTCAGTAACACCGCTTCCCTCCAGGTCGAGTCAAACAGTGACGTGTCCCCGGTGGTTTTCCAATAGCCATACGCGAGCCGGATGGGATAGCAGAGCGAGTCCACTTCCCACTTTCGCTCGTGAACGCCGGGCTTCATTTCCGTCAAATCGGTTTTCCAAGGGCTGACTTTATTGGGATCCTTGTAAAAGGCGTTGGCGTACGGATCCAACAAAATGCACTTGGTCTGCCGATTGATGACGCCGGCAATCAATTGCTGCAACGTTGCGTCTTCCTTCGTCAGTGGCAAATAAGCCCAGAACTGGGCGGAGCTGTCGCGCAACCACATCGCGTCAATGTCGCCGGTAATCACGTAGGTATCCGGGCGTCCGTCCGCCGTTTCAAAATCCACGGTGGTATCGAGCGTGTTGGGAAAACAATTGCCGAACATCCAGGCCAGTTCCTTGTTGCCGATGGAGGATTGGAGATGCTGAATGGTCTTCTCAACCGCGATGCTCTTGAACTTCCGCTTGTCTTCGGCAATCCGCACCACCGGGAAGGACGAATCCTTCGCCCAACTGACCGGGCCTCGCCCCGTGGAGTCATTGGCTTTACTCCACGGGGCGAGCATCAGGCTCGTTGTGATCAAAGAGGCAGATTGAACAAATTCGCGGCGGTTCATATCGCACCAAAGATGTACGGAATGAATCCGGAAATGGGAAGCACGAATTTACTCCTCGTGGCGTGAGAAATTTATAGACGATGACGTTGTGAGAAACCTGTCCGGGCTTCAACTCAGTTGGAGGGAAGTTCGGATGATTGGGGGAATCCGGATAATGCCGGGACTCCAGCGCGAGTGCGTCACGAAATTGACGAAACCAGCCACCCTTTCCCATCACAGAGCCGTTCAGAACTTGCCGCTGTAGAATTGAATGCCCGGCTCGTGAGACCAGAACTCGAGCACGTGGCCCATCAGACTTTGTTTGCCCGGAGGCATTTTGATCACCCATTTCAGGTCGTAACCGAGCAATATTTGAGCTGTTGGTTGTTGTCGTTGATGCTCGCGCCGATGGGCGTGGGCTTGCCGAAATCGAACGGCGTGCCGGCTGCTGGTGCAATTTTGCGGGCGGGAATCAAGGCGCTGTCCGCCGGCGTGAAATCGTCCGCCAGGATGGTGCCCTTATCCGTTGTGGCACGGAACGCGAAGCGCAAGGTGTTCGTGGTGGTGATCCCGGTGGCCGCATCAGTGCCGGTCGCCGGGAGATATAACACCGTGATCGTGCCCGCACGACTCGACCAAACTATTAGCAGGGTGACCGCGGCGGCCACTGCAAGCCCTCAATAATCGTCGCATTGTCTTTTGATCGAGCGAATTGACATAACGCGGTATTAAGGGTTTGCCGGCCATTCGCTAAACCGATAAGCACCGGCACCCACATCACATTTGATGGAAGAATCCTCTTCCAAGACTGCAAGTACTCCGGGATCCTTGATTTGTGAGGTTGCCGGCCACAGGAGTCTTCCCGATTCCTTGATCGTGAAATTTCCATTTGAGAGTTTGGGAATGTAGATGGAAGCTCGAGTATTGGCAGGAACTTTGACCGAAAGAGAAAATTTACCATCGGCGCTTTTCTCCCAGCGCGTGGTGATGAGCCCCTTGACGGTGGGAACCGTGCCTTCCGCGAAGGTCAGATCGCCTGTCTCCGGCCGGACATCGAAGGCGGCAAAGCCGCCGCGGGTGGGCTGGATGCCGCAAATGTATTTCAGAAAAATATAGCCCGGATAGGAAGTCCACGCATGGTTCACTTCATTGTGGAGATCGAAGGATTCCCAATTGGCCTTGTTCTCCATCAGCATTGGGCGGTAGCGGGCCAAATCGCCCGCTACAAAATCCCCGTCGCCGGCGTTCAACAGCCCGCTGTAGAACGCGTCGCCACCATAACCGCCAATACTCGGGTTCCCCGCCCGTTCAATGACATCAAGGATTTTGGACTTGGCTGCCGCCGGCTCGATGTCGAAGCGCAAAGGCCACGCCGAGGCGAGCGGATACATTTCCTTCTGGTCGGTCCGCACGAGATAGAACTCACCGGCGAACAGGTTGGAATTGATGCCGGCTTTGACTGCCTCCGCCTCTTGCCAATACTCGTCGCTTTGGTTGCTTTGTCCCAACACTGAAAAGATACGGGAGGCAATGCGCAGGTCTTCATAGTATTGGCAGGCCGTGGCGACGTTGTAACCGCCGCTGGGCGTGTTGCCGCCGGCAAAGTCAGAAATCCGCCAGCCGGGAGGATTGAGCAGCTTGTTGGTTGGGTCCTGATAGGTTTTGATCCAATCCAAAAAGCGCGTCAGGCGCGGTGCCATTTCACGCAGCAGCGTGTTGTCGCCCGAAAACAGGTATTGCTGCCAGAGCAACATCGGCCAATACATGGACCATTCGGCAATAAGGGCAGACCGCTGCGCCGGGCAACAGGTTGGGAAATCGCCGTTGGTCATTTGGGCCTCTCCATAATCCCGCACCACTTTATCAATCATCATCGTGTTGCGGTCGTTGTAGAGCAGGACGTTCCCAATGTTCCAACTGTCGGCCGTCCAGGGCGATTGCTCGCGATTGGCATCCACGCTGATGATGCCCTGCTGGATGTTCTGCCGCGCTGAACGCTCGCACAACTTAAAGATGTCGTTAAGCAAATCGCTCGAACAACGGAATCGCCCCGCCACATCGGCGTCGCAATAAGCCCAAATCCCGCGCACGTCGGAGGCCCTCAACTTCCCTGCGTAGCCGGTGACTTTAATTACCTGGAATGAGGTGTGCCGGCCAAAGTCCGCGTCCCAAGTCTCCGTGCCGCCGTGGCAAATGTATTGGTCCCAGCCGGCGGGCTTCCGTTCGCCCGTCATCTGGAAGTATTGCACGCACATGACATCTCCAGAATGATTTTCACGCATTGTGAGTTTGGGCCAGCCGTCAAGGCACCGCCCGAAATCCACCAGCCACACGCCGTTCGTGAAGGTGACACTCACCGGTTTGAGTTCGGCCTGTTCGCGTTCCAGCGGGGCCGTTTGCGCGAACAAATGATAATCGGACCGGTCCACCACGGTGGCGGAAGTCCAAACCGAGTCGTCGAAACCGACCGACTGCCAGCCCGCTGGCTCCCGGCGCGAATCGAATTGAATCGCCGCGCGATTGCTCGCGCCGCCGTTTCCCCAGTCGCATTCGATGAACTCAGGAGGAAGATGGGTGGTTTCATCCGGTATGGTCCACATATGCGGCGGGTTCGCTCGGTTTTTGGGGGGTGGAGCTGTTCTCTTCGGAGCGACGGAAAAATACGTTGCATTCGTTTCGATAAAAGCGGTGTGGGGCAGGACCTTCCAAGAGCCATCGGTTCCAATCGTGGAAGACGAACCATCGGGATAGTCCAGTCGCAATTCCAGCCTAAAGGCGGGCTTGGCGGTAACGCCAGAATCATTGAAGAGCCCGTGCCAATGACCCAAAGCCGCAAATACATTCGTCCCAGTAGTCAAGAGTTTGGTGACGTCGTAGGCATTGTATTGGCCGTAATGATACGGATCACACCGCGCCGGGCCCCGGCCCAGAAGTTCTCCGTTGCAATAAAGCAGATAATCGTTGTGCGCGGTCACATATACCTTGGCCAGGTCCGGCTTGTGGGCGATTGAAAAAGCTTTTCGGAAATAAGCGAAGTTATTTACGTTTGTGGTTCGATCCCAGATGTAACGCGCCGTCCATTCGCTTTGTTCCAAACCCGTGTCAAAATACGCCCGCGCGCTGTAAGGGCTGGGTTTGCCCGTCTGATCCCACACCCGCACTTTCCACCACAACCGCGTGGCTGAAGGCAATGGTTTGCCACCATATTCCACCGAAGCCGACTGGTCCGAAGCCACTTTGCCGCTATCCCACCATGCGGAGGTCGGAGGCCGGAGGCCCGAGGTAAGAACGCCTTCCGCTTTCTGCTCTTTGAAATCCGGATTCGAGGAGACAAGTATCTGATACGCGGTTTGTCTCTTTCCGCGGGCGGTGTCCGGAGACATCCAGGTGAACCGCGTCGTATCCCGGTCAATCGCCAGTGGGTTGCTGACGCCGTTGACCAGCAACCCCACGGGCGCCGTCGGCTGACCGGAAGCCCCGAAGGCAATCGAAGCCATGACGAGCGTGAGGACAGGTTGCGCTGCAATGGCAAGAATTCTCATGGCGTGAGACATTTCAATGGTTTGGAATTAGGGTGTCTCGTGGAACCGGTAATCGCCCGCGCCCACCAGACACTTAATGGTAGAACCCTCTTCCGAGACGGCCAGCACGCCGGGATCCTTGACATCCGATTGGGTCGGCCACAGGACTTTCCCGGATTCGAGGAGGGTGAAATTGCCTTTCACGAGTTTTGGAATATAAACAGAGGCGCGGGAGTTGGCAGGAACATGAACCGAAATCGAAAACTTGCCATCAGCGCCTTTCTCCCAGTGCGCAGCAATGAGACCCTTGACGGTGGGAACCGCCCCTTCCGCGAAGGTCAGACCGCCCGTCTCCGGCCGGACATCGAAGGTAGCGAAGCCGCCGCTGGTCGGCTGGATGCCACAGGTGTATTTCAGAAAAATATACCCTGGGTAGGAAGTCCACGCGTGGTTCACTTCATTACGGTTATCCCAGGATTCCCAATTAGCTTTGTTATCCTCGAGCATGGGACGATAGCGTTCCAGGTCGCGCACGACAAAATTCCCGCCGCCAGCATTCAACACGCCGCTGTAAAACGAATCACCGCCATAACCCCCGAGGTTTGGTTTTCCCGGCGCCAGAATCGTAGCGAGAATTTTGGCTTTAGCCGCCGTCGGTTCAATGTTGAAGCGCAAGGCCCACGCGGATGCGAGTGGAAACAATCCATTGGTGTCGGTCCGGACCAGATAGTATTGGCCGTTGAACAGATGGGTATTGATGCCGGTTTTAACTTCCTCCGCCTGCTGTAAATAGTCCTCGCTTTGGTTCGTTTGTCCCAACACGGAAAACGCGCGGGAGGCAATCCGCAAGTTTTCATAGTATTGGCAGGCTGTGGCGGCGTTGTAACCTCCATGGGGAGTGGTGCTGGCCGGAGCCCAGTCCGAAATCCGCCATCCGGGAGGATTGAGCAGCTTGGTCGTCGGGTCCTGATAGGCCTTGATCCATTCCAAAAAGCGCCTCAGGTGCGGTGCCATCTCGCGCAGGAGCGTCTCATCGCCCGAAAAGAGGTATTGCTGCCACAGCAACATCGGCCAATACATGGACCACTCCGGAATCCGGAACATCGGCGACGGACTGCACGCATAGAAATCTCCGTTGGCCATTTGTTCCCCCGCGTAATCGCGCACGACTTTGTCAATCATCATCGTGTCCCGGTCGTTGTAAACCAGCACGTTTCCAATGTTCCAACTGTCGGCGGTCCACTGTGATTGTTCCCGGTTGGCGTCCACGCTGATCATGCCCTGCTGGATGTTCTGCCGTGCCGAACGCTCGCACATTTTGTAAATGTCATTGAGTAAATCGTTCGAACAATGAAAACGCCCGGCCACGTCCGCGTCGCAATAAGCCCAAATCCCCCGCACGTCGGAAGCGCTCAATTTCCCTGCGTAACCGGAGATTTTCATTACCTCGAATGAGGTGTGCCGTCCGAAATCCGCGTCCCACGTCTCCGTCCCGCCGTGACAAGTATATTCATCCCAACCAGCTGGCTTGCGGTCGTCGGTCATTTGAAAGTATTCCACGCGAACCTTGTCCGCTGTATGATTTTGCCGCATCGTGAGCCTGGGCCAGCCGTCAATGCATCGTCCGAAATCCACCAGCCACGCGCCGTTCGTCATGGTAATGCTAATCGGCTTGAGCTCGGCCTGTTCGCGCTCCAGCGGCGCCATTTGCGCGAACAAATGGTAATTGGATCGGTCCACCACCGTCGCGGAGGCCCAGTCTGAATCATCGAAACCAGCCGTTTGCCAGCTCGCCGGCTCCAGCCGCGAATCAAACTGGATGGCCGCCCGATTGCTTCCTCCACCGCCCACACCGAAATACGTTGCATTGGTTTCGATGAAGGGAGTATGGGCAAGGACTTTCCAGGATTCGTCACTCGCAATCGTCATGGACGACTCGCCTGGATAATCCAGCCGCGCTTCCAGTAAAAAAGCAGGTTTGGCATTGCAGCCGGAGTCTTGCCACGTGCCCAGCCAATGCCCCACCGCAGCAAACGCATTCGTGCCCGGCTTAAGAAGTCGGGTCACGTCGTAGGCATTATATTGGCCGTAATGATACGGGTCGCACCGCGCCGGTCCCCGGCCCAAAGGCTCTCCGTTGCAATAAAGCAGGTAATCGTTGTGCGCCATCACATAGACCTTGGCGAAGTAAGGCGGGCGCGTGAGCACAAAGGTTTTTCGGAAATATGCGAAGTTGTTCACGTTGGTCGTTCCATCCCAGATGTAACGCGCAGTCCATTCGTTTTGATTCAATCCCGTGTCAAAGAAGGCTGGCGTGCTGTAGGTACTGGCCTTGCCGGTCTGGTCCCAAACTCTAACCTTCCACCAGAACCGTGTGGCGGAAGGCAACGGTTTGCCACCATATTCAACCGAGGCTGACTGGTCCGAAGCTACCTTGCCACTGTCCCACCATACGGAGGTTGGAGGTCGGAGGTCCGAGGTCAGAATGCCTTCTGCCTGTTGTTCTTTGAAGTTCGGATTCGAGGAGACAAGTAGCTGATACGCGGTTTGGGTTTCTCCTCGCTCCGCCGCCTTGGACATCCACGTGAACCGCGTCGTGTCTCGGTCAATCGCCAGCGGATTGCTGACGCCGTTGACAAGCATTCCTGCGGGGGCAACCGGCCTGCCAGGAGCTTCGAATGTGGTTGAGGCTATGATGATTGCCAGAGCAGACCGTATCGTGGTAACGAAAAACCGCAAGGACGGAAAATAATTTGTCATAAAATATGAAACATCAGCATTTGTGAAATCATCGCAGGTGCAAGATTTCGCATGGTTATTGCAAATAGAACTTTTCACTCAAGTTTGCCCGGGAATTCCCGCCCACCCAAATCGTAAATTCACCCGGCTCGACCGCCCATTCCTGATTCACGCCCCAAACGGCCAGGTCATCTCTTTTGATTTTTAGGGTGATTGTCCTCGTTTCCCCGGTCTTCAAGTGAACGCGCGAAAAGGCTTTCAACGCCCGTTCCGGCGTCGCGACGCTCGCGGTCGTTTCGCGAACATAGGCTTGCGCCACTTCGTCGCCGTCATGGCTGCCCGTGTTTGTCAAATCAAACGTCACTCGCACGTCCCCGTCGCCGGGCGGTGCCACGTTCAAATGGTCGTATTTGAAGGTGGTGTAACTCAACCCGAAGCCAGAAGCAAATTGCGGCAAATCGTCTCCGTCAACGTAATTGTTTCCTTTGGAGGGAAAGTGGTTGTAAAAGACGGGCAGTTGGCCGACGCGCTTGGGAAATGAAATGGTCAAGCGCCCCGCCGGGTTGTTGTCGCCGAACAGGGTTTCCGCAATGGCGCGCCCGCCAAACTCGCCCGGATACCACGCTTCGAGAATCGCCGGCACATGCTCCGCCGCCCACGGAATTGTCAATGGACGGCCATTTTCCAAAACAAGCACGACAGGCACGCCGGTTGCGGCGACGGCCTTCAAAAGCTGCTCCTGATTGCCGGGCAGGTCCAAATCGGAACGGTCGTGGCCTTCGCCCGAAAGGCTCGAGTTTTCGCCCAGCCCCAAAATCACCACGTCGGAATTTGTCGCCAGCGCAACGGCGTCGGCGATATTTGTTCCTTCAGCGAACTGAACTTGAGTTTCCGGCGAGACGATTTTCTTGACCTGTTCGGAGATTCCGTATTCCGACGTTTCGCGATGGGCGCCGCCTCCCGTGTAATCACCCAACCGGGCGATGTTTGCGTTCGGCCCGATGACAGCAATGCGCTTCAGGTCTTTTTTCAGCGGAAGCAGATGGCCTTGATTTTTAAGCAGACACATGGATTGCCGCGCGACTGCCAGCGAGAGGTCCAAATGTTCTTGGGAGCGGCAGACTGACCTGGCCAAATTGACGTCCACGAACGGATGGTCAAAAAGACCCAGCAAAAATTTTACGCGCAGAATCCTCGTGACGGCGGCGTCGAGAGTGGCTTCGGAGACCTGCCCGCCCTTAACGCCCTCAATCAGCGCGTTCTGAAACGTATCATGGTCAAAATCGTAAAACTGCATGTCCACACCTGAATTAATCGCCAGACGCACGGCATCGGCGGGCGTGGCGGCCACGTGATGATCTCTCAGAAGCCGCCCGATCGCGCCCGCGTCGGACAGCGTGAAACCTTGAAATCCCCATTCACCGCACAGCACCTTTTGCAAAAGCCACGGATTGCTGATGCAGGGGACTCCGTCAATGTCGTTATATGCGACCATCACCCCCATCGCATGGCCTTCGCGAATCGCCGGTTCAAAACTTTTGAGCATAATAGTGCGCGCTTCACGTTCGCCCGCGTGAACCGGCGCCTTGTTGATTCCGCTTTCAGGCGAACCGTGCCCGGCAAAATGTTTCGGCTCGGCAACGCAGGTGTGGTCCGTTGCCAACGAGTCGCCTTGTATCCCTTCGACGTAAGCCAATCCCATTTGGCCAGACAGATACGGGTCTTCGCCAAAATCCTCCTCGACCCGGCCCCATCGCGGTTCGCGGGCGACGTCCAGCACCGGCGCGAGGAGCATGCCCACGCCGTGGGCGCGCGCCTCGGCGGCAATGGCCGCCCCCTCGGCACGCGCCAGGTCGGGATTCCAGGTCGAGGCCAGATTGACGCTTTGCGGAAAGATGGTCGCGTGGTAACCCATGTAGCCATGCAGGCCTTCGCCGGTGAAAAGCGCGGGGACGCCGAGGCGGTTGGACGCCATCACCCACTTCTGGACAGCATTGTACAGTTGGGCGTCGGGATACATTTCGTGAATCGCGCCCACGCCCAGATGCCCAAATGCTTTTTCCGCACGCGCGGGAACGAAAGGCGTGCCCGGCTTGACCTGGACAGAGTTAAGCAGATCGCTTCTTTCCAGCAGCGCCTTCTTGGCGTTATACATGTCGAGTTGGCGCACTTTCTCTTCGAGCGTCATGCGCCCGAGTAAATCGGCCACGCGCTCGTCCACCGGCAAATTGGGATTTTCATAGGCCGGCCCGGCCGCCAAGGCGGTTGAAAGAGTCATTGCCAGCGCGACAATGAGCATTATGGGTTTGCCAAAACGGGACTTTGATTGTTCGCACATATAAGGTTTGACCTTGGAAGCGGAGCCAGCGAATTACTTGAAATTTGACGGCACTTCGCGGAACCGATAAGTGCCGGCGCCCACCAGACATTTGATGGAAGAGTCCTCTTCCGAAACGGCCAGCACTCCCTCGTCCCCGACCGACGATTTTGCCGGCCACAGGATCTTTCCGGATTCGGTGAGGGTGAAATTTCCTGTTGAAAGTTTGGGAATGTAAATGGCGGCGCGGGTGTTGGCAGGAACCGTGACCGAAAGCGAAAATTTTCCGTTGGCGCTTTTCTCCCAACGTGTGGTGATGAGACCTTTCACAGTGGGAACTGCGCCCCCGGCATAGGTCAACCCCCCCGTTTCCGGCCGGACATCGAACGTGGCAAAGCCGCCGCCGGTAGGTTGGATGCCACAAATGTATTTTAGAAAAATATACGCCGGATACGAAGTCCAGGCGTGATTCGGTTGATAATCGCGGACAAGCTGGAAACTTTCCCAACAGGCTTTGTCCGAGTCCAGCATGGGACGATAACGGGCCAGGTCGCGCATCGCGAAAGCCCCGCCGCCGGCGTTGAACAGCCCGCTGTAAAACGCGTCACCGCCGTAGCCGCCAATGTCCGGTTTTCCCGCCTTTTCAATGGCAGCAAGAATCCTGGATTTGTCCGCCTCCGGCTCAAGGTTGAAACGCAACGCCCACGCCGAAGCGAGCGGAAACATCTCTTTCCGGTCCGTCCGGGCGAGATAGTATTGGCCGTTGAACAAATTGGCATTGATGCCGGCCTTGACCTGCTCCGCCTGCCGCGAATAGTCGTTGCTTTGATTGGTCGGCCCCAATATAAAAAAGATGCGCGAGGCAATCCGCAGGTTTTCATAGTATTGGCAGGCGGTGGCGACGTTGTAGCCGCCGTCGGGCATGTTGCCACCCGCATATTCGGAAATTCGCCAACCCGGAGGATTGAGCAACTTGTTCGTCGGATCCTGGAAAGGTTTAATCCATTCCATGCAGCGCGTCAGATGCGGCGACATTTCGCGCAACAGCGTTTCGTCGCCCGAAAACAGATATTGCTGCCACAGCAACATCGGCCAGTACATGTCCCATTCAGGAATCTGGCGGTTTTCCTGACCCGGCACGGGATAATCTTTAATTCTATGCCCCGGACTACAGGCGGGGATAAATCCGTCGGGAAGCTGTTCCGCCGCATAATCCCGTACCACCTTGTCCATCATCATTGTGTCACGGTCGTTGTAGAGCAGAACGTTGCCAATGTTCCAGCTATCCGCCAGCCACGGCGACTGTTCGCGGTTGGCATCCACACTAATAATAGCCTGTTGGATATTTTGACGCGCCGAACGCTCGCACATTTCATAAAT
>Ga0335081_10011776_pt1 | contig 14161 bp, 11 predicted proteins | sample Lox_Sample_35_FD_206713 | JGI IMG/M metagenome (GOLD analysis project Ga0335081, IMG submission 206713) | Soil microbial communities from Loxahatchee National Wildlife Refuge, Florida, United States - Lox_Sample_3.5 | ecosystem: Environmental > Terrestrial > Soil > Wetlands | place: USA... | reverse complement strand
GGTCCCCTGATACCTAACCGGATTTTTGATTGTGCATCATGAATCCTGTATCGCGCATCATCGGTCATCGCAGGTGCTAGCGCTCCTGTGTCAGCCTGCCTTCCGCCATCCGAAGGACCCGGTCCGCACGGACCGCAAGTTTGTCATTGTGGGTGACAATGACAAAGGTCACTCCCCGTTCCTTGTTGATGCCCATGAGCAGTTCGTGAACGGCTTCGCCCGTATGCATGTCAAGGTTCCCTGTCGGCTCGTCAGCCAGAACGATGTCGGGATGCAGCATCAGGGCGCGGGCCACGGCGACGCGCTGCTGCTCGCCGCCGGACATTTCGCCAGGCCGGTGATGGGACCGGCCGGCCAGCCCGACATCGTCCAGGAGTTTCATAGCAGCCTCAGCGGCGGACGCACGGTCGGTCCCCCTGATCAGCGCAGGCATCATGACATTTTCCCCTGCGGAGAACTCCGGGAGCAGATGATGGAACTGGAACACGAATCCCACGTGATCGTTGCGGAATCGCGCCAGCCTGTCGCCATCCATGGCGAAAATGTCCTCGCCGTTGCAAACGATGCTGCCCGACGTGGGACGGTCGAGCCCCCCGAGGATATGCAGGAACGTGCTCTTGCCCACGCCTGACGCACCTACGATCGCGAGCACTTCCCCCCGCTGGATCTCGAGATCGATTCCATTCAGCACGTCAAGGGCGACCGGCCCGCTCATGAAGGTCTTCCGGAGCTGCTGTATATGAATAAGAACCGGCTCTATTTCTTCTCTCCCGTCTTGTCTCCGGGTTTTACCGTTTCAATGACCTTCTCGACGGCATGACCGGTCTTGGAAGCCTTGTCCTCCACTTTCTGCTTGACGACATCTGCCTCTTTCCCGACGCCGCTGATCCATCTGCCCGCCGATCTGAGCAGGCCGCCCCCGCCGAGAAGAATGAACACGACCGCGAGCAGTGCAAGAAGAATGATCGTCAACAAAAAACGTTTAAACGTGCCGCCTTTCTGAGCCATGGGTCCCTCCCTTTATCATTTCGCATTTTGAAAAGCTCTTTTGAGCTCTCCCTACTCGTACCTCAACACTTCCACCGGGTCCTGCCGCGCCCCCTGCCAGGATGGATAGAGCGTGGCCAGAAAACTGATGCCAAGGGCCGTCACACAGATGAAAAGAACGTCGAGCCCCGTGATCGAGAGCGGCAGATGGCTTACCTGGTACACGTCGCGGGGAAGCGTGACGATCCCGGTTTTCGTGATGACCGTGACCGCTCCGTATCCGATGACCGCGCCGATGGCAGTGCCCACGGAGCCGATGACGAGTCCGGCGAACATGAAGATGCGCATGATGCCGCCCGCGGTCGCCCCCATGGACTTCAGGATCGCGATCTCCCGGCTCTTTTCCATCACGATCATGGTGAGCGTGCCGATAATATTGAAGGATGCGACGATGATGATCACGATGAGGATCAGCGACATGCCGATTTTCTCCAGTTTCAGCGCCGAGAAGAAATTCTTGTTCATCTCGATCCAGTTCCTCGTGTAATAGGGATAGCCGACGGCGTTGCGGATCGTGTCGGATATCCGGTCCGCGTTGTAGATCTCGTCGATCTTGACCTCGATCCCGCTGACCCTCCTCGGCATGGCGAAGAACTTCTGCGCTTCCGGCAGCGAGGTATATGCGAAGCTCGTATTGTAATCATACATGCCCGCGTCGAAGATCCCCACGAGCTCGAACTTCCTCATCTTGGGCACCACACCGATTGCCGTTTCCTCTCCGATGGGATTGACCATCGTGACCGTATCGCCGACCATGGCGCCAAATTTACGCGCCAGGTCTTCGCCGATAACGATGCCCGGGTATTCCCTGCCGGGCTGTTCGAGCGCATCGAGGGACCCTTCTATCATGTTCTTTCCAAGGCTGGTCACCTGGCCTTCGGTCCGTGGATCGATCCCGCGCACGACAACACCCTGAACCCGGTCCCGGCTCGTCAGCATCGCCTGGCTGATGGTGAACGGCGTCGTCGCCTTCACATGCGGGACGCCGGATATCTTGTCCTGGAGCGATTTCACATCCTCGATCCCGACGCCGGAGTATTCCATGACCACGATCTGAGGGATGGCCGCCAGGATCTTGTCCCGGAAGTAGCCCTGGAATCCGGTCATGACCGACAGGGTGATGATAGAGGTCGCCACGCCGATGACCACGCCCGCGATGGAAATGAACGTGTTGAGCGACACCGTCCCGTACCGTTTTTTAGTCTTCAGATAGCGAAGACTGACAAATATTTCGTAAGGAGTTTTCATTACAAGCTCATGCCACAATGATGGGGGTGGTTACCTCTTTCACGGTTCCCGCTTGAACGTCGAGAGTCTAATCTGTCAGCAGCAGCCCCGCGTACGAAGCCCATGGTTATTATTCGTATTCCCTTCGTTTATTCTCATTCAGCACGATGGCTTCTCCTTCTTCATCTGCGGGAAAAGAATCACATCCCGGATGGAACTGGAGCCCGTGAGGAGCATCACGAGCCGGTCGATGCCGATGCCCTCGCCTGCGGCCGGCGGCATGCCGTACTCCAGTGCGCGGATGAAGTCCTCGTCCATCTGGTGGGCCTCCTCGTCGCCCGCTTCCCGCTCCGTCACCTGCTTCAGCAAACGCTCCTTCTGGTCAATGGGGTCGTTCAGCTCCGAGAAGGCGTTCGCCAGCTCCCTGCCCACGACGAAGAGCTCGAAGCGCTCCACCGTTGAAGGGTCATCATCGCGTTTTTTCGAAAGAGGAGAGATGTCCGTGGGGTAGTCGGTTATGAACGTGGGCTGGATCAGCTTCGGCTCCACCAGGGCCTCGAAGATCTCGTTCAGGATCTTGCCGTGGGGTTCGCCGCCCTTCAAATTGGCACCCAGCCTCAGCGCGTGGACCCGCGCCTTGTCCGGATCAACCAGCACGTCCTCTGCCACGCCTGCTTCGCGGAGCGCATCCCGGTAGCTGATCCGTTTCCAAGGCGGCGTCAGGTCGACCTCTCGGCCTTCGTAGATGACCTTCATCGTCCCCAGGACCGCCCGGGCAATGGAGCTGATCATGTCCTCGGTCATGACGATCAGGTCACGGTAGTCCGCGTAGGCAGTGTAGAATTCCAGCATCGTGAATTCCGGGTTGTGCCTCGTCGAGATGCCTTCGTTCCGGAAATTTCGGTTGATCTCGTAGACCCGCTCGAACCCGCCCACCAAGAGCCGCTTCAAATACAGCTCCGGCGCGATGCGGAGGTAGAGGTCCATATCGAGCGCATTGTGATGGGTCCTGAAGGGCTTTGCCGTCGCGCCGCCCGGGATGGACTGCATCATCGGCGTTTCAACCTCGAGATAGCCGCGCGCGTTCAGGAAATTGCGGATCTCCTGGACGATTCTCGAGCGCAGGACGAAGACCTTTTGGACCTCCGGGTTGACGATCAGGTCGACGTAGCGCTGGCGGTAGCGCAGCTCTACGTCGGTAAGTCCGTGCCATTTTTCGGGCAGCGGTCTGAGCGATTTCGCAAGGAGCGTAAAGGATTCCACGTCAAGGGTGAGCTCGTTCGTTCTGGTCCTGAACAGAAAGCCCGTCACGCCGATAAAGTCGCCGATATCGATCTTCTTGAGGAGCGCATAGGGCTCCTCTCCCAGGGTGTTTTTCTGGAAATAGAGCTGGATCCTGCCTGTGCCGTCCTGAATGTGACAGAAGCAGGCCTTGCCGAAGCTCCTCATGGCAACGATGCGGCCTGCCAGGGTGGCCGTGGTCCGCTCCTTCTCGAGGTCCTCCTTGGCCCTGCTTCCATGCTTGTCGGAAAGGCCTTGTGCCGAGGCCGTCACCTCGAACCTGCCCGCGTAAGGCTTCACGCCCATCGCGTTGACTTCCGCAAGTTTCTTGAACCGCTGCTGTATCAGCTCGTTGTACTCTTCCATCAAAATCCCTTTCCTGTCCGACCGCGGCTGCTGGTTGCCAACCGCCGGACGGCCGGATCACCCGCATTCCATCGCGGATTATCCTGCCCAGTCACCGTCAGGAACAAAAGCCTATCCGGCGAGCATGGCGAGCACCTCCCGGTACTTTTCGCTCGTTTTGTGCACAACGTCGTCGGGAAGAACGGGCGCAGGCGGCTTCTGGTTCCAGTTGAGCGAGAGCAGGTAGTCCCTCACGAACTGCTTGTCAAAGCTCTTCTGGGAAACACCAACCTGGTAGCCGTCCTTCGGCCAGAAGCGCGAGGAGTCAGGCGTCAGTACCTCGTCGATCAGGATCACCTCGTCATGATCCATGCCGAATTCCAGTTTGGTGTCGGCGATGATAATGCCCTTCGGCTCGGCGATCTCGCAGGCCTTCCGGTAGACGGCAAGCGTATAGGCCCGGACCTTGTCAGCAACGTCCTTTCCCACCAGCTTGACGACGCTTTCGAAATCGATGTTCACATCGTGCTCACCCACCTCGGCCTTGGTCGACGGTGTGAAGATCGGATCCGGCAGCCTCGATGCCTCGGTCAGCCCGGGGGGAAGCTTGATGCCGCTTACCGCTCCCGTTGACCGGTACTCCTTGAGCCCGGAGCCGGTGAGATACCCGCGCACGATGCACTCGATGGGAAGGGGCCGGCACTTCCTGACGAGCATGCTACGGCCTTCGAGCATAGCTGCATGGGGCCGGCATGCTGCGGGATACTCCCTGACGTCTGTCGAGATCAGGTGGTTCCGGACAATGCCTTCGGTCCGGCTGAACCAGAACCTGGATATCTGAGTCAGGACTCTGCCCTTTTCCGGGACCGCATTCGGCAGGATCACATCGAATGCGGAGATCCGGTCCGTGGCGACGATCAGGAGGCTGTCTCCGAGATCGTAGATGTCGCGCACTTTCCCGCGCTTCGGCGGCTTCAAGCCTGCCAGGTTCGTCTCAAGCACCGGCGGTGTCTTCATCGTCCCCTCTTCCTTCGCCTTCCCGTTCATGGTTTTCCGGGCCCAGCTTGAGCAGCCGGATCCGGGCTATGCGGTTTTTCCTGAGCCGGAGCACGGTGAACATCACGTTCTGGTAGCGTATCTGGTCGCCTTCCGCGGGGAGTCTGCCGAAGAGGCCGAGGATGAAACCGCCGATGGTCTCGAACTCGTCCTCGGGGATCGTCACGCCAACCCGCTCGTTCACCCTGCCGATGTCAGTCTTCCCGTCCACGATATACCGGTTCGCGGCAACCTCTTCGATCTCGCGCAATTCCTTTTCCTGCTCGTCGCGGATATCGCCGATGATCTCCTCAATGAGGTCCTCCATCGTCACCAGGCCGTCGGTACCCCCGTACTCGTCCCCCACCAGCGCCAAATGGATGCGTTTTTCACGCATCTCCCTGAGCAGGACGCTCACGTTCTTGTTCGGCGGCACCACATAGGGCCTGCGCAAAACGCTGTCGAGTTGAAAGGGCTTGTTCGCCATATGGAGCGGCAAGAGGTCCTTGAGATACACGATCCCCACGATGTTGTCGATCGACTCGGCATAAACCGGCAGGCGGGAGAACCCCTTCTCGTTCATGACCCGCAGGATATCCTCAATGCCGGCTCCCGTCTCGACGGCGACGATATCGGTCCGGGGAACCATCACTTCCTTCACGACCGTGTCCGTGAAACGGAACACGCTGTGGATCAGGTCCTCCTCGGAGGGTTCAAAGACCCCGCTCTTGCGGCCCTCCCGGATCAGGTATTTTACCTCGTCCTCGGATACGAACGGCGGTTCCGGCTGCTGCTCAAGCCTGAAAAAACGCAGGACGGCGTTGCTGGAGGCTGCCAGGACGTGGAGCACCACGGACAGGAAGCGCGAAAGGAGGTCGATCGGCTTGGCCGTGAAGAAAGCCACCCGCTCGGCATTCCTGATCGCCAGCGATTTGGGAAGCAGTTCCCCGATAACGATCGTGACATACGTTATCAGGCCGACCATGAGTGCGACTGCCAGGGGCTCGGCCAATCTACTTACCAGAGGGGACGGTACCGACGCGATGACCGGCTTGATGTGGACAACAGCGATCACGCCGCCGATCGCGGATGCAAGCGTGCCTACCAGCGTCACGCCGATCTGGACCGTGCCGAGCAGACGCTCGGGTTCCTCCTGCAGTTTCTGGATACGCCGGGCCCTGACGTTTCCGCTTTTTACGAGATGGCGCACCCGGCTTTTCCGGAGGTATATCAGCGCTATCTCGGATGCCGAAAAAAAGCCATTCACGATGACCAGGAAAAGGATAAGCAGTATGTCAGATAGCCACATAGAGAGCGGAGTTTACCTGCAGTGCCGCGGTCAGCGAGCCGGAGGAAACCGTCAGAAACCGTATTCACTCCATCGTTCCTCGACCTTTTTCCGGATAAGCGGGTCCATCCTGATCTCGTCGGGCCAGGACCGGGAGAAGCCTTCACCGGGACCCTTGCGCGTCGCGTCGATACCCATCTTGCCTCCAAAGCCGATCTGCGGGCAGGAATGGTCGAGAATATCGAGCGGCCCGTCAATGATCACGACGTCCCGCTGGGGATCCACATGGTTCATGACCTTCCAGGTGACTTCTGAATAATCATGGATATTCACGTCCTCGTCGCACACGATGACGAACTTGGAAAGCATGAGCATGCCCGTTCCCCAGATCGTGTTGATGACCTTCTTCCCCTGTCCTGGATAGCGTTTTCTGATCTTCACGATGACGTTGTTGTGGAACACGCCCTCGATCGGCATGTCCATGTCCAGAATGTCGGGCGCGACCATCTGGAGGAGCGGCAGGAAGATGCGTTCCGTCGCCTTGCCGAGATAGGCGTCCTCCTGGGGAGGACGGCCGACCAGGGTCGCGGGATAGATGGCGTCCTTCCGGTGAGTGATCGCCGTGATGTGGAATACGGGGTACTGGTCGGCTTCCGAATAATACCCCGTGTGGTCGCCGAAGGGCCCCTCGATCCGGCGTTCACCGGGGTCGACGAAACCTTCGAGCACGAACTCCGCCTCCGCGGGCACGCGCACGTCGATCGTCCTGCACGGGACGACTTCGAGCGGCTTCTTTCTCAGAAACCCGGCGAAGATGAACTCACCGATGGCCGGGGGCAGCGGCGCCGTGGACGAATAGATGATGGCGGGGTCGCCGCCGATCGCAACAGCCACTTCCATGCGCTTCCCCGCAGCCTCGTAGTGCTGGTAGTGGCGGGCGCCGTCCTTGTGTTTGTGCCAGTGCATGCCCGTGGTCTGGTGGTCGAAAACCTGCATCCGGTACATGCCGACATTCGTTATCCTCGTGACAGGGTCCACGGTGCAGACCATGGGGAGCGTGATGAACCGGCCTCCATCAGCTGGCCAGCACTTGAGCACCGGGATCTTCGAGAGGTCCACCTGCTGCCCGGTGAGCACCACGTCCTGACAGGGCGCTTTCTTGACCGTCTTGGGGAAGAAATTGGCGAGCTCCGCCAGTTTTGGCAGCATCTGGAGCTTGTCCATGAGGCCAGCCCCCGGTCCGGGGAAGAGGTTCACGGGGTCGATGATCTCTCGTATCTGACTGCCGATGTCATCCAACTCCCCTACTTCGAGCGAGAGGCACATGCGCTTCAGTGAGCCGAAGGCATTCGTCAGAACGGGAAAAGCCGATCCGCGCACTCGCTCGAAGAGCAGGGCCTTGTTCGCCGCACCCTTCTCCTTCGAGACCCGGTCCGTGATCTCGGCGATCTCGAGCTCAGCGTCGACCTCCGCCTTGATCCTGACCAGTTCTCCGTTCTTCTCGAGAACAGACAGGAATTCCCTTAGATTTTCATATGCCATAGAAAAAGAATTGTAGCGGAATCATGATCGATTTGCAATAGAAAAGGGGCGGGCCTAGGATGCTTCGTACTTCTGGAGCCTGTGCCGGAAGGACCGGAACGTGAGACCAAGCAGTCTTGCCGCCTCGGTCTTCACGCCGCCGGCCTTTTCGAGCGCCTTGTGGAGCAGCGTACGTTCCGCGTTGCCGAGAAGCCGCTCAAGGTCGATGCCTTCATCGGGGATTTCGACCGGGACCAGATCCGCGTGCGGCTGCAAAGCCATCACCGTTTCCGGCATATGCTCTGCCGTGATCTCCTCGCCGGCCGAGAGGATCGCCAGCCGTTCGATCGCGTTCTCGAGTTCGCGCACGTTCCCCGGCCAGCGATAACCCATGAGTATCTTCAGGGCATCGCGGGCAATTCTTTTGGCCGTTCTGCCCGCACTTAACTTTTTCAGGAAGAAGTCCACGAGCAGCGGGATGTCCTCCTTCCGTTCGCGGAGGGGAGGGAGATGGACCGGGATGACGTTCAACCGGTAATAGAGGTCCTCCCGAAAGGCTCCTTTTGCCACTTCGGCATGCAGGTCACGGTTGCTGGCCGCGATGACCCGCGCGTCCACCTTGATGTCCGTCGTCCCGCCCACGCGCATGAACTCTCGCTCTTGGATGACCCGAAGCAGCTTGATCTGGAGGGCCGGCGTGGTGGCGCTGATCTCGTCGAGAAAGATCGTCCCGCCGTTGGCCGCCTCGAAGAGCCCCTGTTTGTTCGATACGGCTCCCGTGAATGCGCCCTTCATGTAGCCGAACAGCTCGCTCTCGAGCAGCGTCTCGGGGAGCGCCCCGCAATTGACCGTTACAAAGGGTTTGTCCTTCCGCGAGCTGTTGGCGTGGACCGCCCGGGCCACCAGTTCCTTGCCCGTCCCGCTCTCCCCGGTGATCAGCACCGTGCTGCCCGTGTCCGCCACCTGCCTGATGAGCAGAAAGACCTTTTGCATGGGCACACTGCCGCCGATAAAGTTCTCGAATCCCAGCCGCGACTCCATCTCCCGTTTGAGGAGAATGTTCTCCTTCCTCAGATGGCGCTTCTCAAGGGCCTTCTGGATGATCAGCTTGATCTCGTCGACCCTGAAGGGTTTCGTGATGTAGTCATAAGCGCCGAGCTTCATCGCTTCCACGGCGGTCTCGGCTGTGGCGTAGGCGGTGATCATGATCACGACGGTCTCCGGAGACAGCTCCTTGACCGTCCTCAGTACGTCGATGCCGTCCATCCCCGGCATCTTCACATCGCTGATAACCAGGTCGAATATCTCGTTCTGCACGGCCTTGATCGCGTCGGCGCCGGTCTCGGCGGACACTACGTCGTAGCCTTCTTTTTTCAGCATGATCGCGAGAAAATCACGCATGCTCTGCTCATCATCGACAACGAGTATCGCGCTCATACCGTCACACAACCCCTTTCAGGGCGGCACTTCCCGTCGTTCCGTTCTTCATCTCGGCGATCGGGATCTCTTCTATCATGGGAATCCTGATGCGGAACTTCGTTCCCTGCCCCTCCCGGGTGTCCACCGTTATGGTCCCTCCGTGGTCTTCGATGATGCGATAGACAATGGCAAGGCCGAGACCGGTCCCCCCCTTTTTGGTCGTAAAGAAGGGATCGAATATCCGCCCAAGATGCTCTGGCGCAATGCCCGCTCCCGCATCCGCGATGATGATCTCACACCAGTTGGAGTCGTCCTCGATGTGGGAAAAAGGGAATGCCGTGACGCGAAGGGAGCCCCCCCGCGGCATGGCCTGGCACGCGTTGATCAGCAGGTTCCAAAAGACCTGGCGCAGGCGCTGTGCATCACCGCGCAGGGTTATCCGGGGATCGACGTCGCAGGTGATGGCAAGACCGGGAACGAATTCCTTGCTGTTCCGCAAGAGCGTGCACGTCTCGGCCAGCAGCGACGACAGCACAATCGGCTCATCCTGGTTCGCTTTCGGACGGGCATATTCCAGAAATTCCGTGATGATCGAGTTGAGCCTGTCCGTCTCGCGCACCACGATATCCATCAGGTGCTTGTTGTCGCCCTTCAGGTCCAATTCACCCTGCAGGACCTGGATTGATCCGCTCAGGGAGGCCAGGGGGTTGCGAATCTCGTGGGCGATGCCCGCGGCGAGGCTTCCGACCGTGGCCAGCCGGTCCTGTCTCCTGACCTGCTCCTCCATCTGGAGCATCTTGGTGATGTCCTGAAAAATAAGGATGATGCCCCGCACGCTGTTCATTTCGTCCTTCAGGAGCGAAGCGACCATGCCCAGAATAGCCGTGTGTCCGTCTTTTTTGATGATTTCGCCCTCAAACCGGAAAGGCCGTTCCTTGAGGTCCTCCGTGTGCCCGAACAGCCCCTTGATGCTGTTTCCGAAAATGTCTTCAAGCCTGCCCTTGATCTCGGCATAGCTGTACCCGGTGATCTGTTCCGCCGCAGGATTGCAGGAGGTAATCGTGCCTTCCAGGGACATGGTGATGATGCCGCTGCCCACGCTCTTCAGGATATGGTCCTGCAGGGCGCGGAGGTCCTCAAAGTCCATGCTCTTTTCCCTGAGTTCCTGCCGGGTCTTGCGAAGCCGGTCGGCGAGATACCCGCTCAGAAAAGCTACGCTGTAAAAGGAGAGGATGTTGATAAAGACGAGGGACAGCACCTGCATCGCGGTGAAGTTCAGGCTCCGGACAAAACCCGGAACGCTGTAATGCTGCATGTCCAGCATTCCGCCATACAGTATGCTGGCGAGCGATGCCGCAATATAGCCTCCCCGGCGATAAACGACGATGCTTCCCGAAATGATCGTCAGGTGGTAGAGGATCGACAGGTTGCTGTCAATCCCCCCGGTGAGATGGACAAGGATCGTTACAAGACAGATGTCGACGCCGATCTGGACATAGGCGAACAGGGGCAGGTTCGTGATTCTCTGCAGAAGGTACCAGTAGATCCAGGTCAGGAGGGCGACGACAAAAACGAAATAGGAGAGTAAAGCGGTCCGGATGGGATAAATGTTGTATTCATGCTGAAAAAAGATCAGGGTGCCGAGCAGCAGCATCACCAGGGAGGCCCTGCTAACGATAAGCCACTTTATTCTCCCGTAGTATTCCTCTCTGTTCCTTGTGGATTCCCGGTTCACGTCGGTTATTTACCCGCAACAGAACCCATCTGGAAGATGGGCATATACATGGCGATGATGACAAAGCCGACCGTCGTCCCGAGAAAGATCATCAGTATGGGTTCGAGCAGCGACGTAAGCGTGGCGACGGCGCCATCGACCTCCTCGTCATAGAAATCAGCGATCTTGGTGAGCATGCTGTCGAGCGCGCCCGTTGCCTCTCCCACAGAGATCATTTGCGTCACCATGGGCGGAAATACCTTCGATTTGGTGAGCGGCTCCGCCAGGGTCTTACCCTCGCTGACGCTCTGCCGCGTGGTGAGGATCGCCTCCTCGACGACCTTGTTGCCCGCAGTCCTGGCCACGATCAGCAGGCCTTCCAGGATCGGCACGCCGCTGGTCATGAGCGTCCCGAGCGTCCGGGTGAACTTGGCGACCGCTACCTTGCGGATCAGATCTCCCGCTACCGGCATCTTAAGGGCAATCCCATCGGTTGCCCTGAGACCCTTCTCGGTTTTCCTCGCCTGTTTGATGCCGATGAAGAGGCCGACGAGCACTATGAGAACGCTCAGCCCGCCCCACCCCTTTAAAAAATTACTCGCGGTAACGACGATCCGCGTGGGCAGCGGCAGCGCCTGGCCCGATTCGGCGAACATGGCAGCGAGCATCGGAACGACGACGACCAGCAGCAGGGCGACGACGGCAACGGCGACGAACAGGATGACCGCCGGGTAGACCATGGCTGACTTGATCTGCTTCTTGATCTTCGCGAATTTTTCCATATAGGCGGCGAGCCGCTGGAGAATCGTGTCCAGGATGCCTCCTGCCTCGCCAGCGGCCACCATGTTCACGTACAGGTTGTCGAAGGCCTTGGGATGTTTCTTCAGTGCATCCGCAAAGGTGGAACCGCTTTCGACATCGGTCCTTACCTGCACAATGGTCTTCGCGAGCGTCGGGTTCTCGGTCTGCGCTCCCAAGATGTCGAGGCACTGGACCAGCGGCAATCCTGCGTCGATCATCGTCGCAAGCTGGCGGGTGAATATGACGATATCCCGGTCCTGGATCTTCTGAGCTCCGAAGCTGAGCTTGATTTCTTTGGACTTTGCCGAAACGTTGATGGGAAGGATGTTCTGCTTGCGAAGCAGGGTAAAGACCTCCTCCTTGCTGCTGGCAGACAGCTCCCCTTTCTGCACGGTCCCCTGCCGGGTTTTCCCTTCCCACGTGAATACGGTAGCCATAGTTTACCCCAGGTCCCCTTTAATGAATCAGCGATAATCCTTTTGAACAACCTGACTGGACGCGAGACCGGACCGGCTCAGCATCTGAATGAGCTCATCCGGGACCGAAGACCGGCCCACGCAATCCTCATAGGAGATCATCTTTTTCACATACAGGTCATACAGCGACTGGTTCAATGTCTGCATTCCGAACTTTGACTGTCCGGTCTGCATTTGCGAATAGATCTGGTGGATCTTGTCCTCGCGGATCAGGTTGCGGATCGCCGAATTGGGGACCAGGATCTCGAGAGCGAGCACGCGGCCGCCGCCGATTTTCGGAATGAGCTGCTGCGACATCACGCCTTCGAGGACAAAGGACAGCTGGGCCCGAACCTGGGACTGCTGGTGCGGCGGGAACACATCAATGATGCGGTTCATCGTCTGAGCGGCAGAGTTCGTATGGAGTGTCGCAAAGGTCAAGTGGCCGGTTTCGGCGATGGTCAGGGCGGCCTCAATGGTCTCGAGGTCGCGCATCTCACCCACGAGCACCACATCAGGGTCTTGACGCAGGATATATTTGAGCGCATCCTTGAATGACTTGGTGTCGGCATTCACCTCGCGCTGGTTCACGAGACACTTCTTGTGCGGATGGAGGTACTCGATGGGGTCTTCGATCGTTATGATATGTTCCTGCCGCTCGCTGTTGATCTTGTCGATCATGGAGGCAAGCGTCGTCGACTTGCCGCTTCCCGTCGGGCCCGTGACCAGGACGAGCCCCCGGGGCTTTTTGCAGAGATCGGACACGACTTCCGAAAGCCCCAGTTCCTGAAAGGTCTTTATCTTGAACGGGATTGTCCTGATGGCTGCGGCAACGGCGCCGCGCTGCACGAACATGTTCGCGCGGAAACGGGAGAGGTTCTTGACGCCGAAGGAGAGATCAAGTTCGCTGTTCTCTTCGAACTTGTGCTTCTGGGCATCGGTCAGGATGCTGTAGCAGAGGTCCTTGGTCTGCGTCCCGGTAAGGGGCTCCAGGCCGGGGATGGGCTTCATCTTGCCGTCGACGCGTATGGACGGCGCGATTCCCGTGGTGATATGGAGATCGGAAGCCCCTTTTTCTATCATATACTTCAGCAGATCGTGCAGATTGGCCATGAACAGAACCCCTTCTTCCCGGAATGTGAACTCCCGACCAGCCTGACTACCTGCTTTCCTGATTGTCGGGGAAGGTATTTTCAATGACCTCTTCCAGTGAGGTCAGACCGCTCTTTACCTTCAACAGGCCGCTTCGCCGGAGCGTCTTCATGCCCCCGGTAATGGCCTGCTTCTTGATATCAAAGACCGACGCGCCCTGCAGGACCAGCTCCTTGATCTCGTCCTTGATCGGCATCACTTCGTAGAGCGCGACCCTGCCCTTATACCCGGTCTTGTTGCACACGGTGCAGCCCTCGCCCTTATGGCTGACGACCGTCTTCGCCTCTTCGGGATCGAACCCCGCATCGATGAACGCCTGCACGGGGATCTTCTCAGGCTTCTTGCAGTTCTGGCAGACCTTTCGCACGAGACGCTGGGCGACGATCAGGATCACCGCCGATGACACGAGGAAGGGTTCAACACCCATGTTCAGCATTCGGTTGATCGTGCTCGGTGCGTCATTGGTATGGAGCGTCGTGAGGACAAGGTGTCCCGTGAGGGCGGCTTTCACGCCGATCTCTGCCGTCTCATAATCTCGGGTCTCGCCCACCATGATGATGTCCGGGTCCTGCCGGAGGAACGAGCGGAGGGCCGCGGCGAAATTAAGCCCGATCTCGTCCTTCATCTGTACCTGGTTGATGCCCATGAGATTGAACTCAACCGGGTCCTCCGCGGTCAGGAGATTGACATCGTCGGTATTGAGCTCGCTCAGGGCCGAATAGAGCGTGGTCGTTTTGCCGCTTCCCGTCGGACCCGTCACGAGGACCATGCCGTATGGTCTGTTCAACGCGTCCTTGAAGTCCTTGAGCTGGTCCTCGTCGAAGCCGAGCTTGGTCATATCCAGCTGCAGGTTGGACTTGTCCAGGAGACGAAGCA
>Ga0335081_10011775_pt1 | contig 14161 bp, 13 predicted proteins | sample Lox_Sample_35_FD_206713 | JGI IMG/M metagenome (GOLD analysis project Ga0335081, IMG submission 206713) | Soil microbial communities from Loxahatchee National Wildlife Refuge, Florida, United States - Lox_Sample_3.5 | ecosystem: Environmental > Terrestrial > Soil > Wetlands | place: USA... | reverse complement strand
AACGGAGGCCCCAGAAACAGACGCAATTCGTGCGCCGACGAAGAAGTGTGTTCGATTCGAGCTACGAGCGTAAGAAAAATCCCTTGCAACAGCCGGCCTCGTTAGAGATAACGCCGTAACCGGACAAGTGGTTTTTTCAGGAGTCCTGTAAACCTGCTGACAAATTGAATAAGGCATCCCGAAGGCACAGGATTGGCGCAACGGGATCTCTCAGGTAGATTGTGTGCGGAGGATCCATGAGCATATTGGCAGCAATCAGACGCGAAGAGAAAAAAGTAAAGAGGCAGATGGCCAAGTTGCAGAGTGAGTTGGATGGTTTGCAATCCGCCGCAAAGGCGTTGGGTAAGTCGGCAAACCGTGAGCTAACGAGTACTAAGAAGCGTGTGCTATCAGCCGTCGCGAGAGCAAAGATGTCCAGAGCTGCCAAGAAGCGCTGGGCAAAGATCAGGGCGAAAGCGAAGAGAGCTGTAGTCTAGTTTAAAGAGTCCCACTAGCGGAGCAGAGCATTCACGTGCTCTGCGCACTCTCCAAGAGATTGCCAACGGAAGGGCAAACTCCTGATTGTCCGATTAGGAGCAAATCGTCGCGGTGAGAAGGTAGGAGTGGGTACTTGGCTGTGGCCCCATTGGGTTGGGAAACTATTTGTAGGCTAACGCACTGGTGAGGTAAAGGAGGAATCGCGATCACAAATGAACGGAAACTTCTCGAGCTTCGGAGCTACCCGCCGATTCCGTTCAGATCGTCCTTGGCCTGCTGCTCCGCGTCCTTTGCGGCTTGGTTGGCGTTGGCATCTGGCTTCAATAGACGGATGGTTTTGCCCAGACCCTGAGCTTTCCCTTCGTCAGGCACCTTGCAGCCGGACACATCCGCGCTGGTGTGCACGCCTGTCACGTCGGCGCGGAGGCAAATGAAATTCATTCCCAGATTGTGGCTGGCGTGAAGGGCAGCAAGGCACCCATCCAATGTCGTGAATGGCGCACACGCATCGGTAGCAGTAGCGTTAGGGGCCAACAGCCCCCGGGCTTGCAGGCTGGGGGTGAGCTTTTTCTCTGCGTCGCTTCTGCTTCCGGGAACATCGGTGGAATTCCTCGAATCTTTCTTGACCCAGTTGATCGGATTAAGGGAGCGTGAACTATCCTGCACGGCAGCGGACGCGCCAGCGCCCGCAGGCCCTTGCGCCGCGGCACGTTCCGCACCCATCGTCCAGGAAATCGAAACGCCGAAAAGCAGGACTGCGCCAACAATAAGCGCCTTCTTCATAGATGCTCCTTCATTGCAGACACGCGTCGCCACGAGCCTCATTTTAGGATCCGTTGAGATTCGTGCGGCGACGGAAATGAGCCAGATGAGCCTAGTTGTTACCTGCTCATCGGGTCAGGCAACCAATCTCGTTCGTGGGGGGAAACCGTTCGTTTCACGAATGAACGTCCGGCACATCCCTGAGAAGTGCGGTTGCCGGAGAATTGGAGTACTAGGAGCTACTTGTCCGGTTATCCGACTAATCAGGAGTTTGAAGCGTCCTGCGTATAATTCCTGGGGCGCTCATACTCATTTCTCCTTAATCCGCAATTTCAGCGCCTCAATCTCCTGCTTCGTCATGCCTTGCAGAGCCATCGCTGTGGCCAGATACAAAGCGGGAACGTGTTTCATTTTGTTGCCGCGTTCTACCTTGCGACGGAGTTTCTGTACTTCTGGGTCAGCGCCCACTTTCAAAAACACTTCATACGCATCGGGGATGGACAGAGTCTTTTCAATCAGGCCATGCTTAACCAGAATGCGATGATAAGAAGGTACTGCCAACGCAGATGGATGAGTCTGCGGAGCACGCTTGTTTTGTTTTGGGTGTTTCATTGCACTATGCTGACACGTTTTCTCAGTCCGGTCATTTCTTTGGCGCTCCTACGCCATCCTGACCGGAGAACCTTGCCGACGGACGACGATATATAGAACGCGACAATCGGAGAACTGAAATCGCTTCCTTGCCACATGTCCGGTTATCCGACTAATCAGGAGTTGAGCGTCACAACATGTCAGTATAGGGGTACAATTCGCTAGGCCAATTCTCTTCTCCATTATGGCTGGGCGTCTCGCCCGACCGGAGGTGATAGCCGTGAGAAGGTACTTCCTACCACTGGCGGTTTTCTCTGTCATTGTTTTGGCCTTTTGCGTAATCGCGTTTGGGGTGGTCTTTGAAAGACCGAACGGGACGAGTCGGACGATCGTAGCGATCATCGCGCAGGCTGGCGTTTGGGTGCCTCTCATTGTTGTATGGCCGTGCTGTATGACTGGAATCGCTCTGGCTGTGGTTGCCTCCGCGCGCAAGCCTCTCCGCCCGCCGAACTATCCGCGCATTGAGCACCTTAGAATTGCGGGAAAGTATCAGGCTGTGGGCACATCTGCAGATCTGGGAATCTCTCCGCTCTATCTGAAAGAATAACTTTCGATCTGGCTGTACAGCCTTGGTCCACTGAGCTCCTGATTAACGCCGTAACCGGAGAAGTGGAGTACTAGGAAACAACTTGTCCGGTTATCAGTGCCGGCTCAGACGGTCGACGCAACACTTGCTTGAAGTCTACTCGCAGGAGTCTGGAATCCTAGGGTCTTTCTCGGACGTTGATTCAGGCGCAGCGCGACCTGGTCGAGCTGCGCTTGCGAGTGGGCCGACAGGTCGGTGCCTCGGGGGAAGTATTGCCGTAACAGCAGATTGGTGTTTTCGTTCGTGCCGCGCTGCCAGGGACTTTGCGGATCACAGAAGTAGACCTTCACGTCGGTCGCTACCGTGAAGTCTTTGTGTTTCGCCATCTCCAACCCTCGATCCCAGGTCAGCGAGCGTCGCAAGGTAGCGGGGAGTTTGCGAACCTGCCGGCTTAAGGCGGCAACGACCACATCTGTCTCTTTGCTCGGCACCTTGATCAGCATGGCAAAGCGTGAATGGCGTTCTACCAGAGTCACAATGTAGCTGTTCTTGGCACCGCTCAGCAGATCACCTTCCCAGTGCCCGGGAATCGCTCGATCTTCCACATCCGCAGGTCTTTGACGGATCGAAATGGCGTCGACGATCTGACCCCGCGACTGTCCGCTGGCGCTGGCATGCCGCGAGCGGCGCATGCGCCGCTTCGACCGCAGGTGGTCCATCAGCTCTTTTTTCAGCACTCCGCGCGCCTGGATGAACAGGCTACGGTAGATCGTCTCGTGGGACACTCGCAGGCTCCCGTCATCGGGATACTGGGTCTTCAGCCATCCGGAAATCTGCTCGGGCGACCAGTCCAGGATCAGTTTACTCGCAACGATGTTCCGCAACTTGCGGTTCACCGAAAAAAGACACCCCTTCGGCCGCAAGGCTGAGTCCCAGGCTTGATCATTCGCCTCAGGGGCTCGATAGGCAGGACGGCCACCGTGGCGTGTGACCTCCCGGCTCACCGTCGAGGCCGCTCGGTCCACATGTCGCGCTATTTCACGAATCGATGAGCCTGAAGCGATCCCTCGCGAGATATCCTCTCGCTCAGCCAGTGTGAGTGCTAGGCGAGAGCGTCGGCGAGCGGCGGGAGGAATCCCTCCGCGAGGCAACAGCAAACAGCGAATGGAGCTATGCGGCTTGCCATGGGCACGTCCGATCTCATGCAACGACTGCCCGGATTTCCAACGGCTCCAGATGTCGGTTTTCTCCGTGGGAGAAAGCCTGGATCGCATTCCTTGAGTCATAAACACCATCCTTAAACGGCTCAGCTCTTAGATGGTGTTGCATCGACCTATCGAATCCACCAGACTTATCGGGAGTCACGGCCTATTCGGTCTGTTGCAAGGCCCGATTGGGGGCGCAATTGATATCTTCAATCCGGCCATGTCGAGATCCGAATAATGATTACCGAGCGTCAAGAGTCTTGCATCCGCTCGCCCCTGCCTTAATTGCATCGCTGTGGCCCGTGTTATACTCCGCTTCTTCCGATCCCTGGATGCGAGATTCCACGACGGCGTAACTGAGAAATTTATTCATGGACCGAGATCCAGAAGAGATTAGGTCTTTCCCGCCACTCGGACAGGCGATCAAAGTTCTAATGGTCTGGCCGCGCTTTCCTGCCTCCTTTTGGAGCCTTGGGGAGGTGATAGAAATGATCCCAGAGCGCTCCCTCATGCCTCCGCTCGGGCTTATCACTGTGGCGGCGCTTTGTCCCAAACGATGGGATATCCGCCTACTCGACCAGGCTTTTGAAGAATTGAGCGATAAGGACCTCCTTTGGGCAGACCTTGTGATGGTCAGTGCGATGGATGTCCAGCGCGTGGAGGTGCTCAAAACCCTCGAACGTGCCTCCAAGCTAGGTCGGCGGACCATGATCGGAGGCCCCTATGCCAGCAGCGACCCGGAGACATTACTACCACTCGCGGACCATGTGGTCGTGGGCGAGCCGGACGAAATCTTCCATGAGATCGCCAGAGACCTCGAGGACGGCTCAGCCCGCAGGCTGTACCGTGTTACGGAAAAGCCAGACGTCAGTCGCACCCCGGTTCCGCGTTTCGACCTCTTGGCGCTGAACAAATACGCTGTCATGCCGGTGCAATTTTCGCGAGGTTGTCCGTTCACGTGTGAATTTTGCGACATTATTACGCTCTACGGACGCCGCCCGAGGACGAAGTCTCCGGCGCAGTTGATCGGAGAACTCGACGCGCTTCTGCAGCTCGGCTGGCGGAAAGAAGTGTTCGTCGTCGACGATAATTTCATTGGAAACCACAAGGCGGCTTTGGAGCTCGCCTCGGAGTTGGAAAACTGGCAGCACCACAACCGCTATCCGTTCGAGTTCTTCACAGAAGCTTCCATTGATCTTGCTTCGCGACCGGGACTGCTGGATGCGATGGTCAGAGCAAATTTCTGTCGCGTGTTCATCGGGATCGAATCGCCCTCCGCGGAGTCGCTGAAGGAAGCCAAGAAATTTCAGAATCTCCGTAAGGACCCGCTGGACTCCATACACATTATTCAGCAGCATGGGCTATGGGTCATGGGCGGCTTCATCGTTGGATTTGATAGCGATCCACCGGATATTTTTGACCGGCAGATTGAGTTTATAGAGCGTGCCGCCATCCCTTGGGCGATGGCGGGAATCCTATGGGCGCCGGTTACCACGCCGTTGCATGAACGCATGAAAAAAGAGGGCCGGCTCGTTCCAGCCAGCCCCGAACCCAGCAATTTCGGCCCCCCGAATTTCCAAACAGTGATACCGCTGCCCGATCTGCTCGCGGGTACGAAGCGGATGCTGCTTACTCTTTACGACCCGCGTCGCTTCTACGGACGCGCATTCGATTCCCTGGAACACTGGCAGGTTCATCCGGAACAGAGAGTCCCTGCCCTTTCTTTGCTGTACCTGTTGAGGGTGCTGTTCAAATCTGTTTGGAGGCAAGGCGTGCTGTCCGGCTATCGTCGGGCTTACTGGCAGTTTTTAGGAATGCTCATCATGCGCTGGGGACTGAACCCGCAGAAGCGCCGCCTTGGATTCGAGCTCGCGCTCTCCGGACACCACTTCATCCGCTATGCGCGGCAAGTAGCCGAGACTATGGAAGCTGAAAGCCACCGTGCAACTCAGTTCATGCGGCCTGGCTTTGTGCTTCAGACAGATGGGCAAGCACCGAATCTGGTGCGGATCGACAGCGTGCCGGGACGATGATAGCCGAGTCGGCTTCCTCAGCCACTGCAGCCCCGTGCTCCGTTCTCGAATCGCTCGTCTTTCTCGTTGACTGACCCCCGGCGTGGCGGCGCATCAAAAGTACAATCCGCCCAGTGCCTGATTAACGCGGTAACCGGACAAGTCGAGTACAAGCCGGGAAGATGTCGGCCTCGTGCTACACAACGGCTTGATTCCACCGTGTGGACTCGTGATCCATGGCGAAAAAATTCGGACGCGGTGAAACACACCAGAGGCGGCCACTGGTCCCATCGCCTCTTCGAAAAACGGTCGGCTCGTGATTCTGCTCCCAAGCGTGAGTAGAAGCTTTGTTTGGAATAGTCACCAATCCAACAACCGATTCGGATTAATCTGGGGTTGCGTTCGCAGCCAGGCCGCACATGCCCGATTCTGTATAGAAAACATTAGTTATCTAAACGCCCGTGCTGGCGGGAAGTGCGCCTTGTTTTCACCGAGCTACAGGTGGCTGTGCTGCAGGGTTTTCTAAACAGCGTTTACTGGCCTTGTAGGCCGTGGCAGGGCAAACCCCAAGCTTGGCAGCAATAGCACGCCAAGTAGCGCCCTGCGAGCGTAGGTGCGCAATTGCCTTAGCAGGTGCGGCCTTGCGGGGCCTGCCTAACCGCTTGCCCCTGGCGCGGGCATTGCGCAAGCCGGCTCGCACGCGCTCTGCAATTAGGCTGCGCTCCAATTCGGCTACTGCGCCCAAAACGGTGAACACCATTTTGCCCGCTGGCGTGCTTGTGTCCACCTGTTCGGACAGGCTCACAAACTCGATTCCGAGACTGCCGAACGTTTCCAGCGCCCGCAGCAGGTGCGAAACGGAGCGCGCAAAGCGGTCAAATCGCCATACCACCAAAACATCAAAAAGGCGCTTGTGCGCGTCGGCCACGAGACGGTTCAACTCCGGGCGCGAGTCCTTCGCACCCGAAATGCCCGCGTCGATATACTCATCTTTGATTTGCCAGCCTCGTCGCTGGCAGTAGTCTCGCAGTTCGCGCAACTGCATTTCGGGGTCTTGCCCGTTGTTGGTGCTAACCCTGGCGTAGATTGCCGTTTTCACGTTTTCCTCCCGTTTTGGCCCAAAACCACGGTCCCAGCCTCGCAAAAGTGCCTCGCAAACCGACTGGAAAAGAGGCCTGGCGGGCAATATGGGCCTCTTTGTAGTGAGGGTAGGTGGGGTAGGGGCGTCCTGGGCCAACTTGCGCTTGAGACTGCGATTTTGCGAGCCAGGCAGGCCATTGGCGGTAACTAACCGTATACCAAGAAGCCGTACATGTAAATGAAGGCATAGCTATGCGATACTAGATATAGCACTGGGAGGCCATCGAGAATGATTACTTGCAGGCTGGCCGCAGTTGCAAAACGAAAGGGGTTGTCTCTCTACCGCTTGCGACAGATCACAGGGGTGACCTATCCGACGCTGCTAAAGCTGGCGCACAACAGGGCGACTAGGTTCGACGCAGTCGTGTTGGACAAGTTGTGTCAGGCCTTGAACTGTGGCGTTGGAGAACTGGTCGTGTGGAGGCGTCGCAGGTTTCCACGAATGAGAAGAAGGTAAGACGCTGAATCCACACGCAGAAAGGGCGCGAGATAGGCGGCTTCGCAGGCAAACCTCTAAGTTGGGCAAGACGCCTGGTCCCAGTACCGACTTGTCCGGTTATCCGACTTACCAGGAACTTATGTTTCGAGTCTGCCTTCACTGCGGCGCTATCGGACCGGCCCCTCCGGAATCCCGCCATAACCGAGCTTCATAGCGAAAAACGGCAGCCGTGGATTCATCGGATTGGGACTGGCGCCGAGTCGGCTTCTTGCCAGGGTTGCATCGTCAAGCGTGTTACTCCGGTGCCGTCAGCATTCATCACATAAAGGGCAGGGCGCCCTTCGCGTGTGCTCACAAATACTAGCCGTTGTCCATTTGGCGCCCAGCTGGCCGCGATATCATTTCCGGGACCACTGCTAAGCCGCCGCGCGCCGGATCCATCGGCGTTCATCAAGTAGATTCGCCCTGCACCGTCTCGACTGCTTGTGAAAAGGAGACGTGTGCCATCTGGAGACCATGCTGCCTCGCCATCGTAGTCGGGACTCTTGGTTAGGCGCTTCGCTTTCGTTCCGTCCCAGTTCATGGTGTATATCTCGGCGTCTAAGTCTCGAAAGGAAGTGAAAACTAGGGACTTTCCGTCCGGAGACCACGCCGGATCCATGTCGCGCACCAATTCGCTTCGGCTGAATTCATGGCTGAGTGAGCGAGCTTTTCCACCTGAACGCGGTATCACAAAAACTCCGGCCAACATCTCTGCCATCACGGTGTAGGCAATCTGCTTCCCATCTGGCGACCATGCTGGCGTCGCATAACGCGAATATTCCGGCGCCTCTTCAGTAATCGGCTGCAATCCTGACCCGTCCGCATCTACTACGTACAGTTTCTCGCCGCGGTCGCCCGCCTCACCGGCGAAAACCAGCCGAGTGCTCCCCGGCGCCCAGGAAGGATGCTCGACTGCCGTGAACGACGTCACCACGGAAGTCGTCCGGCTGCCGTCGGGCCGAATCTTGAGCAGGGCGGCCTTGTCGTCGCGTCGCGCAGCGTAGGCGATCCATTGGCCATCGGGCGACCAGGCGGGATCAAGGTCAGCCCAACCGCCCCAAGTAAGGCGGCGCACCGGCATCCCATCTGTCCGTACGACGAACAAGTCGCTCGTACCGCGTACTTCTTCAACAAGAATGACGGAGTCCCCGGACGGAGACCACGCGGGCCTGCCGAGTTGCGGGACCATATCACCTGCCTGATGCTGATTCCCTCCATCGGCATCCATTGTCCACAGTCGCGACTGCTTGAAGTCAGGCGTCCTAGCAACAAGAGGAGTCCTGATGAACGCGATCTGCCGGCCGTCCGGAGACCATGCCGGAGCGGTATCCAAACTGGGACTCGTGGTCAGCCGACTAACGGCGCCCGTGGCTACCTCTACGACGTAAATATTTTCGCCAACCTTCTCACCCACTTTGCCAAAACTGGAGAGTACCAAGCGCTTGCTGTCTGGCGACCAGGCCGGATGATCAGGCATTCGTACTGCGCCGAGAGAAAGTGTCCGTGACTCATGGCCATTCGGGCTTACAAAGAGCAGCTTGAAGTCATTTCCCGACAGCTCACGCACCGCGATCCAACGGCCATCCGGGGACCATTCCGGCTCCTCGTACGCTGCATTCGGAAGGGAGCTCGTGAGGTTCGTCTCACCGGTGCCATCGACTTGAACTAACCAAACATCGTGACGGCTGGATGGCGCCGGCGGCTCAAGAGTCCGATCGAATGCAATCTGGCGGCCATCGGGAGACCAGGTAGGGTGGTGGTCGTCAGCCATCGCTGACGTGACGCGGTGGATATTCCGCCCATCGGCGTCCATGACATAAATTCCGGCGGGCCACTCGCGGTCGCTGGAATACGCGATTTGGCGGCCATCAGGCGACCACGCAGGCTCAGTGTTGCGCTCGCTGAAAGCAAACTGGGCGTGAGCGACCGCGGCGCTACCAAGCGCCGACCCGCCAGCCAAGGCGAGCGTCCCAAGAGCCGCAAGAAAAGTACGCATTCGACTCATGTGAGTTATGCCTTAAGTACAGCCAAGCACACCAACAATGCGGTGACGAGGATCACCTGTTTTCGAAATGCATTTGGCGGGCTAACTCCTGATTAACGCCGTTACCGGAGAAGTGGGTTCTGGTACCCAAGTTACCGGTAATCCGACTAATCAGGTATGTTGGACGAACGGTCGGGATTTCCGGCTAAGGTGCCCGGTTTGTTAGTCCACGAGAAGTGAGAGTTTTATATCACAGCCATCTGCTGTGAAGATGGATTTGCTCCCCAGGGCTACAGGCCGCCGGGGCAGGCGGCCTGTAGCCGAGTGCTGAGTGCGGTCTCCTGGTGTTGTATTCCACCCGCCACTTCTCGATCACGATCTGCGCCTCCCTCAGACTGTCAAAGATCTCTCCATTCAGGCATTCATCCCGCATCTTTCCGTTGAAGCTTTCGCAGTAGCCATTCTCCCAGGGACTCCCGGGCTCGATGTACAGTGTGCCCGTTCCCACCTTCCCCAACCACTGCCGCAGTTCCTTGGCCACGAACTCGGGACCATTGTCGGATCGAAAGTGCTCCGGGATTCCTCGCCAGTGTATGAATCATCTTTGTCGTCTTAACCGTTCGTTTATTTGTTTATGCTGCTAATTGTGATTTATCGTGGATGAGGTTGTACCGAAACGGGAGCACTAATGGCATGGACAAGGGCAATGAATCGGAAAACGTTGCTAAACAACTGACGGCGGAGGAGTTTCAACGGCTTGCCAGGGGTGATGATCCTAATCGACCACCGATGTGGAACGGAGCACCTCGGATTACAACACCGCCTGCATCGCCGGTTAGACCGATGGCGGATGACGGCCAGTTGTTTGAGTTTCTTTTCCCATATCCGATACATATTTTTGATTCGTCTGAGTGGCCTCCACTCAAGATCCTTCGCGAAGATACGGAGTTCTATCTCCTGAAACCCTTGACAACGGCGGTGACTCCAAGAGAGCAGGTAGCCGCAGGCAACGAGATACCTGATCTTTATTGTAGTACTGTTCGGGTCATCGTTTTGGAGGCGTCCCGAGGATTTCCTGCAACCCACAAGAAGGCATTCGAAGTTGCTAGGGACGCTCTTCAGTGGATCAGGATCTTGAGCCGCCAGTATTGGATTGGCTCTGGCGCCGCAGGTGTATCTGCGACGTATCGGGCTTCTGCCTTCAGAGTTGATGGCGCTGTCGTCGGTCAGAGGAACTGTGTCTTCTATGGTTCCGCGGCGCTCGTGCGGGCTCTGCCTCGAAGCGCCTGGGAACCGTTGGGCCTATGCGTCGAGCAAAGCATTCCAGTTCCAGTTTCTGAATCAATCTTTTGCGATGCGCTTTCGAGTCTGGCACAGGGCGATACCGTTCGGTGTTTAGTAGAGTTGGGAATCTCGATCGAAATCGAATTGACCAATTTACTAGATGACGTAGCCGCACTGAATCCGTCCTCGGCTGATGCCACAAAGTATCTGAAAAGGCGTCAGTACGAGAGTTTCGAGAACAGGTTTCTACAATACTCGACACGGCTAGGTTGCAAGTATCCCCGAGACTTCACAGCTCCCAATGCTTCGTCGGATTGGTTCGACAAGATCGTTCTCCTGTACAAATTCCGTAACAAGGCAGCGCATGAAGGCAGACCCGTCTTATATGATGACAGTGTCGGCAGGATCCGTTCCCTAGCAGAAGGTGAATTGCAATCTTTCGTCTTTTCTGCTGAGACGTTCTTTCAGTGGTCAAGCGAACAGAGATCCAGATTCGTTTTGCCAAATCCGGCGCCATCGGTGAATCGCTCGAAGCAGCTTGTTGCCGTTATTGGCGAGCCAACCAAGGGTCAAGGTCTAGCTCTTGAGACGTCGGAATCACTTACTCAGAATTAACTATTTATCCTTTAGGCGCTTTGACTGGCTTAGCAATGGACTCTAGTTCAGCTCTCTTAATGTCCGAGAATAGAGAACGTAGAGATCCTGCCAGCCTGTGGCGATCGACGGAAGGCTTCAGATCATCGTATAGCGCGTGAAGTTCTAACGGCTTTTTGTCAGCCGGAACCCATTTCTTGATGTAGGAGAACAGTTGGCTTCCAAGAACGTGGCAGGGATAAGGGTCCTGCGAGCCAATCCTTGCAATTTGAGCTCTGAGTATCTTCTCGCCCTCGGCTTTTTGTTCTTCTGCTATAACGAGGGTATTAGCCTCGATTGCTTTTCTCATGTAAAGGTGTCCGAAAGCCGTAGTAAGAGACTCGGAATGGGGAATCAGGCCCTGGGCCTGAAGCAGATAGTTCTCAGCCAAATCCAAGTGGCCGAACTCTAGTTCGTAAACACCGTACTGAAGCCAGAAATGCCCGTTACCCCCGAAGTGTTCGCGGACTGCATCGTAGATTTGCCGAACCAAATTAGGGTACTTAGGAAATACATCCCTCAAATTTTCGTGGTTCAACAAGTCTCGCGATATTCTCCGTAATCTACTTGTCCTTTCTGCTCCAAAAGTGTTTATCTCGTGCGCGATCACTTGCAGATATCGGATGTATGCGTCGGCCAGCATTTCGGGATTTGCAACGTCAGCCGCTACATATTCCGCAATTAACGGATGCCTGACTGCATAACGTTCGGTTTGCTGCGGATGCGGCAGTACGATGCCCGATAAACCCTCCCGTAACAACGCTCCCGTCTCTGCCGGAGGCAAGTCCATCGCCGATATCATTTCATCGAATCCAATGTGGTACTGCCGTATCGACGGAATCGCGACAATTAGGAAAAGCAATCGAGCCTGTACCGACTCAATACTATTGAACTCATCCCTCAGAATTTCATCGAAAGGTTTGCCCTTCGTAGCCTCTCTCATCGCCACAAGTATTTGTTTGCGTGCTCTCTCACTGAATACCCGAATCCGATCTTCGTGAGACAGTTGGAGGAGAGCACCGAGGAAGCCTTCCCGTTCGAGTACTATTAGAATTTGCTGAATGTCGTAGGGCATCAAATCAGGTACAGCCATCTCATATATGGCTTCGTAATCTTGGAATAGGTACTTCTTTCGAAACCACTGATGAGATCGAAGGGTCACGAGTAAGACCGGTTTGATCGGCAATTTGGCAGCTGCCGCTTTCAGTTCTTCGATCAGATTAATGTCAGAGTATGCGTTGTCGAAAATCAATATCGGGCGTGTCTTGAGAGTCGCCAAATATGTGCATATCTGGCGGGGATCGGGTCGGTTGCGCCCCGTGGCAAAGTAGACCGAAACACCTTCGAGCGCGAGTGTGTATGCGGCCCTCATTACTAAAGTCGTTTTTCCCGATCCAGCCGAGCCATGCAAAACCGACAGGGGAACTTCGTTCTGATCCTTTGCGTAAGTTGATCGTATAGTTGTCGCTAGCTGTGTATTGATCTCCCGGTCGGCGTCCAGGTTGCGGACGATATCATTCCAGCTAGGTTGGACACCAAGAAGAAAGTCGCGCCTGGCACCAGTATGAGCTGCTTGAGGGCGGACTTGCTCAAACGTTGTAAAAAACGACTCCACAGCGCTTATCTGGATCCTGGGTGCGCCTTCTCTTTCGAGAGCGATGGCTTGTTCTAAAGTCGGGTCCAGTTCAAGTAACACTGTTTCTCGCGTCGATTTGAATTCTGCCAAATCCGATAGCCAGCTAAAGAACTGCTCAGCGCTGGCCTCTACTGCTTCAATGTTGTACATGGAAAGTGCTTCGCTGCGCGCTTTTGATATCTTCGAAGATATCAGGAAAGATTTCGGGCGTGACTCGGGAGCTCCTCTGGGCCGTTCCTGACGAGCTGCCAGATATTGCCAAAACAATGGCTCGTTAAGTTCCGTGCCGACAAGAATCGTGGGGTGCGTTGAATAATCGCGGAGAAAATGATCATACCAAACATCATGTAATGAGGCCCGCCTCCCGTATTCAATCGGAGAGAACACCACCGGCTTCTCCAATTCCTGAACACTGCCATGAAGCTTGACGTACTGGATGCTTCGAAGGAAGGGATCTCTATCGGTGAATTCGTCCGGCGGGACTACCAGGTCGAGCGGAGGTGCTCCTGTGCTACCAGCAAAGACTGCCTCGACAAGGTTGTCGATATTTGTAGTGTAGATCCTCCTCCAGTACCATCCAGCGACTGACTTGTACCAATCCGGATATTTCGACACAGAAAGCAGATCTCGCAAAAGCAGTCTGATTGTGGTGTCGCCTTTTCTTTTTCGCGCCGCGTCGTAAACGTACCGCAACTCTGTCCCATCATAATTTCCTGCGAGCCCCGCTGTTCCCCAAAGTTTTTCTGCAAGATCGCGAGACAGCGGCATGGCTTCACCCGCAGCATTCTGAGCTTCTCTTGAGAAACCTGCTCCTAGAAAGAGCACAACGCGGTTTCGGCGTAGGTTTGTTTGAAGATACTGCTTGTCACCCTCTGGAATCATGTCGGCCTAGGCGCCCTCTCGCAGAGAATAGACTTACCACTCATTCGCCAGTTCTGCGGATTGTACCGCGTTGTCGACAGAAACCATCATTTTGCGAAGGCGTGGGGTACTTTCGCAGCGCGTATCCTATACCCCGTCGATCGTTTGAGTCCGTCTTGACGCGTATTTAGACTCGGCTGCCGGCGCAGTCCCCTGTGTCGCCTTACAACTGTGCCCAATTTTGTGCCCACTACCAGTCCTTACTGAGTGCTACTGGTAATTTCGCGATTGAAGTTAAGCCCCGTTCTTGTAGCCAGTTGTAGCGGCTGGTGGCTCTCGGTATCAACGTAGGCTAAGTTGCTGATTTCTCGTGCGCCCAATGTTTGCAAGCAGGGGGTCACCGGTTCGATCCCGGTCACGTCCACCAACCATCTGCCTGCAATTTCAATCACTAGCTAATTTGGCCTTCCCGCGATTTCCGCAAACTTGGGAATATTTGGGAGCTATTG
>Ga0335081_10011774_pt1 | contig 14163 bp, 13 predicted proteins | sample Lox_Sample_35_FD_206713 | JGI IMG/M metagenome (GOLD analysis project Ga0335081, IMG submission 206713) | Soil microbial communities from Loxahatchee National Wildlife Refuge, Florida, United States - Lox_Sample_3.5 | ecosystem: Environmental > Terrestrial > Soil > Wetlands | place: USA... | reverse complement strand
GGAGCCGTCGCTGTACATGGCGGCCTTCTGGTGCGGATTTTCGCCGTAGCGCAGGTCGGCGACTTTGTTGAACGAAAGCCGCAGGTTTTGTGGAAATCCTTCGTCGAGTTTGTGCAGTTCGAAGCGTCCGTTGGCGCTGACGCGTTCGAGAGTCGAAGCGATGGCGCAATCGTAAGCCGCAGTCGTGGCGAATGCTTTTTGCGCGAGCCGCCATTTGGTTGCGGCCGAAAGCGCTCCGCCGGAACGCGCCATTTCGTCGGCGATGGCGTCATAGTCGGCGGGGGAAGTCACGACTGCAACGTCCTCAAAGTTCTTGGCGGCGGAGCGGATCATCGAAGGCCCGCCGATATCAATGTTTTCGATCAGCTCTTCGAAATGCACGCCGGGCTTGGATGCGGTCTTTTCAAACTGATAGAGATTCACCACAACCATATCGATCGGCTGAATGCCGTGTTCGGCGACGGCGCTGCGATGGCTGGCGCTTTCCCGGCGATGCAGAATGCCTCCGTGAACTTTGGGATGGAGGGTTTTGACGCGGCCGTCGAGCATTTCAGGGAAGCCGGTGAGTTCGGAAATATCTTTGACTTGAACCTCGGAATCCCTCAGCAGTTTTGCTGTTCCCCCAGTGGAAACCAACTCGACGCCCATGCCGGCGAGCTTGCGGGCGAAGTCCACCAATCCGGTTTTATCGGTAACGCTGAGAATGGCACGCTGAATTTTCGTCGGGCTCTGCGACATGGCTGGCCTCGATGGGATGACGTTCGCTTGAGACCGAAAATTCTATCAGTTAACCGAGCCACGTAGGGCGGGCGGACGCCTCGTCCGCCCAGGATGTGTCAGGGCACGGCTTCAGCCGTGCCGCCAAGCGGGAGTTGATTGAGGCCCGCGCCCATGGGGCGCAATAAGCTTTCGCTGCCGGCGAGCTTTCCGGCATGCGTGAAGGCGTGCCCTGATACAGACCCAACCCGACCACGGAGCCAAAGGTTCTTGCGATTAGAGGTCTGACCACCATCCCTGTCATTCCGAGTGCGCTTTAGCGCCGAGGAATCCGCTTTTCCCTGCCCTCTTAAACAGCAGATTCCTCACAGCTAAAGCCGGTTCGGAATGACAATGGAAAAAATGTTAGCGGAGACGGAGTTCACTGACGGGTGGCTGATGCCTACGTCTTCGCCCTGGCTTTCAGCTTGACGTGGCCCGCCTGCATTTCGACGGTGTATTCGACTTTGTCGCAGCCGTATTGCTTGCGGATCTGATCGGTTTTCTTCTGTACGAAGGCGCTGAAGCTCTCGGCGTTGCCGGAAACCGACTCGCCGGCCTTCTTTTTTGCCTCGACCAACGCCTTGTAGAGCTTTTGTACCTGATCGCGCTCGGAGCGGGCGTCGGAACATTCCATGCTGAAGGGTTTTTCTTCGGCCCTGGCCGGCGCAGCCGCGGCTGCCGCGCCTGAAGCGACGACGGCCTTGACGGCCGGGCTTACTCCGTAAACCTTGCGCTCGGTTTGGTGGCCTTCGGGACGCACACCCTGTACGGAGAGCAATTCGTCCTGTGGGCGCCGGTAGCCTTCTTCTCGGATGCGGCTCTTTTTGCGCCAGAGGTCGCTGTAAATCGCGTAACGCTGCGCCAGTTCGTTGTAGCGATAGCGTTGGGAGAAGTTGGTACGCGAGCCATCGCTGAATTTACGCAGCAGGCTCAATACTTTCCACTCGATATCGGTAGGCGGCTTCTTGGTCGGGTTGCTGAAGTAAATCTCATACTCGATCTTCAGGCGGCGTAGCTGCGAATCAAGAAGGTCCAGTTCCTCGTCTGTGGTCACGCAGGGGTCTCCACTCAGAAGTCTAAGGTGGAGAAGGTGTTACTACGAGGTGCCTGTGGGCCGTAGCAAGGATGGAACGAAAGTACCCAAAATCAGCCGTCAGCCCTCAGCATTCAGTCACATGGGAAAGGCGAAACGCTCGATAAGGCCGAGAGGCACTCACTTGGTTAGTTCTTTCTTAACCGTCTCGCTGACCACTTTCCCGTCCACGCGCATGCCGGCGGAGGCAAAGCGGGCCATGGCATTCTTCATGACTGTGCCCATGTCTTTCATCGTAGGCGATCCCATTTCGGCGATCACGGCCTTCACGCCGGCGACAATCTCTTCTTCCCCGGCGGCTTTGGGCAGGTAAGTTTCGATCAGCGTGATCTCGGCGGCCTCTTTATCAGCCATGTCTTTGCGTCCGCCCTTAGTGAACTGCTCAATCGAATCTTTCCGTTGCTTGATGAGCGTGCTGAGCACTTGTTGCGATTCTTTTTCGTCGAGGGGCGCCATCTTTTCGATCTCGCGGTTCTTGAGGGCGGCTTTCACCATGCGCAGGGTGGAAAGCCGCGCCTCATCGCGCGCTTTCATGGCGGAGGTTATGTCTTTCTGAATTTGCTCGCTGAGGCTCATAGAAGGAATTATGCCCTAAACCGTAGACCTTCGTGCATTTGCCAGAGGTACGGGTTGAGATAGGCTTGAAGCTGTGGCGTCCCCCGGCAAAGATCTTCAGAGTCAAGACTTGCATGGTTCGGTTTCGCATCGGCCATGGCCGCTGCCGCCCGGCCCGTGGGCGATGACGCAGCGCTGGCATGACTTGTTATTCGCGCACTGGGCGATCGATCCGGGGGTGATGCGAGGTCACGTTCCGGAACCGCTCAAGGTGGATATTTCTCATAGAACGGCCTGGCTTGGGATTGTCCCGTTTCGTATGAGCCACATCCACGCTCGTGGTTTGCCGGAACTGCCGGGGCTGTCACATTTTCCGGAATTGAACGTGCGCACCTACGTCACGTTCGATAACAAACCGGGGGTGTATTTCTTCAGCCTGGATGCGGGAAGCATGCCGGCAGTTTGGGCCGCCAGGCGCTACTATCACCTGCCATACTTTCACGCTCACATGTCGACCGGCGCCGAAGGCGACTGGATTACATACGAATCGCGGCGCAAACATGGCGAGGCGGCGTTTCGCGCGCGTTACCGGCCGACTGGACCGGTGCAATTGCGCGAAGCAGGCAGCCTGATCCACTGGCTGACCGAGCGTTATTGCCTGTACACGCTGGTGGAGAATCGGATATATCGCGCCGAGATTCATCACCGCCAGTGGCCGCTGCAAGAAGCCGAAGCCAAAATTGAACTCAACACCATGGCCGGGGCGGCGGGCATTCGCCAGCCTTCCGACGCCCCGCTCCTGCACTTCGCCAAAGAGCTGGAAGTGCTGATCTGGGAGCTCAAGCCTGCGGAGTAGCTTCCTTTCTCTGCGTCCTCTGCGGTCCTTTGCGAACCTCGGCGGTAAAAGCTCTTAACCGCGAAGAACGCAAAGAACTGGCAAAGTTCGCAGAGGAATCGCGGGCGATTGTTTCAAATCCTGTTTTGCTTGCCGTTTCCCTAGCCCGCTTCTATCCTGCCTCTCTATGCCGCACGGCCCGGACCATCTGCTGTTCGAGTTGTTCGTAATTTTTCTCGCCGCCAAAGTCATCGGCGAGATTTTTGAGCGTGTGAAGCTGCCCGCAGTTCTGGGAGAAATCCTCGCCGGCGTGGCCTTGGGCCCTTATGCCCTGGGATGGATTCACCCCAGCGATACCATTCACTCCATCGCCGAAATTGGCGCAATTTTCATCCTGTTTCATGCCGGACTTGAGACCAGCCCGGGAGACCTGGTGCGGGTGGGTCGCAAAGCGCTGACGGTCGCGGTAACGGGGATTGTCGTTCCGTTTGTTTTCGGTTTCGCCTATATGAAGTGGCACGGCGAGGCCTCTACAGAAGCGATTTTTGTGGGCGCTGCGATGGTGGCGACGAGCGTTGGCATCACGGCGCGAGTGCTCGGCGATCTTGGCGTGCTGGCAAGTCAAACCGCGAAAATCATCATGGGCGCGGCGGTCTTTGACGACATTCTGGGCATGTTGCTGCTTGCGGTTGTGGCAGGCCTGGCTGAGGGCGGCGAAATCGAGTGGGTGCACCTGGGGGTTCTCGCGGCCGAAGCTGTGATTTTTGCGCTCTTCATGATTTTCGTTGCGCCACGCATCATGAAGAGATTGCAACCGGGGGTGCAGCGGCTTTCCACGCACAATGCACCTCTTGTGGTCGCATTGGTGTTGTGTCTCCTGCTTTCGTGGCTCGCAACCAAGATTGGAATAGCCGCCATCATCGGCGCGTTTTTCGCCGGTCTCATGTTCGCCGACTATTTTCCGGAGTGGAACTTGAAGGACCGCATGCACGGCATCACGGAATTCCTCGGACCATTTTTCTTCTTTTCTATTGGCTCGCAACTGAACGCGCGCTTGTTCCGCGGCAATGTTCTCATGGTTGCGCTCGTGATTTCCCTGCTGGCCATCATCTCCAAAGTTGCGGGCTGCGGCTTGCCCCTGCTGCGGGACGGCTGGCATACCGCGCTCGCGGTGGGCATCGGCATGATGCCGCGCGGAGAAGTGGCGTTGATCGTGGCGCTGGCTGGGCTGAATGCGGAAATTGTCAGCCAGTCAACCTATGCGGTGGTGGTTTTCATGACTGCGGTCACGACCATCCTTGCGCCTCCGCTGCTGCGATATTTGTTTCGCGACGAAATGCGGGCGGCCTTGGCCTCGTCGGCTCGCATATAATCTTCGCTTCATCCAGGTTTGAGGAATTCATGTCCCTTTCTGGCCATGTGGCTTTGGTAACGGGCGCTTCGCAAGGCATTGGCCGAAGCTGCGCGCTTAAGCTGGCGGAGCGAGGTGCGACTGTGGCTGTCGCCGCCCGTAATCAGGAAAAGCTGAACGAATTAGTCAACGACGTCACAGCCCACGGCGGTAAGGCGGCGGCCTTCGCTTTGGACGTCTCGGATGAAGAACAAATCAAATCTGTAATCAAGTCTGTCATCGGGCAACTGGGCAAGATCGATATCCTGGTCAACAACGCCGGCATCACCCGCGATCAGCTCGTCATGCGCATGAAGCGGGCGGATTGGGATGCGGTCATCAACACCAATCTCACCTCTGCCTACCTCTGCATTCAGCAGGCGATCGGCTCGATGCTCAAGCAACGCTGGGGGAGAATTATCAACGTCACTTCGATCTTCGGGCAGATCGGGCAGGCGGGACAAGCGAACTATGCTTCTTCGAAAGCGGGCCTGATCGGGTTGACTATGGCGATCGCCCGTGAAGTGGCATCGCGCAATATTACTTGTAACGCGGTTGCGCCCGGATTCATCGAAACCGCCATGACCACCGTGCTCAGCGACGACTTCAAGCAGAAAGCCCTGGAAATGATTCCGCTGGGCCGAGTCGGCACGCCGGAGGATGTGGCGAACGCAGTCGCGTTTCTGGCTTCGGAACACGCGGCATACATCACCGGGCACGTACTCAATGTGAATGGCGGAATGCTAATGGGGTGACGGACCGCATCGCCGGATTGACGATCATTCAGGCAGAATCCGCAGCCCAAATCGCGCAAGCCCGCGAACTTTTCCTGGAATACGCACAGTCGCTCAACTTTGATCTCTGTTTCCAAAGCTTCGATAAGGAACTGATGGAGCTTCCCGGCGATTACGCGCCGCCATCCGGACGTCTGCTGCTGGCCGAATATGAAAACCAGTTGGCCGGATGCGTGGCCTTGCACGCAATCAATCCCGAGACTTGCGAGATGAAGCGGCTCTATCTCCGCCCCCAATTTCGGGGTAAAAGAGTTGGCCGGGGGTTGGCAGAAGCGGTCATTGCCGAAGCTCGAACCATCGGCTACCGCCGCATGCGGCTCGACACCGTCGAGCCGGTGATGAAAGATGCTGTGGCTCTCTACCGCGCCCTCGGATTCAAAGAGATCGCGGCCTATCGCGCCAATCCCATTGCCGGCGCCATGTACATGGAACTGGAGTTATGAAAGATGGCGCGTCCCTGCCGGGCCGGATCTGAAGCAGCCTGGCAGTGTGTGAACAATCGGCGGAGCCGACGGAGAATCAAGGCATGCTTTTAATCCGGCCTGCGACGGTCGACGATGTTCGCACAATCTGGACCTTGATCCGGGAATTCGCGGAATATGAAGGCGAATTGGATCTGGTCGAAATCACGGAAGCGGATATCGTCCGCGATGGTTTTGGACCTGCGCCAAAGTTTCGCGTCTTGATCGCCGAAGGGGACGGCAAGATCGCCGGCTATGCGCTGTTTTTCGAAATTTACTCGACTTGGGCCGGACGCGCCGCATTGTTTCTGGAGGATCTGTTTGTGCGGGCAGAGTTTCGCGGCGAGGGCATTGGTCGAGCTTTAATGAGGCGCGTCGCCAGCGTGGCCCATCACGAGGGCTGTTTCGGATTGCGCTGGGAGGTACGGGACTGGAACGAGCCAGCCGTAAAACTCTACCGCGAGCTCGGAGGAAAATTTCTGGACGATCGGCGAACCGTGCTGCTGATGGGAGAGCCTTTCAAGCGGTCGGCAGGGGAAACGCGTTGAGCCCAGAAGTTCGCATCATCGGCGCCGGACTAGCGGGAGCGGAGGCGGCGTGGCGGTGTGCGCGACGGGGTGTGGTGGTTGAGCTCTGCGAGATGCGTCCGGTGCGAACGACGCCGGCGCATCAGACGGGCGATTTTGCCGAACTAGTGTGCTCGAATTCGCTAAAATCCGAAACTGAGAACACTGCTCCGTGGCTGCTTAAGGAAGAATTGCGGCGGGCTGGGTCACTGTTGCTGGAAATTGCGCGCGAGTGCGCGGTTCCGGCGGGACATGCTCTGGCGGTGGACCGGGTTGCGTTTGCGGCCCGGGTGACGGAGGCGATTTCGCAGGAGTCGCTGATTTCGGTGAAGCGGGAAGAAGTGATCCGGGTGGATGACGAGCAACTTACGATCATTGCGACGGGGCCGCTGACTTCGGAGGCAATGTCACGAGAGATCGCCAGGCTCAGTTGCGAGGAGACGAATGCGCGGGCGGGGGCGCCCGCGCCACATTTGTACTTTTATGATTCCATCAGCCCGATTGTCGAGGCGGATTCGATCGACATGGCAAAGGTCTACCTCGCGGCGCGCTATGACAAGGGCACGGCCGATTACATCAACTGCCCCATGGTGAAGGAAGAATACGATCGCTTTTACGATGCGCTGCTTTCGGCGCAGTCGGTCGAAGAGCACGACTGGGAGAAACTGAATTATTTCGAGGCCTGCCTTCCCATTGAAGAAATCGCCCGGCGCGGGCGCGACACGCTACGTTTTGGGCCGATGAAGCCGGTGGGATTGAAAGATCCGCGGACGGGAAAGCCTCCATATGCGGTGGTGCAGCTACGGCAGGAAAATCTGCGGGCGGATTCCTACAATCTGGTGGGATTTCAAAATCACTTGAAATACGGCGAGCAGGCGCGGGTGTTACGGCTGATTCCGGGGCTGGAGAATGCGCGATTTTTGCGCTATGGGCAGATTCATCGCAACACATACATCAATTCGCCGATGCTGCTGCGGGAGACGCTGCAAATGAAGACGCATCCCAATGTGTTTTTCGCCGGACAAATTTGCGGCGTCGAGGGCTATGCGGAATCGATCGCCACAGGACTCGTGGCAGGCATTCAGGCGAGCGCACTGGCTCTTGGCGAGAAACCGGTCGTGCCGCCACGGGAAACGGCCTTCGGGTCTCTGACGCACTACATAACACACACCGACTGTGATAAGTTTCAGCCGGCGAATATCACCTTCGATCTTCTTCCTCCGTTGGCAGAAAAAGTCCGCGACCGCGCCCTACGGCACCGGCGGCAGTGCGAGCTGGCGCTAAATTGCTTTCAGAATTGGCTCGACAGCGCGGTGGCCTCGCAGAAGGCTTGACGGAAATTCTCGTCTTCGAATCAGAAAGCGAACGGTCCGCGGCTCATTGACCCAGTTGACAGTTTGCAGTTCTCGGTTCCCAGTTGCAGAGAACAAATATCCTCCCGCCTGCGTAGACCACTGTAGGGGAAAGCCGCTGGCTCACATTCGTTTGGCTTCCCCGTCCAAACAGAGTCCCATGACGCTGCGCGATCTGATCGGCGATGTTTTCCGCACCCTCTGGGCCCACAAGCTGCGGACTTTCCTGACGATGTTTGGCATCGCCTGGGGAATTGTTTCCATTGTGCTGATGGTGGCAGCAGGAGAAGGCTTGCGCAAAGGTCAGGAAGACCAGACGCGGGCTTTAGGGAAAGACATTCTGATCGTTTTTCACGGGCGCACCAGCCTGCAAGCCGGAGGCACCCGGGCCGGAAAGATCGTGCATTGGCAAGACACCGATGTTGCCGCAGTGCAGTCAGAGTCGCCGGATTGCGAGTACACGATCCCGGAACTGGAACAGAACGACGTTCGGGCGCACAGCAATTACAACAACGCGGCGTTCACGGTGACGGGATCCTATCCGCCATTTTCTTACATTCGCAGCATCGATGTTGGTCAGGGCCGTTTCTATAACTGGGAGGACCAGCAGGAAGCGCGGCGCGTGGCGTTCCTGGGCAGCGATGCAGCCAAACAACTTTTTCCCGGGCGCAGCGCTATCGGAGAGACCCTCTACCTGAACGCGTTCCCATTCACTGTGATTGGAGTCATGCAGCAGAAAAAGCAGGACTCCGATTACGACGGCTGGGATACGCAAAAGATTTTCGTTCCCTTCGGCACCATGCGGCGAGATTTTCCCGACAAGCCTCCGGGAACGCCGTACACGTTTGACCAGTTGCTGGTCACGCCGCACTCGGTGGAGCACCACGAAGCGTGCAAGGGAGAAGTGCGGGCTGCGCTGGCGCGTATGCATCGCTACGACCCTCATGACAAGGAAGCGTGTCCCATCTGGGACACAGTGCAGGAAGCGAAGGCCTTCAGGACGATGACGGATGGCATGAAATATTTTTTGGGCGCGGTGGGATTGGTGACGCTGCTGCTAGGTGGCTTGGGAGTAATGAACGTGATGATGGTCGCGGTACGTGAACGGACGCGTGAAATCGGCGTGCGCAAAGCGCTGGGCGCGCCGGCGCACACCATTCTGCGGCAGTTTTTTATCGAAGCACTGCTCATTGCACTGATCAGCGGCGGCGTGGGGTTAGGGGTCGCGTACGGATTGTGCGCACTGGTGAACCTGCTGCCTATGCCTGACTACTTTGCCGGACTTCTGGCGACCTGGAAATCGGGCGTGGTGGCTAGTGGACTTCTTGGGACAACAGCGGTTCTTTCGGCCTTGTATCCGGCGCGCCAAGCGGCGTCGGTGGATCCGATCGAAGCGCTGCGCTACGAGGCGGGAGGGTAAAGAGCCAGCCTCGCGCCTAGTTGCACATTAAAGCGGCGGACGAGCGAGTCGCCCGTCCCACACGGTCAAACATGCTGACTGAAATCATTCGCGAGGCATGGATTGCGCTGCGACGCAACTACACACGCAGCCTGCTGACCATGCTCGGCATTGTTTGGGGCATTGCGACAGTGACGTTGCTGATCGCCTACGGCACCAGCTTCCGGCAAATTCTAGTGAACGGCTTTAACGCCTTCGGGAAAAGCGTAGTCATCTGCTGGCCACAGCAGACGAGCGAGCAACCCGGCGGCCAGCGCGCCGGGAAGAAAGTACGTTTCGAGCTGGCGGATTTGGATATGGTGAAGGCGACTGCGCCTCTGGTAAAGCATGCTTGTCTGGAGACCGTGCGAAGGCCCGGGATTGCCTACGGTGATCGTTTGGTCGGTACCGCGCCAATTCGCGGAGTCTGCCCGGAATATGGCGAAATGCGCAACGAAGTTCCGGAGCAAGGGCGATGGATCAGCGCAGACGATGAACTGGAACGCCGACGGGTTTGCTTTCTGGGAGCGCGGGTGCGCGAGCAGCTGTTCAGCGGACGACCGGCAGTGGGCGAAACTGTACAGATCAGCGGCGTGCGCTTTGAAGTGATCGGCGTAATGGCGCGGAAAATCCAGCTGAGCAACTATTTTTCCAGCGACGACGATTCGGTCTGGATTCCCTTCAGTGCGGCGGGCGACCTGTGGGACACGCGTTACCCGCAGGTGATGGTGTTCGAGCCGGTTGCTCCGCAATTCGAAAAAAGAGCGATGGCGCAGGTGCTGGCGGCAGTGGCGACGCGGCAGCAATTTTCGCCGACAGACAAGAAGGCCATCGAGATGTTCGGGCGCGACGAGTTTCGCCCGGTGATCGATGCCATTACGATCGGCCTTGAGGTGTTGCTGACGTTTGTCGGCGCGCTGACGCTGGGCATTGGCGGCGTGGGCGTGATGAATATCATGCTGGTCTCAGTCGATGAACGCATCCGCGAGATCGGCTTGCGGCGCGCTCTGGGCGCGAAGAAATGGCACATCAAATTGCAATTTCTGGCAGAAACTCTGCTCATCATGCTGCTCGGCGGGATCATCGGCGTCGTGCTTTCCTATGGAATCGCCGCTGCTGTTGGCACTTTGCCGCTCATGGGCCCGCTCTATGAGGACGATTCCGGCAAGGCCGATATCCATCTGAAAATCTCGCTGATGACGGTCATGCTCTCCACGCTTGTTCTACTCGCGGTCGGCGTGGTGAGCGGATTAGCTCCGGCTTTGCGGGCCTCGAAGCTGGATCCGGTCGAAGCCTTGAGATACGAATAAAGCGCCCGCATCGGCACAACGCACGAAATCCGGAATCACGCCGCGGATTTCGAGTTGCAAGAATCCCGTTGACCGCATCTCGCATTCGCAGTACCTTGTGCCGCTGTATCTGGCAGCGAGGTGAAGAGTGCCGGTTTCCGCCATCGACGCGATCAGCCCAGCCTTTCAGCACACCAAGCAGCAGCTCATTCAGCCGTTTCGCGCCGGCCAGTGGGCGCGGCTGGCGCTGGTGGGATTGCTGGCGGGTGAGTTGCATTCCGGCGGTTGCAATGGCGCCAGCTTCCAGATGCCGGCGCGCACCAGCGGGACCGAGCATTTTCTGGGCCTTCCTTTTCCGGCAATCAATCCCGCGCTGTATGCCGGCCTCATTGCGGTGGTCGTCGTGGTTGGCCTGGTGCTCTTGCTGCTTTTCATCTACGTGAACAGCGTGATGCGGTTCGTTCTGTTCGACAGCGTAGTGGCGAAGAGATGCGAAATTCGGCGTGGTTGGAACCGCCGCCAGACACCGGGATTGCGCTACTTTGGCTGGCAGCTCCTGTTGCTCGGCGTGTTCATTATGGGCTTGACCATCCTGGCGGGAATCCCATTGGGCTTTGCTTTCGCAGTGGGATGGCTCAAGGATCCCAGCCAGCACCTCGTGCCTTTGATTTTGGGAGGCATGCTGCTTTTTTTCCTGCTGCTGGCGTTCGTCATCGCGCAATTCCTGGTCCAGGTCGTGAGCAAGGATTTTGTAGTTCCGCAGATGGCTTTGGAAGACATCTCTGCCTTCGAAGGCTGGAGACGGTTATGGCCCATGCTCGTGGCGGAAAAAGGCGGATATGCCGGCTACATTGGCATGAAGATCGTGACCGCTATTGGTGCTGCCGTGGTGCTGGGCATCGTTGCGACCATCATCATCCTGGCGTTGGCGATTCCTCTGGGAGGCTTCGGGGCGATTGCGGTCTTGTTAGGAAAAGCGGCAGGCCTGAGCTGGAATCTTTACACCATCAGTGTGGCGGTCATGGCTGGTACAGCACTGGTGGCCTTGATTGTCTACGCGATTGCCCTGATCTCGGTGCCCGCGATCGTTTTCTTTCCGGCATATTCGATTTATTTCTTTGCCCCGCGCTATCCGGCGCTCTATGCCTTATTGCATCCAATGCCGCCTCCGCCTGCGCCGCCTCTGGCTATGGGGACGGTGACGGGTCCCGAACCGATCGGATGAGAGCCTGCCCACCTATCCTAGTTGATGGTTAAGGTCACGCTCATGGAAGTTTCAGGCGATATGTTCGTGCCGCCGCCATACGGGCCGCCGGGCGTGCTGCTGCCAGGATTGGTAACTGAAATCATCACCATCCCTGGGGTGGTGAGCATGGAGGCGGGAATCGTGGTCATTAGCTGACTTCCCGTAATGCGTGTGGTCGGTTGCGCCAGATTGTTCAAATTCACCACGGCATTGGCGTTGAAGTTCGAGCCATTTACGGTCAAGGCGACCGCCGGTCCACCCGCAGCAACGCTATTGGGCGCGATGGCTGCAACTACCGGCATAATGCCAGATTGAGTTGTCGTCATAGGCCTGCTATAGCCGCATCCCAGAGCCAAGGCTGTCAGCAACATCAGGCTAGTGATCTTCATACGAATCTCCGTTCAGGGTTTTTCCCTTCCGAAGACGTTTTTAACAGGGGGCAAATAAGCAGGTGTCAGGCGGGCGTAATTTTGTTGTCAAGGAAATGTCGGGCGAGGATAGAACTAGTCTCGGGCGCGGTTTTTGATCCAGATTGGCGTGCCGAGAAAGCCAAAAGCGTGGCGGATTTGATTCTCCAGGAATCGCTGATAGGAAAAGTGCAGCTTCACTTTGCGGTCGGTGAAAAGCACAAACGTAGGCGGCGCGACCGCGGCCTGGGTCATGTAATAGATTTTCACGCGCTGCCGAACGGGAACTGAGGCGCGGTCGAAATCGACATATTTGAGGAACCGGTTCATCTCGGCGGTTGGAATGCGCTTGTTGCGTTCCGCCGCGACCCGCTCGAGCAACGGCAGAATTTTCTCGGTGCCCTTGCCGGTCTGGGCTGAAATGAACAGTACAGGGGCGTAGTTGAGAAACTTGAGCTCATAGCGTAGCCGCTGTTCATATCCGGCGCGATCACGAGGCATCTGTTTGTGTGGCGCGGACGCCCCCGTCCGCGTGTTTTTCTCGGTATCGGAAGCCGGGCCCGATCCGCCCCATAAGTCCCATTTGTTGACGACAATAATCACGCTGCGTCCGCTTTCGTGCGCATAGCCGGCGATCGCTGCATCGAGCTGGCTCACTCCTTCCGTCGCATCGATGACGAGCAGCGCAATGTCGGCAGACTCGAGATGCTTGCGAGCCATGACAACGGAAAGTTTCTCGGCCATCAGGTGAGTTTTGCCTTTGCGCCGGATTCCGGCCGTATCGATGAAGCGAAAGCGGCGCCCATCGCGCTCGACAATTTCATCAACAGCGTCGCGAGTTGTGCCGGGTATGGGCGAAACGATGGCCCGCTCAGCGCCGGTAAGCCGGTTCAGGAGCGTCGACTTGCCCACGTTGGGATGGCCGATGATGGCGACTTTAGTTGCGCGGGGACTCGCAGCATCGGAATTTTCTGTTGCCTCTGTGGCCTCCGTGTCCTCTGTGGTTTGTCTATTTTCTTCCGGGAACAAATGGACCACAGCATCGAGCAGATCATCCAGTCCCCGGCCGTGCTCCGAAGAAATCGGAAACATATCTCTAATTCCAAGGCGGCGGAAATCTTCGATCAGCGAAGATTGTTTTTCTGTATCGACCTTGTTCACGGCGAGAAACAGCGGCTTGCCGGTTTTGCGCAGCAGGCGGGCGAGTTCGAAATCAGGCGCGGCGATTTCGCTGCGGCCATCGACCACCATGACGATGGCCGCGGCTTCATCGAGGGCAACTCTTGCCTGACGAAAAATCTCCGACGGGATCAAATCTTTCTCTTCTGGAATAATTCCGCCGGTATCGACCACACGAAAATGCCTGCCGCGCCATTCGGATTCTTCGTAAAGGCGGTCGCGGGTGATGCCGGGCTCGTCGCCGACGATCGCCCGCCGCGAGCCCGCGATCCGATTGAACAAGGTGGACTTACCGACATTCGGTCGGCCGACAATGGCGAGAATTGGCAGACTGCGGCTATGCGGAAGCGAGCTGGAAGTCATAATTTCGACGATGATCACGGGGGACAGCCGCCCTCGGCTGTCCAATGCAAGAGAATCGAAAATTTGAGAATCGAGCTTTGCTCGACCAGACGACCGAGGGCGGCCGTCCCCACAAGGTTCGTAAAGGCGCTTGGGTCGGAGTTTATTATAGAGACTCCGTGGCCGCTTCTATTCCACCTGCGACTCCAGTTGCTCCAAACGAGGGTACGCACGGCAGGTTTTCCCTCTATCAATTCTTTGGCCCCGGCGGGCTGCTCTCGCGCACGCATCCGGCCTATGAATTCCGCCGCGGGCAGTTGCAGATGGCCCAGGCCGTCGAACAGGCGCTGGAAGAAAAACGGCATTTGCTGGTCGAAGCCGGAACCGGCACCGGCAAGACGCTCGCTTATTTGCTTCCTGTAATCCGCTCCGGCAAGCGCGTAATTATTTCCACGGG
>Ga0335081_10011773_pt1 | contig 14165 bp, 4 predicted proteins | sample Lox_Sample_35_FD_206713 | JGI IMG/M metagenome (GOLD analysis project Ga0335081, IMG submission 206713) | Soil microbial communities from Loxahatchee National Wildlife Refuge, Florida, United States - Lox_Sample_3.5 | ecosystem: Environmental > Terrestrial > Soil > Wetlands | place: USA: Florida... | reverse complement strand
TACTGTCGGCGCTGGTCCTGGCATTTTCCATTTTGCCCTGGTGTGTGTGCATGGGGACGACGTTTCCCCTGATGATGGCCTACGTGCGGGAACGCGACCGTCAAAATGCCGATAGTTTCAGTCTGCTTTACGTGGCCAACGTATTGGGCGCGATGACCGGCACTCTACTGTCGGCCGTGGTGCTGTTGGAGTTGATGGGGTTTCACTATACCCTCTGGGTGGCTGCCGCAGGCAACTTTACCATCGCTATCATCGCCAGTTATCTGGGCTGGCGGCAACGCGGTTTCAAGACCGTCCCTTTGACGGAAGCGGAAGGATCAGCCGATCCGGACAACCTGTCCCCGCCACGCAATTTCAGCCGAGGCCTTTTGAATTGGATTTTGTTTTCGACCGGCTTCAGCGCCATGGGTATGGAAGTAGTTTGGAACCGCGCTTTCACACCGGTTCTAAAAACGCAGGTGTATTCCTTTGCCTTGATTGTTTTTACCTATCTCGGCGCCACATTTTCAGGTTCGCTGGCGTATCGTCGCGATCTCAAGAAGAAATCGCCCCGTCCCGCGGCAAAACTGATTCCATTTCTGACGGTAGCCGCTCTGCTGCCGATTTTGGCCAATGATCCCCGGTTCGTAAAGGCGAGTTGGACGTTTGTAATCGATACTGTCAGCGCGGTGATTGTGCTGATCAGCATCTGCCCGCTTTGCGCGATTTTGGGATATTTGACTCCGGGCTTGATTGACGAATATGCCGCGGGCGACCCGGCGGTTGCCGGAAGGGCTTACGCCGTCAATGTCCTCGGCTGTATTCTGGGGCCGCTCATCGCCTCTTATGCGCTCCTGCCTTGGATCAGCGAGCGATACGCTTTAATCGTCCTCAGCCTGCCCTTTTTTGTGTTTTATTTCCTGGGTCGGAAATTCCTGTCCCGGTGGCTGCGCCGGGGAGCGGGACTGGCGGCGAGCGCCGTCCTGGTCTGCGCCCTGTTCATTTCCAAAGATTTTCAGGGGTGGATTACCGGCCTTGCTCAAAAAGCTGAAGTGCGGCGGGATTATGCTGCTTACGTCATTGCTGCCGATGACGGGCGCACCAAGCTGCTTATGGTCAATGGCATTGGCATGACGGCGCTGACGCCCATCACCAAGTTTATGGTTCATCTGCCCCTGGCGTTCCATAATGGCCCGTCTGAATCCACGTTGGTTATCTGTTTCGGTATGGGAACCACTTACCGTTCGGCCTTGAGTTGGAATATTGACACAACGGTGGTGGAACTGGTACCCAGCGTCCCAAAACTGCTTGGCTTTTATCATGCAGATGCGGAAGCTGTCTTTCACAATCCCAACGGCCACATTGTCATTGATGATGGGCGGCGCTTCCTCAAGCGCACCCGCGGAAAATTTGATGTCATCGTCATAGATCCCCCGCCGCCGATGGAAGCGGCCGGATCCAGTCTGCTCTATTCCAGAGAATTTTACGAACTCGCCAAGCAGCACTTGAAGCCCCACGGTATTCTTCAAGCCTGGTTTCCCGGCGGCGACTTCTTAACCGGCCAAGCCGTCCTGTGCTCGGTATATGAATCGTTCCCGTATGTGCGTTGCTTTAACTCCATCGAGGGAACAGGCATACACATACTGGCCTCCCTGGAGCCCATCGAACGGCTTGATGCGCAACAATTGGCGGCACGCATGCCCCCGGGCGCAAAAAAGGATTTGTTGGAATGGCGTCATAACCCGGATTTGCCCGGTTATCTGGGGCTGGTCATTTCACGGGAGAAGCTTATCGACAAAAACCTTATCCTCGATCCCGAAATACAAATCACGGATGACAACCCTTTCAACGAATACTACCTGTTGCGGCAGTGGCACCTGCTTTGACCATTGCAATCATTCCATTGGTCTTTTGCGATCTGGGGCTTCAGTTTGCCTTTTTCGCTTTGGTGCAGCCAGCAGCCACGGCTACGATACGCACCATGTCCGACGCCCGATTCATGCGCTTTGTCCTCCGCCTCGCCCGGCGCGGCTACGGCACGACGTCGCCGAACCCGATGGTGGGCGCGGTGCTGGTGAAGCATGGCAAAGTCATCGGACGCGGCTGGCACCGGCGCGCGGGCTTGCCCCACGCAGAAATCGAGGCGCTCCGCGACGCGCAGAACCGGGGCCACAATCCGCGCGGAACAACGCTTTACGTGACGCTCGAACCGTGCAGCACGCACGGTCGCACGCCACCCTGTACAGACGCCATCATCGCGGCGGGAGTTAAACGTGTTGTTATTGGCGCGACGGACCCGAATCCGAAACATTCCGGTCGGGCTTTCAAAATTCTGCGGCGGGCGGGAATTAAAGTGGTACGGTCATCGCGCCGCGGAGACCTGTTTTCGTCGAACCACGGCGAGGCGGGTCGGACAGCACAGTACGCCGTCCCCGCCGCAATCGCCGAAGCATGCGGTCGGTTGAACGAAACGTTCAACCACTGGATTATCCGGCGCACGCCATTTGTCACCGTCAAGGTCGCGATGACGCTTGATGGCAAAATCGCCACGGCCAGTGGCGAATCGAAATGGATTACCAGCGAGAAAGCGCGCGCATACGGAATGCAATTGCGGCGGGGAGCAGATGCCATTCTGGTCGGTGTCAATACGATTCTGGCGGACGATCCGAGTCTCACAGTGCGGACGAAGATAGAAGGTGGAAAATGGAAGATGGAGAAGCTGATTCGCCGGATTGTTCTGGATTCGCTGGCGCGGACGCCGTTGGCGGCAAAAGTTGTGAGCGATCAGCACGCCGCGCTGACGACGATTGTCGTAAGCCAACGCGCGCCGAAGAGTCGTGTGGCGGCACTGGCGAAACGCGTGCAGGTCGTCATTGCGCCCGCAACCAGCGTGGGGCGAGCGTCCTCGCGAGCCGGACTCGGCCCGCCAACGCGAAGCGGCGGCGGCTTATCAGCCGTCTCGCCCCGTGAATATATCAACTTGCCCTGGTTGCTGAAAAAATTGGGCAGGGAAAATGTAACCAGCCTGCTGGTTGAAGGCGGCGGCGAGGTGAATGCGTCGTTCCTGCTCGGCCGGCTTGTTCAGCGTGTCGCTTTTTTCTACGCGCCGAAAATTCTGGGTGGACGCGATTCACTCAAAGCCGTTGCCGGCGAAGGCGCCCGGAATTTGGCGGAGGCGATTCAACTTCGTGACATCGAGTGGCGGCGGCTCGGATCAGATTTGCTGCTGATGGCACACGTCGCCTCGTAACCGTGTTTCCTCTCTTGAAACTTGACACCTGAAACTTGACACTCCCCCCATGTTCACTGGCATTGTCGAAGAGACGGGCATCATCGAGCGCATTAAACCGGCGACGAAATCCATTGAACTGACCGTGCGCGCTGGCGTGACCGGTCACGGACTGAGGCCCGGAGGCAGTCTGGCCGTGAACGGCTGTTGCCTGACTGCCGTAAAAGTATCCACGCGCGGCAAATTCAAATCGGTTCAATTTGATTTGCTTCGGGAAACGTGGCGGCGCACCAACCTGCAATTTGCGAAAACCGGGTCGCTCGTGAATCTGGAGCGGCCACTGCGTGCCGGCGGCGAGTTCGGCGGCCATTTCTTGACCGGCCATATTGACGGCGTTGGCAGAATCATTCGCTGGGAACGCGCCGGGCAGGACCACGTGCTCGACATCGCCGCGCCGGTGGAGGTCATGCGTTACATCGTATTCAAAGGCTCGGTGGCGGTGGACGGCATCAGCCTGACGGTCGCGGGCGTGGACAAAAAGAGTTTTCGCATCTGGATCATTCCGCACACTTACGAAATCACGGCGTTGCGCGAGCGCAAAGTCGGTGACGCGGTGAACCTGGAAGCCGACCTGCTCGGCAAATATGTGGAGAAATGTCTCGCCGGGCGGGGTAGATGAAAGTCCTTCTGCAAATCGTTTTGATTTGTTTCACCAGCGGCACCCTCGCACAGACTATCTCGCTACCGCCGCGCGCTACTAGCGCACTTGGCGGCGCGGACTTCATTAAAATAATTTCACCGCTTGATTTCACGCAGCGCGAACAAGCCGTAGGCGAGGAGGTTTTTGCGGGCAACGTACCTGCGTTCCAACGCCGGCTTTGCCCCGTGACCGTCACGAACGTCGCTGACGGCAAAACCAATATCGCCACGTTCTTCGTCACCGCGGATTATCTCGCCGTCGGTTCGGACGAAGATTATCTGCTCATGCCGGTTTCACCCAACACCGCTCAACGCATCGCCGACCGGCTCGGCTGCATTTTGCCGACTCGCAAAATGGTGGACGAGATTTACGCCGCCGCCGAGGTGAAACTGGCACCTTCGCCAATTCCACCCGGCCCGGCGATGACGACCGTTCCCGTTTTTGCCCAAATCAACGAACTGATTCGCGCGCAGCGGCTGGCGAATTTGAATTCGCATCCACTGGGCGCGCTCGTGGCCGGGGACAAAAAGGACGTGGTGATTTCCGCGCGGCTGGCGGGCGTTACGAACAAGGTCGCCATTTACGGCTGGCATCAGACGAACGGCATGGCGATTCAGCCGCTTTATCTTGGTCACACGGTCGCGTGGGTGGATTACAGCCACGGCATCCGGCTGGTTTCGCAAAATATGCTGGTGAATGGCGAAACCGAAACGGTCGCCGAAGTCCTGGCCGATCCAAAACTTTGTAGCCTCATCAGTGATGAAGGTGTCATCACCAATGCGCGTTACTCAACCAACCCGCCAACGCCTTTGCCTTCGCCCGCAGCCGGTGAAAAAATCAATCTGCCCTGGCCGAAGAAGTTTTCCGCGGGCCCGGACTTCGGCGAGATGATTCGAGAAATTCGCTTGGCGGAAGGGGTACGAATTCTCATCAACGCGCCGGCGAAGGTATCATTCGCGACCAACAAACCCGTGCTCCTGGTTTTCTATGCTTTGCCGAATGGCAACACGATTGAGCAGACCGTCGGCAAAACCTTAAAGCCGGGCGATGACTGGCATTTCGACATTCAGCACATCGGTGCCCAAACGCGCTGGCTGCGCAGCGTCATCACCAATCGCACCATCGTCATCGCGTATTTTGAAGCCGGAACGAAAAGCTGGCCGGCGTGGCGCCAGACCCACAGTGACCGGGTTATCGTTGACGTGCTTAACGGCGTCCGCGGCATCTTTTCGTCAAACCGAACCGAGATAGTTCTCGCCGGCCACAGCGGCGGCGGCAGCCTGATTTTCGGTTATCTGAACGCAGTGGGAAAAATTCCTGAACCGGTGAAGCGCATCGCCTTTCTCGACAGTGATTACGGGTACGATTCGAAGCTGCATGCGGACAAAATCAAAAGCTGGCTGGCGGCTTCGGATGAAAACCATCTCTGCGTGCTGGCGTATCAGGACTATCTGGCGCGGCTGAACGGCAAACCGTTCGTGAGCGAAGACGGTGGAACCTGGGGGCGCAGCCGCGCGATGCTGGACGACCTCGGCGCACAATTTCAGTTCACCAGCCGGACCAACGATGGACTCGAAACCTTTTCCGCGCTAGACGGGCGGATTGAATTTCTGCTCAAGGAAAATCCGGAGCGGAAGATTCTGCACACCGTGCAAGTCGAGCGGAACGGCTTCATTCAGGCGCTGCTTTCCGGCACCGCGGATGAAGGCAGGGACTACAAGTATTTCGGCGAGCGCGCTTATTCCAGATGGGTTCGACCATCTGATTGAGCGGCGCTGGAATGCGCATCCAATTTGCGACGGCATTGCCCTTCCGCCTTGAGTTTACTGGTGCGCACAGCAGGACTTGAGCCTGCACGGGTTGCCCCACTACCCCCTCAAACTAGCGCGTCTGCCAATTCCAACATACGCACCCGCCTTTTATGAGAAAATTCGATCGTTTTTGCGGGCAGCTTGCGTTTACCCCCCATTGCAATCGTCGTTCGAACCCGACCGAAACGAAAAGGGCTGAGGAACGATTCCATCCGGTTTGTAATGGTTTCCAGCGCTTTAATGAAAAAGGGAAGTTGTATTTCCTTTTTGAAGCCGACTAAGAAAATCCGAATAAAACGACTAATGGCAGCGGGCTGCTTTCGTGCCGCGATTTTCAGCGGTACCAAATCAGGTTGAATTTGGGGGGCTCTGGTGTAAATTCGGGCGTAAAACAAGCTGTTTTTGAGTCGGAGTTGTAATGTCTAAAAAATTATTTGTTGGCGTATCTGATGTTCATCGCTCCGGTGTTCTGACTTGCGCTTCAAAAACCTCCTTGCTGACGCAGCCATTATTCGTTGCCAGCGCAGGGATGGCCTCGCAGAATGGCAAGCTCGCGCATGAGTCGAACCGGTTTCGCACCCGGCTGGCTTCGCATCTCACGTTGCTGCTGCTGGCGCTGATTTTCGTGAATGACGGGTTCGCGCAAGTTCAAATAGTCAACTGTGATGCGCCGGTCCAGAGCCGCAAGCGCGGCATCGCAGTCAATTCCAACATGTCGGCTGCCGACTTCCAGGCCTTGGCGCCCGGCGTATCGTGGTTTTACGATTGGGGCATAAACAACTGGACGGTGCCATCTAGTGGGATGACTTACATCCCCATGGTCTGGAGCGCTTATTCAGGTTACCAAAACGCCATTAGCAGTTATCTCGCGGCGGGAAACCGGCCGTGGCGGGTATTTGCCATCAATGAGCCAAATCTTTCCGGGCAGGCTTTCATGACACCCTCGAATACGGCCGTTGCCTTTGAACAGGTCCAGGCGATTTGCGCGCCTTATGGCATTCCGGTGATTTGTCCCCACATGGCGGAGGCCAGCGCAGCGAACCAAAGCATCACCGCGTATGACCCGCTCCAGGGCTCAAACGTCACCTATACTACCCAGGAACCGTTCCTGAAGGCATTCATGTATTACTGCGGCTCGTCAACGCCGCCGGGCATGGCATCCCACAGCTATGGCGGCTACGGCGACCTTACCTACTGGACGGGTCTCATTCACACTGATTTTCCCACGCAAACCGTCTGGGAAACCGAGTTCAATCCCAGCGGCATCAGCGGCGGCATTTCAAGCTCGGCCCAGGTTCTCGCCAACCTGATCCCCTCAGTGGATTATTGCGAACGCACGCCTTGGATTGAAGGTTACTCCTGGTTTATGTCGCGAATCAGCGGAGATGCCTACGACAGCTTGCTTACCAGCAACTCGGGCGTCCTGACCGTCGCAGGCCAGGCCTACGTGCAAATGCCGGTGCATCAGACAAACCTGTTTTATCGCATCCCCGGCCAGCTTCAGGCGGACCGGTACGTCACGATGAACCAGACGACCATCGCGCCGACAACGGACACCAACGGGCTGGCCGACATGATAGCCGCCTCCGCTGGTGGAAGCCTGAATTACAATCTCCAGGTTGACACCGCCGGAAGTTATCCCTTGGACTTTCGCGCTGGCGGCGCGTCGGGGCCAATCAGTGTCTATGAAAACGGCACGTTGCTGGCAACGGCCAATGTTCCGCAAGCCAGTTGGCAAACGGTTTCGACTACCGTCACCTTGCCCGCCGGCACGCAGACGCTGGAGGTGGTGCTCTCCGCCAGCGGCCAGCACTTGAACTGGATGCAGTTCCAGCCGGTCAACGGACCGGTCGCCGTTCCCACCGGCATCAGCGCGACGGCGAGTAACGCGCAGGTGGTTTTGAATTGGTCGCCATCCGCTGGCGCGAGCAGTTACACTGTCCAAAGCTCGACGACTTCCGGCGGACCTTACAACACCATCGCAACGACTTCGGCGACGAGTTACACCAACACCAGCCTCGTCAATGGCACGACCTATTATTACGTGGTCGCAGCGACCGATGGCGTCAATGTTAGTTCCAATTCCATTGAAGTCAGCGCCACGCCGGTGGCGTCGCATGTAAACCTGGCGCTGAACCAGCCGGTCACGGCGAGTTCATACCAGGCCAGCAGTCCGTATTGTCCCGCAATCTATGCGGTGGACGGCAATCTATCCACCCGCTGGGCTTCGGCATGGAGCGATCCGCAATGGATTTACGTGGATTTGGGGGCGACCTACAGCCTCAACGAAGTTGACCTCTACTGGGAGGCGGCTTACGCGACGAGTTTTCAGATTCAAGTCTCTTCCAATGCCGCGACCTGGACGCCGATTTACAGCACCACCACCGGCCCGGGCGGCAATCAGTTTTTAACCGGACTTTCCGGACAAGGCCGTTACGTGAGGATGTATGGAACGGCGCGAGTGACACAGTACGGCTACTCGCTCTGGGAATTTCAAATCTTTGGAACCGCCGTGCCGACCAACCAACGGCCGGTCCTCGAGGCGATTCCTAACCAAACCATTCTCGCCGGCCAGACACTGGTAATCACCAATCTGGCGAGCGACCCGAACGTGCCGCCGTTGCCGCTGACCTTCAGTTTGTCCAATCCGCCCGCCGGCGCGTCCATCAACACGAACAGCGGCGTGTTCACCTGGCGGCCAACCATTGCCCAATCGCCCTCGACACAAACAGTCTCCGTGGTGGCTTCTGATAATGAAACGCCGCCGCTCTCGGCCACGCAAAGTTTCAGCGTAACGGTGAATCAACCTGCTGCTCCCACGCTGACCGCCGCGTCCATCACCAACGGCCAGTTTGGATTTTGGATCAACGGCGATACCGGGCCGGACTACACGATTCAGGTTTCCACCAACCTGACTTCCTGGAATCCGGTGTTCACGGGCAATTCGCCGGCGGTGCCTTACTATTGGGTTGATACGAACTCCGTTGCCTATCCGTATTACTTCTACCGTACCGTCCTGGGGCCTTGACACGCTGATGTCCATCCGATCCCGTACCGAAGTTCAGCCGAAAAAACTGGTGCGCATAGCAGGACTTGAACCTGCCAATTGAGGGTTTTCCAACGGTTGCCCCTTGCCGCTAGTTGCACAGTTTGTGTCATTCATCGCAACGAGACGATACACGAATCAATAATGGTGTCAATGCTTTTCTTTGCATCTAGCGGCGAGACGTGACGGGTAAACCTGTGTCGTTTTGTGTCCACCCTGCAATGGTGTGTCAGAAGTGTGTCAGGACCAGATTTGGGCTAGTTTTGTGTCAGGTTGTGTCAGGGTCGGGGGGGCGGGGGGGTGCTTGCGGTGCGCGAGTCGAATTTGCCTGATGGGTCAGATGAGCGGGGAATTTTCGCAAAAGGACCTACATCACATTTACAAACTCTTCCACCTCGCAGCTCCATTCCACTTGACTTTCCGGCCGTTTGTCGCTTTAATGGACTTGGCGAATTCCCGGTAAGAATCCACCCGATGCAACGCCATCAATTACTTAGGGCGTCGCTGACGCTCTTCGCGGTGAGCTTGGGTGAACCATTGTATCCTCAAACTGCCGATTCCTTCAATCCCAACGTCAACGACGTGGTCTATGCGCTGGCCGCGCAGCCGGACGGCAAAGTGCTGCTGGGCGGCTTTTTCACCGGCATCATCGGCGGCCCGGTCCGCGCCCATTTTGCCCGGTTCAACAGCGATGGCTCGCTCGACAGCGCTTTCGTTCCGGACGCGGACGGGCCGGTTTTTGCCTTCGCGCTTCAGACAAATGGCGACATCATCGTCGGCGGCGGCTTTGGCACTCTTGGCGGACAGCCTCGCTCCCGCCTCGGCCGGGTTACCGCCGATGGTGTCGTGGACCCCTCCTTCAATCCAGGGGCAAATGCCGGGATCGCATGTTTGGCATTGCAGGCCGACGGGAAGATTCTAGTCGGCGGCTCGCTGGCCGGACAGACTCCCAATTCTCTCGGTCGGCTGAATCCGGACGGCTCACTCGACACCAACTTCAATCCCAGCATCAACGCCGGAGTTTATTCTCTCGTGGAGCAGCCCGACGGTAAAATACTGGTTGGGGGCTGGTTCACGAGCCTGGCCGGGACTAATCGCAACTACCTGGGCCGCCTCAATCCCGATGGGACCGTGGACACATCTTTCAACCCCGGCGCCGACAATTTTGTGAACTGTCTCGCCCTGCAAGCCGACGGCAAAATCCTGGTCGGCGGCTGGTTCACGAACCTGGCCGGGACCAATCGCAACCACCTTGGCCGCCTCAATCCCGACGGTTCAATAGACGCGACCTTCAACCCCGGAGCGAATGACCAAGTGTACTCCCTGGCGCTGCAAACCGACGGTTCCATTCTGGCCGGCGGTTACTTCACGTCACTGGCCGGAACCAACCGGAACTATATCGGGCGGCTTAGCTCGACCGGCGCGATAGACACGACGTTCAATCCGGGCGCCGGCGGCCAGGTTTCCAGCCTCGGCGTTCAGGTTGACGGCAAAATTCTGGTCGGCGGTTGGTTCTCTTCGCTGGCCGGAACCAACCGCACCGGCGCCGGTCGGCTGAACAATACATCAGCCGCGACGCAGTCCCTCAGCTACAGTAGCTCCCGGATTACCTGGTCGCGCGGCGGAACCAGTGCCGAAGTGTTGCGTGCCAGTTTCGAGGTATCGACCAACGGCAACACCTGGAACGCGCTGGCCGCCCCCGCGCGCATCGCCGGCGGTTGGCGGTTGACCAATGTCACACTGTCCGGCAGCTACACCATCCGCGCGCGCGGATTCATCCCGGGCGCCGCCTACGGCGGCTCGATCTGGTTTGTGGAAACCAACATCGGCAGCCTCGCCATAGACCAGCAACCGCTCAGCCGCACGAATATCGCCGGCACACTCGCGTCATTCACGGTCCGTGTCGGGGGCGGTTCAGCGCCCACCTATCAATGGCGTAAAGGCGGGATAAACCTGACCAACGGCCCCAACATCTCGGGCGCGACTACCGCCAACCTGGTCCTGAGCAACACCTTTGGCGCTGACACCGGCGCTTATACCGTCGTCGTGACCGATTCTCACACCAACCTGACCAGCCAGGTGGCCAATTTGATCGTCCTCGACCCGTACATTTCGGCCCAGCCAATCAGCCTCACCAACAACGCCCTCACCACGGCCACGTTCCTCGTCACCGCTGCCGGCCAGGACCCGGTGACCTATGCCTGGTTGAAGAATGGAGTCCCGCTCACCAATACCGCGAACATTTCCGGATCGCATTCCAACATTCTCACCTTGAGTAACATCCTGGGTGGCGACGCCGGCGGCTACTCGGCCGTTGCCACTGACGCCGCCGGGAGCTCCACCAGCCTGGTGGCCACCCTCACCGTCGTGGACCCGGTCCTCACCAGCCAGCCGGTCAGTCAGGCCACCAACGCAGGGCAAAGCGTCGCTTTCAGCGTCGGGGCCATCGGCTCCCCTCTGAGTTATCAGTGGCGACAGGGTGGCGCACCGCTGGACGGCGCCACCAACGCGACCTTGAGCCTCACGAACCTACAAGCCGCCAACGCCGGGTTCTATGACGTGGTCATCAGCAACGCCTTTGGGGTCGTGACCAGCGCCGTAGTCAGTTTGACGGTGAACTTCGTCGCTGCCGATTCGTTGAGCCTGGCCATCGTCAGCGGTCAGGTCAACTCACTCGCGCTGCAACCGGATGGACGAATCGTCGTGGGCGGCGGTTTTACCGCCAGCCCTTATGGCGGCCAAATAAACCGCTACAATCTGGCTCGTCTGAATGCGGACGGAAGCATTCAAATTGGATCGGATGCGTTCGCCAATAACGCGGTTCTGGCGCTCGCCATCAGTACCAACGGTTCGATTATCCTCGGCGGCGCATTCACTGCCGTCAATGGCACCGCCCGCAATTTTCTCGCCCGCCTCGACGCCAGTGACTGGGTGGGTTCGCTCGACACGACCTTCAACCCCGGCCCGAACGGTGTGGTGCGGTGCCTCGCGCTCCAGTCCGATGGCGCCATCATCGTCGGGGGCGATTTCACCTCGCTGGCCGGCCAGCCGCGTAACCATATCGGCCGCATCCTGCCGGACGGCTCATTGGACAGCGCTTTCAATCCGGGAGCGGACGGCTCGGTCGTGTCGCTGGCGGTCCAGCCCGATGGCGAAATCGTGGTCGGCGGGACTTTCCAAACGCTCGCCGGACAGTTGCGCACGAATCTCGGCCGGCTCGATGCGAGTGGTTCGCCGGACCTTGGATTCAACCCCGGCCCGAACGGCGCCGTGAACGTACTGGCCATCGAACCGGACGGGAAAATTCTCATCGGCGGCAGCTTCACCGCGGTCAACGGCCAGCCGTGCAGCGCCATCGGGCGCTTGCTGCCGGGCGGCTCGTGGGACAGCACTTTCAATCCGGGCGCCAACAATTCAGTCAATTGCCTGGCCCTGCAAACGGATGGACGAATTCTGGTCGGAGGCATATTCAGCATGCTGGCAGGCGTCCCTATCAATTCACTTGGGCGCCTCAACGCCGATGGCACACTGGATTTTACGTTCAACCCCGGGGCCAGCTCGGTTAACGCGTTGGCGCTCCAGAAAGACGGCGGCCTCATTGTCGGTGGCGCCTTCTCGACGCTGGGCGGGCAGCCGCGCCCTGGCATCGGGCGGCTCTCCAACACCGGTCCGGGCAACGAAACCCTGTCCTTCGACAATTCCAGCGTGACCTGGTTGCGCTCCGGCACCGGCACGGAAATCTGGCGCGCCACCTTCGAATTCTCGACCGATGGCACAACCTGGGCTGCCCCGGGCGAGGGCTCGCGCATCGCCGGCGGCTGGCAGTTGACGGGCTTGGTCATCCCGACCAACTCCATCGTGCGCGCCCGGGGCTTTGCTGTGGGCGAAAACGGGATCATCGAGACGGTCGCCGGTTTGCCCGTGTTCACGTCCCAACCGCTCAGCCTGACCAATAATGCCACCACCACGGCAACCTTCAGCGTCACCGATTACGGCGGGCTCCCGCTCACTTGCCAATGGCTCAAAAACGGCACGAACCTCAACGACGGCGGCAACGTCTCCGGCGCGCACGCCACGACGCTGACGCTCACCAATGTGCTGGGCGCAGATGCCGGTGGCTACAGCATCGTCTTGAGCAACGCCACCGGCAGCGTCACAAGTCAGGTAGCCTATCTCACCGTAATTGATCCTTTGCTCACCAGCCAACCCTTCAACCAAGCCACCAACGCCGGCTGGCCCGTTTCTTTCGGTGTTACGGCCTTGGGCACAACACCGCTGTCTTTTCAGTGGCGGCAAAACGGAACCAACCTCAATGACGGCGGCAACATCTCCGGCTCGCAATCCTCGACGCTTAATCTCACGAATGTCAGCGGGTTTAATGCGGGCAGCTACCAGGTGGTCGTCAGCAACTCTTGGGGCAGCGTCACCAGCCTTACCGCCAACTTGAGCGTCGTGGATCCCGTCATCACCACCAATCCCGCCAGCCAGTCGGTTCAAGCGGGTCAAACCGTCGTGTTCAGTGTCGCTGGCGCCGGGGCCCAGCCTTTGCTGTATCAGTGGTACAAGAACAGCGTGCTGCTGACGAACGCGACGAGCTCTACCCTCACCTTGACCAATGTCGGCGCTGCCGACGCCGCCAGATATAACGCTGTCATCAGTGATGTCTTTGGCAGCCTGACCAGCTCCGTGGCGGTTCTGACTGTTAACTTGTCCTCACCCGATACTTTCAACCCCGGCGGTGGCATAGTGTCCGCGCTGGCGATTCAACCGGACGGCAAAATACTCGCAGGCTTTGGGCCGTCGACTCAGGCACAACGCAACCCGGCCCGGTTCAACCCCAACGGCACGGTGGACCTGGGTTTCAATCCCGGAATCACCGCCACCACCGTATCTTCCCTGGCGGTGCAGACCGACGGGAAGATTCTCGCCGCCGGTGGCGCCGAAATCCGCCAGGGTTTTTGGACCGTCTGGCGCCTCAACCGCGACGGTTCCATGGACACTGTCTTCACCAACAACTCGAATCCCATTTTCGGCGGGACCGTCACTTCCCTCGCCATCCAGCCGGACGGTAAAATTCTCTTTTGTGGGAGCTTCAGTATTGGCAAACCGGCCGTGACATCGAATCTTGCCCGCTTCAGCGCCAACGGCGTGCTGGACACAAATTTCAATGTCGCGGCCAACGGCACGATCGGTTGCCTGGCCTTGCAGCCTGACAGCGCGATCCTGGTGGGCGGCGCCTTCACCACCCTGGACGGCCAGACCCACACCCGCCTTGGCCGCCTGAACAGCGACGGCACGCTGGATACCAATTTCAACGCAGTCGCCAACTCAACAGTCAACTGCCTGGCTGTCCAGCCGGATGGCCGGATCTTGGCCGCCGGCAGTTTTAGTTCACTCGAC
>Ga0335081_10011770_pt1 | contig 14167 bp, 13 predicted proteins | sample Lox_Sample_35_FD_206713 | JGI IMG/M metagenome (GOLD analysis project Ga0335081, IMG submission 206713) | Soil microbial communities from Loxahatchee National Wildlife Refuge, Florida, United States - Lox_Sample_3.5 | ecosystem: Environmental > Terrestrial > Soil > Wetlands | place: USA... | reverse complement strand
GAGCCGAAGCGCTTGTAGTTGGAGTACTTCACGATCTCCCGGATTTTCACATCCTGGGTGCTGAAGTGGAGCGTATCATCGGCACGCGTGTAGGTAGGGAACCAATATTTGCCATCGATCTGTTCGCGCCAAGTTGTAAACTTCGGGAACAGGTTTTCGTCGCCGCGACCCTTCTTGGCGCGCTTCTCGGGAACCATTTGGCCGTAAGTCTTGACGATCTGAAAATCGTGGTCGTCGACCCAGATTCGCCCTTGAAAGTAGCGCTTACTTTTTTCGATCTGCTTGGGAGCGATATCGAAAACGTAGCAATGCAGTTCGTCTTCCTGCTGCTGACCCACGTACAGGACGTTGTATTGGTTAATGTCGTCGCTGGTGAGCACCATGGGGAAGCCGTTTTCGAGATCGTCATAGTCCTCGCGTGTCATACCAATGCGGGTGAGAGTGGGTAGGGGCGCAAAGACTACGTTCTTCACGCGGCGGCCCTGGTCATCGAAACTCACGTCGAAGACTTCCTGGAATTCGCCATCGGCCGTGTCGCCATCCAGGGTTTCCATTTTTGCCGATTCGCGGTAACCGTACAGGTCATAGGCCTCTTTGAATTCCTTTTCTTTGGCTGAAAAGCGCTGGATGATCTGCTCAGGCGTAATCCCGTTGGGTTGGGACTTGTCGAGAGGGCCTTCATCAGCGAAGATCTGCGGCGTGACGAGGGCACCTAGAGCCAGTACTGCGACCAGAAGAAATGGAACCCTGAGATGCTTCATAAGGTTAGTGTAACGGAATCGGCAGCCGGAAGGTTGCCCCGCTTGCATCCTAAGAGGTTAGAGTGCGGGACAGCACGGGTGGTTGCCGGAAAAGTTTAACGACAACGGCTCGAAAGGTAGGTCCTAAATTCATAACCACGGAGGACACGGAGGTCCACAGAGGGCTCTGCTTCCTAGATTTTCTTCGGGGTCATTCGTGTCCTTATGCGGTGAAAACGGGGCCCAGCTGGGGGAAGATTCGGGCGTAGACCATCTGACGTTGTAAGATTGCAGTTCGTACCATGTCATCCAGCGCGCGAGTTGACGCATCCCGGCAAGTAACGGTTCAGCAGGAAGTCGCGCGTTTAGCTGATCTGCCGCAGGTTCGGTCGTCTTCTGCCTGGTTTCACTTACAACAAGCACAGTTCAGTGATTGGCAGCTTGAGATGGCACGGATTCCGGCTCCACCATTTGGGGAGGCGGCACGCGGGGAATGGCTCAAGACGCGTTTCGAAGAGTTAGGCTTGGCCGAGGTGCACAGGGATGAAGTTGGGAACATCCTGGGTAGTCTCCCCGGGAAGGGTAATGAACTTGTCTCCGTGAGTGCCCATATAGACACGGTGTTTCCAGCGGGCACTCCGTTGAATGTGCGACAGCAGGGGAATCGTCTGTATGGTCCGGGCGTTTCCGACAATGGTGCTGGAGTGGCAGCCCTTTTGGCGATTGCAGGCGCGGTGCAGTCGGCCAGAATTTCGGTGAGTTCACCGATTCTGTTCATCGGCAATGTGGGCGAGGAGGGGGAAGGCGATCTGAGGGGTATGCGGTACATTTTCTCCACGCCGCGATGGCGGGATTCGATCCGCTACAGCGTCGTTCTGGACGGCGCTGGCTGTGACACGATAGTTGCTGAAGCGTTGGGCAGCCGCCGCTTTGAAGTCATCGTGCGCGGCCCTGGCGGACACTCCTGGAGTGATTTCGGCGCACCGAATCCAATTCTGGTGTTGGCCCGTGCTTTGAATCTATTTGCGCATACGCCAGTGCCGTCATCGCCGAAGACTACTTTTAATGTTGGAGTGATTCGTGGAGGCACTTCGGTGAACTCCATCCCGGAATCCGCCAGCATGCGAGTGGATATTCGATCGACATCAATGGCGGAGATGGAACGGCTGGAGAATTCGTTACGCCATGCGCTGAATTTGGCGATAGACGATGAGACTGAGGCCAGTGAAAAGTATGGAGCATCGCACCGACGAACATCCGGTCTGAGTCACGAATTCGTTTCGATCGGCAGCCGCCCGGCTGGGGAATTGAACCCAGACTCGCGGATTCTCAATGTGCTTCGTGCTGTGGATAGCTACCTAGGGAATGCAGCGCAGATTCAGCGCGCTTCGACTGACGCAAATATCCCGATGTCCTTGGGACGTGAGGCGGTGGCGATTGGCGGCGGTGGCGTCGGAGGTGGCGCTCACACCTTACAGGAATGGTTCGACGCAACCGGGCGCGAAATGGGGCTCAAAAGGATTTTGCTGACAGTCCTCGCTTTAGCCGGCATCGCGGAATAACGCGGCCTGCTATTTCTTTCCTCCGGGCCGCATGAGGGGTGGTATCGGCTTTTGTTGCTCCGAATATTCGATCAGCGTGGCCAGCCGCTTGGTCCGGGTGTCTTCTTTCTTGGCGCTGGTCACCCAGTAAATCGCGGTTCTTCGATACCAAGTCGGTTGGCTCTCGAAGAAATTCCAGGCCTGAGGGTTTGCGCGAAAATGGCGTTCTTGTTCATCCGCAAGCCTCGCGGATTTGCGTTGCTCGTAGGAATAGATTGCTGATTTTTCGTCGGATCGCTGGTCGAAGGTCTTCAGACCAGCCGGGCTCATCAGCCCCTGAGTGGAAAGCTGCCTGGCGCGAGTGATGTTCACGGCGCTCCAAATGCTGCGTGGTTTTCGAGGCGTGAAGCGAATCACGTAGCTGCTGGCGTCCAGGCTTCGGCGGATCCCGTCGATCCAGCCGAAGCACAATGCTTGGTCAACCGCTTCCGGCCAAGTGATGCTCGGCTTGCCTGAGTCCTTCTTATGGAAGCCGACCCAGAGTTCCTGAACGACGCTGTGGTTCTTCTCCAGCCATGCACGGAATCGGGAAGAAGTTGCGAAGAACTGTGGCTTCATCAGCGAGGATTCGGGCGGTATACCCAGCCATTCGGGTTCGGTGCCGCGGCAGTTGCGGGTATTGCTTCGGAATTAATACGAGCAAGGATGGTATCAATAACTTGCCGCGAGGGTGCCAAGGAGCATACCGGGTCGGTGGCCGTAGCGTCGCCCGTCAGCAATAATGCCTGGCAGCGGCAGCCACCGAAATCTTCGCTGCGGCGATCGCAGCTACGGCAGGGCTCGGGCATCCAGGCTTGACCACGAAATTTTCGAAAAGCTGCGGATTCGTTCCATATCCACTCGAGGGAATGATCGCGGACACTGTCGAAGGTGAGGCCGGGAATCACCGCGGCGGCGTGGCAGGGAAGCGCTTGACCGGCGGGATCAATTAGCATCAGGCGACGTCCCCATCCCCCCATGCAGGCCTTAGGAAAGCGGGCGTAGTAATCGGGGGCAACGTAATCGATGCGCATGCGGCCATTAAGGCGTGCAACTGCCGAATCGACCACCCGCTGTGCGGCTTCGACCTGCGCGCGACTCGGAAGCAGTTTCTCCTGATTCTGCAGGGCCCAGCCGTAATACTGAACATTGGCGACCTCAACGCGATCTGGATCGAGTTCCTCGACCATCGAAAGAATCTCCGCCAGATGATCGAGGTTCTGGCGGTGAACGACCACATTCACCGTAAAGGCCAGCTTGAAATTGCGAATGAGACGAGCGAGTTGTAATTTTCGGGCGTGGCTTGGAGAGCCGGCGATCTCGTCGGCCAAGTTTTCACGTGAGCCCTGAAAGCTGAGCTGGATATGCTCGAGCCCGGCCTCAACCAACGCAGCCAGGCGACTTTCGGAAAGTCCGATGCCGGAGGTGATGAGATTGACGTAAAGTCCGGCAGCACGGGCGCGTCTCGTAAGTTCTCTCAGGTCCGAACGCGCCAAGGGCTCTCCACCCGTGAAGTGGGCGTGCAGAATTCCTAATCGTCCAGCCTCATCAAACACCCGAACCCATTGTTCGGTGGAGAGTTCGGACGCTGCGTTCTGCATCTGGATGGGATTGGAACAGTACACGCAGTGCAGCGGGCATCGATGAGTCAGCTCTGCGATTAAAGCTAAAGGACCGGTGGACATTCAGAATTCCCGAACTTCAAAATCGTGGAAACGCAAGCGACGGCGCATTTAGAAATCAACGATTCTTTTCTTATGTAACTGCTGGAGAAACGTACTTACTTCCTGCTCAATGCGGACAGGATCGGCCGTGGTGTAGGTTTTTTGCAAATCCTGCACTATCTGGTGAACGGTGCGCTGGCCATCACAGCGCTCCAGAATGGCGCGCCCGGTGCCTTGTAAGCGAATGGCACCCTCAGGAAACAGCAACATTCGTTCTTCACCGGCAGCCTCAGCCCATCGGCATCCCATAGCTAATCGAGGCTGACTGGATTCTGCAAGCTCGGGCACGTCAGGCTTCCTCGGTGGGAACAAAAGCTCCGGGTGGTGGCCACGCCGGTTGCACGTAGGCAAAATACAGTGCGTCGAGTTGTGCCCACAAAATGTCGCATTTCCGCCGCAGAGCAGCGATCGCGTGGTCCTGCTCCTGGCGTGTGTGCGCGTGATCCGCGACCCAATTAAAGGCGAATGTGGCGTCTTCCGGAGCTTGGGTCAGGCGCGCAGTGAAATAATCCAGGGCACCCGACAGCCATGGATAATGTTTTCTGAGTGCGTCCATTCGCAGCGCGATCAGATCGCGCGAGAACAGTTCGGTTAAGGAGGACGCGACGGCCTCCAGAAAACTGCGGTTCCTGACCAAGTCCAGATAGGCATCTACGGCATAGATGGTTGCAGGCAGTACACCTTCGCCATTCTGAATTGCCTCGCGGCGCAAGCCAGTGGCCTGCCCGAGCTTCAGCCAGCGCTCGATGCCGCCGTTGGTATTTGCGTCACCATCATGATCCACAATCCGCTTGCGCCAGGCGACGCGGAAGTCACGATCTTCGCTTCGCGAAAGAATAATGGAATCCTTTATGGGGATGCGGCTTTGGTAGTAGTAACGGTTAAGCGCCCATGCCTGCAATTGACCGCGGCTGAGCTTGCCATCGTGCATCATCAGGTGAAAAGGATGGCGATGGTGATAGCGTTCTCGTCCTACTTCCTGCAGCCGGGCGCGCAACTCCTCTCTCGTAAGCAACTGGTCCTGGCTGGCTGCTAACCCCTGACTGGACATAGTGAAATCCTCTGCGTACCCCTGTAAACGCACTGGCCTACAGAACACACCCTACAGGCGACGGGCATGCCCGCAGCATCTAGTAAATCATCTAGTGGTCGGAATTTCCAGCAACATGGGAGGATGGTTCGGGTTGAGAATGATCGAGGCAGTGAGGAGAGGGCAGATCACGATGAATAAATCCTGCACGTTGACGCTGCTTGAGGAATCTCCGATTATTTACAAGGAGCTTGAGGCCAGATCGGAAGCTCTGCTTAATGCCACTCTGATGTGGGTGCCAATCTCGTCAATCATGTGGGCAGGGATCATCTACGCGGTATTCTGGCTCTTCCGCTAAATGATCTTTTCTTACCGGCAAGGGCTGCTCGCGAATTTCCTGAATCCGCGAAGTAATGATCGGTGTGCGGTAGTCAGGATGGCAGAATTCCAAGTGCATCCCGCGGCCGATATAGCGCTGTTTCAGCATCGCCCCGCCCCAGGTTGACCCGGAAATCGCTACTTGCACAGGCTGAGGACAGAACTCGGGGTGTCCGGAGAGTAAAGCCTCGCTTCCGCCAAGCAGCACCGCAGTGTAATGATGATTTTGGGTTTCGATGTGAAGCACCGTCGATGGTGGGAGGGCACTGAGGAGGACTCCGCCCTCGATCTCCGACTGAACGATGTTGCGGTTGATTTCGTCGCTCAGATTTGGATGCGGGATGAACATCGGACTGGGCATGTACTTTATCACAGCTTAGATTCGGCGGCGATGCCGAAGGTTACCGGAAATGAGCACGGCGGGACATGTGCAAGCGGTAAAGCGCCAGGCAGGGAGTGCTCATTCCTGACGGATGGAGGGTGGGTGACAGCGTTAGACCAATTGCGTTGGGATCCATATTAAACAAACAAGGCGCTACCGACCCAGCTCTCTTGGTGAGCTACGATAGCGCCGCCTTTCCTGATCCAAAACCTGTTCAGAATCTATGTCATAGGCGATGGTTGTTCTAGTACTTAGAGAGGTGCAGTGGCACCTTGCCCCGGGCCATGAATCAAAGCGGTTGCGACCGATTCGAGGGATTGTTGCAGCGCCGTCAGATGCCCTTCTTCCGTCAAATAACTGATCACCATCATGCGAAGGACGCTTTTGCCGGCCACTCGTGTTTCGGAAATCCACCGCGTGCCGTCACGGGTGACTTGGTCAACAATCTGGGCATGCTTGGAGGCGAGTTGCTCATGATTCATCCCATTAGGTTTGAGCCGGAAAGCGATAATCGGAAGCAGTTGTGGAGTGGCAAGTTCAAAATAGACGGAGGATTTGAGCCAGGTGACGAAGCTTTGTGCCAGCTTCATCTGATGGTCGATGTGTTCCTCGTAAGCCTGTCTGCCATGCACCTCGAGAGTGAGCCACAATTTTAGGGAGTTCATGCGGCGAGTCCATTGCGTGCTGATGCGCGAGTTGTCGATGCCTCTGGCTTCTGCTGCTTTCGGCATATAAGGGGCGGCAACGGCAAACACCCGCTCCAGCATTTCGGGATAGCGAGTAAGAATCACGCCGGCAGCCAGCGGCACGGCCAACCATTTATGCGGATCGATGGTAATCGAATCTGCTAACTCGATTCCGTGCACCAAGTGACGATGCTGATCGGAAAAGACAGCAGCGCCGCCATAGGCGCCGTCCACGTGCAGCCAGAGATTTTGTTGTCGGCAGATTTCGGCGATGGCGACTAGATCATCGATCGCACCTGAGTTGGTGGTTCCGGCGGTGGCAACTACGCAAAAGGGCAGACTGCCTAAGCGGCGGTCATTCGTGATGGCCTGTTTCAGCCGGTCGAGATCGAGTTGGATATGTTCGTTTACCGGGATGCGCCGCAGCGCCTTTCTGCCGATTCCCAATAAGCCGGCAGATTTGTCGATGGAATGGTGCGCCTCGCCAGAGGCATAAAAGACGGGCTGGGCTCCTGTTGAGACCGCTCCATCATCGATGAAGCTGGGAAACTTTGCCGCCAAGGCCAGGGCAAGGCCAGTAAAGTTTGCCTCATTGCCTCCGCTGGTGAAAGTTCCACTGAAATCGCTCTTCAGCCAACCCACGCGCTCGCCGATCCAGCGCACGGTTTCGTGCTCAATTTTTGAAGCTATTTGCGAGCGTTTGACGGTTGCTAGCTGCGGATTCAGTGCCGCTACGAGCGCCTCCGCCATGACGCCAATGTAAGTCGGGGTTGGATTCATGAGGCCGAAATAGTTGGCACTTGGAACATGGAAGCCCTTATCGACCATCTCGCGAAAAATGCGATCGAGAACTTCGCAAGGATCGCTTGGATTTTCGGGTAGAGGGTTGTTCAAGGCTCCAAACGTCCGCTAATCAGCGGGCAATTGCACTGGCCGTTCGGGAAGCGAAGCGAAAAAAGCATCGATTTGATCGATCAGGTGGTAGCCAAGACGGCGGCGGGTGGCGGAATCCAAGTCAAAGTTCATGTCCTTTGGACGCAACTGGCATGGGCTTGGCTTCAGAGAAGGGTGCGGTTAGCTCGTATGTCACAAGCGGTTGTAACCAACATCACATCGCGAGGGTCACGATGGAGGATATCGTGAATCTATAGCCCGCTTGTGAGGAGGCCCTATGGCGCCTGCGTTGGATATTCTGATCGTTCTACTTGCAGCGCTAGCAGCGATAGGCATTGCCTATGGCGTGCATCGGGCGCTGCTGGGCGGCGCGGAGTTGCGTAAGCTTTCTGGCAACATGCTGGTAACTTGTCCCGAAACGAAGGAAACGGTAGCAGTGAAAGTGGCTACGGGGAAAGCCGCCCTAGCAGCCATCGCGGGTAAAGAGCATGTGGAGTTAAGCAAATGCACGCGCTGGCCGGATCGCGCAGATTGCGATCAGGCGTGTCTCAGCGATCTGCTTGCCGACCCTGAGGAGCACTCGGTGTGGTCGATTGCCGCGAAATGGTACCAGGGGAAGACCTGTTTTTATTGCGGGCGACCGATTTCCGAGCTTAGCCACTTGGATCACAGCCCGGGTCTGATCGGGTTCGATGGCAGAATTATCGAGTGGGACAGGCTGCGGCCGGAGGAACTCCCCGATCAGTTAGTCTCGGCACATGCCGTCTGTTGGAATTGCACGGTCACCGAAGCGTTTCGCAAGGAGCATCCTGAACTAGTCACGGATCGTCCCTGGAAGCACTGAGACACTCAGAAAAGTCTGCGCCATCATAACGTGCTAAGTGTAGGGATCCTTCGACTGTCGCGCTCGCTCCGCTAGGCTGCTTCGCTCAGGATGACACTTCGTTTTGAGGCGTGTCCTCGGGGGACAGGCTCTTCTCCGGGCGAAGCTGGGGGAACAGAATCACGTCACGGATGGTTTGTGAATTTGTAAGCAGCATGGCGAGGCGGTCCACACCCACGCCGACGCCGCCAGTTGGCGGCATGCCGTAGGAAAGCGCGCGAATGTAATCAACATCCATCTGGTGCGCTTCCTCGTCGCCGCGCTCACGTTCCTTTAACTGTTGCTCAAAGCGACGGCGCTGGTCTTCAGGATCGTTCAGCTCGCTAAAACCGTTAGCAATCTCCATGGCGCCAGCAAAGATTTCCCAGCGCTCCGTCCAGTCGGGTTCATCCGGTTTTTGCTTGGAGAGCGGTGAGACCGCCGTCGGGAATTCATAAATGATGGTCGGCTGCAGCAGTTGTCCCTCAGCCGCAGCCTCAAACAGATTGGCGATCGTCTTCCCGGTTGGCTCATTCGGATCATAGGGGACGTGGGCGTGCGCGGAGTTGAAGCGCTCGACCAATGCCTTAATGGAATTATGGCTGGCGAAATCGGGAATGGTTGGCTTCGGCCCAGCCGGCTCGGGCCAGTAATGAATGATTGCCTCGCGCATGGTCATGCGGCGCCAATGCGGCTCCGCCCAGTCGATTTCCTGATCTCCCCATTTTGATTTCGTACCACCGAGAACGTCTTTCGCGCCCTGAATTATCAGCGCCTGTGTCAGATCCATGATGCCGCGATAATCGGTGTAGGCCTGATACGCCTCCAGCATGGTGAACTCGGGATTCCAACGCCATCCCAGGCCTTCATTGCGGAAGTTGCGGTTGATTTCGTAGACGCGATCGAACCCGCCTACGGTCAGGCGCTTGAGATAGAGCTCAGGCGCAATTCGTAAGAACAAATCCATATCGAGGGTGTTATGGTGGGTGACAAACGGTCGCGCCACGGCTCCGCCGGGGATGGGATGCATCATCGGAGTCTCGACTTCGACGAATCCGTGCGCCTCCATGAAGCGGCGCATCGATTGCACCAGCTTGCTGCGCTTGAGGAAAACTTCGCGCACCTCAGGGTTCATGATCAGATCGACGTAGCGTTGTCGGTATCGAAGCTCAACATCGGTCAGGCCGTGCCATTTCTCGGGTAGAGGAAGGAGGTCTTTGGAGAGGAAGGTAATCTCTTCGACATGCACGGTGAGCTCACCGGTGCGCGTGCGAAACAAATAGCCGCTTACGCCAATGTGATCGCCGAGGTCGAGCAGTTTGTAGAGCTCGAATCCCTTTTCGCCCACCGCGTCTTTCTTGACGTAGATCTGCAACTTTTGTCCATCCTGCTGCAGATGCGCAAAGCCCGCCTTGCCCATGAGGCGGATGGCCATAATTCGGCCGGCAATTCGTACGTTGACGCGCGATTTCTCCAGATCCTCAGGCGATTTTGCGCCGTACTCAGCCAGGATTTGAGGGATGGTATGTGTGAAGTCGTACTTAGTGGGGTAGGTCCGCTGCCCGAGCGCTTCAATTTGCTTGAGCTTCTGGCGCCGCTGTTCGTAGATTTTTTCGTCCAGTGCCAAGGAATGCCTTTGTGAGTTGAACAGTGATTATAAACAACGGGCAGTGGGGCAGTTTAACAAGGAAGCGAGCCAAACGCGCATGCCGGCACGCGGAGATCCCTCGCTCCGCTCGGGATTTCGGCTGCGGGCTCTCCCCTTCGACTGGGCTCAGGGTCACGCTGGCAAAACGCCTCAAGCGGGGATCCCTCGCTCTGCTCGGGATTTCGGCTGCGGGCTCCCACTGCGTTCACGCCCGCAAAACGCCTCAACTTGAAGGCCGGGATGGTCAGCGCTAGTATTAATGCTTCGGTCTGGTTGAGGACGATGGATGCCGCAAAATTACATTCCCATTTTCTTGTTTATCGCTGTAGTCGGCCTGCTAATTCCGATTACGCTGATTGCCGCCAAGCTGGTACGGCCCGATAATCCTAACCGCACGAAGCTGATGCCCTACGAATGCGGCATTGATCCTATTGGAAGCGCGCGCGGCCGCTATACGGTTCGCTACTACATCGTTGCCATTCTCTTCGTCGTATTCGATGTTGAAACCATCTTCCTCTTTCCTTGGGCGGTCAAATTCAAGGCGCTCGGTGTGTTCGGGCTGGTCGAGATGCTGATCTTTCTCAGCATCCTGATCGTCGGCTACATTTGGATTTGGAAAAAGGGTGCGTTGGAGTGGGTGTAAGGCACACTTAGCATTTAGCCAATAACGCTCTCCGAACATTGCCAGCCGGTATTACTACTACATATGGCCGGTGAAGAAATCTTTGTTGCCAGCCGTTGGACGCGGGGCAATCTCCTGTTTCCAACACGCATTCTGGTGACTGCGCAACGAGTCAGCCGGATTAAGCCGCGGTTATTCGGCAGCAACGAAGAGAGTATCGGCATTTCGCAGGTGGCATCGGTGCATATCTCAACCGGTATTTTTTGGTCGGACATTCTGATCGAATCAACGGGAGGTACAGATCCGATCACCAGCCACGGACACCGTAAGGTGGATGCGCAACGCATCCGCGACCTGATCGAGAGCTATCAATCGGCTGCTCATCGAGCCTAAGCCGGCCGATGATGCAGTTCTTTCCACATTGTGACAACCCGGTTCCTCAATTCTTCTGTGAGCGTGTCATATGCAGCTTCTGAGGCCTGCAATTCTGGCGGGGGGTTGATCGGGTCACCAAAGCGAATCTGCAGTGGAGCGAATTTCTGGAAGGGCTTTCCTCGTGGCCAAGCTTCATGGAATCCTTCGATTGCGACCGGCACGATCGGCACTTGCGTGTGGATGGACAGTATCGCCGCGCCTTTCTTGAATTTCTTCGGAGGGCCGTCAATGCTGCGCTCGCCCTCAGGATAAAGAATGAGTACTCGCCCGTGACCCAGGCCGAATGCTCCTGCGCGCATAGCAGGAATGAGATTGGCGTCTGGATCGACCAGCATAATTCGTAGCCAGCGCGCCAGCACACGAAGAAAGCCACTGCCAAAATGTTCGCTGGTGCCGACAAAAAAGATGTCGCGAAAAACTTGCCAGGGCAGAACGCTGCTCATAATCACACCATCAATGTAGCTCTGATGATTGGAGCAAAGCAGGAATGGCCCTCGTTGCGGGAGTTTATCCAGGCCTGTGACATGAAGATCGAAAAGATCCATCGCCAACATAGCCACCATTCGTGTGAGCACATACCAAAATGCTTCGTCGATTCGTTTCGGTTGGGCGAGCTCGAGAACCTCCGGCTCGCGCGGCTGTTCCTTGAGCAAGGCGTCCCAACCGATTACCCTCTGCTGTGGACTTGCGGTGTCTTTAGCAGCGCCACGCAACAGATTTACGAGATCCCGTACTGTGTACACCTCGGCCAGGCGCGATTCGTCCACATGCACGGCGAGTAGATGTTCTAGCGAAACCAAAAGTTCTACCCTTTGCATAGAGTCCAATCCGAGATCGAGTTCCAGATTGTCAGAAGGATGGATAGACTGAGGTCTTTGATGCGAGGCTTCTCGAATCACCGCGATCGCGTGCTGAACGTCTGGTTGCTCAAGCCAAGCTTGGTCCTCGGGGACTAACGCCTTTTCGGCGCTGAAGGCTTCCGGTTGCTGTTCGCTTGTACGATTCTTAACCAAGCGCTGAATTGCAAAACGTTTCAGCTTGCGGGTGGTGGTGCGTGGCAGACTGTGCTGCCAAATTTCGTAGCTACCGATCCGTTTTGTTGACGGCAGCTGTGCTGACAGTCCTTCAATATCGAACCGGATGACCTCCTTTGCGTTCACGATCTTGCGTTGCTTGAGAACGTCGAAATTGGGCACAATGACGGCGTGCAGACGCTCCGAACCAGGGTCGCCGGGACGCGCCTCCAATCCCAGAATGCAAATTTCAGCGATATACGGAGATTGTAGATAGTATGCTTCGACTTCTTCGGGATAGATATTCTTGCCATTGCTGAGGACGATGACTTCTTTCTTGCGCCCGGTGATGAACAGGTTACCGCCCTCGTCGAAGTAGCCGAGATCGCCGGTGTGCAGCCAGCCGTCGCGCAAGACTTCCAGGGTTGCATCCGGGCGGTTCCAGTAGCCTTTCATAACAAGTGCGCCGCGGATTGCAATCTCGCCAACCGGCTTGGGCGCTTCGTCGACGGGCTGAGGATCGAGAATTTTACCTTCCACGCCTGGCAGCGGAGGACCGACCGAGCCGATGACGTTGTGATCGGGTGGAGTCGCAAAGGCGCCGCCGCAAGTTTCGGTCAGGCCATAGGCTTGCAGAACATCGATACCTAGAGCATAGAAGTCGCGCCCGATTTTGGGATCGAAGCGGGAGCCGCCTGTGACCAGATAACGCATGTTAGGGCCGAAGAGATTATGAATTTTGCGAAAGAAAAGCTTGCCGGTATTCCATCCGACCTTTCGCGTGAACCGCGTGATCCCCATCAACACTCGCACGGCGAGCTGAGCCAATCGACCACGCTGAGATATTTCCTTGAAGATTCGTTCGTGGATCAAATAAAAAAATTGCGGGACGACAGCAAGCGCGGTAATGTTCCGTTCGCCCAAGGCGCGCAGCAGTTCGGTTGTGTTTAGCGTCTCGAGGTAGACGACCCGAGAACCCTTGACCAGGGGCAGCATGAGGTTCGCCATTTGGGAGAGCACATGAAAGAGCGGCAACACACCCAGCAACGCGTCTTCAGGCCCGATGTGCGCCCATCCGAAAACCGCTTCCACCTCGCCTATGAGATTTCCGTGAGTGAGCATCACACCTTTTGGATCAGCCGTGGTACCGGAGGTGTAGAGGAGTGACGCGAGATCGTTTTTCCCCGACGAGACAGGTTTAAAGTCTCCAGGGCCCGTAGCAAAGATGTGGTCGAGATTTGTCCGAATGGATTGGGAGCCTTGGTCCGTATTGATCAGCACAATTCCAATGTTCAAGGCGGATGCAGGTTGCGCGGCGATGTCGAAATGTTTGAGATCGCAGAACAGGAGCGAGCTTCCGCTGTCGTTCAGCAGCTTCGTGACCTGATCGGGATGGAGTGCTGTGTCCAGCGGAACGGCCGCGTATCCGGCGGCGATAATGCCGAGATAACTGGCAACCCAACGCGGATGGTTGTCGGCTAGAATTGCAATACGAGTTCGCGGTTCGAGGCGCTGCTCAAGTAGCCAGCGGCCGACGGACTCGGCCTTCCTACGGAGCTCGGCATAGGAGTAACCTTCAGTTTGATCCCGTTGTTGAAGCTCGACCGCGATGTTCTGCGGCCAGCGGGTGGCGCATTCGCTGAACAGATCGTAGAAGGTTTGCATCGCTCAGCGGCCCATCTTACATGAAGGGCTTAGCGGGTGATGGGGCAGTTTTATAAGGAAGCGAGCCAAACGCGCGGCCATTGCGACGCTCCGAGACGCGACGCCTCGCCCGGATCCCCGTTCGACTCGCTTCGCTCGCTCAGGGCAGGCTCTCGCTGCGCAAAAGAGGCTTGCTGGGGATGACAGTGACACTGCTCGCGACTTACCTGCTGGCACGGCATCTAATATGCTAGGCTTCTAAGATATCGGGACGGTACGTGCCCGCCCGCCGAAGGACTCACGAATTTGATTAACACCGTAATGGCAAAGGTCTTCGGGACTAAGAATGAGCGAGAGCTCAAACGGCTCGCTCCTCGCGTCCAGGCCATCAATGCGCTCGAGCCGGAAATGCAGAAACTCAGCGACGAGGAACTGCGCGCCAAAACCGACGAGTTCCGGCGCCGCATTGACGAGCGACTCAGCAAGATTGCCGATGAAACAGACGCTGACCCTGATCGGGTGAAAGAAC